>Ga0209358_10000039_pt1 | contig 114856 bp, 102 predicted proteins | sample LauGreFa1BDMLBSN_2_FD_187574 | JGI IMG/M metagenome (GOLD analysis project Ga0209358, IMG submission 187574) | Freshwater lake microbial communities from Lake Michigan, USA - Fa13.BD.MLB.SN (SPAdes) (version 2) | ecosystem: Environmental > Aquatic > Freshwater > Lake | place: Lake Michigan... | reverse complement strand
TTGGTGAAGAAGAGACTTCAGTAAAAGATAAACTTTATGAAAAAGATTTAATTCTTGCATTTGAAAAAGAATTTGTTTATGAAAACTAATAAAAAAGCTCTCAAGTTAATTGAAATGGGACTTAGTCCTAAAACAGTTCTTAATTTACAAGAATCTGAAATTACTACATTATTTAAAAAATTCGGGTTATCTGAACAGGGACTTGTTGTTGTTAAAAAGGGTACTGACCCTACAGAAATCAAAAAGATGACATCTCAAGGAATTAATGTTAAAGTTGAAACTGAAATGACTGAAGATGAAGAGGACCCTATGGATTTTGAAAAAGGTGCAAGGACCCAAGACCCACATCAAGTAGGACCATCAACCGATGACGGATATAATGATTATGGTGACGGAATGCCAACCGAAAGTCAAATGACTGAAGGAAAGAAAAAAACAAAAGATAATGCTTGGGCTATTTGTACATCACAATTAGGGAAACAATTTAAAACAACTGAAAGAAGTGAGTGGAGTGCAAAACAAAAGAACAAGTATGAAAGGTGTGTTAAAGATGTAAAACAATCTTTGAAAGAAGGAAAAGACCCTTACATTTCTTTAATTGAAAAAGAAATTGTATCTTTGGTGGAGAGAAATCTACAACCAAAAATGACAAAAGGAGATTTTATGAAAATGTTATCTGAACAACCAACAACCGCACCTACAAAGCCGGATGTTAAACCTGGTGTTAAACCTGGTACAAAACCAAGAACAAGACCTGCACATCCAGGAAAAAACCCAAATCCAGGTGAAAATCCTGCACCTAAAGCATCTGACAAAGAGAAGGCTAAAGAGGATGTTATCCAAGTAATTATGAAACTTTTGAAAAATGGCAAATAAGAGAATTAAAGAACAGATTGATTATGGGAATTACCCTGAAAGAATGGACCCAAGTCTTGAAAGAAAACTTGGTGACCCTGAAAGTCCATATGCAAAAAATCCTGCATTAAGACGTTCTGAAAAAGACGTTCAAAAACTCGTTACTAACCGTTTTAAACAAGTTGTTGATAAATTACGTACAGTTACAGGTAAAGACACTTTGGTAACTCCACGTAACTTATTTCAAATGTTACAAGCAGAGTCATTTAGAATGGTTCCTCAAGTTTGGAGAATAGAACAACAACATATTGATGAGTTAAAAAACTTAGCTCTACAAGCGTGTCTTGAGGAGGCTGAAATGCCAATGGATTGGTTTAACTTCGATTTACACTTAGGTGAACAAATCAATGTGAATAACTTCCGTATGGAGGCTGAAGAAATTGATGATGAGGTTGAAGAAGAAATTGAACAAAAATTGGAAATGTCTTCTTTCGATGCTGATGTAATGACTGATGAAGAATTACTTGAACTTGAAACTCACAAAAGAAATATTATCAACGCTGTTATTCAAGGAGCAGCTAAAAAAGGTCACTATATTTTTCAAAAACCATCTGTAAGAAGAGCTCTTAACGCTATCAACCCACAACTATACGATGCGTACTTGTTAATTATGTCTGTAAATGACTTTAACTACTTTACAGATGAAAGGGCAATCGAAATGATGAGTCAAACAGGACAAGGTGTTGCTGGAAAAGTTGAATTACAAGATAACAGTGATGATGATGGAGGAGATGAAGGTGGTGAAGAAAAACCTGACACTACAATCTCAGCTTGGGGTATGTTATTCCCAATCCTTTGTCACGAAATTTTAAAAGGTCTTGAAGAAGCTAAAGGTCGTTATGGATTACCGCAAGACCCTGTTATGAGAGAAAAAGTTTTGGGTCAAACAGATACACTTCCTATGGAGGCGTGGTCATTAAGAATTGGTCCTCAAGTTATTGAAAAGATAAGATTTTCACTCCCTGATGAAGTATTTGAGGAGGAGAATAAAGGTATCATAAACTGGTTCCAAATGGAACTTTACAAACTTCCTGCTGACGAATTCCTTAGACTTATTGGAGATGTAATTTCAGAGGATAAAGACAGAAATAAGAAAGCCACTGATAAATTCCGTGATTTGATGAACACCGCCTTCAAAGTAAAAGAAGAATACGAAAGTTACGATGAAAATGAAGATGGTGGTTCAGATGACAATGACGATGATGATTTTGATGATTTCTTAGCAGGACTTGGCTTAAGCCGTCCTAAATAATGAGTTTAACAAAAGAACAAGTTTTAATAGAGTATAAGAAGTGTATGAAAAGCACTCCTTATGCTCTTAAAACATATCTACAAACATACGATAACACAGTATCAAAGTATGTTCCCTTAGAATTATTTAAAGACCAAGTAACACTTGTCAACGATTACGAAATGTACAATGAAAACATTGCATTGAAATATCGTCAGGCGGGTGTGTCTACGGTTACCGCAGGTTGGGCAAGTAAACGATTAGCGTTTGCTCGAAAAGAAAAACCTGAAAAGATTCTTATTATTGCCAATAAATTAGAAACATCTGTAGAATTTGCTAATAAAATTAGAGCTTTTACGGAACAATGGCCGAACTGGGTTGGTATTGGGTTCTCAGGTGAAAAAAACTCTGCCAGACACTTTAAATTAACTAATGGATGTGAAGTTAAGGCGGTTGCAACATCTAAAGATGCCTTACGTGGATATACCCCCACGATATTAATATTTGACGAGGCGGCGTTTATTGAAGCTGACAGTGATTTCTGGGCAGCTTGTATGGCCTCACTATCTACGGGTGGTAAAGTTGTTGTAATATCAACACCTAACGGATACGACCCGATTTACTACGAAATTTACGACCAAGCACAAAGAGGTATGAACGACTTCAAAATCACGCCAATGTATTGGTTCCGTGACCCTCGTTATACCAAAGATTTGTATATGGTTAAATGTGAGGATATTGTTCATTATTTGTTAAATAAGGAAGAATACCCCAAAGACGTTGTAACACAATTACCCGATGAAAATCCATACGACAGAGATATTGAACTAATTCAAACATATATGGAACAAGGATATAAACCTTGTTCAAGTTGGTTTGAGAGTATGGTTAAAAAACTCAAATACGACAAACGAAAAGTTGCTCAGGAATTGGAATGTAATTTCTTGGGTTCAGGTGATAACGTATTTGATTCTTTATTAACCCAAAAAATTTCTGAGAATGATGTAAAAGAACCAACAGCCAAATTAATGGGTAACCAACTTTGGATATGGAAAGAACCTGAAAATAATCACAAATATGTGATGGGTGTTGATGTATCAAGGGGAGATTCAGAAGACTTCTCGTGTATTGAAATCATTGATTTTGACTCAAGAGAACAGGTTTTAGAATTTGTTGGTAAAATACCACCCGATGTATTAGCAGAGATTGCGTACAAGTGGGGAACAATGTATAATGCTTTATGTATTGTTGACTTAACGGGGGGTATGGGTGTTGCAACATCAAGAAGATTACAAGAATTAGGATATAAGAATTTCTATTTTGATGGTGTTGATTTAACCAACAAATGGAAATATGACCCTAAACAAAATGAAAAAATACCAGGTATTAACTTTAACTCAAAAAGGGTTCAAATTATTGCGTCATTTGAGGAAGCAATAAGACACGATTTTAAAGTTAGGTCAAGTAGACTATTGGGTGAGATGGGAACATTTGTCTACATAAATGGTAGACCTGACCACCAAAGAGGACATCACGATGATTGTATTATGTCAATTTCAATGGCGTTGTATGCTGCTGAAGCGGCGTTCCCTTCATTGACTAAGGTGGTTAATCACACTAAAGCAATGATTGATTCTTGGTCCACAACTGTAAATGAACATAAAGATAGTTCACAATATTTTAATCCGTCAATACCACAATTTCCGAATCAACAACAACATAGTAGGAATTATGAGCCCTCTAAAAATGATTATGAGAAATATAAATGGCTGTTTGGTTCTCGGTAGTATTTATATTCAGACTAGTTTGAATAATTTTATAGAGTATGGCAGAAAATAAGCAATTTACAGTTTGGCAAAGATTAGGTAGAGCCTTAGGTCCTGACGCGTTAATGAATCAGGATTTTCCTGTATTTAAGTTTGATAAAAAAGAACTTTTAAGAACTACCGATAAAGCCGAATATGAAAAGGAAAAACTCCAAGCAAGACAAACCGCTTACTTGGCAGGACAATTTGCTAAGGTAGAGAATAATTTATACACTCAAGCAGTATACTACCAACCCAATAGATTGGCGTCATATTACGATTATGAGTCTATGGAGTATACACCAGAAATTTCTGCAGCGTTAGACATATATGCCGAAGAATCTACCACTCCAAATGAAGATGGTTTTGTATTACAGATTTATTCAGAATCAAAAAGAATTAAATCGGTACTTGCCGATTTATTTAATAATAATTTAGATATTAACACCAACTTACCTATGTGGACAAGAAACACTTGTAAGTATGGAGATAACTTTGTTTACTTAAGATTAGACCCTGAAAAAGGTGTTGTTGGTTGTGTCCAACTCCCAAACATTGAAGTTGAAAGGGTTGAGAGTGGACTTATGGATGGCTCAGTATCTCCAAATATAGGTAACGATAATATCAAAAATAAAGGGTTGAAGTTCTATTGGAAAGAAAAGAATATGGAATTCCAACCTTGGGAAATCGCTCACTTTAGATTATTGGGTGATGACCGTAAATTGCCGTATGGTACATCTATGTTGGAAAAGTCCCGTAGAATTTGGAAACAACTTCTATTATCGGAGGATGCGATGTTGATATACCGTACTTCAAGAGCCCCTGAACGTAGGGTCTTCAAAGTATATGTCGGAAATATGAACGACGATGATGTTGAAGCTTACGTACAACGTGTTGCCAACAAGTTTAAAAGAGAACAAATTGTTGACTCTAAAACAGGTAACGTAGATATGAGATTTAACCAAATGGCGGTTGACCAAGATTATTTTATTCCTGTAAGAGACCCCGCATCACCAAGTCCAATTGACACATTACCTGGTGCACAGAACTTATCAGAAATTGCTGATATTGAATATATTCAAAAGAAACTTGTAACAGCTCTTCGTATACCAAAAGCATTTTTAGGATTTGAAGAAACCGTAGGTGATGGTAAAAGTTTGGCATTGATGGATATCAGATTTGCAAGGACTATCAATAGAATTCAAAAATCTATGGTTCAAGAAATGAATAAGATTGCCATTATTCACTTATTCCTTTTAGGTTTTGAAGAAGAAATCTCTAATTTTGAATTAGGATTAACCAATCCATCAACACAAGCTGACCTCCTTAAGATTGACATTTGGAAAGAAAAAATGTTATTGTATAAAGATATGGTTACTGACCCAGGAAACGGTATTCAACCAACTTCATCAACTTGGGCTAAGAAACATATATTCCAATGGTCTGACGAAGAGATTAGAGTTGACTTACTACAACAAAGACTTGAAAAAGCTGTTGGTGAAGAACTTAAAAATACACCAACTGTTATTTCTAAAACAGGTATTTTCGATACGATTGATAAACTTTATGGTAATAAACAAGGTAATCTACCGGCAACAGGTCAAGAACCCGCTGGTGAGACTACAACACCACCTCCAGGTGAAGATATATTCGCAGGTGGAGGCGGTGGTTTTGAGACAGCACCTGAAGCGGGTGGAGAGGTTCCTCCACCACCGGCACCTGAAGCTGGCGGGCCAGAGTTAGCACCAGAATCCAAAATAGATAGAGATATGAATATCCTTTTAGAGAGTGATATGTATGGTAACAAATTTTTAGATTTGGGTGTTGGACAACAAAGTTTAGGAAAAATGGGTGAAGAACTTGATAAGTTGCTGAATTCGTAATATTTATATGAAAACCCCTAAAAATGACATTTGGACAAATAAAATCGGCAATTGAAAAGAGTCTTGTAGAATCCTACAAGAACCAATCAGACTTTAAAAAAACTTTAAGAGAATTCAAACATAATATTCTTGAAAATAAATCATTTTCAAAATTATATTCTATCTACGATGACCTTTATAAACCACAAGGATTATCTAAAGAAGACGCTGAGTTATTCTTAAATGAAGGTATTGAGATTGTTAGACATTTGGTTACCAAAACTCAGTTACCAAATGGGGTTGGGGTATCTGAAAACGTTTATTCAGATTTGGATAATTTAGTTTATTTCAAAAACGTAAATCTATCTGAAAGAGTATTGTCCAAAAAACGTATCATAGAAACTTTAATGAAGAACAAAACTAACGTGAGTGAAACTGTAAAAATCCCATTAAAGTCTATGGTTAATATTGCCAATCAAACAGTTCAATCATATTTGGAAACATTAGACGAATCTACAAAAGTAGAAGTCTTTCATTTAATGGCGACATCTAAAGATGATTTAGAAAAAGAATTCCAAACAATTAAAGAATCTACAATAGAGAAACTAGTTGTCATTTCAGAAAAAGAATCTGAAAAAGATATGAAGACTAAGTTAAATGAAACTATTGAAAAGATTAAATCTGAGAATTTTGATTTAATGAATTATATCAGATTAAAACAATTAAAGGATTCTATTCACCAAGAGTCCTAAGATATTGTTTGTGTTTTGCAGATTCTTTCTGACTTCTCTTAACTACAGATTTCTTTTTAAATTCTTTCAATTCAACTAATCTTTGCATTTGTTTTGTTCTAATAACTTTGGATTTCAAAGTCTTTAGAGCCTTTTCAATATTTGAGTCTACTTTTACTATTAACATACAATATTAAATATATTTGTTTTGTTGATAATTTTTTAGTATATTTTAAAAAAATAAACGAGACAATAATAGTTGACCTTAATGAAGAAGGGCAAAACAATTACTCTAAATCAATACGACAGTATTAAAAGCTTTTACGGGACAGTTGACGCTAAAGAACTAAAATCAATTTATTTGAATATTCAAACTTGGGTAACCCCAATAAATGAAGATGATAATTGGAATAGGATAGTGTCCATTATGTCAAGAGAGGTAAAACATTCAGTTTTACATTCAATAAACACAGAATTATTCAAACAACATTTTATTGTAGATTTAGACTTACGAACAAGTGGTATTAGATACAATAAAAAATCATTTATGAATCTTGAAATCAATCTTTTCACCAAACAAGACGGTGATTTCAAATGTAATGAAATTAAAGATTCAGTCAAAAAAATCCTTAAAAGAGTCTATAAGGATAACATCTTAAATAACAATCATTTTAACTTTTCCTCAACCAAAAACTCAGATTTACTCCAAACAATCTATTAATGTATATTTATTTGAAAAAGAATAGATGAAAAATTATTCAGTACTTGGAGCAGGCCAAACAGGAAAAGGAATTCTTATTGAAATGGATGCGGGATACATCTCCCCAACTGACCGTCTTAATGAGGCTATAATGAGAGAACAAAAAGAACTTGATTATAGAAACCCTTTTGAGTTTTATGCCGTTTTACAGAAATATGGTGTACCAAATAGAAATGGTAGAGTTTATCCTGAGAGGATTTTAAAAAGAGAAGCTGAAAGATATAAGACAGCGATTAAGAAAGGTTTATCAACATCTGAATTAAATCACCCTGAATCATCACTTATTGATTTAGATAGAGTGGCACATATCATTACTGATATATGGTGGGATAATAATATTTTGATGGGTAAGCTAAAATTATTGACATCACCAGGTTTCCACGAAAGAGGTATCGTATCTACAAAAGGAGATATTGCCGCCAATCTAATGAGACAAGGTGTTACTATGGGTGTTTCATCTCGTGGTGTCGGCTCTCTTAAAAAAGTTGGTGAACAAAATGAAGTTCAAGACGATTTTGAATTAATTTGTTTTGACTTGGTATCTTCACCATCTACACCAGGTGCTTACTTATTCAGTAATCCTGAAGATAGAAATAACTACGAAGAAAACTTAGAAGAAGAAAGAAAGATGAAAGACTCAGATTCTTTGGGTAAGTCTGTTGACTTAATGAAAAAATTAAACGATTATTTAACAAGATAAAAAACTTACAATTATGGATGAAAAATATTTTGTTGCAAAAATCGTTTATGAACTCCCCGATGAAAACTCAGGAAGAATTAAAAAAATTAGAGAAGAGAAATTAGTGAGGGGATTTTCAGTCACAGATGTCGAAGCTAAAGTAACAGGTAAATACCAAGGCTTTCAACACGATTGGAGAATTGTTTCAGTGTCTGAAAGTAAAATAGACGAAGTAATAGATTAAAAACAAAAAAAATAAAGTGGTCAAATCGACCACTTTTTTTTTTGCTTTAAATTCTTTAATGGGACAAAAATTAAATTTTTTGTTTTATTGCAGTATTTATAGTAAAAAAATATATGTCCGAAAATAAAAATTTGGTTCAAGAGGCTTTAATTCAAATGAAAAACGTCGAAGACGTTATAGCCGAAAACGCAAAAGGAATACTTGCTTCAACTATGAAGGAAGAAATCAGTCAGTTAGTAAAAGAATCTCTCAACGAGCAAGAAGATGAGGAGATTGAATTAGATGCGGAGTTTGACACTGATGAAGTGGAAGATGACGCTGATAACCTTGAGGATATGGATTCTGAAGAATCTGAAGACGAAATGGAATTCGGTGACGAAGACGAAATGGAGTTTGATGATGAAGAAGAAACTATTGACCTTACTAACGCTTCAGCAGAAGACATCTTAACAATCTTTAAACGTATGTCTGATGAGGATGGAATCATTGTACAAAAAGACGGTGACGAAATCTCAATCAAAGACAGCGGTGATGACGTTGAGTATCTTGTTAAAATGAATGAACAAGAAGAAGACGACTATGAAGAAGTTGAAGACGAAGATTATTTCGGATTTGACGGAATCGGTGAAGAAGATGAAATGATGGAACAAGATGTTGAAGATTCTGATTTAGATGCTGTTTTAGACGCTCTTTATAACGAACAAGAAGATATGGACGAAGAAGATGAAGTAGTCTATGAAATTGTTATGGATGAAGAAGATATGGAAATGTCTGAAATGGATGATATGGAAATGTCTGAAATGGATGATATGGATATGTCTGAAATGTATGAAGAAGAAGATGAAGATAATGAAGGTTACAACCTTGAGGAAGCTAAAATGACTGTTAAACCTAAAGGCGTTGGAATGGGAAATCCTAAATTTAAATATGGTAGTTCATTACCTAAAAAAGGATTCTCTGATGACAAAAAAGAAGGACCTAAAACTATGGGGACTGGTAAAGCAAAATTTGAGTTTAAAGAGGGTCAAGGATATGATGACAAAGAAGACGAAAGAGAAGGTATGAAGCACGGTAAAATTGCTAAGAAAGACCTTAAGTCAACTAAGTCTCGTAGAGATGATGCTCACTTCGAAACTCGTAAGAAAAAAGAAGAAACCAAAGAAGCTGCTAGAACTTATGGTATGGGTTCAAAAGAAGGTAGAGGTTTAAGAAAAGGAATTACAAACAATCGTAACTACACTTATGAATCTGTTGAAACTGAAATGAATGTACTTAGAGAGAAAAACGAAGAGTACAGAAAAGCATTGAATGTTTTTAGAGAAAAACTTAATGAAGTTGCAGTTTTTAATTCAAACCTAGCTTACGCTACAAGATTGTTCACTGAACATTCTACTACCAAAAAAGAAAAAATAAATATCTTGAGAAGATTTGATTCTGTTGAATCATTAAAAGAATCAAAACAACTCTACAAGACTGTTAAAGATGAATTGAGTAAAGTTGAAGGTAAGAGTATCAACGAAAGTGTTGAAACTAAACTTAACAATCAAATGAGCTCAGGCTCTTCAACAAGTCTAATCGAATCTAAGACATACGAAAATCCACAATTCTTAAGAATTAAAGATTTGATGGCGAAGATGTAAAAATAAAAATAAACTAAAAACAAAATCCAAATACTAAAATGGGAGCATTATTAGAATCAGGTCTTGTTGGTAACATTGGTCTTAAGCACCTTAAAGTTATCAAAGAAGATACAATCAACAAATGGGACAAATTAGGGTTCCTTGAAGGTCTTAAAGGCCACCTAAAAGAGAACGTTGCTCAGTTATATGAAAACCAAGCATCATACCTCATCAACGAAGCTGCATCAACTGCTGATTCAGGTTCATTTGAAACAGTTGTTTTCCCAATCGTAAGAAGAGTTTTCTCTAAACTTTTGGCTAACGACATCGTTTCAGTACAAGCTATGAACCTTCCTATCGGTAAATTGTTCTACTTCGTACCTAACATTCAGTCTTACGAAACTGAAACATCAACATTTGGTGAACACTGGGCACCTTATGGTTCACCTAACGCGGCTGCTAACCAAACACCAAACGCTGGTTATGACTACAACGCAACTAAAGACCTTTACGATAGATTCTACGAAGGTAACGAACCAGCTCTTGACCCTCCAGGTCTTTACGACTACTCAAAAGGTAGCTTCTCGTCAATCACTGCTGGTAACGCTACTGTAGTATGGGTTGGTGACGAGTTAATCGCTTCAGGTTACGGTTTGAGTGACTACAGAAAAGTTCTTTTGGTTATGACAGGGTTTGCTTCAGCAGGTGCTGGTCAATTAATCGGACCTAACGGTCAACCAATGGACACTGAAGAGTTCTTAACTGACTTAACTATTAGAGGTGCTGCAGGTAACTACACAACAGCTGCTAACGTAAACAATAACTACTTATTTAGAGTTGTAACTCAAAGATATGGTAAAGGTATTGTTGAGTACGGTAACCAAGTAGACCTTGCATTCCCTAACTCTAAAACTGACGGTGGTTCATACTACAACGTATGTGACGCAGAAGGTAAAATCTACTTGGAAGTTGACCTTCAGGTTCCTGTTTGTATCTCTTGTGGAGATGCTAACTCAATCGATGGTTACACAGGTTCAACATTCTACTCTTCATTGTCAGCGGCTTCACAAGCATTCACTACAACTTACAGAATCTACAAGAATCTTGAATTTGAAGATAGAATCGGTGAAGTTTCTTTCGACCTTCAGTCAGTGACTGTATCGGTTACAGAAAGAAAATTAAGAGCACAATGGTCACCTGAAATGGCTCAAGACGTAGCGGCATTCCACAACATCGACGCTGAAGCTGAATTAACAGCTTTATTGTCTGAGCAAGTTGCGGCTGAAATCGACCGTGAAATCTTAAGAGACCTTAGAAAAGGTGCAGCTTGGAACTTACGTTGGGACTACAACGGATGGAAGAGATTAGGTTCAAGTGCAGTTCCTTACACACAAAAGGACTGGAACCAAACTCTTATCACAGCAATCAACCAAATCTCAGCTCAAATCCACAAATCTACCTTAAGAGGTGGAGCTAACTGGATTGTAGTATCTTCTGAGGTATCTGCTATCTTTGATGACTTGGAGTACTTCCACGTATCAAACGCGGCTCCTGAGCAAGACCAATACAATATGGGTATCGAGAGAGTTGGTACATTAGCTGGTAGATATCAAGTTTACCGTGACCCTTACTTCCCAGCAAACCAAGTATTGTTAGGACACAAAGGTACATCGTTACTTGATACAGGTTACATTTACGCACCGTATGTACCTCTACAATTAACACCAACAATGTATAACCCATTCAACTTCACACCAATCAAAGGTATTATGACAAGATACGCTAAGAAAATGGTGAACAACAGATTCTATGGTAGAATCACAGTTGATGGTGTTAGAACATTCGACTTGAGAGAATTGAGATAATCAAACTCAAATCTAACAGAAAGGGGACCAATGGTCCCCTTTTTTTTTATCCTAACTTATGTGTTTTCCGTAAAGATTTAAGTAGTATTTCGGTTTCGGGTAATGTAAAGATACCTGCATATAACGCCTTTTCACAGGCAAACTTCATCATAATATATGCCTGTTCTTCATCCAAATTATCAATTAAATCATTTAATTGTTCATTAGTCTTGTATAGGACATTACCAAACAATTCCCCAATAGGTTCTGTATTTTCGAGATTATCTTCCATAGTGATATTTATAATAATAAGATATTTTTTATGAAATTACAAGCGGGAAGAGACTCTAATTACGAAAAAATGTTAAACGAAGATTTAGCGGTATGGTTTGGTACAAAGAAAAAACCAAAAGGTTCTAAACAACCTAAAGGTCCTTGGGTTAATATTTGTAGAAAAAAAGAGGGTGGAGGACATCCTCCTTGTGGTAGACCTGATGCGAATCCTAAAGGATACCCAAAATGTCGAGCAGCTGGTGTTGCATCTAAAATGACAGATGCTCAGAAAAAGGCTGCTTGTGCACAAAAAAGACGAGAAGAAAAAAAGGACCCAAAAGTTGGTAAAGGTAATAAACCAACTATGGTGTCCTACAAGACAAAAAAAAATGAAAGTCTTAGAAATACTATTTTAAATGTACTTAAAGAGTCTTTAAAGAATCGATTGGGTTAATTACACTGTCACCTTTTTCTTTGAAGGAGTCTTTAACTTGTGGTGTGACTTGCGGGATTACCTTATTAGTTTGTTTTTGTATTTTAATAGTGTTATTACTATCATTTTTGGATGGTTTTTTAGGTTCATTATCTAAAACATAAGACTTTTCCTCAATAGGTTTAGTTATAGGTTTTCGACCCCCCTTACCAAAATAAAGAAACACATTATATGTAAGTAGGGTAACGATTGATAAAATAAATAGGTATCCGACCAAACCGTATATGAGTAAACTTTTAAACTGTTTCATTTTATATTTTTATAAATTGTTTGGAGTGAATGACGAATATTTGCGGTTATCTCCTTTTCAAATTCTTCTCTACGACTTTCAACTTCATTGTCAAATAATGATGTCAACTGATACCAAGATTTATCTTCTAAAAATACCACGTAAGAATATACGTGATTAATTACTTTGATACTTCTACCTTCTAAAATTACAAAGATACCTGAAGCGTCATTTTTAATGTATCTTTTAGACGATATTGGGGTTAGTAATAGCAAACTTTCAGGTTTTGCTATTAGTCTCTTACAAATATTAATTGCATCTCTCTCATATTCAGATTTCTCTTGTGGTGGTGTAGAAACCCGAATTGCTTTAATAGTGCTTTTCTGAATGAAACGTTTTAGTTTGTGTAGTAATGTATTCATAGTCTCGTTTATTGACTACAAATATAAAGGAAAGTTTTTTAATAAAAAAATTAACAGTAGGTTCCTGAACATCTTTTTTTACCATCAAGTCCAGGTTGTTTTCCTTTACAGACTTGAACTGCATATCCATTAGCGTATGCTGAAGGGTAAACATCAAATTTTGATTTGGCAGCAGCTTTACCACGAGCACATAACTTAGTCCCTGTCTTTTTACGACCTTCGTTAACATATTCATACTCGTCGTATTCCATATCTTCCCCCTCACCATTGATTTCATTCATCATAAAATCAAAAACTTGGTCTAAATTGTTTTTGGATTCTGTTATATGGTCATCAGCCCAGTCGTGTCCATTGTTAAGAATTTCTGTGATAGTGTCTTCGTCTAGCTCCAAAAGAAGCTCACATTGTCTTTTCATTTGTTCTAAATTAGAAAAGAACATATATCTGTTACTTCTCATATCCTTATCTTCACCTAAAACTTTTTTTATTAGGTTAGTTAGTTCTGTTTCTGAAAGTCTTACTGTTTTCATTTTTTGTTTACTATTTGGAATTGTAATGTGTCTTTATAAATATCTTTCTCACCACTTGTGTTTACCCTTATGTCCACAAAATATTCATTTGGTATTTTGTCTCTCATATCAAAGATGAAATAATATTCGTTAGGGGTTCTATTTACAGGAGTCCAATCTTGGACGATAACCTCAGTGGTACCTTCTTTTACGTAAACTCTATAGTAAACATCAATGTCCATCAATAAAGTCTGTGACGACCAAAGTTTTTTGGCGATTACACCAATTTTTCTAATTTCAGTATTAAGTATTTTTTCATTTTGTAAAATACCATAATAACTAAACCCAAATTTTTCAGGTTCTTTGGATAGGGTTCCTATCTGAATTCCTGACGTATAAGGTCTTAAAACAAATTCATTGGTTATGTTTGGAATGGGTTGTCCATTAATTGTTAAGTTAGACCACACATCATAGAACATACAAGGTGTTGTGTATGCTGAAAAGGCGTTAGGAACCGTGACTTCATAAATACCCTTTGTAATCAAACAAGTTGACAATCCTGTAACAACTAAATCTCCTGCAGAGTCCTCAATAGATACTGTTGGTAAATTATCTAAGTTTACAAAATCACCGTTTTGATAAACATATAAGTATAACTTATTTGTCTGATTTTGTAAGAATAAATTTCTATCATCCTTAATCAAATCATTATAGGTTGTTTGAAGATATGGTTGGTAGAATGTTTGTGTATATTTTGAAAAGAACGCAACACTATAACTCTCAGTTAAACCTGTAATATTCTCAATATCAGGGACATAAGCAATTCCCCATCCTGTGACACCTGTCAACGTACCATTTAAAATACTGTTGATTTCATTAGTCATATCAAAACTTGCATCTTCATTACCCAATTCAAAGTGTTGTACGTCAACGATTGTTAACGCAGAGTAGTTACACCCCGTCAAACTTGTTAAAGTGTTTCTATTGTCATATAAACCAGGTACTGACCAATTCTTAAGTGTACTTCTTTGATACCAGTTTGTTGGTCTTGTTGAAAAGGCTGAGTTATTGTTTTGTTGGATGACAGATAATTGACCACTAACACCATTCTTAGTTAATGCGTAATCATTATAATCAAACCCAACACCTTCATCCCATACTTGAGGTTCACCTGTACTTCCTGAGTATTTTGGTATTCTAAAAAGAATCAAATCAAATGATGTTGCTCTTTTTCTACCATTTGTCATATTGGTATTAATCAAGTCATCTTCAAACGATGAAGTATTAACCATATTTAAAACGTGAGTCATACCTGTGGTACAACCTGTTGATATAACACCTGAAGCAATTTGTTCTTCAAGATAAGTTAAATCAAGGTCAAATAAAAAACGTGTAAAACCAAAGTTGGGTACAATTAAATCCGAAGCACCAAAGTTTAATTCAGCAACTGGGTTACGAGCAGTATTGGTATAAAGATTTGATATTATAGTATCGTTCTTTGAGAAATATGACCTTAAGATAGACATTTAAATAAGTATTTTATTATAAATATCAATTCAGTCGAATATTCTGGTTAAGAACTTTGGATGGGGCATCATTATTTGCTGTAAGAACTGCAGAAACAGTAGAACCGTCTTCTGTAACAACACAAGGTGGTTCACCAGGATAAGCGTGAGTATGTGAAATCAAGAACCTAACAATTTGATTCAAAAACTCTAATAACTCTTCACCCCTAACTAAACTTGAGGTATTTGGGTCAATCTCAGTAACAAACTTAGTTTCATCAATACCATAGAGACTATTATCAAAATTGATTTTCTTTTTACCTGGTATTTGAGAGGTTTGAGACAATAGATAAATTTTGTTCCCCCCTAATGCCGCGAATGTTGATGGTAATCCTGTAGTTTTAAAACCTTCAACAACATTTTTGATTAATTTAATAGGAACACCAACTTTAGACTGTTCGTATATTAAACCATAACCACCAACTGAGTTGTTTTGATTCAACTTAATCTTTTGATATATGGTTGATAAAGTTCTTTGAGTCTGAAAATCACCGGCACTCATTTGAGTATAGAAAAATGGTGCGGGTCTAAAGTAGATTGGAAATCTTTGTTCTAAAACACCGAACAATTCAACACCACTTGCGGTTTTTCTTTTAGAGTTACAAGTTTGAATGAATAAGTTAATAAAATCAATCACTTGTTGTGTTCCTTCTAAATTGGTAAACTTTTCTTGGGCAACAAGAACCTTTAAATCCTCAATATTTGAATCAACCTTCAATGCCTTTGCTAACGTTCTTTCTGAAGGGACTAATTTGTAAAGTCGACAAACACCATTATAAATCGGGTTTGGTAATGAGTTTTCGGGGTTATTAATAATATACTCAATAAGATACTTAACTTGGGGGTTAGATTCCTTAATCTCGAAGAATGTTTTTTGAGCCTCTTTAATCTTTGATGTGTCAAATTTTGATAGTTGTAGAAAGGCTCTGTTTTTATTACCGATAGGGTCTTTATCACCAACTAATTCTCCTTTGTATTTCCCGGCTCTAAGTAATAATTCGTTTTCTTTTAAAACTAAATCTGTTGACCCTCTACCCATAACTGCAACATCCCCTGGGTCGGGGAATACTCCATTTGGGTCAGGATTCTTAAAACTACCATCCGTGTTTCTAATAAACTTTGACCCATTTAATCTGATACCTCTAATATCTCCATATCTTTCAGATTGAGCGTAATTTTCTAAAACAATATTTTGAATTCTTGAGAAAGGACCTTGTATGTAGTAGGCATTTAAAAACTGAGCGTCATCAGTATCGTGGTAATAAATTTGTAGTAGTTCATCTACTTTTGGAACGGACCAAATGTATATTGGTAATAGGCTATTGAAAACAAATGGGTCTTTTTCTGACCAAGCGTCCGTTACAACATTAAAGTCTTCTACAGACTGTCTAATTGCTTCAGTATCGTCCGTTAAAACTTGAGCACGTACACGACCAAGATTTAAAGGGTCTTGATTGTCAACAACTTTAGCATAATACCATAATCTTGCCATTATCCGTTTCTTTTCTTGTGTTCTTTTAACATAACATCATAAAGTTGTTCAACTCTATCTAAATAATATGTCATATTAATAATGTTTTTTTTAGTTTCCTCAAACTCTGTTGCAAGCTTGTCCATATTAGACTCTAAAGATTTATTTGATAATTTATCAACATCTTTAGAACTCTCAACCATAATTTTAAATTCTTCTTCTGTCATCGCGATTTTCCAACTGGTAGTCCTGTTATTATACTAACACCAATATCAACAACGCCATTTTTAGCGTCTTCAACACTTAAACCTTTTTGTGTTGCGATTTGGTAAAATATCATTTTATTTGGTTGACCATCCGGAGTTGGTCCTGTTCGTATTCCATATCCCTGCATAAATTCTGCGGCGTTTATTGCCGCTCTCTCAGGTGAAAAACCTGGTAATGAATCTGCAAACGCTAAGAGTGCCTTATTAATTCCTGTACCTGGTAACTTCTTATTAATTAGCTTTAATATTTTTTGAATAGCGCCAACTAATGATTTACATTCTCGATAATTAACGACTGTTTGAACAATAAATTCACCGGCTTCTAGTAAAGATTGGATGATTAATACTCTCTTGTCTTTAGTTGTTCGGTATATGTCCCTGAGAATTAATTTGACAATCCTTAGGAGGTTCTTTTTTAATTCTTCAAATAAAATCTCTAAGAATTTTTCAGCGACTTTAGACACTACTCCAAAAACAAATTTTTTGAACTTTCTCGCAAAATCAACACCACTCGCAACTTGTGAACTTACAATATCATTGATTGTATTTGCAGATGCGATTGTTGAGTTTCCTGAAATTACAATACTATTTCCTGATTGTATAATTTCGTTTGCAAAACCTAAAATTTGATTTTCTAATACAGATTTAAATGTAAAAAGTGGTAGTAAAACTTTTGGCGTAAAAATTGATGCTAATAATGCCACAGGAAGTTTCTGTAAAATATTTTGTAACCAAGCCTCATTTAGACCAACACCAGGAAAAGTATTTTCCCAATTATCAACAATTGAATCTAAAATACCCTCAAGTAAATCAACTTGTTCATTAACTGTTAAATCGTCATTTATTTGAGTTAATTGTTCTAAAATAACCTGATTGTTTACAGGAACATTAATATTATTACATTCAACGAATGTGACGACACCATTTAAGGCATCATTAACAAACTGATTGATATTGTTATTATCTACCTCATTAAATTCAAAAAACTCATCACCAATATTATCGTATTCAGATATTTTTGATGTTCCGGCAACATCAATTTCTTTAGGACCCGACTCGCACAAACCAAAAATCCTATTTAAAATTATTAAAAATTTAGACTGCTCCTCAACCTGAGTTGATGTTAAATCAACTGAAAGAGAACCCGTTAACAAATTTACTAAGTTTGCTGCGAACACCCTACTGTCAAATACCTTAATTGATTGATAATAGTCGCCTAAAGAATCAACTATTGTGTTTGCAGAGTATTTTAGAGTACTACCTGTTGTTGGAGGTGGAACATATTGTCCATTCTTATCAGGCCTTTGTAATAGAAACATCCTAAGATAATCTCCAGTTGCACCAATATCGTTTTGTTTAACGTACTCAAAATCCCAAAGATTTGTGTTTGATTTACCATAATAAGGTAAATCGTATTCATACTTAAAAGTTTGATTTAAATTTTGAGTTCTATTTTGTAACTCAAAATTCATTGGGAACTTTTTGGCCCCACTATAATTTATGTATGGGGATAGTTGTGTGAAACCTGTGGTTTCATAATATATCCTACCAACTAATGAATTTGGTTTTACCTTTAAACTACCAAAAAAATCAATTTCTTCTAAATTAACATAAATTGATTCGTTTGCTGGTAATGTAGATAAGGTTGGTAAGGAATTTAATATTGTCTGCGAAACTGATGGGTAGGTTTGTTGTTGGGAACATCCTAACGCTTTAAATGCCTCTTCAGCAATAACTTTTGCAACATATGGTTCCATCTTAAACACTGCATCTAATAGAAGTTTTCTTAAAACTCTTGTTGTCTCAAGACCACCCTGACCTTGTGAATTTGCGTTTGAAGAACTTTTAATTAACTTTAAAAGTTGGTCGTAACTCGTTGGTATATTTCTTTGAAAAGCTTTTTGACCTTCAGTTACACTATTAAGTTGTTGTGCAATTGTATTAGTTCCTTCAGCATCTGAATTACCTCTAGTTGATGACACTTCTTTTTGTGCTGAGGTTGCTTCTGTATACGCACCAAAAGCACCTATTTGTGATTGGATACTTTTATACCCATCACTTAAATCTGGTGATATATTTGAAACGTCATACGGCATATTATTTCATTTTGTATGTGGGTTCATCATCATCGATTTCAGAATCTCTATCGATAAGTGAACGCATCAATTCATCATCCATATCCGACAAAGAAAATGATTCTTGATTTGACGACGACTTTTCCCAAATTCCTGCCTGTAGTTTTGAAAGTGTTAACTTTTTTTCTACACAGTCGTTTATTATTTTTTGTTGTTTCTCAATTACAGGGCCTAATTTTTGCATATCTGAAGCCTCCTTCATCATTGATAACATTTTATTTTGTATCCTAATTGCTGTGTTACGTTGCTCAACAATTTCGTTATAAATTTCTTGCATAAGAGACAACATTGACTCTTTTGTAAGATTAATCTCTTTTTTTTGTGGTCTTGGCATACCTATAAATATTTTTCTTAAGTTTTTATTCTACCTTGAACCACAACATAAAGTTTTTTAAACTTTTTCATTGAGTTTCTAATCTCTTTTGTTGAAAGATTCGTCATCTCTCTTAAAGAGAGTAAAATGATGTTTTTATTGAATTTATTATTGTCTGTACCTGAAAATATCTCTTCATAGTTTTCAAATAAATCAATAAGGGCGTAACCTAATTTAACCTCACTATGACTTAAAGAATCCTCTTCAATAAATCCTCTAAGTTCGTCCAAATACTTTTTTATGACAAAATCAGTTTCAACGACTTCGGTATCAATATGGTATATCATATCAGCTCTCTCTTCTAATGAGGTTGATATATCTTCATAAGAAACTTTACGATTAGTTTCTTTTTGGTCTTTAATTATTTGACCCATCAAATAATTCTTACAAATAGTTCCAAAATATGAATAAGCCTTCTTATTTTTAGAAGGCTTAAACTTATCAACTTTTGTCATTAAGAATGAGTGAGTATCGTTATGGATTTCCCTGAAATCCATATCTTTTCTATAAAGTTTGTATCTACGTATAATTGAGGATATCATTTTATCCAATGGCATACGTAGAAATTCGTTATAAATTCTATTTTTTTCTTCTTGCGTTTCCGCTAAAAGAAAACTTTTAACAGCCTCTTCTTCTCTTACGTCAAAATAATTCGTAGTTTGACCTGTAGATTTCCTACCGCGTTTTTTCGCAGTGGACTCTTCTGTTGTAGCTGATAGAACTTCTAACATTATCCATTTTGACTCTCATACTTTATGGTTCTATCATTTGAGAAGAAATATTCTTTTTTAGCTGTCTGGACCCAAAATTTAACCTCATCCTCAACCATTTTCTCATCACTAAACTTATAGTTCCAAAACAATGAACCTGTTCTCATATTTGTATGTTTGTATCCTAATCTTGGAATTGTCATAATAGATACCGAATTATAAGTCATTCTAAGTAAAAATTCGTATACGAATGTAAGTTTGATAGAAGATTTAAACCCTCCAAACTCTTCAACAACACTCTTTTTAATCACCATACCTGAACTTTGGAAGTTTTGATAATCTTGTAGAATATCATTTGTCAAATACCCCATTTCTTGTGAGAAGTTTGCTGCAAATACTGCCTCGTTTGTAAAACCTGCAAAAACTTCTTTATCATCAACATCAACAACTACAGGTAGGAAAGCTTGTACTTCAGGATATGATTTTGAATATTTCAAAACATTTTTAAACCAAATTGATGCATATTCGTCATCAAATTCAAAAAATGAAATCCACTCACCTTTGGCTTGTGATATACCATAATTAATTTGTGATGAATAATTTGGTTCACCATCATAATTTAATTTTACGACATTCAAGTCACCAAAGTCGTATGAGTCCAAGAAAGAATTCAACTGTTCTTCATTTGAAGATACGATGATTAATTCTTCAAAACCAACCATTTGGTTTTTTAAGGATGTAATTGCTTTATTAAAATACTCATCAAAATTTAAAGCCAATGATGATTTGATGGGTAGGATTACTGATAAATTTAATTTTTCTTCCATATTATTCTGCGAATTTTGAAATTTGTTCTTCCATAGATTCTGCTCTGGTATTAAGATATCCCGCGAACATTTCTATTACTTTATTTTGAAATGATTCTTTATTTGGTAAAGACTCAATTGTTATATCTAAATTTTTAAGGACTTCTTCTGAAATATCATCCTCTAACCAATGTTGTGACCAATCAGCGATTAATTCAGGTAATAAAGTTTCGTCTTTAATCCACACACCATTAGTTTCATTCATCCACTCAGGTTTTAAGTTTGGTTGGATACCAATTGTTGGAACACCACACTTCATACTTTCTAATGGGAAAGTACCGTAAGCACTGTGTCTATCAATCCAAACTGTTAAGAAACATTCTGAAATTGCCTTAGCAAACTGTTCTTGACTTAATCCACGTAAATCTCTAAATGTGAACCATCTAAACTGAGGGAATCTCAAATAGAAAGTTTTGATTAAGTTAATTGTGTCCTCTTGTTCTCTTGAGTGAACACCAATGATTGGCATCGGAAGTCTTTCAGACTTTTTGAAGTAATCCTCAATAAATGGTTCGATAACATCAAAAGTTTGACCTCTCATAACTTTTTGAATGTAGTCTTTTTGAACTTCACTTGTGGTGATACATTTTAAGAAACCAAACTGATTCCAAGTTTGACCTGGTTGTAATGTTTCCAACATATATGAATAACCCTGAGTTAATACAATTTTACCACAAGGTAAGTTTTTAACTTGGTCCATCATAAACCCAAAGATTTCAGGGATTACCAAAAAGTCTTCAGGTGCAATTTCAATATTCTCACCTTCAATAACTTTATGAGGGATTTCATTCATATACTCCTCATTCAACCATCCTGAAACTCCTGTGTAATCTTTCTTCTCGTGAAGAATGATTGCGTTGTAACCCCCTCTTTTAAGAGTCAACGCCATATCATAAATGTATTTTATTGATGCTTTCGCATTTCCTTTTGTGTCGTGCACAAAGAAATAAATTTTAGACGACTTATCTCTAAGTTTGTCTATAGATTGTTTTACCTTGTCAATTTGTAATTGGTCCATATTAATAATGATTTATTATATTTTTGTTTAATAATGAGTTAAATGCTAATCTAAATGGTATGGATATTTCTGAACTTTTAAGTCCTAATTTATTGTCTCCCATATCCATTTCACTAAAAATAACATCTAACATTAATTTAATTAGCTCGTATTTTACAACATTAATTTTCATTTCCGTCCCACCTGAAAGATTTAAACTTTCGTCACCGATAGTATCAATGTATGATTCGATTTTATCGAAATCCACATAATAGTTTTGTCCAAATACCTCTATCATAATTTTTCTATAATTTCTTTAAGTTCTTTAATAGTACTAATGTTGTGTTTTATATCAATATCTTTATTGTATACGGTATTGAATTTTATCACAATTTTATCAGTAGGGTGATTTAATAATAAGTTAGGATTAGCCGTAAGTAAAACATCTATTTCCTCCCACATAGAATTAGTGGTGATTTCTGAGTAGAATTTTATCTTTTCTACTAAACATCCAAACTTAGATAAGAAGAATAATGTTGCGGGTTTTGATTTACCAATCTCATCAGATATAATAATAATTTCGTTATTATCTCTAAAGTCAGTATAAAACTCGTTGAAGTCGTTAAATGATGTCATTTCTACGGACGGAGCGTGACCAAATATTTCCATTGTATGTTCTCTATACAAGAAGTCATAAACCTCATCCTCATCTTTAAATTTTAGATGTTTGGAAATATCTAAAGTTTCTACAGGTGATAATACCTCATAAGGTTCTTTTTCCTCATCAGTGATAAATGGATTATCAACATAAAACTTAGTATAGACCTGTTCAATTCTTAAAAGAGTGTCTCTAAGAACTCCGTTAACATCAATTGCGATTCTCATTTTAATCTTCGTATCTTTTTAGTATTTTGGTAATCAAAGGATTTCTTACAACATCTGTATCTTTGAACTCGTGAGTTCCGATGTTATCTAAATCTGAGAATCTTTTCATCGCGTCCCACAAACCTGAGTGTGTTTTATCTTTGTATCGGTCAGTTTGTTCTAAGTCACCTGAGATAAAGAATTTGGAGTTAAACCCAATTCTTGTCAAAAGCAATTTCATTTGATTGGGGGTTGCGTTCTGAGCTTCTTCAAAGATTAGAATTGAGTTGTCAATATTCATACCTCTCATATAAGCCAATGCGAATACTTCAATCGCTTCAATATCTTTTAATTTTTCACGTGCGTCTTTACCGATAATTTTGTTTAAAAGGTAATAACTTGGGAAGATATATGGGTCAAGTTTCTCTTCAACATTACCCGGTAGAGAACCCAGTTTTTCTTCAGCTTCAACCGCTGGTCTAACAATGATTATCTTTTCGTAAGGTGTACTAGGGTCAGCTAATAGGTCAATAGCCGCTTTCATTGCTATGTAACTTTTACCCACACCTGCAGGACCCGAACAAATTGTGATTTCAGATGTTTTTAATTTTTCGTAATACAACTTCTGACTTTCACTTAGAAATTTTTCTTTTGTTTGTCTTTTTATGATTGTTGAAATCAGTTCCTTTTTAGTTCTTGGTGAACCACCATACTCAGGAGTTGGTGTTGGGTTGTTTGTTTTTTTCTTCATCCTCATTATTTTATACGTTCTCGTTCAATCGGGTATTCACCTAATTTTCTTTTGTAGATAGTTTTTCCTTTATCAGGACTTTCATAAATGTATGGTTTGTCCTCGGTTTGTTTTTCCGGTTTTTTTGGTTTTTTTTCTGACATTATAGTTGTTTTGAAAAATGGTTATACCAATATTCAACCATTTCATCTAACATTGACTCAAATGTATATTCAGGTTTCCAACCAAGTATTGTTCTAGCCTTTGTAGAATCTCCCTTAAGATATTTTAATTCTTCAGGTCTGATGAAAATTGGATTTTGTGTTACATAGTCTTCATAGTTCATATTCATACTATCAAAAACATATTTTGTCATATCTCTTACAGAGTGGGTTTGCATTGTTGATACAACAAAGTCTTCAGGTGTTTCGTGATTCATAATTAAATGCATTGCTTTAACATAATCTTTTGAGTGACCCCAATCTCTGTATGAGTCTAAATTCCCTAATTCTAATTTTTTCTCAAGACCAAGTTTAATTTGTACTGCGGTTTTAACAACTTTGTTAGTTACAAAATTTGAACCTCGTCTTGGTGACTCGTGATTAAATAATATTCCGTTAGTTGCGTGTAATCCGTATGCCTTTCTATAGTTTCTAACGATAGAATAACCAAACAATTTTGAACATCCATAAGGTGATACTGGATGCATCGGGGTGGTTTCTCTTTGAAACCCATCCTCATCAACACTATTACCAAACATTTCAGAAGATGACGCTTGATAAAATTTAGCGTTTGGTACAACTCTTCTGTATGACTCTAAAACATTCAATACACCAAGAGCATTTGTTTTAACCGTAAATTGTGGCATATCAAAAGATATTCTTACGTGACTTTGTGCACCAATGTTATAAATTTCATCAGGTCTTACTTTTTCTAAAATTCTATCAATAGAACTTTCATCCAATAAGTCTCCATAATGTGTTGTTATTTGGTCTGTTAAGTGATAAACTCTTGAATCTTGGTTCTCGGACATAGAATTTCTTCTAACCATACCGTGAACTTCATAACCCATAGTTAATAAGTGTTCCGCCAAGTAACTACCGTCTTGACCATTAATTCCTGTTATAAAAGCTACTTTACTCATTTTTTAAAAATATCCATTTCTGTTAAATCTGGCCAATCTGTAACCACCCATTTTTTTGGTTCTGTGTTGATTGCGTCCTCTAATTTTGATAAACCCAATTTTGCGGTTTCTGGTGTCATATAATAGTGATAACCAAAAGTGTCGATATTTTGGTCTCTCCAAGGTATCATAGGTAATCTACCGTCGTATGACATTTTCTTAATTTGATTTTTATCGTGTTCGTTATCTAATAATATAACCCCACCTCTACCTAAAGATAAGTGTTTTTGGTATTGAAAACTAATTCCCATAAATGTATCTGGGATATAAGAATCTTTTTTCCATAAAACAGCGGCGTCAATTACTCTGTCTGTAATGTAGTAGTAATCTTGCCAAGCTTCGATTCTCCATTCTAAACCAATGTTTAATTTATTAGCTAAAAATGGGATGGATAAGTATGTTCTTGTTGGCACTGAAATTTCTTTAGTTTCCAAATATCTAAGAACAACTTCAATCCCGTGTGTGCAACTATCAAAAGCAACTGCGAACGGTGCTCCAAAAAACTCCGCAACTTTACTTTCAAATTCCTGAACAATTTCAAATGTTGGTGTCATATTACTTTTTTTTACATTCTACGTTTAAACTAATTAAAGTTCCGTGTTCTTTATCCATATGTGGTAGATACGCTTGAGAATGGTCATCAATGTGTGAATGTTCAGTCTCCCTCCAATCATACACTGATACATCCGTAAAACCATTGTTTTCTAACAAAGTCTTTAATGATTTAAAGTCATAACAAGTTCTATGATATATTTTGGTGTCACCCATATCCATTCTACCGTATAGAGGGCCTAAAAATGATTCTAATTCACCACCAACAATATAGAGATGAACCATTGATTCAAAATCAGGAACCGCTAATCTTAAAACGCCATTTGGTTTTAAAACTCTTAACCATTCTTTTAATACCTCAATAACTTCAGTTCTATCAAAGTATTCCAAAGTGTGTGATGAATAAATTAAATCAACTGTATTATCTTCAAAATCTAATTTTGTAATATCGTGACTTTTAATGTGTGGGAAGTCCGCCCCATCGATGTGAATCCATTCAGGACCAAAATCTCTTTTACCGCAACCAAGATGTAATTTCATATTATTCAATAAATGTTTTATCTAATTTTTGACCTTCATATGGACCTGTTTTATATTCATAAACCAAAGTGTTATCTTCCAAAATATAGTAATTATGTCCACCTTCTAAAGTGAAACTGGCATCACCCACATTTAATATTGGTTCGGCAATTATAGTGTCATCAATATCATAAAAAATACATTTTACAGAGCCTTGGATTACAATCCAACTTTCTTGTGCAATCACATTACGAGTTCTCTCTTTCCAAATGTGTTTATGTGGTTTAAATGTTTTACCTTCTTCCATATTCAAGACGGAACATTGGATAAAATTTTCTTCAGAGATTACATCTTGTCTTCCTGAAGTGATGTCATCTTTTCTAACAATTAAATGAAGAAGTTTAGATGGGTCTACTTTTGAATATATTTTTTCCATTATAATACTTTTTTATTGTCAATCGCCATTTTTATTGTTGGCCAAATATTGTATTTGTTTAGGACTAAGTGTCTTGCTTCTTTTAGATTTTCAATATTTTCTTCTCTATAGTTTGAATTTGCAATTTCAAGTATTTGACTAATTGCATAATCGATACCTTTAGAATCATCAAATTCGATATAACTACCTTTTGGAAAAAACTTACTAATTTGTTTACAACCTGAATAAATTGGCATTGTAAGTAATAAAATTGGGTCAACAAATTTTTCACTGAAATAAAAATCAGTTTTACCATTCTCAATCACCAAATTGTAATTGTAATCAATCAGTCCCTGTTTTTTATCACGAGGAGGTAAAGAGTGACCTGGATTGATGTGTCCGTAAACATCAACATCTTGTGAATAATCGTTCATTAATTTTGTGACCAACTCTTTTCTAAAATGATGGTATGTTGTCATAATCCTACCAGAATCTATCACAGAAATTTTCTTAGTTTTTGTAGGATTTAAATCTGGTAATTCATTAAATGGGTGTTTAACCCACCACGTTGACGGTAGCCAACAATTACCTGCCTCGTGATGATAGTTCCCATATGAATTCCTTTTCCATTCATAATAAGCAACTGTTACGTGTTTAGGTTCTCTACCAAAATAAATTACTTTAGAGTCGTCAACTTCTTCAGGAGTTCCGTCTTGGACAATAATAAAGTCCGATTCTGATTTATTTAAGGTGTATGTGACATCTTCCCAAATACCTAAACTATTTGGAGTTTGGTCAATAATGTTTTTAACTAATGATTCTGAGTTCCCCCAAGAAGTATTTGCAAAATATATTTTTTTCATATCAGAAAATATAAAAGGTTTTATTTTAAAAAAAACAATTACTTGTTCAAGTATGTTACTAAATCCTCAGGTGTCCCAAGACCCCACATTTTATCTATACGGTAATTTATCACTTTTTTACCGTCAGGTATTGCCTCATTAAAGACAGGACACACATAAAATTCATTATTAACTCTTACGTTTTTGTTAATCATTTGTTCGGCATATTTTACATAATCAGAACCCTTCTTCCAGTAATATATTCCTACAGTTGCTATGTCAGAAATTGGGTTCTTTTCGGCAACTTCACTAACAAAACCAAATTCATTTAATTTGGTAAAAGACCATTTTGGATGTGTAGATTCAAATGTCACAATACCACCATCAACATCCGTTTCTTTCATTTTATACATAAACTCGTTAGAGTCCCACTCAATAAATTGGTCTGAGTTTGCAAGGATTAATGAATCATCATTATTGATAAATTCCTTAGCTAAAAGGGTTGTACAAGCGGCTCCTTCCGTAACACCATCAACCTCAACTATTTTACAGTTGGGACTGATTAAATTTAATAATGTGTCTAAGTTGTATTTTTCTCTGTGTGATTTTTGAACTATGTAAATAAAATTGGCGTCAAGGTTTAAGTTTTCACTTACCACCTTAATCATTGGTTCACCCTTAACATCAATTAGTGGTTTTGGGAAACTATATCCGGCCTTTTCAAACCGAGAACCTGCACCCGCCATAGGTATAAGAACATTTAATTTTTTGTCTGACCACTTTGGACTTTTCATTGTAATATGATTAATCTCGCTCAATTTATTGTATACATTTTTTGTATTAACCTCATCAGGTGAAGATACTCTCATAATTTTTGAGTGTGACCTTGATGCTGCTAATAATCCGTATGGAGAGTCCTCAATAATTAATGTTTGCTCCGGTAAACATTTCATTTTCGAAATGCAGGTCCAATACATTTCAGGGTGTGGTTTACTATTAATCACATCTTCATTTGATATGATAATATCGAAAAACTCAATTATTTGAAGTTTCGATAATACAGTTAAAACCGTCTTTCTAATTGAGTTACTGCAACAGGCGATTTTATACCCATCTTTAGATAAATTTTTAAATAACTCGACAATATGTTTTGATGGAACCGTTTCAGTTAACTTCTCGATGGTTAATTTTTGTTTTTCTAACCATATTAAATTATGTAGGTTAGAATCAAGATTTTTTTCCTTAGTTAAAATATCCAACTTTTGATTTGTTTTTAACCCATCAAATTTACCCAAATGTTCTTCCCAAGGAATTACACATTCGGGTTGGTATTTTACGATTGCATCATTTAATGATTCAAAATGAATATTTTTTGTGTCAATTAAAACACCATCCAAATCAAAAATTATTAACTTTATCATTTGTATTGTTGGATATAATCTGAACAAACCCCATAACAATCTCCCATATCAAAAGAATTTAGTTCAGGTAAAACACAGATTGATTTTTTTGTTAATTCTTTATTTGGATAGGTCCAAATAAAACCTTTCGATGTTAAAGTAACATCATCATTTTGATGCCAAAAACAATGTATTTTTTTATTCTTTAACATCTTTTCGAGAGCTTGAATATTTTTAGCGTGACACCATAATAAATTGCTTTCTAAAAATGTCTCCTCAATTTTGTATTGAGCTTTGTCGTGACCTAAAAAATATTTATCATTAACCACCCAAACATCAATCTCACAATTATAACCAAGAGCTAAAGACTCAACAATATAATCAGGTGAGTTTTCTCTCTCAGGAATACGACCATTTAAATTACCTCTATGTGAAATTTTTTTCATAATTAAAATTTAACCATCCAAATGTTATTTGTACCGATGATTACATTAGGAAAAAGTTCATCAACTGCTTGTTTAACACCACAAGTATGATTCCAATAATCGTGACCTGACATAATTCCACCTTCTCTCATTTTTGGTAACCAAGAAAGAATGTCTTTTTTTACTGACTCATAATTATGGTCTGCATCAATAAACACAAAATCCACACTACCATCTTCAAATTGAGCTGCGGCGTCCCAAGTATTACCTTTAATGTCTTTAACAACATCTCTAACACCGGTATCAATTAAATTTTGATTATAAACATCATAAATATATTTCATTTGTGGTGTTAAATATTCGTTTCCTTCTTTGGTGTGAATGTACGAATCATCAAATAAATCAACTCCGTATAGTTCAAATTTGTAAGTTTGTTCTAATAATTTTTTTGCCAAATAAGATAGTGAGTGACCTTTCCAAGTACCTAACTCAACTAAAGTTTCATATTTTTTACTAGCAATTTCATTGTAAAATTCTTGGTAATTAAACCAATTTTCAGAATGTTGTATATCTTTAATTTCCATCTTTTTTTTCTATCAACCCAAATTTTATGTATTTGTACCAAACTCTTTCGTGTAAAAAGTAGATTACTGGTTTAAATAATAATTCACCAACACCCATTAAGGAAGCTAATTTTATATCCGCTCCAAAAGAATATGCTACTAACACTGTTGTAAGTGTCCCAATCAAACGGTAACTTATAGTTTTACCAATATGTCTTTTAACGTTTACCATTACTTAACAATTACAACATCACCCTTCCAAATAACTTCAGATGCCATACAAGAGATATGGTGTTTTGTTACCATTTTTTCTCTTGATGGGTCATACACCGTATCAATAGTTGTGTGCATAGGTGTTTCTATTAAGATATTTGAACAAGTATGTTCAACACCGTTTATTAAAATTCTCCAATACATATGATTATCATCACAAACCGTATTGTATCTAATTTTTACATCAATCATAATTTACCTTCTTTTTTCATTTGTTCACGAATTTTAGTTGCTGAAATATCTGCAATTTGCTGTGGTGGTATACGCTCAATAATATCGTAACCAACTCCTCTTCCAAATTCTATTGAGCAGATATCTGGAATAACCATAACTTTTACCTTTCCTTCCTCACATTCATTTGAGTAATGTTCCATAATATTTTGTCTAACCTCTTCGGCAGCAAATGGATTTTTTTCGTCAGGGGCAATGTCTCTAATACAAATTAAAACATTCTTACCTTCATCCATTGCTTGTTTAAAAAGTTCTTGGTGTCCAGGATGGAGTGGTTGCCATCTACCAACAAACATTGCGTATTGTCCATCTTTAGCGGGTAAGGACGACCCTACGTGAATTTTTTTAGTCCAATTTTCCATTTTATTCAAATCCTTTATCTCTATTTAAGTTTATACCAATTGCTCTTTCACCTTCTTTATCAGGGTCCATATCATTTATTAGATATCTTGGACCTCTTTCGATACCCATAACCAATTGATTGTATTTTATATTATTATCTTTTAATTCAAATTCAGTGTGGCTTCTCAAATTTTCAGGTCTTGCGGTAGTTAAAACAATATGATGACCTTCATAAAACCATTCATTTAATTTTTCAGCAACTGATGTTATTACTTCAGGTTTTGTGACTGGTATATCAGTAAACTTTCTATACTTAAAAATTGTGCCATCTATGTCACAAAAATAGGTGTTAAATTTCTTCATATATCTAATTCATTAATAATGTAAACCAATGAACCTTCTGGTGATTCATCTGTTGTATCAACATCAACATAATTTTCAGTTGGTGCTTCGTAATCTGCGACGTGGTAATTTTCACGTCCTCTTTCCTCAGTTGTGTGTACATATAATTCTACCATATTTTCACTCATTCTTTCCTTAAAAGAATCTCGAACTTCTTTATATGGTGCAACAACACTAACAACAACGTCAAATCCTTTGTGACTACAAAAATGCGCCAAGTTTTGTGCGAATGTTATGTTTTTAATTCTACCTTCCCTTGAATAGTCTTTATTCTGAAAGATTTCTCTAATGTCATCACCATCAATGTGGATGACATTTTTTTTGTAATTTGATTCTAAATAACCTTTTAAATGGTTAGATAAAACCGTTTTTCCGTGGCCTGGCTGGCCTGTAAACCAATAAATCATAATTTAGTATTTGAATTTAAATAAATTTATATCATATTCATAAATCTCTGACACCTTACGTATCAAATCTTCAGTATAATAATCTTTGTAATTGTTGCTTTTTCTATCACTAAAGTTTACCTTTTCTAAATCAGGAATTAACTTATTAAACTCCTCATCAGTTTCTAAAGTTTCGTGATAAAAAACTTTATCAACTAAAATATTTTTTTCATTATCAGATATCCACACATATTGAGGTGCCCAACCTTGGTGTTTTAAAGACGACCTATCTTCATACAACATATTAACACACTCCTCAAATGTTTTATCTTTCAATGTATGGTAATCGAAATGAGTTGCACCAACATTTGTATCACTTACGTGATGCCAATAACTTTTTTCCATACGAGCATATTCATAATTGGAAACAACTCTATCCCAAGGGTTTCTAACGACAGCGAATTTGAAATATTCGTCCCATTTTTTAGGTTCTTTATTTTTAATTTCTTTTGCGGAATCGTGACCACCCATATAAAATCTTGCAATTTTACTATTAGTAATTGCGGTACCAGCGTTTTTTGGTATGTGGACAAAAATTGTTTTTAAGTTATCAGATATTGGCATATTTTACAATATACTATTTAATAGGTTTATATCATTAATATCTTTCGGTTCATTTCTCTTTTCTTTCATATCTTTTATTATTTTTGGGGAAACAAATTTGACCCCTCTCGAATAGAAATGATTAACTGGATTGTGAATTATTTCATCATAATTAAGTTCATATCTACCAATACCATATGAATTATGAGATTGTATATCATCACTTACTTTAATTAACGGTGCTGATTTTGTGTGGATATAATCTAAGTCTTTACCTTCTCTAAGACCATAGATTGATAGTATTGAACTTGCGGTTACCGCATATTCATCAATATCTAAATTATTATCCTCAATATATTTTTTAAAACTATTTAATAAACCATCAAATTTTCTGTAATCTGATGGGGTACTATCACACATAAATTTTATCGAGTTCTGATTAAATACACATTGTGAAAGTCTGATAGTTTGGTCGTGAGTGTCATTTATATGAACAGAATGTTTTCCTATATTAAAACGATTCCTAATTTCTTCTTTAGCTCTTACAGACTGCTCAACACTATCAAATTCAACTAAGAAGATTGTTACAGGTGCGTTTTGTGTAAAACACAAACCTTCTTTCTGTCTATAACCAATGTAATTGTTTTGATGATTACCAGCCCATTGTTCACCGGCATATAACTCTCTCATAAAGTTTAGAGGACCGTTCTTTTCTAATTTTATTTGTTTGTAATAAAATACAGAACCGTATTTTTTTAGAATAGAAAGAGGTACTTCGATATTCCCTCCTGTTGATGGAAAAACGCTAACAATATAAGTGTTATTTTTTAATTTTGCGTATTCAAGAGCAACTCTATCACATAGAGTTTCACTTAAATTTAATTTTTTGAATTCACCCTCCCAAGAACAAATTAGTTGACCGTCTTTAATACTTGTAGATTCTTCAGTAAAAACATTCTTATTTAAAGCTAAACTCGCGGCTAATCTGTGAGCACCATTAACAATATATTTATCATTCACCACAGGGATTTTTGATATTTGTGGGTCAAATCCATTCTCACTTATATTAGTGATAATATCTTTAAAAGTATTGTCAAATACCTCGAATGAATTTTTTGATGGGTTTGAAATTTCAAAACAATTATTCCATTTTATTAAATGTTCTTTGTATAAATTTTTGTACGTATCTGTCTGATAATTTTTAATTATGGATTGTGCGTAAAGATATTTAACAATCACATCAAATCTTTGATTTGTAATTAAATCGTGTGGGTTTGTTGATTCGGAACCTGATAATCTTTTGTATGGTTTCTTATTCCTAATTATTGACGTTGTATTATTCACAACTGACATATTAACTTTATGGTCATTTAACGGGTTTGATTCGTTATAGACGTATAAAATTTCAGGTATGAACTTAAAGTGTTTTTCACCTGACATCTCAACCATTGGAAACATAAATGATAAATCCCCTGCAACCGACCAATATTCACCATTAGAATCCATTAAATCAGACTGCTCAATTTTTTTCCATAACCAAGATTTCCAAGTTCTTAAATGCGTTAGGGTAAAAGTTTGTTTTCTAATGTCTAATAAATTATGTGGTTTTTTTGCAAAACCAAGTCTACCATCGTGATACTTAAATGAACCACTTGTCATCCAAATATCAGGGTTTTTATAAACATCGTCAATAAACCCTAATACATTTGAATTAGGTAACCAATCATCACCATCTACTTCAACACAAACCTCATCATCAGGTATGTTTAAACCTCTGATTACTTGGTCGTAATTTCCTGGTTGATACATCTTTTTTGTATTTTCAATCAATACAAATCTATCGTCACCCTTAATAGTCTCTTTGATTATTGACACTGTATTGTCGGTAGACATATCATCAGTAATATAACAAGTAAAGTTTTTAAAACGTTGACTCATTATACTCAGTAAAGACCTTTCTACAAAATTTTCACAATTATATGTTGTTGTAAGAACTATCATATTAATTTTTATACTAAAATAATAATTTTTTAGTAAAAATAAATAAGGACTTTAAACTACCGAATAAAGATATTCATCAATTACTTGTTTAGTAACATTTTCCGAATAGTATTTATCCACATCAGTTGGGGGTTCGTGATACTCAATATCCATTATATTCCCTTGAGCATCGACTTTATAAATCCAACCTGGTTTACCTGAAATCCAACCTTCAATAGTTGTTCTCCCTAATTGAATACCTGCAGTTTCTTTACACTTTGAAACATATTTCTCAACCGACCAAGTCGCAGGATAATATTCTACGTGAGAGTGACTTTTTAATTCGTTTAAATAAATTGATTTATCTTCACCAACAACCACTAATTTCAAACCCCTTTCTTTAGTTTTCTCAACTAAATCAAAAATTGTATTTTTTCTCAAATAATCTAAAGTACCGACAAACAGAACATAATCCTCACTTGTTGTCGATGATTTAAATTTTGTATTATCAATTGGGTTGTAAATTACTTTAATTTTTTCCTCGTCGATTGAGTGTTCAGTAATCAAATAATCTTTAATTTCAGGTCTGATTGCAATGTATTTTTTAATAGATTCGTGAACATATGGAATTTCCAAATCAATTACTTCAGAATGTATTGTGGATATTTTTGGTATGTTTGGATAAAGTCTACAAATATGTTCTGTGATTGGTTTGTGTTGAGTGTGAATTAAATCTACCATCAATTCTCCAACAGGGTATAGGACATTTGGTTGTGAAATTTCACCATTTTGAAAACTCCACTTTCCATCTCCTAATTTATAACCCAAAGGTTCTCTAATTGAATAAACTTTGATACCATCTTTTTTTGCCATATCAGTTAAAGGACCACCAATTTCTGACATAACAGAAACATCGTGTCCCATTTTCTTAAGTGACTTGGCTAATTGGTATACATAAAGTTCAGAACCCGTCAATGTTTTAAATGATAAACAAGTAAACAAAATCTTTAATTTTGTCTTAGGGTCTAATGCCAATTTTTGTGGTAGATGTTGATTGTATTTTTCCTCGAATTTTTTTCGATTTATCTCCCATTGTTCGTTAGTCATACCAACTGATTTGTGAGTAATTCTTACGTTATACATAACACCAAGTTTTACACCACTTAAAAAGTTCTCAAAACAAAACGGAATGTCGTAAAAGTGGAAACCTTCAAATTCTTCAACAAAGTTATGGTTAATTCTATTTTTATGAACCACTAAAAAAACACCGTCAAGAACTACCACATCATCGATACCGTTTCCTAATGATGTAGAGTATTTTGATTCCCATTTTTTACCTCCACTTTCGTGGTTAACAACACCATACATTTTTCTTCTGTCAGACCACCAAGTGCCATTTTCACTCATAAACTTGGTACCGGCAACACCTAAAATTCCGTAGTCTGTTTTTTCAAAATGTTTTAGTATTTTGTGATACCATCCGGTACTATCAAAGTAGATATCATCGTGACAAAAGATTACAATATCACTTTCACTTTCATTTAAGATTTCATTGTAAACTTGTGATAATGATTTTTCGCCATTATTAACTTTTTCAATAACCTTAACATTCTTTGCATAACCCGAAGAAGTTTTTAGGTATTCAATAAATTCAGGTTTACTTTCTCGAGTAGAATATCCAATAGTAATCATATCTTATTTTTTAAATTCCTGTTGAACCAAATCCATTTGAACCACGTTCTTTATCCTCAAATTCATCTTCCACCAAAGAAACTTTTTTACCTGATTCTACAGGACATAAAACGCCTTGAGCAACCTTCTGTCCTTTTTCAACGGTAACCGCCATATTATTCATATTCATTAGAATAACTTTGACCTCACCAGTATATCCTTGGTCAACAGTTCCAGGACTATTCAAAACCATAAGTCCTTGTTTAATTGCCAACCCACTTTTAGTTCTTACCTGAATTTCAAATCCTTCAGGAATATCAAACGATAATCCTGTTGGAACTAATTTACGTTCAAATGGTAAGAAATGGATTTCTTCCACACTGTGTAAATCAAAACCTGAATCGGTTTCATATGCGTACTTTGGGTCTACAGCATCTTCGTGTAGTTTTTTATAGAACAATGGTTTTTTTGTTAAGGCATCCCCTAATAACTTTTCAAATTCGTCAAAAGGTAAACCTAAACGGGATTCAATTTCGGACATCAAATCCTCATCATCATCATTCTCGTCTTTAAAATTTTTAATTTCGTCGAAGAGTTTTTTAATCTCATCGTTTAATTCTGGGTCTGATTCAAAATCCATCATATAAGTGCTTTTAATTTTTGAACAACATCAATTAATACCTGAACATCTCTTTCACAATATTCGGCAATTTCTTTTAACATACCTTTATTCCAATACGCGTCGTGAACCTTGTCTCCTGTAACTTCACCTTCTTTAGGAGATGGAACGTCCATACAGGTACACATAAGGTCCAAAGAACCAATTGCCGTGTAAGCACCGTATTGCCAAATTTCTTTGGTGTCAATCGCTCTAATCTCCCAAGGTTTGGTATCATAAGATGGTAGGATTGATGGTGGCATCAAACCATTAATAATCATTCTTTTTGCCATCATAGGGATATCAAAGTTCTTAAGATTATGTCCACACAACCAAAATTCTAATCTACCACAACGGTCAAGTAACTTTTGACAATCCACCAACAAGTGTTGTTCATTATCGTTGTGGAATGTTTGTTTCTTAATATCACCGTTTTCCATAACAAATGCAACACTGATGCAAACAATCTTTGCAAACTCAGGAACCAATGCTGCTCGTGAAGAAAATACAAGATTTTTTTGTTCGTCTTCGTTTTTACCAATCAATTGGTCTTCAGGAAATCTTTTCAAAAACCAATCAAAATACTTATCAAATTGTTCAGCAATTTTGGGGTATTCTTTTTTGCAATGGTCATAGTCCTTTGTTAACCCGACAGTTTCAATGTCAAGAAAAAGAATTTTAGGTAATGGAATCTTAATCATATTATTTAATCAAACTTTTGTACAATTCAGCTCGGTCTTTAGTAACATTTTTCAAATCATATTTGTCTTTAACAGACTCATACAATCTCTCACCCAAGTCAGTAACAAAATTACGGTTTTTGATTAACTTCTCCAAATATTTTGCCCAATCGTGAGCGTTTGAGTATTCACTAACTAGTAGAGCGTTACCATCTGTAAACTTACCGTGTTTGTCTAATGAGTGTGTCAAATCAAGTGTGTAGGGACCCAAATCAGACGCCACAACAGCTTTTTTATAGAATCCCGCCTCAATAACTTTAAGTTGAGACTTCATTCTGTTAAACATATGGTTTTTGATTGGGGCCAATGAAACGTCCATCTTAGAATAATTTTTAGCATATGATGTAACAGGAAGTGTCCAAACACGACGGTAACCCTCCCCTAAAAACTCAGGTTTTTCACCTTGTTCAAACTTCATCAAATGATTTTTAAAATCTTCTGAAACAACTTTATAGTTTTGTGTAAAGATTTCTTCGTATCTGGCCCACACAGTTTCGTGAGGAAGAATTTGTCTTTTCTTCTGTTCACCTGTTTGACCGTTAATTTCAGTAATTGTACCTCTTGTGTCAAACCCACAAAGAACGTATTGAACTTTATCTTTGAATTGGAGTAATTTATTAAATGAGTTGTCTAACAACTTCAAATCACCCATATGTGATGAACCACCTAACCAACCAATTCTGAGTCTATCAGATTCGGGTGTTACTTCTTTGAATTGGGGTTCTTCGGGATTAACTGCGTTTGGTAATACAAACACATTTTTATTAATCTTTTTAATTTCATCTGCAAATAACGTGGTAGTTGTTGTTACGTATTGTGCCCCTTTAAGACTTTCAACAATTCTTTCATTGATTTTATTATACATAATAACATCGTGAATTGGGTGGTCTTTGCTTGGCATCCAATAGTCATCGATATCACAAATTGTGATAACACCCATTTTATTTAGTTCCTCAACTAACTTTTTAGACGCATCAAAGTCTCCTGTGATACTTCTATGGAAATGTACAATTTGGAATTTTTTATAGAAATTCAAATCATTCATAGGTGGATTGTAATCAATCTCAACAAAAAAATCCTCGGGATATTGATTTTGAAGAAAAATGTGGGGGTCTAGTGACCTGAATTTGCCAACACCTGAACGGTCAGATGGGACACATAAAACATTAATTTTTGACATAATATCGTATACTTTAAACTAAAATATACGAATTCAAATCGTAATAAGAAAGGACTATCTCATTTTTTTAATTTTAGTTAGCTTTCCCTCAAAAAGGTGTTTACCAACTCTAAATGTAAAAACATCATTCGATTTTTCTGTGGATTCAGTAATTAAACCACTTTCAGATAAAATTTCACGTACAGCCTCTTTAACCATTTTTTTAATATCTGAATTACTTGAGACAGCTTGAGGTTGTGAATGTTCATTAACTTGTGGTTTAGTTCCCATAAGTCTTGATGCCTTTTCGATTAAATCGTCCGATAATGTTGGTCCCGACATTGTATTTGGATTGTCGATTGGGTGCTCAATCATTAATCTTTTAATCTCATCCGGCAACTTAGATTTCTTAATTGCGTCTACCGATGGTTTACTAAATCCCATACCATTATTTTGTTTGGTGGGTATATTCATTTGTGGTTGACCAATACCTTCCATCAAGTCATTAGGTAAATTGTATTTGGCTTGTGGAGCATCAAAATTTTCTAGTTGCATTCTTTGTTGTGGTTTGGCAACTTCTCCTGAATCCATTTGTTTTGTTCTATCCATAATGGCTTTAGCCATCATTAATTTTTCTATATCCATAATTAAAACTTTGCATTAATAATAATTGAAATCATACTTTTGTCACCATTTGGATTGTAATTTGGTCTTGCGGTTTCAAAATTTTCTCCCGTTGGCTTAAAAGATACGATTTTATCAACTTTAAATAATCTCCATCCTGGCATAGGTCTGGTACCTAAAAAACCTCTATGAGAAGCTCCTTCATCGTCCCAAGCCCTTAAAACTAAATTATTTCTTTTACTTCTACCTAAACATACAGGTTCAATAACCCTCAAACCCTTACCACCTGGTTCATCACCATCGTAGTAAATTACCACTTTTTGTTTATTGCGAATTGCATTTTGGATTGAATCTAGTGACGCAACCTCATTTAACAATCCTTTAAAAGTGGATAATAATTTCATTAGAAATTAGGGTATGTTTTAAATTTATCGTATTTGTTAATTTTAATCTCGTTTTTTCTTTCAAAAATATCGGTGCTAGTTCCTGCTGTATCATTGTATACATCTAAAAATACACCAGTACCACGACCCATTTCATCACCATCCGCAAGAGCTTGAGAATTGGTTACACCATACTCATCAACACTCTGTGCAAAATCATTACGAGTTATTAATTTTTTTCTTTCAGCATCTGCAATTGCTGTTAATTGATTTGATTCTGTTTGACTTAAATCAATGTTATATGGACTTGAGCTTGACATAAATTATAATTTTGACATTATTTCGTTTATCCTTTTAAGGTTATCGACAACTTTAGATTCAAAAACAGAAGTTGAGTGTTTTTTGGTAGTTGTTTTGTGTTGTTTAGACGGTCTCATATAGTCAGACATACTAGTCTTTAAATCACTGTGTGTAACCTTTGAATCGTCTGGCTTAGTATCTTCTTGATTTTTTTGATGTGAGTTGTTCCTCATTTGATTTAACGAGTTATCAACCCAAGATTTCATAACACCCTCACCATTTAAAATCCAAGATAAATCGGTGTCTTTACCCTTAAAATTATCAAAAAAGTTTTTAATTCTTTTTAATTGTTTGTAAGTGATTTGTGTTTGGTTTTGAAGTTCTTTGTTTCTATTGAAACCTTCAGTGTTTTCATCCGCACCTTTTGCTTTGGCAAAACAAATTCTAAGATGATTTTTGATTTCATCTGGTAAAATGACTACACCTAAACTTGTATTATAAAGATTACTGTTCACGAGATGAATTAATTATATTGTTTTTTAACGCCTTATTAATTTTTTTTGTTAGAACATCCATTTTATTTTTTTTGGATATCTCGGTTTCTTTTGTTTTTTTAGTAAGGTCCTTATCTTTTTTGTTCTTTGAAAGTAAAATTTCTTTTACAATTTTTTTCATTTCATCTTTTCTGAAATTATTAATTACATCTTTTTCTTGTAGTCTAATTCTCATTTTGCTACCACGAGCTTTTTTAGATTGTTTGATTTTTGGGTCTTTACCAAATTCAATCGCTCTCTCAACAGGATTATCAACGCCCATATCTGCTAATTTTTTGATAGTTTGTTTTGGTGGTAAATCTTTTGTTTCTTCATATCCAAATGCTCCCGACATATCTTCTTCAGCTTGAACGGACCTACCCCATCCACCTCTTGATGTCCACCATAGGTTTCCTGAAGGTTGTGTTGCGGAAGCAACTGTTTGGTCCATAGTCTTTTTAGGAAACAATCTTGGGTCAAGGATAGGAACTCTTGATGAATTTAAGTTTCCGTCACCATCAACCAATTCTTCCAATTCACTCTTAACTTCTTTTTGAGTTTTTGACTTTTTGTTTTTTGTTAATTTATCCAAATATTTTTGGACCTTACTTAACATATCTTTTGGGAATTTAATATAATCATCTTGTTCCCTGGCTTCATTAATAGTCTTAGATACAGAGTACCACATATGTATCCCATCCTTCTTTTCTCTCAAAAGAAAGTAGTATCCTGATTCGAAATATTCCTCATTAAGATTAATCATCAGTTTTTTTATCTATAAATACATCTAACCCGGGTATTTATCATATACACTATGGCATATCAAAATATTAATCAATACAATTATCGTAGAATTGGATTACTTCCGGTAAACCAAGTAACCGATTTTTGTTTAGCATCTGACGAAAAAGATTATAACCAAGAGGTTATCTTTTCACAATTTCTAATCGCTGAGGATGATGGTAATAGAATGCCCTTGAAATTTGATTTCAATTCTACAGGAACAACAATTGCTCCTATAAGAAACGAATTTTTATATGACACAATAGTTTCTGAAAACTATTACAACCCAACAAACATTGACCCTAACTTTTGTGTTTGTGCATCAACATTGTGTGACGTAGGACTTACAGGAATTGATAATGGTTTGACATTACAAATGTCGGGAGTTTCAATAGACATTACAACAGGACTGTACACAACAACTGCCGAAACATATAACAGATACAAGTACGATAGGAGATTTAAAATGCACCCGATTACTGGTAGTACAACTCCTTCAAACAGATTATGGAATGACAACTCATACAACTATAATTTAAGTTGGTCTAATGCTGGCGGTCGTATCGGAACCGTGGCAACACTTAACGGAGGATTCTTCCAAGGGTTTTTTAAATTACAAGGATACGATTATGATACATTCCCTGTTAGAACTAATCAAGGTTGGACCGCTGAGTTTTTATTAAAATACAGATGGACAGGTGATACAAGTGTCGGTATTAATAATAGATACCCAAATAACAAAGGTACCTTCTTCTATTTGGGGACAAGAGCCGAAAATAAATTTTATCACTATCCTGACGGAAGTCCTGAAAGTGACACAGGATATACAAGAGTAACATCAGGTTTGACTTGTATGAAAACTTGCCTTTGTCACGAAACAGGTTACACAAATTCAAATCAGTGTATTCACGTTTATCAAATGTCGGGAGGAACATCCAAAAACTGTAGTTGTGGATGTGCCTGTCAGTGTGAGGTTAAAGCCAAATACCCTGAATTAGACCCGTTATATGACGGGGTTTCAAACGGTATGTCAGTTAGACTTAGTGGTGACACTGGTAACCCTAAAGTCTGTGTTAAAGAGTATCTAATAACGGGTTCTTGTATTACAACTGGAACTTGTGAAACAGGAACAACATTTGTAACAGGAACCACGGTAATCGAGTGGTGTTCATCAAAAGGAATTTTTGATGGATGTACAGGAACAACATATCCAAATGTGGAACACTGGGTTCAAATTGATGTTGTGTTTAGAAGAAATGATTGGTTAGATTGTAAGGACCAATATTCTCTTGGTGGATTAGGACAATTGGTCACTGAGATTTATACCGCAACCACAGCAAACAATAGCGTCTCCCTAATTGAACCCCCAATTACACACAACCCTAAAGACGTTCCCGCAACAACGGATGTTGTTGAAATTAACGATTATTGGATTCAACAAAGAAAATACAGGTTAGGTAAACTTTATGTTTATGTTAACGGTAAACAATTTATGATTATCGATGATTTTGAAGAAATTGTTGCTCGACCATTAAACACATATAAAGAAAAACAAATTGGGGTTCCATACAACATTTCATTAGGTGGGGGAACTCAAGGGTTAAAAGATAACTTAACTTTTTCTGGTGGGTGTGCGCCGACACTATCAGCAATTACATATCAACAGGACCCTGAGTGTTTGACCGATTATGATTTGGAACACACAATCTATTCGGGTTTAACAACTGAAATACATTTAGAAGAAATATTTGGTGGTAGTTTCATTGGTGATATCAGTGCGTTTAGAATGTATACCGAACCTTTGGATGCGTCACAAATTAGACACAATTTTAGGTTATTAAAAAATAAGTATGATTTATTAGATACTGATTGTATTGATTGTACTATTGTTATACCGGCAAATGACTTCTATTACATATCAATACCTGATAACGATTTAGGGTTCATTCTATTACCAAATAATGACTTAGTTTACTTGCAAATTCCGGATAACGAATTTACATATGAACCTATTCCACCTTCACCAACACCGACAAACACACCCACACCAACAAACACCCCAACAAACACTGGCACACCATCGGTAACTCCAACCTCAACATCAACGCCACCTGTTACACCAACAGCAACATCAACACAATTACCAACTTCAACACCAACACCAACTGTAACACCATCACCAACATCAATACCATTTGTTCCTGGCGGATTTACATTTGACGCCGATTACATTGTATTAACTTATGCATTTAACGATGGTACTGATTTAGATACGAGAACTAGGGTTAGTGTTCCAAATATTGGTCAAACAGGATTTGAAGAATCTATTGGGTGGTGTTGTCAAGATGTATGGCCAACAACAGGTAACCCAATATTAACTTGGGGTGGTGATAATACAGGAACGGGTTTTGAGTCGGTATTAATTGATTTAATTGAGTTTAAATCTCAATATCCTGGAGAAAACACAATATTAATTGATGCAAATGCCGGATGGTATGGAGATGTTGGGGTAAATCCTGTTTACCTACAAGCAACATTATACAAGGGTGGAACAATGATTGCGGACCCAGATAATTATACATTCATAAATAATACGTTTACCGCAGCTTATGGGGCATTATCTCCTAACGCAACAGTAACATTAGATTTGTTCACAAGTTGTGTAGATGGTGAACCTGTCAAAAGTTTACAATACAATTTGTTAACGTTTAATGGTATGTTTATTTAAATCTTGTTTGTGTAAATTAAGAAAAATAAGTATTTATAGTTATGGCAATAGGAATTAGAATTTTAAGTAATAATTTAAGTGGTCAAACCGCTGAAGTGACGTATTTACCTGCTTCGGGGGGTACAATAGATTTGGGTACGCAAGTAATACCATTTAATTATATTTCATCATACTATTATGGTGTGTTTGAAATGTACATTCCAACATATGACTACACTTACACTTTAGAAGTTACGGTTCCACCTGTAAGTCCAACACCTACACCTACGGTAACTAGTACGAGTACACCAACAATGACTGTTACACCAACAACAACACCTACTAATACAACAACTAATACGCCGACGCCAACAAATACTGCAACACAAACACCTACAAACACACAGACACCAACAAACACACAGACACCAACACCTACTCAAACCCCAACTTCCACTTTAGGTTCAACACCAACTCAAACACCAAGTAATACAAATACTCCGACACAAACACCTACTAATACGGCAACTCAAACTCCAACTAATACCGCAACAAACACACCTACTAATACCGCAACAAACACGCCTACTAATACCGTATCACAAACTCCAACTAATACTGCGACAAACACACCTACTAATACCGTATCACAAACTCCAACTAATACTGCGACAAACACGCCAACATCCACACCAACTCAAACACCAACATCTACATTAGGTTCAACACCAACCCAAACACCAACTAATACCGAGACCCCAACTCAAACACCGACTCAAACTCAAACTCAGACACAAACACAAACTCCGACAAATACAACAACACAAACTCCGACACCAAGTGAACCGCCTAGATTTGCATTTAATGTTATAAAAGGTAACACTTACGATGAGGCTTGTGGTAATTATGGTTCTTCGATAACAATTTATGGTATTGAGAATAATTTTGACCAAAACAATTTCTTTTACAATTCTCCTTCAGGACCAGTGACTGTTGATATGACAGGTTATTACCAACAATCGGCACAAGTTGTTGAGTTAAATTCAAGCGGTGTTGAGACTGGTGGATATTCAATTTGTGTAACTTTAACTCCAACCCCAACACAGACTCCAACACAAACTCAGACTCCAACACAAACTCAGACACCAACTAATACTGCAACTAATACTCCAACACAAACTCAGACACCAACAAACACTGCCACTAATACGCCAACTCCTACTCAAACTCCTACTCAAACACAAACACCGACTAATACATCAACACAAACTCCAACCAATACTGCGACAAATACACCAACCAACACACCAACAAATACTTCAACAAATACACCGACACAAACTCAGACACCAACTAATACTGCGACGAATACCCCAACTAATACTGCGACAAATACTCCAACACAAACACCAACTAACACTGCAACAAATACTCCAACACAAACACCAACTAACACTGCAACAAACACCCCAACTCAAACACCAACTAATACCGCAACTCAAACACAAACACCAACTAACACTGCAACAAATACTCCAACTAATACTGCGACAAATACTCCAACACAAACACCAACTAATACCGCAACTAACACTCAAACGCCAACTAATACCGCAACTAACACCCCAACTAATACTCAAACTCAGACCCCAACTAATACCACAACTAACACGCCTACTCCAACAAATACACCTACCCACACATCAACACCTACAAATACACCGTCAGTAACACCTACTGATACACCACAAGCTCTTAGAAAATATTTAGTACAGGATTGTTCGTCTAGTTTTGTTGGAGAATTTGGTATTTACGAAAATCTACAAATTGGTAAAATTTATAAATTAGATGTTCTTAACGACGGTTCATCTTGTTACACAATAGTATCAACGGTAACTTCGACAGTATCAACGTTTGCAGACGTTATATCGGGTCCTTGGAATAATTGTATAACTTGTTTAAATAGTTAATAAAATATTATGGCTTGTAAAAAATATATTTTAACAAACAACACCTCACAAGGTTTAACTTTTTCTTATCAAGAATGTTCCAACAATATGTGGGAATACGATATCTTATTAACACCTGGTCAAGTTAGAAATATTTGGTTAGTTAACGGAACTTTTCAAGCGGCTTTAGAGGCACAATTCACAATCACTGAAGAAGTGTTTCCACCTATTTCACCAACACCATCTCAGACTCCGACTAATACACCAACGCCATCAGTTACTCCAACGTTAACTCCTACTCCAACACAATCAGTAACACCAACACGTACATCAACCCCGACTCCAACCCCAACACAAGTAGTGTTTGAATATTCTGATTTAGGGATTGATGATACTTTGTCGGTAAATGCTTGTAATAACTATCCACAGGGAAATGCACCAAGATATTCGACAAAACTATTTTCAAATTTGATTAATGGTGATATTGTTTATTTAAATTTTGCAATGACCTCAACAACTGAAGCATCATTCTATTCTGATGGGCATAATTATATCCAAACTAACGGGTCAGGAGTTATTATAGACACTGGCAGTTGTTAATAACATATTGATGATATTTAATAATAAAGAACTACTAAAATGGCTTGTAAAAAATACACACTAACTAATAACACAGCTCAGGGATTAACTTTCTCTTATCAAGAGTGTTCCAACAATATGTGGGAATACGATATCTTATTAACACCTGGTCAAGTAAGAAATATTTGGTTGGTTAATGGTACGTTTCAAGCCGCTTTATCGGCCCAATTTACTATTGTTGAGGAGACATTCCCTCCTATTTCACCAACACCATCTCAAACTGCGACTAATACTCCAACCCCAACTAATACAAGAACCCCAACTCCAACACCGTCTATCACCGCAACTAATACTCAAACCCCAACTAATACTCAAACCAAAACCCCAACACCTACGCCTACAAACACTGTAACTAACACACCTACAAACACTGTAACTAACACACCAAGTAATACCCAAACACAAACACCAACTAATACCGCAACAAATACACCAACTCAGACACCGACTAATACTATAACAAATACATCAACTCAAACACAAACACCAACAAATACTCAAACAGGTACACCAACGCAAACACCTACAAATACACAAACACCAACTAACACTCAGACTAGTACCCAAACTCAAACCCCGACTAATACTCCAACTAATACATCATCTAACACACCAACACCAACTATTACTCAAACACCAACAAACACCGCAACTAATACTCAAACACCAACTCCAACACCATCAACAACTGAACCTGCTAGATTCCAATTTGCCGTGAATTTCGCAAATAATGCCCTTGATGCTTGTGGTAATTACGGTACGTCTATTGAGATATATGGTATAAATCAATTCTTTGACCAAAATATTTTCTTCTATGATTCTCCTTCAGGACCTGTAACAACTGATATGTCAGGTTTCTATCAGAATTCGGGTCAAGTTGTTGAGTTAGATTCTGCAGGTTATGAATTAAATGGATTCTCAATATGTCCAACATTAACACCAACACCAACACAAACAGCAACTAACACACCAACACCAACTAATACTCAAACACCAACTAATACCGCAACTAATACTCCAACTAATACTCAAACACCAACTAACACAGGAACAAGTACACCAACACCAACACCAACAAGAAATAATTATGTTTACTCGTTATCATCAGGCTCAACCGCTAACTTAGCTTGTGCGGCTAGTCCTATTACAGTTTATGGTTCGGTATCAGGTGGTGTAGGACCAAACTTAGGTGAGACATTATATCAAACAATTGACCCATTATCAAACCCTGTAGGAGTTGCATATTGGTCTAACGGTACCGCTTGGTACAGAACAGATTCTTCAGGAGTTATTGTTCAGACAGACCCTAACGGATGTTAATTCAAATTATTTAAAACAACTTTCATATAAACCCTCCACTTTATTGGAGGGTTTTTTATTTTTTAAAAAAAAGTGTAATGAAAATATTTGTTCAAATTGCGTCCTATAGAGACCCACAACTCGTTCCAACAATTAAGAATATGTTGGAAAATGCTAAAAAACCAAAAAATATTAGATTTGGTATTGCAAGACAATTTCACCCCGATGATAAATTTGACAGTTTAGAAGAATTTGAAGGGGATAAAAGATTCAGAGTTTTAGATATTCCACACGAAGAATCTAAAGGCGTTTGTTGGGCTAGAAACTTAACACAACAACTTTATGAGGGTGAAGAATATACCCTACAAATTGACTCACATATGAGGTTCGCACCTAATTGGGATGACGAGATGATTAAGATGATTAAACAACTTCAAAAGAAAGGTCATAAAAAACCTTTATTAACAGGATATGTTTCATCATTTGACCCTGAAAACGACCCTGCAGGTAGAGTTCAAGACCCTTGGAGAATGGTTTTTGATAGATTTATTCCTGAAGGTGCGGTATTTTTCTTACCTGAAACAATTCCTGGTTGGCAAGATTTAAAAGAACCAATCCCCGCAAGATTCTATTCTGCACACTATTGTTTTACATTAGGTGAATTCTCAAACGAGGTACAACACAATCCCGAATATTACTTCCACGGAGAAGAAATTTCAATCGCCGCAAGAGCATATACTTGGGGTTATGATTTGTTTCACCCACATAAAACATTAATTTGGCACGAGTATACTCGTAAAGGAAGAACAAAACAATGGGATGATGACAAAGAATGGGTTAATAAAAATAATCACTCACACTTAACAAATAGAAAGTTGTTTGGTATGGACGGTGAAACTCAAGAAGGTCACGATGGTCCTTATGGCTTTGGTACCGTTAGAAGTTTAAGAGATTATGAAAAATATGCGGGTCTTTTATTTGAAAAAAGAGCTGTTCAGCAATACACAATTGATAAAAAATATCCGCCAAATCCATACAATTATGAGTCTGAAGACGATTGGAAAGCCGATTTCGCACAAGTATTCAAACACTGTATTGATATTGGTTATTCTTCAGTACCTGAAAAAGATTATGATTTTTGGGTGGTTGCGTTCCACAATGAAAATGATGAAACAATCTTTAGAAAAGACGCTGATAAAAATGAAATTACTTCAATGTTAAGAGACCCTGATGGATATTGTAAAGTATGGAGAGAATTCCAAACAGCAGAAAAACCTAAATATTGGGTTGTATGGCCTCACTCAGAATCTAAGGGTTGGTGTGATAGATTAACAGGAAATCTTTAAAAAATGAAGTTCAATACAATACCAAAATTTGTAGTAAATCTTGAAAGAAGACCTGATAGATTAGAATCCATTAAAAAAGAAATGGAATATCTTGAATGGGATTTTGAGTTATTCAAGGCGGTTGATACTAATAGCCACGTGGGTTGTACACTTTCCCACACGGCTATTTTAAAAATTGCGAAAGAAAGAGGATATAAAGAAGTTCTTATTATTGAAGATGATTGTGTTGTTATGCCGTATGCAAAATCTTTATTAAAAGCAATCGAAGATGAGTGTCAAGGTCTTGAATACGCAGTTTTTAACTTGGCACCAACTTTAAATAGATATGTTAATAGGAGCGAAAAACACCCACTATTAAATGATATTACTAATCTACCACCAGCGTCTCCTGAACACAGAGGTATTTTTGCAACAAATATGATATTGTATCACGAATCATCATATGATGATGTTATTTCCATAGAAGAAGATGAACGTAGAAGATTTTACGCAGTGGATGATTACATATATCAAAAAGTATATTTAAAAAAACAAAGTTATTGTCCAATTCTACCCATAGCACCACAAATTACTAATGACTGGTCAGACGTTTCACAACAAATGTGTAATAATTTTTACGGTCAAACATACAATTGGAACCTTTATAGTGAGGTAAAAATACCTAATGAGTTTATGAATAACGTAAACAATAAAACAATGAAAGAAGAAAACATTCATAAAGAATATTATTATGTCAGTTAAATTTATAACCTGTATTTACGGTGACCTATATGGGACTGAGTTAGGCGGTAGACCATCAAGATTTGGTCATTACTTAAATTCACTTCTCTCACTATTAAAAATGACCGATGCTGATTTTGTGTGTTATACCTCAACAAGAGAAATTGATAGATTAAAAAATTTCTTTTATGTTGAAAATGGTATATCTGAAGATAAATTAAAATTTGAGTTGTCTAACTTAAGAACCACAAGATATGAAACACTACTTCAAAAGTATAAAAACTATGAAGACGCTAAAAAAAGTGATAGATGTTTTGAAATACAATATCAAAAGTTTAGTTGGTGGTGGAACGAAGATAAAACATACGATTATTATTATTGGATTGATGCTGGTTTATCACATAGCGGATTAATACCGAACAAATACCTTACGGTAGAAAACGGTCCAAGAAAGTTTTATGAGTCATCGTTATTTAATAATGATTTTTTAAAAAATGTTGTAGAATTTTCAGGAGATAAATTCTTTTTGATTGGTAAAGATAATGATAGAAATTTTTGGTCTCAAACAGTTGACCCAAAATGGTATACCAATTATGATAGAACAATTCATATTATTGGTGGTATGTTCGGTGGTAAACGAGAATTATGGGAGACATTAGTACCTATGTTTGAGAATTACGCTGACAAGATTATTGAAGAGGATAAAAGACCTTTTCCTGAAGAATTGTTTATGACACTAATGTTTTACAACCATCCAGAATATTTTGTTAGAAAACATTTTGATACTTGGTGGTGTAGAGATAACGCTCCAAGAGAAACCCCTGACAGTTACTTTGTTGAAAACAAAAGTTTCTATAAAATTTTAGAAGAATTAAATAAAATCGATGAGTAAAATTACATTTGTAACCGGACTTTGGAATATTAAACGTGACTCTTTGACTGAAGGATGGTCAAGGTCGTTTGACCATTATCTACAAAAGTTCTCGGAACTTTTAAGACAAGACACTAACTTTATTATTTTTGGTGATAAAGAACTTGAAGAATTCGTATTTTCACAACCAAATAGAAATAATGAAAATACCCAATTTATTGTAAGACCTCAAGAATGGTTTAAAAATGATTTTTATGAAATCATTCAGTCTATAAGAACGAACCCTGAATGGTATAGTCAATCGGGATGGCTGCCAGAATCAACTCAAGCAAAACTTGATATGTATAACCCTCTTGTTATGTCAAAAATGTTTGTATTGCACGATGCAAAAATATTTGACAAATTTGACTCCACACATTTGTTTTGGATTGATGCAGGTATTACAAATACGGTTCATCCAGGATATTTTACACACGATAAAATTCAAGAAAAATTCGATAAGGTATTTCCAAGATTTGGGTTTGTGGCGTTCCCATATGACGCTGAAAATGAAATTCACGGATTCAAATACCCAACGATTAATGATTACGCAGGACAAGATGTAAAACTTGTTTGTAGAGGAGGTTTGTTTGGTGGATTAAAAAGTATGATAACAGACGTTAATAGTCTTTATTATAGTGTTTTAAGTGAGACTTTAGGTAGAGGTTTAATGGGCACTGAAGAATCTTTATTCAGTATTATGTTATACAGACACAACGATATGTTTGATTACCACGAAATTGATGGTAACGGACTTATCTCTAAGTTTTGTGAAGATGTTAAAAATGATACCTATAAAGTTAAAAATATTTCAGGTAAACAGTCTTATAGTGATTTAGATTATGAAAACACCTCACTCTATGTAATTACATTCAATAGTCCTAATCAATTTAAAACATTGATTAAGTCTATGGAGTTATATGATGAAAATTTCTTAACAAAACCTAAAAAGAAATATCTTTTAGATAATTCAAGTGACTTGTCAACTACCGAGGAATACTCGGAACTTTGTAAGTTATACGAGTTTGAACACATTAAAAAAGATAACTTAGGTATCTGTGGTGGTAGACAATTTATCGCTGAACACGCACAAGAAAATGGTTTTGATTTTTATTGGTTCTTTGAAGACGATATGTTCTTCTATGATGGTAAAGATACTGTTTGTAGAAATGGGTTCATTAGAAATATTCAGGACCTATACAATAAGTCTATGAAGATTACCCGAGAAAACTCATTAGACTTTTTGAAACTAAATTATTCTGAGTTTTTTGGGGACAATGGAGTTCAATGGTCTTGGTATAATGTTCCTCAAACAGTTAGAGAAAAGTTTTGGCCTGAAAAACCAAACCTACCTGTTCAAGGATTAGACCCTAATGCGCCAAGAACTAAATTTGATGCAGTATATTCATATCAAGGATTACCTTATGGTATTGGTGAAGTTTATTATTGTAACTGGCCACAAGTTGTTACAAGATATGGAAACGAGAAAATGTTCTTAACAACAAAGTGGGACCGTCCTTTTGAACAAACTTGGATGAGTTACATTTTCCAAGAAACTAAAAAGGGTAATATCAAGTCGGCATTGTTATTTGCAACCCCAACTGAGCACGATAGATTTGAACATTATGACAGAAGCTTGAGAAAAGAGTCTTAACAAAGTATTTATCTTTGTATGGAATTCTTTATCAGAAAAAATGCTACTTTACCTGTATTAAAAATGCAGGTCGTTCAAGACGGTAGGTCAGGTTATTTGGAGTTGATGGACCTTTTAGAGGTTTCAACAATATACTTCTCAATGATTAATGAGGCAACGGGTATTCCCAAGATTGTTTCAGCGCCCTGTTCTATTGTTAGTTTAATTTTGGCTGACGGAGCTCCAACAGAATATTATATCTACTATCAATTTACTGCAAGGGACACAAATACTCCTGGTAGATACAAAGGACAATTCTTAATCAAGAACTTTGAGGGTGATTTAATTGTTCCTATTAGAGAAGAGTTGTATATTAATGTTGAAGACAGCTTTATTGCAAAAACTGCTTGTTGCTAATTGACAGATTCACTTTTACAATCTATATTTATAGTTGAATGAGTAAGACAAACTCCACACGGTGTGGAAGAAAATAAGTCACTCGGTAAAACTTAAATTATGATTGAACAACAAGAAATCAAAGAATTCTTGGAAGGGAACGACCCTGAAGAATTTATCGTGGCGGTAGAATTTGATTACGCCTCAGACTCCATTTATAAAATCAAAGAAATTCCTGGTAAGGGTAAAGAAATCCGAAAAGATACATTCATTCCATTTTGTTGGGTTGGTGATTTACGTGGATTAAATTTCTACGGAAACTCCAAAGGAGCCCAAAAAGAAGCAATGTCAAAACACGGGATTGTTATTGACAAATTAGATACTCACGGTGATGAACGAATGGAAAAAGGTTTGACCTATATGGTTAAATCTTTGAAGGGGTATAGAAGTTTGATTCAGTTCTTCCGTGATGGTGGAGCAGACCCTTGGGGTGAAAAATTTAAAGATAAGATTTTGATTCTACCACCTGTAGAACAATATTTCGTTTCAAAACAAAAACGATTATTTAAGGGGTATGAAGACTATGATGACGTGTCTCGATTGGTATTCGACTTAGAGACGACCTCACTCGAACCAAGAGACGGTCGTATCTTTATGATTGGTATTAGAACAAACAAAGGTTATAATAGAATTATCGAATGTATTGATGAGACACAAGAGAAGAGCGGTATTATCGAGTTCTTCAAAGTAATTAATGAACTCAAACCAAGTATTATCGGTGGTTACAACTCAGCAAACTTTGACTGGTATTGGATTTTTGAAAGATGTAAGGCGTTGGGAATTGACATCAAAAAAATATGTCACTCATTACATCCCGAACATTCCATATCACAAAAGAAAAACTTGTTGAAACTCGCAAACGAAGTTGAGGATTTTATGCAGACTTCTATTTGGGGTTACAATGTAATTGATATTATTCACGCGGTCCGTAGAGCTCAAGCAATTAACTCATCAATCAAATCTGCGGGTTTGAAGTATATTGCAGAATATGTAAACGCAAAAGAACCAGACCGAGTTTATATTGGTCACGACTCTATTGGTAAGATGTATCAGGAGAAGAAAGAGTATTGGTTAAACATCAAAAATGGTGAGTATCGTAAAAAGGGTGACTATGTTGATTTGGATAAAAAGTTTCCTGACACTTATCTATTAACTGATGGTGCCGAATTGGTTGAACGATATCTCCAAGATGACTTGGAAGAAACCTTAAAAGTTGATAAAGAATTCAACCAAGCATCGTTTCTACTTGCATCAATGATTCCAACAACATATGAGCGAGTATCTACAATGGGTACGGCAACACTATGGAAGATGTTGATGTTAGCGTGGTCTTACAAACATAATTTGGCAATACCAGCAAAACAATCCAAGACAGACTTCGTAGGTGGATTGTCTCGTCTACTTAAAGTAGGGTATTCTAAAAGCGTATTAAAGCTCGACTTCTCGTCACTTTATCCATCAATTCAGTTGGTTCACGATGTGTTCCCCCAATGTGACGTAACAGGTGCGATGAAAGGTATGTTAAAATACTTCCGTGATACTCGTATCTTGTACAAACAACTTGCTGAGGAGTATTATGAATCTGACCCCAAAAAATCAGCATCATACAACAACAAACAGTTACCGATTAAAATCTTCATCAACTCGATGTTCGGTGCGCTTTCAGCTCCACAGGTATTTGCTTGGGGGGATATGTATATGGGAGAACAGATTACTTGTACGGGTAGACAATATCTTCGTCAAATGATTAAATTCTTTATGTCTCGTGGTTACATTCCACTTGTAATGGATACGGACGGTGTGAACTTCTCGTCACCTGAAGATGTTGATAGTCACAGATACATTGGTCGAGGATTAAATTGGAAAGTAAAAGAGGGTAAAGAGTATACGGGACCTGATGCTGACGTTGCAGAATACAACGATATCTTTATGAGAGGTGAAATGGCACTGGATACCGATGGTGTTTGGCCATCGTGTATAAACCTTGCTCGTAAGAACTATGCTCTACTTACCGATTCAGGTAAAATCAAATTGGTTGGTAACACAATCAAATCAAAGAAACTACCTGGTTACATCGAAGAGTTTTTGGATAAGGGTATTAAACTTTTATTAAAGGGTGATGGTAAATCATTTGTGGAGTATTATTACGAGTATCTACAAAAGATTTGGGACCAACAAATTCCTTTGGCCAAAATCGCTCAAAAAGCTAAAGTTAAACAAACACTACAGGACTACAAGTTTCGTTGTACACAGAAGACAAAAGCAGGGTCTCTGATGTCAAGACAAGCACATATGGAACTTGCAATTCATCACGGATTAAATGTTAACTTGGGGGATATGATTATGTATGTTAACAACGGACAAAGAGCTTCTCACGGAGATGTTGTTAAGAAAGGTGATACTGTGACGTTAAATTGTTATATGTTGAACCCTGAAGACCTTGAGAACAACCCTGAAATGACTGGTGAATACAATGTTGCGAGAGCGATTACAACGTTCAACAAACGTATTGAACCTCTTATGGTTGTATTTAAAGAAGAAGTGAGAAAGAGTCTAATTGTTGCTGACCCATCAAAAAGAGGTTTATTTACCACAGCTCAATGTGAACTTATCAATGGTTTACCTTTGGGTAATGGGGACCAAGATGAACTCGAAGAAGTTATGACAATGTCTGACGGTGAAGTTTCTTATTGGAAGAAACGAGGTCTTGAACCTGATTATATGTATGAATTAGCCGAAGAAGGTTGGGAACAACATATTTAATATTATGAAACTGAAACACATCGTTGACTTTAGTGTTAACAATCCCGAAGCCGATTTTTGGTTAATTCGTAAAGGAGATGAAACAACTGTTGGAACACCTACTCGTGAGTTTTCTCCTGAACATATTGGAGTTACGGTAACTCGTCCTGATTTGGTTATACCTGATTATCTTTACTACGTATTTCAATACCTTGTAAATCAAGGTAAGATTGCGTCGTTATCTCACGGTACAACTAGATTAAAAAATATTACGATTAGTGATTTAGGTAATATTTCTATAAATTAGTTTGATTGACGTGGAATGGGGGTATCATCAAATTCTGTGATACCATTATTCTTTAATATCTCTCTACCAATATCCTGTAATTCACCTCTTCTACAAGTGGACCAATACCAAGCAATGTCGTATTGATAAATTCTATGGTCTGTATCATACCATCTTGGTGTTCCATCTAATTCACTAGTCCACGGATTGTCAGTGTCTAACACATTTGATTTGAAGAAATTTTTATTCCACAGACCCATTTGATGTCCCATTAAATACCGTGAATGTTGGGAGTATCTAAATAGGTTATCCTCAACCGATACGTAATTAATTTCACCCCAAGCACATTTATGAAATCTCAATGAGTGCATATCAAGTTCATAAAACTTGTCCAAATATTCTTGTTTAAATTCAAATGGTGCATACGCCCAATTATCTTCTTGCATATAAAATAGAATATCAGAAGGAACTTGTTCAAAACCTTTTTTGAGTCTATACCCCCACTCACCTTTACCTGATTTAATGTGGTTAACTTCATTAACAAATGAAGGTTCTTTTTCTTCAGTTAAGAAGTAAATTGGTCCGTGATTTGTGGTATATTTTTTAAATAAATGGTACCAAGTGTCCCAATATGTAGAGTATGCATCCATTGTGTGGATTAAAATCGGGACTTCATTAATATTTTCTATTCTCATAGAAAAAAAATATGATTAATCTAAAAAAATTGAATATTAAGATTGTTTTAATCCGTCTGATGATAAGATATACCAATTACCTGCACAAAATCTAAACTCAACACAAGCGCCCCAATCTAACATAATTTCATCATAAACCTCATCAACTCTACCAATATCAGGCATAACTAAAACTTTGGTTAACGCTTTAACAACTACGTGGTCAGTAGTTGTACTGTTTAATCTTAATTTAGAATTATCCACACTTTTGACTACAACACAAGATTCTCCAGCTGTATCATAGTAAGCTTCAGATACTATTGATATTTCGGAAGTTTCTTGAATTTGTCCGTTAATAATTCTTTGAGATGGAATACTTTTAATAACAGCCATAATTAGATAACATAAATTTGACGAGGCATTGCCCTAAATTTCATTTGTTTATTTAGGTTTTCTGCAGTTAGAGCTTCTTTTTCCATTTGTTTTTCAGGACGTAATCTTTCAAGTCTTGCTTTTAATTCTTCGTCTAACTTAGTCTTTTCGTCTTTAGCTTCAGTTAAAAGGGATTGATAATCCATAACAAGTTCACTATCAGGAGTTTTTAAGTTACCTGAGTATTTTCCTCTAACCCTTGCTAAAGTTTCTTTACAGTAAGCGGTAAACCACCTTCTAACCCATTGTTGTGCGGGAGCATTTAAATCCTCCCAACTTAAATCTTCGATTGGAACGTCTGAAGGTAATTTGATGACATCAGGATTGTCTCTTAAACAATCTTTTCTACTATCACCATCAACATCATAATACCAATACCATACGGCTTTACCCGCATATTCAGAGTAGTTACTCCAGTTAAAATTACCACCAGGTGTGTTATACAAATGAACCATTTTTTTACCGTCCGGTAATCCTGTAATTCTATATGTTAATGAACCACCTAAGATTCGGTTAAGAATATTTGCTTCTTGATATCTAATTAGGTAGTCAAAACCACTCATCATAAAGTACGAACCTGCGTTACCATATTGTGCATAACCTGCTTGGTTACCACCAAGACCTACACCTGCAAAACCAAAATCAGCGGTACCCCAAAGAGCCACGTTTTGCCAAGGTTGGTTTGAGAACCATAGTAATTCGTTTACCTCACGACCTGCTGGTATCTCATAAGTTTGTGTGTTGGCACTAAGAATAAAGTAATCTTTTTTAAGAACCCAAGGACCAACTGTTTGTAGACCAACAATCTTTGAATAGGCATAGGTGTATTGGTCCTCAAGATTAAATGTTCTTGTAATTAGTGCGTTTGCAACTGATTTTTCACTCATATTAAGGTTAACCAAGTTAACCCATTGAGATTCTATTAACCAATCTAAAACATATTGTTCATAGTCTTGGATTGATAGTTCCATTAACGAGTCCATCATTTCATCCTCAAGCTCAACACTTCTAAGTGGTGCACCTAACTGATGTTTAATTCTCGTATAAATTTTACTTCTTTCTGGTTCTGGAATTGCTGCCATACCTATAAATAGTTTATTAAAGGTTTAAGTTGTAAATCAAATCTGACTCATCAAAAACATACTCCCCCATAACAATATTTGGTGTGTTTCTGAAGATAACAACTCTTCTCATTTTTATGTTAACAAACACCATCCAATCAACATTATAGTATCTTACTTCACCACTACCGATAATAACTATTTTACCATCGGCAGGTTTTAATTCCATAAAACCCTTTACCTGACAAGTATTTTTTTGACCATTTATAAAAACTTCTAAGTCAATTTTTTGGACGGCATCTTTGACTGAACCAGACCCTGCAGTTGTAACAACTTTTGAATTTGGTATTTTTTCGGTAATTACTTTTTTTGCGAATTCTTCTCGTTTAGACCCTTGTTCATTTGTACGAAGTAATAAAGCCATCATATTTTGGAATGTTGCGCTTTTTGGGTCAAAAATTCTGTCCTGATATTTTTCAATAAAGTTACAGAGTCTTTTCATTTCCGCAACTTGATTTTGTGGTGGTACTGCAAATGATATTGGTTCTTGACCTGAACGAGTAATAACTTTATTAATATCTTTAATTAATGGACAAATTACGGTGTAGTTTGTGTTCAGATAATTTATATCTGAACGACCTTCTTTTTCCAAATTGTATACACCAGCTAATTCACCTTTAGAATAGGGAAACCACTTGTCTGCAAATTTTCTTTTAATTATTTTATTAATTGTGTTCTTGTAAATCTCAACAACATTTTCATTAACACTAAATAAAACTCGGTAAAAATCTTTTTCTTCTTTAGAACAACTTTCAGATTTACCTTCCAAGATTAAACCTTTAACTTCTTTTATTTCGGTTAAACGAGTCTCAGACCTCATCTTGTATAACCCCTCGACAAAATCCCAATTAACTGCGGTCCAAAAGTTTTTAATGTATTCGTCTCTTTTGTTTTTGTATTTTAGATAGTAAGCGTGTTCCCACAAGTCTAAACCTAACAATGGGAATCCTCCATCCTCAATAACATTCATTAGTGGATTGTCTTGGTTTGGAGTGGACATCACCTTTAGAGTATTTTTTTTAGTAATAATCAACCAAACCCAACCTGAACCAAATCTTTCTGTTGCAATTTTTTCAAATTCTTTTTTGAATCTATCAAAACTACCAAAATCTTTTATGATTCTTTGTTTAATATCATTACCAACTTTCATCGGTTTTGGTGATAACATATTCCAAAACAATGCGTGGTTAAACGCCCCACCTGCATTATCTCTAACTGCCTTTGGATACTTTGAAATGTTTCTTATGATTTTTTCTAAATCGTTGTTTTTTGATTTTCTTTTAGAGAGTAAGTCATTTAACTTATTTACATAACCCTTGTAATGTTTGTTGTAATGAACATTCATTGTTTCGGGGTCAATAAATCTTTTCAGGGCTGTGTAGGCATAAGGTAGGTCTTCAATACCTATCTTCTTCATTTCGTTAATTAAAACTTTTACCTCTTCTTTTTTTTGTTCTTGTAGAATTTGTTTTTCAACTCTTTCTACTGATTCTTGTAAGTGTTGCATATTAAGGTATATTTCCTTATAAATAACAGGAAGATACACTTTTATCTCATTCTACTAATCTCTTTCAAAATTTCCTCAACAACATTTGTTTCATCTTGAGTATCACCCATCACGGTTCCAATAATTTTTTTCTTGTTATTGAGTATGTCATAGATGATTCCTTCGATTGTATTTTCAAAAATTGGGTAGTAAACCAAAACATTATTTTTCTGTCCGTATCGGTAAGCTCGGTCCTCAGATTGACTGTGGTCTGACGGTAAGAATGATAAATCATTCATAATAACGGCTTCGGCTGCGGTTAGTGTGATACCAACACCTGCTGCTTTAATATTACCAATAAACACTTTTACTTTCTCATCTTCTTGGAATCTATCAACTGAATCTTGTCTTTGTGTTTTTGACATTGACCCATCAAGACGTACCGCAGATTTACCAAAGTGTTCATATATTTTTTCTAAAGAGTTTGTAAAATTACAAAAAATGATAACTTTTTTTCCTTGTTCTATTATGTTCTCTGCAAGTTCAATTGTGTGGTTAACTTTTTCATCAGCAATAACCTGTCTAACTTGAGTTAACTTTGTAAACTGAAGAGATAAGTTTTTACTCTCATCAGGATTTTTTTCATACCAATTATAATAATCACCCATCACTTCCTCATACAATTTTGACTTGAGTCGTAAATAAACAGGTGTGATAATTTTATCTGGTAAATCTAAAACGTCTTCTTTTAGACGACGAAGGACTGTTGTTGTGGTTCGGTCTCTCAATTCTTCTAAATTAGAAGCCCCCATTACATTCCAAACTTTTCTTGGACCCACTTTGAATTGGTATCCCGCACAATATCTGACAACATACGCCATCCAATTCTTGGCAACAGGTGAATCAACTAATGATAATAAGTTAAAATAATTGATTGGTCTTGATGTCATTGGGGTTCCTGTTAATAACCAAAGTCTGTCAACATCTTTAACAATATCGTTAATTAATTTTGTTCTTTGAGCTTGAACATTTTGAATATAATGAGCCTCATCAATAATAACCAAATCAAACTTATCTTTAAAAATTTGAGATTTTTCTTTGTTTTTTGTGTCGTGAAAATTTTTGATAATATCATAATTCATTATCAAAATATCGTGTTCACTTGAATAGTTTTTACCTTCACATACGTAACTTGTTTTGTCACTATAGAGTTGGTATTCTCGTTGCCAGTTAATTTTTAAAGATGCTGGACAAATAATTAAAATCTTTTTAGCACCTGTCTCCAATGACGCAATAATTGTTGAGGTAGTTTTACCTAACCCCATATCATCGGCCAAAATGTATTTCTTATTTCTTAATAATTGTTCGATTGCAACTTTTTGGTGGTCCAATGGAGGACGGTGAGAATATTTTGAATAATCTATTTCACCAATATTAACCTTATTGTCTTTGATAATAGATGCCTTCGGAACCCAATATTCTTGTAATTCATCGGATTCAAAAAACTTTCCCCAAATATGAAACGCTTTATCTCTTTCACATAAAATCTTTTCCACCCACATTTTTTCGGGGACGGTCATTAAGAATTTATCATCAGCAAGTTTTTGTGAAAAGTATGAATCAAGTACCACCCATTTACGAGCAACTTTAGGTACAACATCTTTATTCTCAAAGATGTAATCACATTGGCTTCTTGTAGGGAAAAATTTAGGGTTTTTTTCTAACTTAATTTTTAAGTTAATAATGTGGTTATTGGCCCCTTGGTATTCCTCTAAAATCTTGATTGCCTTCGATTCTATTGTTCTTGGTTCTGCCATCAAAAAGCATTTTACATAATAATAATCAATATAATTGTATTTATCAATATGGGAGAAAAATTAGTTCCAATTACAAGATTAGGTAAATTCTTTGGTGGTGAGGATTATGCCCTTGATATTGCAATGGGTTCAGAGTGGTTAGAGGGTGATATGAACTTTACCGTAATCCTTTATAGAGTCGACAGATATAAAACAAATACTGATGATGTTTATGGAGAAGCTTTGGAAGGTGGTATCAAATACCTACCCCCTGTTGAACTTAAGGGTCTTGTTCAAATTATGGCACCTACCACACAATTCTTAGGTCAGAGTAGGGTTGAACAAATGGAACCTGGTAATATGAAATTTTCTGTTTACCAATCTTATCTTGATGAACTTGGTGTTGATGTAATGTTTGGTGATTACTTGGGTTATTATTTAACTGAAGATAAGGTTAGATATTTCTCTGTAGCCGATGATGGAAGGGTTACTTCAGACAATAAACATACGTATGGTGGTTATAAACCATTCTACAGAACAATTATCGCAACCCCGGTTACGGTAAATGAATTTGACGGATTTTAATGAAAATCATCATCACAGAGAGACAATACAATATGTTAAGACTCCAACGAAGATTGGGGTATGTCGATGAACACATAAGTGACTTGGACCGTGATTCTGTTTGTGATTATTGGAGTAAAGATGAAATTAGAGAATATGTTGATTCATCAATGGCAAATATTGTCGAACAATTATGTGAACAAATTGGTAATGATGATTTATATGAGTATATCTATCAATATCTTATTGACAATGGGTATCAATCACAATTTAGGGATTTCTTTATTCACACCTACGATAACTATTGTTCAAAATAATTATAATATATGAAAATACTAATTACTGAATCACAATTTGAATCTGCCTTTTTAGGTAAAAGAGTTATGGTGTATTATAACCTACACAAACATACTTTTTCAGTAACGTTTGATGGTAAGGTTATTATGCACGCCGACTTTGTAAAATTAAGTGATGTGGAGTTCAGAGTTAGAAAGGGTGGTAGAGACCGAGTTCGTCGTGAAAAATCAAAAAATGTTCACGCATTTGTTATTGGTTACTTGGAAGATTTTTGTCAATACCCTTGTGAAAATATCCCTAAAGAACCAAACGGTATTGTTGTAACATATAAGCCCGATGTTTATGACTCATTTGTTTACAAAGATACTGAAGAACCAGTATTTCACGCCAATGCGGTTGATATGGTAAATCGTAAAAATAAAATTTTTATTGTTAATAACTAATATGGGGTTCCCAAAGCAAATAAAACCAAACATAGATTTAGTTCCACCAAAAATTTTATCCGAAAGAAGACGAGAACTTCTTGAGTATATTCAAAAAGATGGGACATATCTACCAAAGTCCGTATTACACGCTGATTTGGATAGGGGTATGCTCGATTTTGTTAAGGATTCTTTAAAACTTGTTGTTGAGGGTAAAACAGTTCCTGTTATTGATAAAATTATCACAACACAAAATTGGTCACAGTTTACTGAAACTTGGAACTTTAAAGACCCTGACTTCAATACGAACCCACCATTTATTACAACAGTTAGAAATCCTGAAGTTAAATACGGAACCAATCCATCCACACAGTATACTATTCCAAATAGAAAACAATTTTATTATGCTACAGTTCCTACTTGGAACGGAAACGTAAAAGGGTATGATGTTTATACAATCCCCCAACCTGTTCCTGTGGATATAAAATATAGTGTAAAAATAATCTGTAATAGAATGAGAGAGTTAAACACATTTAATAAAAATGTGATGCAAACTTTTTCATCAAGACAGGCATATACCTTTATTAAAGGTCAGTATGTTCCAATCATTATGGATAACGTTACGGATAATTCTGTTATGGATTTGGACAAAAGAAAATATTATGTCCAAAGTTATGATTTTACAATGTTAGGTTACTTGATTGACGAAGAAGAGTTCCAAGTAAAACCCGCGGTTAGTAGAGTATTAGAATTATTTGAAGTTGATGCAAGTTTGGCAAATGCTAAACGAGCAGAGATTATGCCACCAAACCCAAATGAATTTCCATTCAATTTTATTTACACATCGGGTAATACAAGTTTAAGTGATATTGTTGATTACCGAATTGATTTAAATTTAATGGGTACAACAAATGTTGATTCATTTGATGTTTACATAAATGGTGATTACTATGGTTCTGATTTAGACTTAATCCAACTCAACACAAATGATATTATTTTGATTGAGGTTAATAAAGAAACTGTTGGTCAAGAAGCAAATATAGACTTTGTTGCCAAGTTGGTTTAATCCTCTCCGTAGATATCTTTTTTTTCTTTACACTTTTCGGCAATTAAGTTTTCCAAAAACTTATGAATCTTTAAACCGTGTTTTTCACAGTGTTTTTTTAACATTGTGTGCGCTTCAACAGAAATCTTTAAATTCTTTATTTTATGAGGTGTTTTGTCCATAAGGCAGAATAAAGGCAGAATAAATTCTTACCGTTTACAAATACATATTCAAAAGTCAAGTTTTTTGTGTTTTAATCAAATATTTATGATAAAAATAAATTCATTTTTAGAAAAGAATAACTAAATGGCAACAGCACAAGCAAATCAAAAGGTTTTCGTCTCACCCGGCGTTTATACTTCAGAAACAGACTTATCTTTCGTAGCACAAAGCGTAGGTGTTACAACTTTGGGATTAGTTGGGGAGACTTTAAAGGGTCCAGCCTTCGAACCAATCTTCATTACAAATTACGATGAATTCCAAACATTTTTTGGTGGAACAGAACCAGTAAAATTTATCGGAACTCAAATCCCTAAATATGAGGCGGCTTACATTGCAAAGTCTTACCTACAACAATCTAACCAATTATTCGTAACAAGAATTTTAGGTTTGTCAGGGTATGATGCTGGTCCATCTTGGTCAATTAGATTAATTGCCAATGTTGATGGAACAACTGTTGGAATTGACACAGGATATGCTATCCCTCAAAACTTTACTGCAAACTTTAGTGGATATTCATCAGGTAGTACGATTACATTCACATCGTCATTACCTTCAGTGTTATCTAATGAGTTGAATGTTCAGTATACATTAGCGGATGGTTCAACATCAACTTATAATTCAGACATCACATCGTTTGTTCAAAGTATATCAGGTAATACAAATCTTTCAGCAACAACTGCAGTTGTTTACGGAGCAATCCCAACAACAGGTTATACAAACCTTGATGGAACATTTACAGGTTTAACTAACCAATTTGGTTGTGATAGTATTGATTTGGAAGCTAACGATTTAACTGACGGAAACAACGACACTTGGTTCTACGCGGCATTCAATCCAACAACAGGTAATGGTTACTCAGGTTATTCTTGGGATTATGCAGTTTCAAACTACTTTACAGGTGCTTCGGGAACATTCTACGGAACATTGTCAGGTAGTATCTACACTTATAGTGGTACCGCTTACACAGATTACAACAACTTAGTAATTGCGACTCTACGTTCAAGAGGTATTTCAATCTATGACGCTAACGACCACGGTATGACTTACCAAGTTACAGGTCTTACAGATTTACAAATGGTTACAACAGGTGCATACTCAGGTATATCACAAAGTCCTTTTGCAACATTCCAATTGAGTGGGGCAACTTATCAAGGTTCAGGATTTACATTTGATGTATCATTCCAATCAAACAATTCAAATTATATTACAAAAGTATTAGGTGTAACAAACTTCTTCAAACCAAGAACTCAAGTTCCTGTATTTGTTGAGGAGTCTTACCCTGGTCTTTTAAACTATGGTTATAATAAAGGTTACATTAGAGGTATCCAGCCAGAAATGGTTGCTTTACCTGAAGCAAGAGATACTTCATCTACAACGACAATCGCTTGGTACCTTGATAGATATCAAACACCTAAAACACCTTATGTTGTATCTGAATTAAGAGGTAACAAGGTTTACAAATTATTTAGATTTGTTTCCATATCTGATGGTAACTCGGCTAACACAGAAGTTAAAATTTCAATTGCTAACCTTTCGTTCAGTAATATGACATTTGACATCTTAGTTCGTGATTTCTTTGACACAGATGCAAATCCTGTTGTTTATGAAAAATACACAAACTGTACGATGGACCCGGGTTCAAACAGTTTCGTAGCTAAAAAAGTTGGTTCATCAGATGGTGAATATCCTTTAAACTCGGCATATATTATGATTGAGTTATCTGACGAATATGTAATAGATGCACTTCCTTGTGGATTCTATGGTTTAGAATCAAGAGTTTACGAAACAGCATCAAATCCATCACCTTTCGCAATAATCAAAAACAAATATTATTATCCAGGTGAAACAGTATTTGACCCACCGTTTGGTACAACTGCAGGTGGTTCTAACATTGTAACCTCATCAGGAGATATCGTAAGAAGAACTTACTTAGGTTTTTCAAGTTCTTTAGGTATTGATTCTGACTTGTTACAATACAAAGGTAAACAAAATCCTGTCACTAACTGGTACTTGGCTACAGAATCGGCACCTTGGAATTACTTAACACAAGGTTTCCATATGGATTCAGGGGCAACAATTGTAACTATCGGTGATGCATTCGTAACTAGTGGACAAGCGGCGTTTGTTTGTGGTGTTGCTAATTTCTCTGACGAACCTACAACTCAAGAAAACCCATACTACTTCTTATATTCAAGAAAATACACTATGTGTTTCCAAGGTGGATTTGACGGATGGGATATCTATAGAGAGTTTAGAACAAACCAAGATAGATTCGCATTAGGTGCATCAGGTTTCTTACAAGGTGCTTACCCATCAGTTAGATACCCTAACGCTACAGGAGACGGTACATTTAAAAGAATAGTTGTTGCTAACAACACTCAAGACTTTGCTAACACCGACTACTACGCATACTTACTTGGTATCTTGTCGTTCAACAACCCTGAATCAACAAACATCAATGTATTTGCAACCGCAAGTATCGATTATGTTAACAACTCTAACTTGTGTGAATTGGCAATCGGAATGGTGTCTAACGAAAGAGCAGACTCTGTTTATATCGTAACAACACCTGATTACAATATGTATACACCTGATGGTAACAGTCAGTATGAAATTATCTACCCACAAGAAGCGGTTGATAATCTTGACCAAACTGGTATCGACTCAAGTTACACAGCGACATTCTACCCTTGGATTTTAACAAGAGATACTGTTAACAATACACAAATCTATCTACCACCAACAGGTGAGGTTTGTAGAAACTTAGCATTGACTGATAACATTTCATTCCCTTGGTTCGCATCTGCGGGTTACACAAGAGGTCTTGTAAACTCAATCAAAGCAAGATTAAAACTAACTCAAGAAGATAGAGACACTCTTTACCAAGGTCGTATCAACCCTATCGCAACTTTCGCAGACGTAGGAACAGTAATTTGGGGTAACAAAACTCTACAAGTTTCTGATTCAGCATTGAACAGATTGAACGTAAGAAGATTGTTACTACAAGCTCGTAAGTTGATTTCAGCTGTAGCGGTAAGATTATTGTTTGAACAAAACGATGAAATCGTAAGACAACAATTCTTGGATTCTGTAAACCCAATCTTGGATTCAATCAGAAGAGATAGAGGTCTTTACGACTTCCGTGTAACAGTAAGTTCTTCACCTGAAGATTTAGACAGAAACACATTAACAGGTAAGATTTACTTAAAACCAACGAAGGCACTTGAATTCATCGATATCGAATTCTTCATTACTCCAACAGGAGCTTCGTTTGAAAATATCTAATAAACTACTAATTATAAGTGGGGTTAATCACCCCACTTTTTGCCAATATGAAAAGAGAATTTAAAGAAGGTATATCAAAACACGGGACACCAGACCTTAAGTATTATGCTTTTGACTGGGATGATAACATTGTCCATATGCCAACTAAAATTATTTTACAAAGTGAAGATGGTGATGATGTGGAAATGTCTACAGATGATTTTGCTGAATACAGAAGTAAAATAGGAAAAGAAAAATTCGATTACAAAGGTGAGACTATTGTAGGTTTTTCTGATGACCCATTTAGAAACTTCAGAACACCTGGTGACGGACAGTTTTTAATAGACGCTATGAGAGCTAAACCAGGACCTGCTTGGGATGACTTTGTAGAAGCAATCAACAACGGGTCCATTTTTGCAATAATCACTGCAAGGGGTCATAACCCGAACACAATTAAAGAGGGGGTTTTCAACTATATTATAAACAATTATAAGGGTATTGATAAGGAGAAACTTTTAAAGAACTTAAGAAAATATCGTGAGTTTGCTGGTGAAGAAGAAATGACCGAGACACAACTTATACGTTCATATTTAGAAATGAATCGTTATAACCCTGTAAGTTTTGGTGATGCGTCAGGTGCTCAAAACCCTGAACAGGCGAAAATAAGAGCTTTAGAAGATTTTATTTATTATATTAAATCGATGGCCTCTTTACTTAAAGGTAGGGCGACCCTCAAAAAAGACATTGCAAATAAATTTATTCCTGCTGAACCTAAAATAGGTTTCTCTGATGATGATTTAAAAAATCTAGAAGCAATTAAAGGATATTTTAAAGACAAAGAAGAAGGATTAACTACTTATTCAACAGCTGGAGGAATTAAAAAGCAATATTAAATAAACTGGAAACTAGAACTAGATACAATGCAATTGTAGTAATTTAACTTTAAAAAGTCAATAGGTAAAAAAACTACAAATTGTATATTTATAGATAAATTAACAAAGTAAAAGAAACAAAGAACAATGGCTGATTTATTAATGAAAATGCCGATACCTTACGAACCTAAAAGAATGAACCGATTCATTCTAAGGTTCCCATCATCTTTGGGTATCAACGAATGGTTTGTAGAGAGCGCTGCTCGACCACACATTACAATTAATCCGGTTGAAATACCGTTTTTAAATACATCTACATTCGTTGCGGGTAGATTTAACTGGCAGACAATTCCTGTAACATTCCGTGACCCAATTGGACCTTCAGCAGCACAAGCTATGATGGAATGGGTTCGTTTATGTGCGGAATCTGTAACTGGTCGTATGGGTTATGCCGCGGGTTACAAAAAAGATGTCGACCTTGAGATGTTAGACCCAACAGGTGTTGTAGTAGAAAAATGGATATTATATGGAACATTCTTAAGTGATGTTAACTTTAACCAGTTGAATTACAGTCAGGATGGATTAGCAACCATTGCAACAACACTTAGAATGGACCGTTGTGTGTTAATTTATTAAGAATTGTTTATTTACTTTTTTTTCAATTTATATTTAACCGTAGAGCTAAACTCTACGGTTTTTTATTATGGATGAATCAGCACAATATGGACAGATGGAATTTTCATTACCACACGATGTGGTACCGCTACCATCAAAAGGAATTTTTTACAAAAATAAAAAAGACAGTGTAAAAGTCGGATACTTAACAGCTGCAGATGAAAATATTCTTATGGCTGGTGGTAGAGATATGACATTGAATCTATTAAGAGCCAAAATTTATGAACCAGGTCTTAGACCTGAAGAATTAATGGAAGGTGATGTTGAAGCGATTTTAATTTTCTTACGTAATACATCTTTTGGTTCTGATATGGAAATTACGGTAACTGACCCAAAAACAGGTAACCCATTCAAAACAAATGTTGATTTGAGTGAATTGGATATCAATAAAGGAAAGTCTCCCGATGAAGATGGGACTTGGACCGTTATGTTACCAATGTCAGGAAAAAATGTTAAATTAAGACCACTTACATTCGGACAATCAATCGAATTAACAAATCAGTTAAATACATACCCCCAAGGTAGAATTGCTCCAAGAAGAACTTTAAGACTCCAAAGAGAAATTGTCTCAGTGGATGGTAATACTGATAAAGCTGAAATTGCTAAGTTCTCAGAACAAATGCCTTTAGCTGACTCAAAATTCATAAAGAAATTTATGGATGACAATGAACCCAAATTAGACTTAAGTCGCGTCGTTATAGCCCCGTCAGGAGAAAAGCTCACAGTGAATGTTGGGTTTGGGGTTGAATTTTTTCGCCCTTTCTTCTGAACATAGGCAAACCCAATTAGACGAATTTTATTATTTGGCAAAACTTCTTCATATAGGATGGGGGGAGTTTTTGTCTATGCCCATTTTTTACAGAAAATATCTTTTAAATAAGTGGATTGAAGATAATCAAAAACCATAAAATCAAAGTAGTCCTATTTATAGAAAAAAAGAATCGCTATGGGTCAAATGGATGAATTGTTTGAAAGTCTTGAAAAGTTCCTTAAACCTTTGGAAACATCCAAAGATATGTTTAAGGCTATTGATATTGCGGTTAGAGATGTAAATAATTCTTTTGGGGAGTCAAGAACTAGAGTTACCGAGTTTTCAACAAGTATTGCTGATAGTGTAAGAGAAGTTACAAGACTTGGTGGTTCAGCTTCTAGCGCTGGCGCAACAATTGCCGCAATTGCTGAAGGGTCTCGAAGAAATATGATTGCTACAACCGAAACAATCACAGAACTTTACGCTACCAGTGAATATCTTGGTAAATCAGTTTCGCAAATTACAGACGCATTTGGAAAGGCGGGTATGGAGGCGTCTTTAATTGCAGAAAGAACTGTTGACAGTATAAGTTATGTTCAGAGTTTAGGTTTAAACGCCAAAGAAATTATGGGGGATGTCGTAGAGAATATGGATATGATGAACCAATTTAATTTCCAAGATGGTGTGATGGGTTTAACAAAGATGGCGGCTCAGGCATCTATGTTGAGATTTGATATGAATAAGACAGCTGAATTCGCCGACTCAGTTATGGACCCAGAAGGTGCAATCAAAATGGCGTCAACATTCCAAAGACTTGGTGCAACAATGGGAACTTTAGTTGACCCGTTTGCATTGATGGATGCTTCTATTAATGACCCTGGTAAATTACAAGATAGTATTATCAATATGGCCAAAACATATGCTCAGTTCAATGAAGAAACGCAAAGATTTGAGATTAACCCATATGGTTTAAGAATGTTAAAGGAAATTGGACAAGAAACTGGTTTAGGTGCAGAAAACTTGAAGAAAGCCGCTCTTGCAGCATTAGATTTAGATACTCGTTTAGCGGATATTAATTTTAGTATTGATGCTTCAGATGAGGACAAAACTTTAGTTGCTAACTTGGCAAAAAGAGATGAAGGTGGTGAATACATAGTTAAAGTATCTGATGAAGAAGGGTATAAAAAACTATCAGAACTATCTCAAGGACAATTTGAACAACTTGTGAAACAACAAGAGGACACCCCAAAAACTATGGAAGAAATTGCATCGAGACAATTGAGTGTTAGTCAATTTATAGAAAATAATACTAAAGCTATGGCGGATGGTTTAGCGGCCGCGTTAGTTGGTCAAACCTCAATATACAGAAATGTTGAAGGTGTTAGACGAGTTGGTGAGGATGTTTACGGCGCAGGATTCAGTGCAATGGGTAGTTCTCAGGATATTAGAAAAATGTTTGAGGGAGTTGGGGATGATATTAGGTCGTTAGTCTATAACGCGGCCCAAAATAGAGATTCTAAAAGTATTAATGAGGCATTAAATGCCATTGAAAAGGCTTATGAAGGTACTAAAGATAAATCTTCTGAAATGATGAAAACATTTTTGGCTAATTTAGGTGATAATAAACCTAAGAGTGAATTTGAATCTGGTTACAATAAAGTTGCCGACGCTATAAAAGAGTTTGCAGGGGTTAGTGAAAAAAATGTTAACATTGAACAAAATGTCTCTATGAATGGTACCGTTAAGTTCCAAGTTGACACACCATCCGGTATATCAAGAAAAGAATTGGAAGATATTATGAACTCAACAGAGTTTAAAAACAAAATCTACCAACAAATTATTGAGAGTGGTAACAGAGCGATTGTTAAAGAAAAATAAAAAAATAGTGTAGTTTCTATTTATTAAATAAAATAAGATGCCAAGTCCATTAGATTTTCCTAGCTCAGAAGTTTTTAGAAAAAAATTAGTAGTAAGGAATCTCGTGCCATATAAAAAGTCTTACGCTTTTAGTCCTCCACAGAACTATGAAGTTATACAAAGAGACTTATCCCCTGTAGATAGTAATGACGCTTTAATTGATACACCTGTTTTTGCAAATGATTTATATCCATTAAATCAATATGGTGCTGATGGGGGTTATACACAAGTTGCCAATCCAAATACCTTAAACAATACTAATTCAAATGAGGGTGAATATGGATTCCAAGATGCTGATTTAGTTGATGAAGGACCACAAGCTGCTCAGGTAGGATTTCCCGGTGTTGCACCTGCTTGGAAACCTTTAAATGTTTTTGGTAATAATTCAAACGCAGTTTTAGATTCTGCTCCGTTTTTTGATAGTTTTGATACGGTTAGCCCAAGTTTAGCGGGACAAAAGTATTATAACAATCAACCATACCCAACATTTGTTTCTTCTTTTTACTCACCATCTTCAATCCTTTTAAGAAATGACCCACAAGGTAGTGATGGGTTGCTGAGTCAAGACTCGTTTATTGCACAATTAGGTGCTCGTAGACTTAAAGATGGTTTTGAACAAAGAATTGCCGATGGTATTAGACAAAATACTTTAGACCGTATAAACATATTAAATGCTGCTGGTGGTTCGGGTATATTAAATATAATAATGGGTAGAACACCCATATTAGAACCTGTATACAAAATTACTGTTGGTGGAACTGTTTTAGGTGCTGCTGCCGATTTTATTGCTAGAATTTCAGGGACTTACGCACCATACTCAATTATACCTGGTTCATATTGGGACCCATCAATTAATTCTAAACAAGGGTTTACTACACAACAATTGGCAGGGGCATATTCTCAAGCTAATTTATTTTCAGGTTTAGGTAGATTTTTTGGTAGATTATTAGGGTCACCTAAATCGGGTTCAGTGTTGTTTTTAGAAAATACAGGAACAGGAACAAAAAATTTATTATTTGGTAATTTAGATTACAACAGATATAAGCCAGGATACAACAGAACATTCTTTGATAGGTTAAGAGGTGGTTTAGTTGGTGGAACAGAAGATGATTCGAATTATTATATTGGTTCACCTAAGTCTGAACCTGGTGATATTTTTTCACCATCTGGTGATTTACCTGTTGACCAATTTGGTAGAGAAATATCTGCACCTGTATATGGTCCACAAGAACTCGCTCAGTTATATGAAGGACCGAGTAAGGCTGTTAAGTTGGGAGCTAACGGACCAACGTATAGTAGTGGTGGTGATATATTAGGAGGGTTTACTTGGGTATCTCCTAAGTATAGAGGAAACGCTGGTAAAAAAGTTGGTATAGGTGGTGAAATAATTGCTGATGACCCTGACTTCCCGTCATTGGGTTATCAGAACACAGAATCAACTAATAATGATTTTAAGGCTGGTTCTATTTTAGACCAAACCCAAAGACTGATTGATTCACAACCAAGAGGTGGTAGAAGATTACAACACGTAGGAAATGCTATTGACCAAGTATCTAAAGTGTTTAATGATGGTTATAAAGAACTTACAAAGGGTTCGAGAGTTATTAGATATGTTGGGGCGACTGGACAAGAAAGAGGTGCGGAATATTGTAGAGTTTTCCAAAAAGATACCCCTTATTTACAATACAATGATTTACAAAAACAAGATGGTATTACAACCTCAGGTAGAAAGTTTGCATACTCTGTTTTAGACAATACATACAACTTAAACATTGCTCCAATGAAGGGCAATGATTCTACAAATATCACACCTGAAGGTGCTAAAAAATATATGTTCTCTATTGAAAACTTAGCTTGGAGAACATCAAACAGACCTGGTTTAAGTGTTCAAGATTTACCTGTGTGTGAGAGAGGACCTAATGGTGGTCGAGTTATGTGGTTCCCGCCTTATGGTTTAGAGTTTAGTGAGTCCGTACAAGCCAATTTTAAGGGAACCGATTTTATTGGTAGAGTTGAACCTGTATACACTTATAACAACACATCAAGAAGTGGAACTCTTCAATGGCAAATTGTGGTAGACCACCCTTCAGTATTAAATTTAATTGTTAATAGGGTTTTAGCAAACGAACAATCGAGAGAAAGGGTTCAAGGATTATTAGATTCATTCTTCGCTGGTTGTAAAAAATATGATTTGTATGAACTGGCTGAAAAATACTATCAGTTCAACACACAAGATTTATTTGAAATACAACAAAAAATTCAAAGTAAAAATGTTACAACTGAGGAGATAAGATATCTTGTTAACACAGTACAAACAGGTGACGGGTCAACAGGTGCTAACGGAACACCTGGTGGTGGTAATACTAATATTGGGTCACAAACCGCAAACAATACCGACCAAACTAAAACTTACTTGGAAAGTTTTAACAATTATGGTTTGTATTTTGAAAACGATTACCCACTTAAAGACCAAACTGTTGAAAATTATACTAGTTATTATTCTGTTTATACAAACGCTAATACGAGAGCAATTTATGACAGAGATAGTGCCAACCCATCTGCGGTAAACAACTTCTTCCCAAGTGTTATTGAGTTTAATAAGAATAAACTACAGGAGATGTTGTATAAGTTAGATGAAACTTTAAAAATTAATCCTGACGCAAAAGTTGAGTTAATATTAGAAGGTAGTGCGTCAAAACCACAAACCGTAAATTATAACGACGCTCTATCCCAAAGAAGATTGGATTCTGTTGTTCAATACATCCGTTCTATTGGACAATTGGCAAATGCTATTGACGTAACAAAACAATTAACTTTAGTATTAATACCGAAAGGTGAAAATACAACTGTACAACCTGTTGGTCAAAATAATATGAAATTTGAGACATTTAATTGTGCTAATTTGGATGCTGATAGATTATCAAGACCTGAAGCTATCTATAGTGTAAATGCGATGTCTTGTAGAAGGGTTAAATTCAATCTTAATGTCAATATCCCAAGTGTACCAAAAACACCACCAATTATTGACCAATCATCACCAAAATATCAATCACAGATTTCTACAGAGGTTTCTACTAAAACAACTGTAGAACAAGTTGTAGAAACGACAACAAGTCTTAGAGACAATATTACTAAAAGAGTTTTAAGGAAGTTATTATCTGAATGTGATTATTTTGAATTGATTAGACAAGAAACCCCTATGGTTTATGACAATCTTAGAGATAAGTTAAAATTCTTTCACCCAGCATTCCACTCAATAACACCTGAAGGTTTAAATGGTCGATTAACATTCTTACAACAGTGTATGAGACCTGGTGATACAATACCTACAGTTAAAAACGCAACTGATGGGTCATCAACATTAGAATATAATAATGCTGTAAACACCGCATTTGGTGCACCACCTGTCTTAATATTAAGAGTGGGGGATTTCTATCATTCTAAAATTATACCGAATTCGTTAGGTATTACATATGAGCAATTAGATTTGAATCCGGAAGGTATTGGTGTGCAACCGATGATTGCCAAAATTAATTTTACATTTAACTTTGTTGGTGGACAAGGATTAAAAACCGCTGTTGATAAATTACAAAATGCTTTATCGTTTAACTTTTACGCTAACACTGAAATTTATGATGACAGAGCGGACGCTACTGACGACAGTTATAAAGTTTTAGACCAACAATTTATTAAGAATTTAGGTATTGAGGTTCCACCACCAGTTGTAACGGATACTGAAGATGAGCAGACGGCATCAAACGCTGAAACTATTGGTAAAGTTTTAACAACAGAAATTGGTGAAAATGAAACAACAGGTACGATTGATTACCAACAATTTATGACACAGTTTGTTGGGTCAACACAAAATTATTTTACTACAGTATTAAATAAGAATAAGGATATTTTGAAACAGTATAATAATGCCGTTAGACAAATTATTGCCTACAATCGAAATTATCAATACGGAGATTTTTATTTTAATATCGAACAAAAGTATATCTTTGGTAAACCATCAACAATCCAACAATCAGTTGATTCTGTTTTCTCTAAATTCATAAATGATATTGATGATAATCTTGAAGGGTTTATGCTTTGGATGAGTAACCCAACCAAAAACTTCTCCAACAAATCAATTAGGCAATTGAAAGAGAATTATATTAGTTTTATTAGAAATAAGCAAAGTGGTTTCCAAAATGCTTTAACATCAATAATTAACGAATTAGTTAACACACAAACTTCTTACATCCAACAATTAAATAGGACTAATGTTATTACATACCCTAACTTAAAAGATGGTACTGATGGATTTAAAGAGTCTAATGGTAACATTGTTGTTTATGAGATAGAAGGTACGGATAAAGTATCTGCAAATTATACAGGTGCTACAAAATCTACTTACAATGAATTAACCGATGATTTGACAACGATAACTGATAGTCTTTTCCAATTCACACTTGATATTGAAAATACTGAAGAATTTACGTTTGATAACCAACAATATGAATCATCTTTAATACCATCTGTTGGTGATACTGAAAACTATGATAGTGGTTCAGTTTTTGAACCAATAACGTTGTTAAAATATCCTGAATTTTGGGAGAATGATTCTAACAGAAGACAGTATTTTATTTTGAATAAAGATGTTACTGATTCTAATTTATATCAATCATTTAAAGATGCGTTAATTGCTAACATATTAAACAATCCAACTATTATTGGAAATCAGGCGACTAACTTTGGGGAACAATTTGACGCTTATTGGATAGGACCAAGACCCTCAAGCGAAACACCAATTAAGACAATTTACAATTACGAAAATAATGCGGCAACTACTTTCTTGGATGGATTAGCAACGGGTCCGTTAAAGAAATATGTTATTTACACACCATATAATGATATAAATAAAGGTAGATTATTTACATATACTATAAACACATTACCTGTTCCACCACAAATAGATTTAATTAAGTCTTTAGGTTTGAAAAATAATTCGGATACTAATAAGACAGTATGGTCAACAGAAATAACAACAGATGTTGTAATCGGTAAAGTTCAATTATTATAAAATGGCACTTCAGTATTATAATAGATATAACCAATTTTTGATAAACGGACAACAAACAGTTGTTCCCTTTGTCAATATTTCACCAAAACCATCCGATAAAGTATACATTTATAAAGTTGGAAGAAGTAGACTTGATAAGGTCTCTCAGGAATATTATGGAACCCCATTCTTTGGTTGGTTAATATTACAAGCCAATCCTCAATTTGGTGGTTTAGAAAATAACATATTTGATGGGGCAATATTAACTGTCCCATATCCTTTGATAACATCTTTACAAGATTATAAATCCGCAGTAGACACGTATTTCTATTATTATGGCAGGTAATTCTTTTGGGGATAATTCAGGTAGTATTTTTGCGGAGTCATTTGATAATATCATTGTCGTTGACCCTAACAAAGTTGTGCGTGGTGGTGTAAACGGTCAAACAGTAATTGAAGAAAGATTAGTTGACCACGAAAATTTGGTAATGTATGCCAACTTAGAGTGTGAACTACTACCAAGAACAAGGTTAAACGTAGGGGCATCCCCAACGACACAAACCGAAACAATATCCATTGCATCTATTAACTTCTTAAAACCAAACAGTGACCAGTTTATGAATACGGGTTACTACGATGATTTAACAGGTTTAAATTCAAATCAAGGTAAAGCAAGACTCCAAAGGTCTGAAGAGGTTGTAGAAGAGTATGGGAGAAAAGTTTACCGAGGTTCAACAGTTACGGACAAGAATGGTAGGACTATAGACCCCGGGTTGTTAGGTATTACAAGTATTTCGGTAATCACCAAAACATCTTTTATACCTGAAGTATCGATTGAATTTGAAGATATTAGAGGTAAAGCATTATTTGAACAAGGAGAACAGTCACCATATGCAGCCTTCTTTCATTTACCATATCCACCATTTTATTTAACACTTAAGGGTTACTATGGACAGGCGGTTAGATACCAATTAAATCTACACACATTTGAGGCGAGATTTAATACAATGAGTGGTAACTACCAAGTTAGTTGTAAATTTTACGGATACAAATATAACATTTTAAATGAAATTCAGATGGGGCATTTGATTGCGTTACCCCATATGTATTCTAAAACATTTACATACACAAACTCTATTGTTGAAACAGAGTCTGCTGATGACAATTCGGCAAACAACGCTGGTCAAAATATTCCGTCAAATGCACAATCTCAAAACAACTTGAGTGTTACTCGAGTTAACGAGAGGGGTAGACAAAAAATGCACGAAGTTTACTCTGAATACAAAGCCAAAGGTTTAATTGATAAGAATTTTCCTGAACTAACAATAATGGAATTAGGTTACAAATTACAACAATTTGAACAGAACATTATTAATTCATATAGGAAAGTTGATATGCAGCCGATTACGGATGCGACATCTTATAAAAAAACACTTAACCAATATTATAAAAGTGTCAGAGACGCCAAAAATTCTTGGTTTACAACATTTTTGGACCCAAAACCATTTGTTTTAAAGGATGGTCAGTATGCTTATGTTTTCAAAAAAAATCTAACACAATCACAAAGAGTTACCGCTCAAAGTGAGTTAAGTGCTATTACACAAACATACAATACTAAGTTGGCACAAAACGGTACGTTTGGTGCTGAAGCAAAACAAAACTTTAAGATACCAAACCCAATAACTCCTTCGATTTATATTGAAAATTTTCAATTGGATAACATTGATTGGGAAAAAACATTTATAGACAGAACCTCGATAAAATACCCAACACCTGAAGAAATTAGTGCATTTATTGTAAAAAGTGCTGAACAATATTTTAGTGTAGTGGTAGAGGCGACACCCGAAGGATTAAAAGAAGTTAAGAAAAACTTTTATGTTTTTGTTGGGGCCAATAGATTTGACACCATAATAAAAAGTATGGAATCTCAAATTGACGCTAAAGTTACTGAATTGGAAACCAAATTAAGTGCTGAATTGGCTGATAAAGTAGAAAGAGCTGATACTGGAATTGGATTTAGACCTACAGTTAGAAATATTAGTGCGGTGATTATGGCATCAACAGAGGCGTTTATCAGATTGATGGATGATGTTCATATTCAGGCATATTCTGTTAGACAAGACCCTGTGAGAAAAAATGTTGTTTTAAATAACAATAGCACTTCTATAAAAAGTCCTGATGATGTCAACTACGTTCCGTTAACAGCAAACGCTAGTCAAGAATTTATCGACAACTCCCAACAACCTGTATATCCTTGGCCACAAGTGTTTGTTGAAAATAACGGTACCGATAACCAACCAAGATATACATTAACATATCCTGGAGATATTGCGTTTGTAAACCAATCAAAAGGGTATCTTTATGATAAATGGCCTGAGGTTGAATTTGTTGAAGAATATTTAAAAGGTACTGCACAGAGAATTGACCCACCAATCTCACAACCACCTGCAGATAACGATGCTGCAACGGTTAAAAGACTAAATTTAAATGCCTTAGAATTCCCTAATATTGGTTTGGCATATCTTAATAAAGAAGAATTAAAATATTTTTATGAGATATATGAAAGACAATTAATCTACCAATTTTATACAGGATTTGGTAGGGTTACAAATGACAATACGTCTAAAACTTTTGTTGGTGACATTATTGGTATTACGGAAGGTACTAATATTATAGAATCTTTAGGATTGAGTAATCCATACTTAACTCAAAAGTTAAAAGAATATCCGTTTACCGCTAATAATTTTACCCAAACATTAGAAGCGTTTTCAAACCAAGGAACTGGTTTATTTTGGGGTGAATTTATACAAGACATTTATATTACACCATATCTTAAGAATTATACTCAGAACCCGTTTTCAATTCTTAGTACAAAATACTTGTCAAATACTGTTTCAAACTCTTTTGTTTCATTACCACAAACACCACAATTATTACAATTCTTAAAGAGTACTAGTACAAACCCAATACAGATTGTGGATACATTTCCATTCACAAATCAGGATTGGAACATCAAAAATTTAAGCCAATATATTTTAGGTGGTTCGGTTGATGTTGCGAACAACACATCAAATACATATAAAGTTTACGAACCAAAAAATATAATTTCAAATTTTACAGGTATTGATGATTATAATACAAATAGACCTGTAACGAACTTCAACTATTTAAACACGGCAATACCGGCATTAACAACAAATGTCAACACATTTTACATTACAAGACAACCGGCAACTTTATTACCAACTGAAGGTTATGTTGATTACCCAACAACAGGATTACCTGTAAGAACAACAACCTCTATGTTGAACACACCTTATTTTATTAATGCAATATTGGAGGGTGTCGCTAAAGAAAAGAATAAAGAACAATATCCTTACGTCGCAGCAGCGTTTTTATTCTTGAATTCACTACCACTTGCAACGTTTAAAGACAGATATAAAACAAATCTGGCTGGTGTGACAACACCTTTAGATTATATTTTTGCGAGTTTTAAAAAGTTTGGCGCACTACACAAGGTCCCATATGTTTGGATATTAAAATATGGTGCAATTTGGCATAGATATAAAACACAAGTACAAACCAATCAGGATATTTTAGGTGGGTGTTGGGGTAATTTTGATTACAAACAAAACTACGACCCAATTAATCAAAACACTGCCAAAACTTATACTTTAAATGGTGTTGGTAAAATAACATTACAAACAGAAACGGTTGACAATAATGTTAAATACACCACAATGCAGGTAGGATTCTATCCTAAATTGATTAATGACTTCAATTACTTTTACAACTCTCAAGACTTGTATACCGCATATACTGATGGGGAGATTAACGAGTCTATTAAAAACGGTTTAAAAATTCAAAACCTTTCAGAGTCGAATATTAATAAAAATACAACCAAGGATTTACAGACAAGGGTTATTGATATTAAAACATATAGTGTTTTATTACCTGATAGTATTACACCATCAGTTCCAAATACAGTTGTTTGTGATGAACCACCAACAACTCCAACATATCAATATTATGTAATACCATCGTTTGGTTCACAAATGAACCAAGTGAACAACGCTTGTTTTAGTACTACAGGATTATTAACACAAGAGTTGTATAATAATGAGGCGTTATTTAACGGTTCGGTTAGAGCATTTTGGAGTTTACCAAATTACGGTTATTACGATAACCAAACAATATATCGACCTGGTACAGGAAGTTATATGTTTGATGAAAACAATCTATTGGGTAATGTCCCATTTGAGTTGATTCAGACGAATGAATATTCAAAAATTGATGATGTGTTCTCAGTATTTGACAAACAAATATTGGACATATTAGAAAATGAATTTTTAAACTTCAGTAAGGCATTAACCAATTTTAATATCAATGAGGAAAATTCTAATGTGATTGACTCTGGTGCGTCACTTTCAGTTGGTGGTGGATTTGAACAGTTTTCTGATTTGGAAACAACATACAGAAACTTCCAAAAGATGATGCGTTCATTGATGAGCGTTCAAATACCACTAAGTAGCGCCACATCTGAAGATTTATTTGAAACAATAATACAGAGTCAATTCAGTAATTCGATTGCTCAAATCCAAAACATTATGGAATATGACGTTGTATTGAGAATGGGTAACCCAACTCGTTACAACAGAAGAGCGGTGGACTCATATATCGGATATATTACTAATACATCTCAAGTAATCAATCCGTTACAATTTGGACCATATCAGAACAATTTGCCAACCAATGGTGGTACGGTTAGTTTGCAGAACTCTATAGCGTCAAACCCTGACGCGTGGAGAACACTACAACTTGAAGTTGGGTTTTCAACAATACCTGAACTTATTTACGATAATAATGGTTCTTACATAACCGACTTTTTTGTTCAGTCTAACATTAACTTTACGTCAGCAAATATTACAGATTTATCACAAGTTATTAGAATGTATGCCACCCAAAGACTGGAAAATCCAAATTTAACTATCACTGAATTTACAGGTCAACTCCAAGGATATTTGAACACATATAACGCATTTAAAAACGTTGGGTTAGATAACACATTAATAAATGTAAGAAAGGGATTACCCGAAATTAGTGAATTACCTGAAAAAACAATACAGAGTAAGTTTGATTCAAAACAAGCTAAAGTAGATTTGTATGAAGCATTCAAAGCATTGAATGATAAGTGGATTGCGGGTACTGATTACAAACGATACACCTTATTTGAAGATATGTTGTTCCTTGACAGAGCGTCAAGAAATATTGGAGATAAGGTTGTTGTGGATATTTTCAAGTTAAAACAAATTATCAGTGAAGACACAATCAACCTTAATATGGGTGTGTTTGTATTTTTAGCAGGTATTTTGACCGACAATCACTTTACGATAATGCCAATGCCTGCGTATGTTAACTTTTATAATGTACAAGAACCTACTTTAAACGCGGTACCTAATATACCAAGCACGATTGATTTTGCTAATGAAATGTGGGGAACTTACCTAACTGTTGACTACAGAAGGTCAGGACCAAAATTAGTTTGTTTCTATGCCAATAGACCATCATCGTATATTGATACTACAGATAAGAGTGTTAACAATTATTTATTTAGAACCGACACTTTTGACTTAAGAAATCCTGTTGGTAACCCAAATGTTGAAAACCAAACAAATAAAACAGATTGGGCGTTATCTAATAGATGTGTTGGATTTACGGTAGACATTGGGGTTAGAAACCAAAATATATTTTATTCTTTTTCAGTGTCACAAGATAACGGTAAGGCGACCGCTGAATCTGTGTGGACCATAAATAATATGGCCAACGCAGCATCTGGTAGAGATACCGCAACACAAAACAACTCGTTGTATAACATTTATCAGAACAGGTCATATCAATGTGATGTGGTTGGTTTAGGTAATGCGATGATTCAACCAACAATGTATTTCAACCTTAGACACGTACCGATGTTTAATGGTTCTTACTTAATTACTGATGTTACGCACACTATTACACCTGGTCAGTTTGAAACCAAATTTACGGGTGTTAGACAAAGTGTGTTGTCGTATCCATACACAGAAAACTTATTACAAAGTATTAATCAAAATTTGGTTGGTAAATTGATAACCGCTGTTACTCAAAGGAAAGATGATGATAAGGGAACCAATGCGACAACTACCCAAGGTAATAATGCAAACGTGTCAACAAATTCTAATACACAACAATCCGCACAAAATTCTTGTGACTCAAAAGTATTGGAAACACCTTATAAACAAGCTGGATATACATCAGTAAGTGGAACTCAAACTAAGTTAACGGCAAAACAATTCTATGACTTGTTAATTCAAAATGTTAGTACAACGTCTACAGATGCTATTGAGATTGAAAGATATCAAAACTTAAGATTTATAATATTCTTAATATCTTGGGCTGCAAGTGGTAACAAAGACAGTAAAAACTTCATTGGTCTAAACAATAACTTTGGAAGAATTACTTTAGATTATAATTATGGTGAGTTAAGAACTTATTTTGAACCAACATATTCTTGTATGGATATTGAAAATCTAAATGGATTACCACTTTCATATCCTGTTGCTAATTTTGTTGACCCTGTAGAATTTATGTTATTTATGAGAGATAGATTGATAAATAGAGTCGGGGATATTCAAAACAAATCTATTGAAACTTTCTATCTACAAAACTGGCCAGCAAATAGAGGAACTGATTTAACCTCAGATACACAGTTGTCATTCAACTTAATTGAAGGTAATAGGTTAGCGAAGAATCTTGGACTTGTTAGTACAATACCTGTGTTTAAAATCACACCAACACCTACACCAACAGCTAACAATCAAAATATAATAAACAACATTCCACCTACTTGTACTCCAAGCCCAACCCCTAGTACGACCCCACAATAAAATTATTTGAATTTTATAGATATTTATAAGAAAAATTGGTTATGGACCTAAATAATATGTTAAATCAGTATCTTGGTAAAAATGTAAGAATGTCATCAAAGGATAATGGTGACGGAACCAAGCAAGTTTGTGACTTAGACACTGGCGATTGTTATATCGTTAGAGAAAGAGATGGCCTTATTGAAAGAGCAGGACACGATGTCACTGCTAACAGAAGAGTTAGAGTAGAGACTCCACACGGTATAAAACAACTTTTAAACGGTTAAGAAAATGAGTATTGACAAAAAGATTCTAAAAGAAATACAAAGATATCATAGTATAAACAATTATATCACAGAACAGGAACTACCTGTTGCTCCTGAAGCGGCAGGTGAACCAGCTCTTGATGCGGCGGCATTACCACCGGCACCTGCGGATGCTGCAACTCCTGAGGCGGCCCCTGTAACTCCTGAAAAAATAGATGTTGCAACTGATGATGAGGTTACAAAGATTGATGATGAGGGAGAATCTGCTGAGGGTTATTCAAACACTGAGGAGATAGACGTTACTGATATTGTTAAAACTACTGAAAAAATAGATTCTAAGCAAGATAAGTATTTTGAACAACTTTTTGGATACATCCAAAATTTAGAAACAAAATTAAGTGAAATGGACGGTTTAGTAGAAAAACTTAATAGTATTGAAACGAAAATTGAAAAATACAGAGAAAAGACACCGCAAGAAAAATTACAACTAAGAAGTTTAGATTCAGGACCATTTAATCAAAAACTATCAGATTTTTTTGACGATAAGAAAGAAGACTTTGAAAAATCAGGTAAACACGAATATATTCTAACATCGGATGAAGTTGAAGATGTAAATCCGGCTGAAATAAAGAAGACATTTGATGACGACGAAGAAGACGAATTTAGAGGATTTAAGAGTAGATAACTTTTGACTTTTATGATTTCTTGATTACATTTAGGGTTGTGGTAACACGACCCTTTTTATTTTATTTGACTAGTAATTTTTTAAACCCTATATTTGTAACACTAATTTTTTAACATTTAATTTTTATGAGTTCACTTGACGCAGTATTAGCACAGTACGAACAATCCAAATCCGGTGGAGGAGGAATGAGTTCAGAGGAAAGATTGAAAAAGTATTTCACACTTCTCCTAGATGAAAAATCAAATTCAGGACAGCGTAGAGTCCGTATTCTACCCACAGGTGATGGAAGTTCACCATTCAAAGAAGCTTGGTACCACGAAGTTCAAGTTGGTGGTAAATGGCAAAAGTTCTATGACCCAGGAAAGAACGATAATGAACGTTCACCACTTACTGAGGTTTACGAAGAACTAATCTCAACAGGTAAAGAGTCTGATAAGAAATTAGCGGACCAATATCGCTCACGTAAGTTCTACGTAGTTAAAGTTATTGACCGTGACCACCCTGAAGACGGTGTTAAGTTTTGGAGATTCAAACACAACTACAAACAAGACGGTATCCTTGATAAAATTATTCCAATTTGGAGAAACAAAGGTGACATCACCGACCCTGAAAAAGGACGTGACCTTGTCATTGAGTTGACCAAACAAAAAACTCCTAAAGGTGCTTTCTACACCGCAGTTTCAACTATTATGTATGACGACCCTTGTCCGATTCACGAAGACAAAAAAGTTATGAAAGAGTGGTTGGAAGATGAATTGACTTGGAGAGACGCATATTCTAAGAAACCTGTAGAATATTTGGAAGCGATTGCTCGAGGTGAAGTTCCACGTTGGGATTCTGAAAAAGGTGGTTACGTTTATAGTAATGATGAAGAAGCCACTGAATCTTTTGGAGGTAGCTCATCTTCAAGTAACTACGAAGACCCACAAGCAAGTTCACAAGTTGACGAGGACTTGCCGTTCTAATAATAATGTGAAGGACATTCTCAAGGTCAAACTGTCTTTGAGAGTGTCCTTTTTAATTTAAAAAAAAATGAAAATCAGAGAAAAAATGTATGAATCACTCATCAAGAAATATGAGAGTGAAATTGCTGAGGCAGAAGCAACTTTGATGGTGTATATGGAAAATCCTGTTGGGATTGGTGAACACCCACAACACATTGAAGAAATGGACAAGTTTATTGAAAAACTTGCAAATGCTAGTGATAAATTACAAACATTACAAATGTTTTACAAATACAATTATGGCAATCAAGAAAAATGATTTTAGTTCAGTAAAGAAGAAGTTTTCTACTTCAGCCAAATACAAACCCCAAAGGTTTTTTGACTGTGGTCCTGACTTCTTGGATGCTGTTGGTTTACCTGGTCCTGCGATTGGACACATCAATATGTTCTTAGGTCACTCAGACACTGGTAAAACAACCGCTATGATTAAGACTGCAGTTGATGCTCAGAAAAAAGAAATTCTACCTGTGTTCATTATTACTGAACAGAAGTGGAGCTTTGAACACGCAAAAATTATGGGTCTTCAGTGTGATGAGATTGTCGATACAGAGACAGGAGAATTAGATTGGGATGGTTTCTTTATCTTTAACAATAACTTTGATTACATTGAACAAATCACTGATTATATTAATCAATTGTTAGACGCACAAGAAAAGGGTGAATTGGATTACAGTTTATGTTTCTTGTGGGACTCTATTGGTTCTATCCCATCTAAAATGACTTATGAAGGTAAGGGTGGTAAACAACATAACGCAGCTACCTTATCTGATAAGATTGGTATGGGTATTAACCAAAGAATTTCAGGTTCTCGTAAATCCGATTCAAAATATGAAAACACTTTAGTTATTGTAAATCAACCTTGGGTTGAACTTCCCGACAATCCATTTGGACAACCAAAGATTAAAGCTAAAGGTGGAGAATCTGTTTGGTTGAACTCATCTTTGGTATTCTTGTTTGGAAATCAAAAAGGTGCGGGTACAACTAAGATTACCGCAACCAAAGACAAAAGAACTGTAAAGTTTGCTTCTCGTACCAAGATTTCTGTAATGAAAAACCACATCAATGGTTTGGGTTACGAAGATGGTAAAATTATTGTAACACCTCACGGATTCTTGGCAGGAAAAGACACTACCGAAGAAAAAGCATCTATTGAGCGTTACAAAAAAGAATATTCTGATTATTGGAAAGAAGTAATCGGAACAGACGGTGATTTCACTTTGAGTGAGGAAAAAGAGGACTAACCATAAACCCCAAATTTGTGAGAACATTATTAGTAGATGGAGATAACTTATTTAAAATCGGATTCCACGGAGTCAGAGAGTTTTATGTTGACGGAAATCACATTGGAGGGGTATTCCACTTCCTCAACACCTTACGTAAACAGTTGGAACAAAACGAATACGACAAGGTCATCGTTTTTTGGGACGGTAACAACAACTCAGTCAAAAGACGTGAACTATATCCTGACTACAAACTAAATCGGAAGAATAATATGACTGAGGAAAAACTTCAGTCATATTTTTTCCAAAAGAACCGAGTAAAACAATACTTGGAAGAATGTTTCGTTAGACAAATCGATATTGATAATAACGAAGCTGATGACTTGGTCGCTTATTACTGCCTTATTTCTGAGACAGAGACCAAAACAATTTTTTCATCTGATAGAGATTATATGCAACTTTTGAGTGAGAAGGTATCTATCTACTCACCAATACAAAAATATCTTTATCAAAAAGGAGACAAAGTCCGTTTGGAAAAAGAATGGATTCCCCACGAAAATATTTTTGTATCAAAAGTTATGTTAGGTGATAAGTCTGACAACATATTTGGTATCTACAGTTTGGGTGAAAAAACATTTATAAAATTGTTCCCAGAGGTGCTTGAAAAACCCGTTTCTGTTGACGATATTTTAACTAAGGCGAAACTGTTACAAGAACAAAACAAAGACAACAAAGTATTAAATAATATTTTAAATGGTGTTACAAAAAATGGAGAATTTGGTGAACATTTTTATAAGACCAACAAACAAATCGTTGACTTAAATAACCCAATTATTTCTGAAGATGCAATGGAAATGGTTAGGTTATTTTATGAAGAGTCTTTGGACCCTGAAGGTCGTACATCTAAAAACATAATTCAGATGATGAATGACGACGGATTTTTTAAGTATCTTCCAAAAGATGACGATTCATTTGTAAACTTTATCAAACCAATATTGAAACTAACAAGAAAAGAAAAAAGAAAACACAAACAAACCCTTAATTAATTTTTTATGAAAGAAGAACAAGTAGTTAAATTGGAGCTCCTCCTGACATTGAACGACAACATTGTCGTCCAAAGATTCTTTAATGTTCGTAATTATAACCCAAGTGCACATCGTTCAGTACAGACACTTGAGATGTTAAAATACGTTCAAGAAACCCTTCAATATGATTTGAAGATGAAAACAGTAACGTATATGATGGACAATCAAGATGCGATTGCTGAAGACCCTGAAATCCTAAATACGTCAAACACCGACGATGCGGAAAACTTTAACATTTTCTTAAAATTGGGTGACAATGTATTACTTCACAGAATTTTTGATGGAAAACTTTTCCCACCAAAAATCCGTTACACTGTCGATGTTAGACCTTTCCTGAAGGAATTTCTTCGTAACTTTACAGAATTATTTTCCGTTGAAAATTTAACATACAATTACGCGGGTTATGACCTAAGTAAGTAATATTTATCAATACTCTAAAGCTCTATATGAATAAGAATTTCGAATATCTAGGAAACACGTTTCAAATACAATTACTCAACCAAATTATCGTAGACAAAGAATTCGCACAGTCCATTGTGGATGTGATAGAGCCCACCTATTTTGATAACAATTACTTTAAACTTATCATTACGATGGTTAGAGAGTATTATGCCAAATACCAGTCTACACCATCTTTTGAAACTCTTGAACAAATCGCTAAGGCGGAAACTTCAGTAGAAATGGTATTAAAAATCCTCTTGGATACTTTGAAAAAAGTCCAAGAGGCACCATTTGAAGGTGCTGTGTTTGTACAAGAAAAGGCGTTAAAATTCTGTAAACAACAAGAGTTACAGAAGGTAATGAATAAAGCCCAAAAGATTATCAACGAGGGGGACTTCGAATCGTATGATAAAGTTGAAGGTTTGGTTAGACAAGCTTTACAAGTGGGTGAAAGAGAGACTGGTGTCATTGAAATTTTCTCTGGTTTAGATGATGTCTTAAATGATGATTTTAGACACCCAATTCCTATTGGAATACCTGGTATTGACAGATTGTTAAAAGGAGGTTTGGCAAAAGGAGAAATTGGTGTTATCTTAGCACCTACAGGTGTTGGTAAGACAACTATTCTTACCAAAATTGCAAACAGTGCATTCAATATGGGATACAACGTACTTCAAATATTCTTCGAGGATAACCCAAAAATTATTCAGAGAAAACATTTTACCATTTGGACTGGTATTGAACCTGATAATCTCGCAACAAGAAAAGATGAGGTTATTGAAAAGGTACAAGAAGTACAGAACTCAATGCCAAACAAACTAATATTGAAGAAGTTACCTTCAGATACTATGACTATGAATCAGATTAAAAATCAAATTCGTAAGATGGTTGCTGATGGTACTAAGATTGATATGGTTACTTTGGATTACATTGACTGTGTTGTTCCTGACAATCTTAGAAATGATGAGTGGAAGGCTGAAGGTTCAGTTATGAGACACTTTGAGGCAATGTGTCACGAAATGAATATTGCTGGTTGGACCGCAACTCAAGGTAACCGTTCATCAATATCTTCTGAAGTTGTAACTACAGACCAAATGGGTGGGTCAATCAAGAAGGCACAAGTAGGTCACGTGATTATATCAGTTGCGAAGACATTACAACAAAAAGAAATGAAATTAGCAACAATTGCAATCACAAAGTCAAGAATTGGTTCTGACGGTATTGTGTTTGAAAATTGTAAGTTCGATAATGAATTGATTATTATTGACACTGAGTCTTCAACAACATTCTTAGGATTTGAAGAACAACAAGAAGAAAAGAGAAAAGACAGAGTTAAAGAACTCTTGGACAAGAGAAAACAAAGAGAACAACAAAAACAAGCTTAATTTAAATTATGGAAAAGATATTAATAGAAAACCCTAACAGATTTGTTATTTTCCCAATTCAGTATAATGATATTTGGGAGTATTACAAACAACACCAAGCAGCTTTTTGGACTGCTGAGGAAGTTGACTTGTCAAACGATATACGAGATTGGGAGAACCTTTCAGAGAATGAACAATACTTTATTAAAAATATTTTATCGTTCTTTGCGGCTTCTGATGGAATCGTAAATGAAAACTTGGCGGAAAACTTTATTAAAGAAGTTCAGTACCCTGAAGCAAAATTCTTTTACGGTTTTCAAATTATGATGGAGAACATTCACTCCTTAATGTATTCATTATTGATTGATACATACGTATCAAGTCCTGATGAAAAAGATGAGTGTTTCAACGCTATTGATAGATTACCTGCAGTTCAGAAAAAGGCTAATTGGGCGTTGAATTGGATTAAAAATGCTTCTTTCCAAGAAAGACTTGTTGCGTTTGCGGCGGTTGAAGGTATTTTCTTTTCAGGTTCATTTTGTTCTATTTTTTGGTTGAAATCAAGAGGTATTATGCAAGGTTTATGTAATGCAAATGCTTTGATTTTTAAAGACGAAAACCTACATTGTGATTTCGCAATTCACTTGTTGAATAATCACGTAGAAAACAAACCAAGTGAAAAAAGAATTAAAGAGATTTTATTGTCGGCTCTTGAGATTGAAAAAGAGTTTATTACTGAATCACTACCTGTTTCATTAATTGGTATGAATTCAAATCTTATGAAACAATATCTTGAGTTTGTTGTTGATGGTTTATTGGTAAAATTAGGATGTAAGAAGGAGTTTAATGTTGAACAACCTTTCAAATTTATGGAACAGATTGCTGTTGAAACAAAAGGTAACTTCTTCGAATCACGAACTGTGGAGTACCAAAAAGCTAAATTAAATGAAACAATTTCGTTTACTGACGATTTTTAATTAAATTTGTAGAATTATGATGTCACTAAAAATCCAAAAAAGAAATGGAGACGATGCTTCGTTTAATCCTCAGAAGATATATCTAAGAATTAAACGTTCTGCTAAAGGTCTCAATGTAAACTCTGATGAAATTTTCATTAAAGTTATAACTTCAGTACCAACTGAAGGTAATATTACAACTAAAGAGCTTGATAAGTTAGTTTATGAGATTGCTGCCTCATACACAGGTAGTCACCACGATTACTCAAGACTTGCATCTTCAGTTGCAATCTCTTCATACCACAAAGAGACTTCTGATAGTTTTTCAGAAACTATGAGAATGTTAAATAACAGTGGTGTTGTTAATGATGCATTAATCAAGATTATTGACAAGTATGGTGATAAGAACATCGATGATGTTATTAAACACGAGAATGATTATAATTTTGACTATTTTGCTTGGAGGTCTCTTCAAGAAATGTATCTATTGAAAACACCTGAAGGTAAAGTTGTTGAAAGACCACAACATATGTATATGAGAGTTGCATTGTGGGTTACAAGAACATTTGAAGAGGCGGTTGAATACTACAACTCACTTTCAAATCAGTTAATCTCACCAGCGACACCTATTATGATTAACTCAGGAACTAAAACACCACAGTTAGCTTCTTGTGTGTTACATTACAATAATAGCGACTCACGAGATGGATTGTTAGGGACGTTAAACGATATCTCAACATACTCTTCAGACGCTGCTGGTATTGGTTTGTGTATGTCAAACATTCGAAGTAAAGAAAGTCGTATTAGTTCTTCAGGTGGATATGCGGGTGGTCTATTAAAGTATCTTAAGATTGTTAACGAATCACTACGATACTTTAACCAACAAGGTCGTAGACCGGGTAGTGCTGCGATTTATATTGAACCTTGGCACAAAGACATTATTGATTTATTAGAAATCAAGAAGAACACAGGGGCTGAAGAATTAAGAGCTCGTGATTTATTTACAGCACTTTGGATTCCTGACAATTTTATGAGAGCGGTTGAATCAAATGGTGATTGGTATTTGTTCTGTCCAAATGATATTCTAAAGGCGGGTATCAAACCATTACAAGAATGTTATGGTCAAGAATATGAAGACAACTACAACAAAGCAGTTGCTTTAGGTTTGGGTAAGAAAGTATCTGCACAAACAATTTGGTCTAAGATTGTTGAGTCACAAATTGAAACTGGTGTTCCATATTTGTCTTCTAAGGACAATGCGAATAACAAAACAAACCATCAAAACATTGGTGTTGTAAAACAATCTAATTTGTGTAATGAGATTTACCAATACACTGATGAGGACACAACGGCAATTTGTACCTTGTCTTCTATGGTTCTTAAGAATTTCATTAAAGATGGTAAGTTTGATTTGAGACTTCTTCACGATGAAACAAGAAAAGTTGTTAGAGCTCTAAACAAAGTTGTTGACATTAATAACTATTCAACTGAACAAGGTAGAAAAGGTGGAATGGAACAGAGAGCAATTGCAATTGGAACTCAAGGTTTGGCAGACGTATTCTACTTGTTAGATTATATTTTCACGTCAGAGGAAGCACGTCAATTAAATAAAGATATTTTTGAAACAATCTATTACGCTGCTATTAGTGAAAGTAATGAATTGTGTAGAACAGGTCAGTACCAGCCATATAAGTTTTTTGAAGGTTCACCAATGTCACAAGGAGTATTTCAGTTTGATATGTGGGGTCTTAAAGAAGAAGAACTTTCAGGATTTTGGGATTGGAACGGATTAAAGGATGATGTTGCAAAATGGGGTGTTTGTAATTCATTGTTTACTGCTCAGATGCCTGTAGCATCTTCGGCTAAGATTACAGGTTCATATGAAATGACAGAACCAGCTCACTCGGCAATCTTTAATAGAAGAGTTGTTGGCGGTGAGATTATGATTGTAAACAAGTATCTTATTAGTGACTTTGAAAAAATTGGTATTTGGTGTGAAGAGTTGAAGAATGAAATTATCTTGAACGAAGGTTCTATTCAAAACATTAACTTTAACAATTACTTGGACCCTGAGGAGAAAAGTTATAACAAAAAGGTTAAGAGAATCGAACACCTCATTCCAAAATATAAAACCATTTGGGAAATTTCACAAAGAGAGTTGATTGATATGGCGGCTGATAGAGGTCCGTTTATTGACCAATCACAATCAATGAACATTTATATGGGTAACCCAACTCTATCAAAAATCACATCATCACATTTCCACTCTTGGAGGAAAGGTTTGAAAACTTTGTGTTACTATGTAAGAACAAAGGCGATTTCTACGGGGGCTAAACATTTGGCGGTTGACATTTCTAAAATTCAAAAACCAAAGGTTGCGACACCCGAAACACCAAAAGTAGATTATTCAAATATGAATCTACCACCAAAACCTGAAAATAGTGAGTTTGAATGTTTTGGTTGTTCATCTTAATCACTACACTAATCCCGACACTATGTCGGGATTTTTTATTTTATAGGTATTTATAAGAAATAATTACAATTTATATTAGTATAGAATGGCTGAAGGTTTAACATATGGATTGAATTTCCCTTTTGAAAACTCAACTCAGGGTGATTACCTTTTGTTGACAGAGACGCAGTATAATCAGATACGTTCAGATTTATTGCATTTGATTCTAACAAGAAAGGGTTCAAGGTATTACTTACCAACTTTTGGGACTAGAATATATGAGTTTATTTTTGAACCTTTTGATGGTTTAACCTTTGATGCTATTGAGGCAGACATAAGGGATGCGGTTAGTCAATTTATGCCGAACCTAATTATAAACAATATTTCAATTGAACCTGCGGACCCTACAGTTGAAGTTGAATATGCCCGAGGAGAAAATTTACCAATGCAATCTAACGAATACGTTTATAAAGTACCTGGTAAAGGAACATCAGAATATACTGCAAAAGTTAAAATAGATTATGCCGTGGATAATACGGCATTTGCACAAAGTGATTTTGTGATTATCAATATTTAAGAATAGATGGCAAATAATAAAATCTCATACACTTCAAGGGATTACGAAAGTATAAGACTGGAGTTACAAAATTATGTTAGAACATATTATCCTGAATTAATACAGGATTTCAACGACGCGTCAGTATTTTCAGTATTCTTAGATTTGAATGCTGCGGTTGCCGATAACCTACATTATCATATTGATAGAAGTATACAAGAAACTGTATTACAATATGCTCAACAACGTTCATCAATTTATAACATTGCCAGAACATATGGTTTAAAAGTTCCTGGTCAAAGACCTTCAGTGTCAGTTGTTGATTTCTCAATTACTGTACCAGCATATGGTGACAAAGAAGATGAAAGATATTTGGGTATTCTAAACAGAGGGTCCCAAGTTTTTGGCGCGGGTATTGTTTTTGAAAACCAATACGAGATTGATTTCGCTTCACCATACAACTCACAAGGATTTCCTAATAGACTCAAGATTCCAAACTTTGACGCTAATGGAAACTTGATTAACTATACGATTACTAAAAGAGAACAAGTTGTTAATGGATTAACAAAAGTTTTCAAAAAAGTTATTGGACCTGCCGATGTAAAACCGTTCTATGAATTATTCTTACCTGATAAGAATGTTTTAGGTATTACAAGTGTATTATTGAAAAATGGTACAAACTATACAAACACACCAACAGCTGCGGAATTTTTAGGTTTAGCGAATAGATGGTATGAGGTGGATGCTTTGGCTGAAGATAGAATCTTCATCGAAGACCCAACTAAAGTTTCAGACGACCCGGGTATTAAAGTAGGTAGGTATCTACAAACTAATAACAAATTCATTTCTGAATTTACACCTGAAGGTTTCTGTAAGATGACCTTTGGTGGTGGAACAACCTCAGCACAAGACCAATTAAATGCCTTTACCAATTTAGGTGTCCCAGTTAACCTACAAACTTTATCAAATAACTTTTCATTAGGTTCAACATTAGTTCCTAATACGACCTTATTTGTTCAGTATAGAGTTGGTGGTGGACTTGCAACTAACTTGGGGGTTAATGTTATTAACCAAGTTGGAACGGTATCATTCTTTGTTAATGGTCCTTCACAACAAACCAACAGTAGTGTGATTAATTCATTAAGATGTACCAACCCGATAGCGGCTATTGGAGGTGCTAATGCGCCAAATGTTGAAGAAGTTAGAAACTATGTTACATATAACTTTGCAGCACAAAAAAGAGCGGTTACTGTAAATGACTACGAAGCAATTTTAAGAACAATGCCAAGTCAGTTTGGTGCACCGGCAAAAGTATCAATCACTGAAAACAATAACAAAATACAAATTAACTTATTGTCTTATGATACTTCAGGAAAATTAACACCACTTGTATCAAATACTTTACGACAAAATGTTGCAACTTATTTATCAAACTATCGAATGATGAATGATTATGTAGTTGTTGGTTCTGCCGAAGTTATAGATTTGGCTGTGGAGGTTTTTGTTGTATTAGACGCGTCTCAAAACTCAGGTCAAATTGTTACCGATGTTGTTAATAAAATTGGAGATTACTTTAACCCTCAAGTAAGACAACTTGGTCAGAATGTATATCTATCAGAATTAAAAAGTATTATTCAAAACCAAAATGGTGTTATTACGGTAACTGAAATGGTAGTTGAAAACAAAGTTGGTACACAGTATTCATCATCACAAACTTCGATGGCATATGCTGACCCTGAGTTAAAAATTATCAGACCTGTAGATGATACCATATTTGCAGAACCTAACCAAGTGTATCAAATTAGATACCCACAAAAAGATATTAAGGTTCGTGTTAAGAATTTCCAAAATGTTTCCTTCTCTTAACTTGTTTATTTAATTTACGTTTAGGTTATTTTTTAAATACGTGTGGAATTCCTTTTCAAAATTCCAAAATAACTATTTATCAATAAAACCTGAATGGGAAAGTCATATAGGATAAAAACAGAAGTTGGGGTCGATAAACATATCACCTTAGAATTAGAACAAGATTTTGATTTTTTAGAAATCTTATCATTACAGATTTCACAAAATGACGTTTATAGTCGAGACTGCTCACAATACGGAGTTATTGTGGGTAGAGTTATTGCCAATGGTGGTTTAGGATTAGCAAACGCTAAAGTATCAATTTTCATTCCTGTCACACAAGAAGATGTTGTGAATGACCAAATTTATGAAATTTATTCATACGCGACACCAAACGATAAAAACGTTGATGGGTATAGGTATAATCTATTACCTTATGAACCTCAATACGTAAAACACGCAGCAACAGGAACATTCCCAACAAGAGAAGATGTTTTAAAAGACCCTGTCGCAGCTCAATTATATGACAAATATTACAAATATACTGTAACCACAAATGAAAGTGGTGACTATATGATTTTTGGTGTTCCTACAGGAGACCAAGTAATATTGATGGATTTAGATTTGAGTGACATCGGAGAGTTCTCACTCACACCTCAAGACCTTATAAGAATGGGTAGGGCAACTGAAGCTCAAGTGGGCGGAGATAGATTCAACTCATCTACAGATATTGATACATTACCACAAATAGTTTCATTACAAAAAGTAATTGACGTTAGTCCATTTTGGGGTGACCCAAATCAATGTCTCGCGGCCGTTAATAGAGTTGATTTTGATTTACGACAAGAGGCTAATATTGAAATAGAACCGACAGCTGTTTTTATTGGTTCTATGATTTCAACTATAGATAAGTTTAGAGTTGCTGCTCCTTTCTTTGGCAACGATGGACCTCCAGGAATGATTCAATCCGCTTGTAAACCAAAAGATAATTTAGGTAATCTTTGTAATTTAACATCAGGACCCGGTCAGATATTATCTGTGAGACAAACTATATTCCAGGATGACCAAGGTAGACCTGTACTTGAAGAATATAGATTACCAAATTCAGGTAATGTGATTGACCAAGATGGTACTTGGGTTACTGAGTTACCAATGAATTTAAATTACGTGATAACCGCTGAAGACGGAAGCAGAATTTTTTCAAATGACCCGTCAGTCGGAATACCAACTAAAGCAAAATATAGATTCAAAGTTAAGTGGGCACAATCTCCTCAAGCAACTGAAAAAGTTAGAAGACCATATTATTTAGTTCCAAATGTGAGGGAGTATGGGTGGAGTAATCCTTTCCAAGACCCGACATATAATACCACTTCAGCCGCAGTTGAAAGTGAATTACAAAGCTCATATTATTTTGGGTTAGAATGGTCGGGATATACAGGTAACAAGGCGGTTCCTGCAAGTATACAAAATCAGAAACTGGCTGCGGCAATAAATTGTGAAGATACTTTTTATGAGTTTGATTTTAATAAAGTCTACACAGTATCATCTTTAATTGACCAATATAAGAGAGGGACTAATCGTGCAAAATTTATTGGTATTAAAGAAATTGATGACGATGAATGTGCGTCAACAGTTAATAAATTTCCCGTAAATGAAGGTTTTAAAAACTTTGATGCAATATATTTCTTATTTGCAATATTGATGCAAATAGTCCAACTATTCGGTTCAATACAAATCGTAGTATGGAATATTTTGGGGTCTCTCTGGAACGCAATTTCAGGGGTATTAGCACCTGTTGTAATCGGATTAATTTTTTATCTATCAGTATCATTCTTTATTCAAGCAGGAGCGGCTTTTCCTGCGATAGGTGTAATGATTCTGTCCGCGGCTGTTGGAGCGGGTCTTTTAATTTTAGGTATAAGATTGATACAAAACTATCAAAATTTTAAATCAAAAAGATTTGGTCCTATAAGATTACCAATGATAACATACCCCGGTTGTACTGCGTGTGATTGTAAACCTGGTGATACTTCAGATGATAATGGTTCAGTTCCTTTTTCATTACTAAGTCAATTTTCTAATAATGGATTGTATTTTGAAAAAATAAATGAGGGTTCATTACCATATCAAACGGGTGATGATACAGAATTGTCTGAAGCAAACAAAGGTGTTGTTGCATTAACTTTTTCGCAAGCTATGGGTACTAGAGTTGAGAAGGTTAATGAAATTTATCAATTTAAATCAACCGAGTCTGAAGTTAGTAGATTACCTGATTCTAAATATGAGGTGTTAAACGTGAAGTTAGTACCAAGAAAATTCTTTGCTTACTCAACAAGTATACCTATGGGAGCGAGAATTAATACATTCAACACAAGAAAAAAATATTTTGATGATATCAATAAAATGAGTGTCAGTTTTAACTACACCGGAAATACGGGTGTAAATCACTATGACAACAGCTTAACAATTGTAACATCAACTAATTTTGAAACTGGTACATTACTTACTTTTGTAAATCCACAAAGCAGTAAAGACGTTAACTATCTATACACAGGAGAAACTTTTGATGGTGCTTACATTACTGGTATCTCAGGAGAAACTTTATTTCCATCTGCAGGACCGATACAGATTGATTACGCAACAGGTCAATTCACAAATAGTAGTGTTACCTACTATTTGAATACAGGTTCAACCGAAACGAATTACAAATATCCTATGGATATTGAGTATTATCAAGTTATCACTGCAATCACAATGAGTGAGGCGTTTAACTTGAGTGCATCTCAAGGTTGTTCTACTTGTCAAACATATACTATAACAACAATAGAACCGTATACAAATGCACCTACTTCTACAACTATAAACTACATAGATTGTAATAACACACCTCAAACAGTATCGTTAGGTCCTACAGTTGATGATGGATTTGGAAGATACGACCCTATTAGTATGGATATTTGTGCGTGTCAACCACCAACTATAGACCAAGGTAGTATAACAGTTGTTGGTAACTGTCCACCACCAATAAGTTATGGGGGGTTTGTTGAAATGTTAGACTCATCAACAATTATAAAATACAACGCTAGAAATCTTTTAGCTTGGCCTGGTAACAGTGATGGTAGTGATTTATCAACTAAAACATTAAAGACACGAGATGTCTTTAGTGATTTTGATAATCAATATGTTCTGATATTACAAAGAGGTGTTGACCCATATTCACCGAAATATACTAACAAGTATGGGGTTGGTAAAATACTTGGGTTTCCGAATGAAAATGATATTATTATTACGGGTGAAACAAGAATAAATGTACCAATTCAAGCGTTAAATAGTTCATCAACAATCTCAGTTCAAAATCATAGTAATCAAACTGAGATTTTCATACCATCTAAATTTTTTAGAGCGGGTAATGACTTTTCAGGTTTTACATCAGAGAATGTTGGATACTATAGTAGTTTGGATAAATCTACTAATTTTGGAACTTATTTTTATGGTCCGAACGCATCGAGTAATTTTTCGTTTGTAACCGGATTCTTTAACAGACCAACACTTAGCGGAGCCCAATCATTAACAACTAATAGTGTAAACAACAGTTATTCTTCGACACCAAATTGGGCTAGATATGATAACTCAGAAGATTTATCGGGTGGTGATTACTACTATACAATATCATCTGAGAAACCTAATAACACGAGTTCATTATACCTGTCTTTTTCACTATTACCTAAATTTACTGGTACAAGTTTTAATAACAATATTCAATCTAAGTTTTATAATGTTATGAGAACTGATAGACTACCTAGTTCGGATTATTTAGATGGGTCAAGTTGGGATTCTATTGTCCCTGTATTACAACAAAACAATGGTTTTGCGATATATGTTTTAAACACCGACAGTGAAGATTTTACAACTGAAAACTTCTCAACGGGATTTGAAACTGTAGAACCTGACATCCAAGATTTACCAGCAAGTACAAACGTTTTAGAAAGTTTTGATTGTGCTAATATGGTTAGTCTAAGTTGTTATGAGAATCAAGGAACAACATTTAGTATAAACCCTAACTGCCCTGCAACTGATGTTGTTGAAAGAGGGTGTTATGTGATTATGCCTGACGGACCAAAAATTAATGGAGCTGCCATTCGCAAAGATTTATTAGCGTTTAAAGAATGGGGTCTTAGATTTAGATTCTTTTATGCTTTATGTAGAGGAGTTTTAGCTCAAACTTTTACAAATAACTGGATAAACGGAACACTGTTTACGGTACCAATTCAAACAAGACCTATTTTTAAAAGTGATAACACTTTGGATGAAATATTATATTGTAAGGAGTTTGTTTATTATGATAAATCAAGTGCGAACTTCTATATGAGAAGTAGCCCATATAGTGCAACAATAAATAGATTTATTGGTAAGATACCAACGCCTCTAAATGATACTGGTTCTTTAAATACTAGAAATTTATTATTCCCGACAACAGTTATAAACTTAGGACCTAAAGATTTTATTTACGCAGAGCTTAGTTTAGAACCAAGTATGAGAGGATACGTGATAAATCAAATCACACCGTCAAGCTATGGGGACACTTCAGACTTAGTTAACCTCTTTGTTGTTAGTAGAATTTCAAATTCTGAATACTTAAGTAAATTATTAACATTGGGTAATCCTAATGGTGTTGTTAACCAATTATTCTCAAGAGAAGAAAGAAGAGTTGATGGGGATTTGGCGCAACTTATGTCAATAAATTCTGAATTTGGTGTTGTTAAATTTTCACCCGACGCATATGAAAGTACTGGTAACACATCAACAAGTGAGATTCAAATTTTAGGTGCTCCGGGCTCTAAATCAGTTATGGCGGTGTTCTTCTCTTCAACAACGGAAGACCTTCAGTATAAAGACTTTATAACACCTGGTAGAATAAATTTTAGACCTAATCCTACTGCAAACGCGTATCAATATGTTTATGGTATTAAATCACAAACGGTTCCATTTTATCAGTGGAGGACAACTACATTTGGCGGTTCTAATACTATATTTGGAGGTGAAAATAATAACTGGGCAACGGATGGTTCAAATATACAACAATACAAGTATCAGTCACTTAGTAGAACCAATCCTGTCAGTCCAACATACTTCTTAGGTTCAAACGCTCTTACTAATGATTTATATGCTCGTGGTTATATCTATAATGTAGATAACAATGGATTATTATCATTAAACGCTGGTAATTACCCAAGAACATTTTTAGTTGGTGCACCAAATCATTTTTATTTTGGATTAATAAATGGTGCCAGTGCTTTAGATAAATTTAAGGAAAAATATTTAGCAGATGAATAATTTTACTATAGTTCCATCACGTTTAAATTTTAAGTCTGCACCAATATTAGACTCTCAAGTTACTATTGATTTAAATCAAACGCAGAAAGAGTTAATACAATTCGTTAGAAACACATCAATTAGTCTTGCACAATTATACGAAGACGAAAGAGAAATTTCTGAAACTTATCGACCAACATTTAAAGTTGATTACATATACGATAATACCTACACGGGGACTACTGATTATCTACCATTTCAATATAATCTTTTTTATGTTGATGCTGTACAGTCAAAACTATCTGGAATATGGAAAGGGTTTCCACAATATTATGAGTTTGATTTTTTTAGACCATATGTTAATGATAATCATTTTGTTTATGTTGCACAGAGCGCGTACACATACAATTGGACTTATTACATTACTCACGCAGCAGAAAATGATTATACGAAAAATATGGAGGCGACTTATAGTGGTAATACTCTAAATTTCCAATCCCAAGATGGTATACCATTTGTGGTATTTAATTCTAAGCAGGGTGGTGCAAATATAATCTCATTCCAATGTTTTATGCCTCACGGATTAACGGTCGCTGATTATGTTGAACTATCATTAACCTATAATGGAAATCAAAAAGTTTTTAACGTATTTTCTTTAGGTGATTCGAAGTCAAATAGTAGTGAATACATTTTTAACTTAATTGACGTTGGATACACTGGTACAACTTTTAGTAATGGTACCTTAGGGACATTTAAAAGAATTGCCAATCCTGACAACTTAGAAACTAAGTCAAAGTATTATGTGAGAAGGAACAAAGTGTTGGCAAATGAATCTGACATATATGTTACTAAAACAGGTTTTGAATTAAACCCATTTAAAAATGTTAGACAATACGAATTTTCATCAATTACGCCTAATAATTTAGATAGGGTATCTAAAAAGACATCATCGTTAAATTATAACTTTACGATGAAAAAAGATTTGGATTTAAATGGTGTTGTTGATAATCAAAAAAGACCATTACCTGAAATATTTTTATCAATAGTTAATAAGGGATATAGTGGCTATTTTAATAAACCATTTAATAATAGTGGTTTAAAACAAGGTTGGTTTTTTAATATAACTAAAGATGTTAATTCGTGGTGGGACGACAACAACTCATATTCAGATACTAATATACCTGTTTCAAGTTACACAAAAACAAATGGTTCAACAGAGACTTTTTATTATAATAATGTTTTAAATATTGGTGATTTAATTGACGGTGATTTTTGTGAGTGGAATGATTATGAACAAATTGAAAGAGTGATATCACCATATATTCAAAAGATAAAATTCAATCAAGATATCTTTAAAACTGTTGATATACCAACAGGAAACACTGGAGGATATTATTACCGAGTTCATTACCCAACAACAATTAAAGTATACTCAAGTTATGTTGAAACTGGCGTTCCTGACATAACTGAAGATGTACCTAATTACGCTTTCTATTCATCATCGGATAATCTTTTCAGGTGGAGAGAACCATATAGTGTTGGTGAGTTTGATGATAATAACAGAGGGGTTATTTACCCATTCTTAAACAATGCTCAATACCCTTTTGAGAGTGTTATATTCAAGTTAATTCCAGAAGGAAGTAATTATCAAGATATAATACAAGGGGTGTCTATTGGAGCACAACCAATTATTGACGACTGTGAATAAAATAACATTAACCGTACCACGTAATAGTGACAGGATTTTAAATATACCTGTTCAATTGGATTGGGAACTTCTCGACACCGAAAATGAAATCAATGCAATTCAAGCTGAAATTGATAGGGATGTTGCTGGTAGACCTATAGACTTTGAAACTGATAGGTTTTCACATTCAGGAGTTACCGATGTCAATAATACTAACTTAGGTGTCTATGACACTAGCCTAAATTACGATTTTTATTTCTTTTCTGGTGGTACAATAAGTGGAACAGGTTCTACACAAAACTGGATTGTTGATTATAGGGCGGACGATTTCTTAACCGATGAGGTATATTATTTTTCGAATGGTTTTAAAAACTCATTTTGGAAACTTGATTTTTATAACTCACCAAGTGATAAGGGTCAAACAATTTATTTGACAATCATTTTACCTGTGACCCAAGGATTAAAAATGCCTGCGGTTATGCAAGGTCAGGATGTTACAATTATGAAACCAAGTTATGTTTTGGATTGGGTTGGTGATAAAGACGGATTTTTTATTTATTGGTTGAAATCAAGAACATATTTGGACATAGATAAGTTTTATGTTTCTTGTAAGTTTTGGAATGCGAAAGACGGTTCATTTACAAGGTTTGTTAATAGACCACAATCAGAACAAGTTACTAATAGTTTTGGGCCTAATTCATTATTTAACTTTTATTATTTAGTGGATTTAGATTATCCGACTCAAACATATACGGTGTATGATACAATAACGTTTGAAAGAGTTGGTACGGTGTCATCACCGATAAAATGGTATGAATATGTTGCACCCTAATGGATTATAGATTTGTTGTATCACCTGAGTTTATAAAGTCAGACCTTTCACAAGTTACCGTAAATGGTGAAACTTATGGGGTTTATTCTGGTATGTCCCAAGTATTAAGTGGTGGACCAAATGGAACATCAATAATGACAGGGCTTACCGTTCCAATTATGTTAACTGACACTACCATTGAAATGGGATATTATAGCCCTTTTGATGGTGCGGCTTTTCAATCAGATGTTACGACAAACTTTGTATTCTCATCAACCACAGCAAATCCATATTTGTTTACTGTTTATAACACCTCATCAGACTTGAAAAAATTTTTAGAATTTTCTCAATACACTATTGATTGGGGGGACAATAGTCCGATTGAAAATTTTAACGGAGGAACACTCCAACATACATATCCTTTATTCTCGTCTGGGTATACCATAACAATGAAACAGACTAATCCATTCGGGATTAATACTGTTAAAAAAGATGTTAAGGTTCCTTTCTCAAATGCGGTTATTTACAACCCATTGGGTAAAGCATTTTTCCAACCATTAGGTGGAAGTTGGTCCGCAACACCTGTTAGTTATGATTACATTTTTAGTGGTGACGCAATTAACACAATTGAGGCTCAAGAGACAAAATCATACGAACAAGTTCCTTTTGTTGTTTCTGGTAACACAACATCACAATTAAAAATGTTGGAACAATACGGAAACGTCCAATATATGGTTGGGGTCCCTGTAATTCAAAAAGGTGCTATTATTGGGGCGATAACTCAAATGAATCCTGTTTATACCGCATATACCGTAAATGGTGTTGATTACTATGATTATGTTGATGGACAAACAATATACTTTGAAAATAGTAGTGGTTTTACGGAGGATAATATCACTGCGGTACCAATTATAAAGAACCCGTTACTTATGAAATCTGTTGACCAACCACAGATTACAACTGACGTGTATGTTGAACGAGGTAAGATTGCTGCCTATGAACCTGTTAGAAGAATTGGTGAGGTAGACAATTTAAGTGATATGATTAACTATGGATATGGATATTTTGTCATAGAAAAAAAGGCATAAACTATTTATTAAAATAAGAACTAAAAAATGGCAATTGGAACATACGGAACGATTAGACCGGCAGATGTCTCACCCGAAGATGTTGAGATAATCTTAAATTACACGCCATCGAGAGATGAGACTGAGGATTTTGTTCTCAAGACCCTTGACGCACCTTCAATATTGAGACCATACTTCAATAATGAACAAACAGGTGGAAATGCTAATGTTGAGATTTTGGGAGGTTTATACAACCTAACATTACCCGCAGATGAATTTACTGACATAGGAATTTACACTTTGATGATTAGACCTGCACAAATTAGAACCACAATTACTGATTGTGGTGTTCTTAGTGCATTACCTAACGTAAAAGGTATTATTGTAGACCTAAATAATGTGCCTTCACAATATAGAAATAAATTTGTACCACAAGGTCTTATAGGTTTTAGAATCGAATATTTGAATGCTGATGGTTCTAAAATACCAAACTTTTTTAGAATTGTTACATCTTGTTTTTATTGTGAACCTGTGGTTACAAATCAAATAAACACAACTCAAAAGGCGGTTAGATATAGATATGTTGATGGGGTAACAAATTTATTATTCCTAACAGTAACACCATCTTCATCACCAACAAATAAACCTAACGCAACACCATTTATTGGACAGCCAGGACAAGGTATCATTATCACAAATACCTACTTCAATCCTGTGACAGTTGAAATTGATATTGTTGAATACGATATCTCATCACTTGCAATTGCCCTTTACGGTAACCAAACCAAATCTATTGATGACGGTGTATACACAATGTATGATAGTCAAAACAACATTTACAAACAATACAACTTGTTTGAAATTCGTGACCAATTTAATGCGTTGTTATATGAAGTTCGTCAAGATAGAGGTAATAACATTGATTTCACTAAAAACTTCACGACGATTACAGGATAATGGCAATTAACAGCAACAAGTTTTTTTACCCACCAAGACCAGGAAATGGAACAGGTGCTTTTGACAACATCGTTGGATTCCAAGTTGTTGATGGGGGAGGTCTTACCTCGGCTGTTTTTGACTTTACAACAAGTGTAACCGAAAAAGTTAACAGAACCTTTTCAATCGGAACTTTTTCCGAACCAATAAATTTGGAAGGGTTAGACATCAACGATTTAAATGAGAGTAGAAGAATACAGGCAACACAATTCAGAGTGTATCCTAATTACGATGTCTCCCAAGTATTAAACTTTTCGTTGTATGGTTCTTTGGCAAAAAGATTTTCAGTATCAATCCAAAAGATAATTAATTTTTTTCCTGCTTCATTGGATGTGTATTATCTAATGACAGATTTTACAACTGGCGCTACGGCGACAAATATTGTTTATGATTCTGTTGAAGACGAAACAATATTTAAAATCCCTGTTGAAAGAATTAATAATCCGTTTATAATAGATTTTTCGGTAAGTGCGACAACAAATTTAGCCGCTCGTGAAATTATTGCGTCGGAATATCGAGATATGACAAAGTCATATTTGAATTACGCTTTAACGTTCTCTGGAATTGATTATCAAGTAATCGGATTTACACCAGCACAAAGTTTAAGTTCAGGTCAGATTCAACTGATTGTTTCAGGTCAACCATTTGGAACCGCAACAACAATATATGACGACTACCTTGTCAAGTTAAACGACTATATTACGGACAAAGTATTTTTAGAGAATTTTGATGAGATTGAGAAATTCTTACTTAATAGACAAATCCAACCACCATACACTGCAAATTTCCAAGTCCCAAGACAGAACGATGCGGGTCAGTTTTATACTGCTTACGACACGGTTACTTGGCCAAAAGATGGTCCTTGGAACTTAGACATTAGGTCGGCATCTTTTGATACTTATCTTGCCAAGTTGGCTGATATGGCTGAGTATTTGGATTCATTCAAAACAAACTTAATATCAAGATTTTTAGTTACGGATTCAATTAAAGAATTTGATACTATGGACCATAAAGTTGAAAAAGTTTTACAACTATATGGTAGAAGTTTTGACCAAATAAAACAATTCATTGATGCACTGGCATTTATGAATAACGTTAATTATGTTCCTCAAAACGATATTCCATCACAGTTATTGGTTAACTTATCAAAAACTTTAGGATGGTCTAACAATTTCTCACCAATTACAAATGAAAACTTTTTAGATTCTGTATTTGGTAATACAGGTATAAGTGAATACCCTGGTTATGCCGCGTCATTAACACCTACAGAGTTAAACTATCAGTTCTATAGAAACCTTATTTTAAATTCTGCCTACCTATTCAAATCTAAAGGAACAAGAAGGTCCGTAGAATTCTTATTAAGATTAATTGGGGCACCTGATGCTTTGATTGATTATAATGAGCACGTTTACTTGGCTGACCAAAGAATTGATATGGCGAAATTTAATACGCAATTCGCTCAGTTATCAGGTGGAACATACGTAAATACAGTACCAAGTTTAGATAGTGCAAACACTTATAAATTGAAAGGTGTTTTGTATAGTGCCTACACAACAAATACACAATATGATGATGTGACAATATTGAGGGATGACTATCCTGTAGATATTTTTGGTTGGCCTAAAGCACCAACACCGGGATTGGGAACAAACTCAACATTCTTCCAAGAAGGCGCTGGTTGGTATGAACAAACTCCACAACACAGAAGTCCTAACGAATTACAATTAAATGGTTTAACATTTACGGGGGACAACACCAATATCCAAACACAATTACAACCTTTCACTTATGGTGGGATTTACCTCCAAAGATTTGAACAATTCCCATATATGAAAGAAGGGTTCAAAATTGTTAAGGTAGTTGATAATAAAAAATCTTGGTTGGATGACGATAACAAGTTAAGGGTTTCAGTTGAAGGTGGGTTTAATTCGTATTACTATACTGATAACGATAAGTTAGTTCTTAACGTTAAGAACGTTGATATATTCTTAAACGTTGGACAAGGTTTTACTTACGATGTTTGGGACCAGTCAAACAAATACGATTACCCAATTCCATCATCAGGATTTACTGCCGATTTCATATTCCCATATGGTGTTGATGATACGTTTATTGACCCCCAACCTCAGAGCAAAACATTCTTTGAATTTGCTCAGACTTTTTGGCAGAATATGATTAACACTCGTAATAGGATGTATTCTACCGACGGGAAAACTGGTGGGTATTTAACATTACAATCTATATTTTGGAAATACCTTCAATCGGAACAGACAGTTGGATTACCTAACAACAAATACACGTATCAAAAACTTATTGAATACGTAAACTCGTTAGGTCCATATTGGATGAAGTTGATTGAAAATATGATACCCGCCACAACAATTTGGAATTCAGGAACAAGATTAGAAAACTCTATTTTCCACAGACAGAAATATGTTTATAGAAGACAAAGGGGTTGTCAAATCATTCCTGTTCCGGCAGAACCTTGTTTCATCACAACAAACATTTTCGATTACGATTGTAATACGGAGTATGTGGACTTCTTTATTTACCCTTGGTTGAATGGAGATACTAATGTTTCAAGTTTCACATCGATATTGAACAATAGGGTTAATAATTTCTTGACTCAGTCAGGTTTAAGTCTGACACAGTGTATTCAAAACTCAATTAATTCTCAGTGGTATTTGGAGTTAAAAATTGGCGGACAGGTAATTATTAATCAATACTTCTATCAGGGTTATGGAATCAACGATGCACCAACAAACTTTATGTGGAGAACAACCTTGATAGATAATTTATACAAATTATTCCAATATGGTTTTACTTATACCCTAAACGGTAATAAGTTGACAATAACAAATCTGAGTTGTGCTACTCAGAATTTACAAGACTCGGTAGAATTAAATGTCTGCATAAACTTAAGTATCAATTGTAACTAATGGCTTTAGGTTATTATTTTTTCCAAAACTGTTGTGACTCCTCAGACTATAGAGTTTTTGAGATTGAGTTGACAAACTTTAGTTTGGGGGATTGTGTTGTTTACAATAGTACTTGTTATGCAAGAACTTCGGTACCGACTTCGGGACCTGGTTCTGACACGTTCTTAAACCCTGATTATCCTAGTTGCGCGGTTTGTAAGGCATCGGTTCCGTGTCCGACATCCACACCAACGCCAACACCAACCGTAACACCAACTCCAACAGTTACTGTTACACCAACACAAACACTAACTCCGACTCCATCAATTACCCCAAGTATTACACCGAGTGTTACACCATCAGGACCTTTTGGTAATGGTGGGGCGTTTGATTATTATCTGTCGGTAACTGGAGCTTGTGACAATGGAACGGGTACAGTTCAGATATTTGGAACAGGAGGAGTTCCACCTTATACCTTTGATTGGTATAGTCCTAATTTAGGCCTTGGAGATTACAAGACAGGACTTGCAGCCGGAAACTACTTGGTTAGAGCGAACGACTCTACATTGCCAATAAATAATGAATTTTATATCAACATTCCTGTATCTTCAGGATGTTGTACAACAGTCACAGGCGTACAATCAACAACTTGTGGTTCAGACAATGGAGCGGTGACGGGTACTTGCTCAAGTGTTTATTCCTCGGTTAATTATTATTTGTATACAACTGATGACGATTTTGTTGCTTCTCAAACGGTCAACACAAACACGGTAGTGTTCTCAAGTTTATCTGCGGGAACTTACTACTTGGAGGCAGTTGACTTGGGTGGTTGTACTTGTAGAAGTTCAGACTTCATAATCGAAAGTTCGGTTACTTACGATTATGGACTCTATGTGGTACCAAACGCTGCTTGTGGTCAGAACAATATTGGTAAGATTTATGTTACAGGACAAACGGGTACAGGACCCTATTCTTACCTATGGAGTAATGGACAAACCACAGACAGTATAACAGGATTAACTGAAGGTGTTTATTCGGTTACGGTTACAGACTACAACGGGTGTAGTTTAACCAAACAAGGAATTGTCACCCGAGTTGAACCTGTTGGGTTTGGTTCATTTTCTGCAACAACCCCGAGTTGCTTCAATGCCAATGGTTCATTAACCTTAACAATTACTGGTGGAACTGCGCCATACTATTATTCAGCGTCTACGGGGGCTCAAGAAATTAGTTATAGTCAGACATATACACTTTCAGGGTTAAGTAGTGGTAACTATGGATTTACTGTTACGGACGCTGGTCTTTGTTCATTCACACAAGAAACAACTTTAACAAGTCCTAATGGTATACAATCCGTTAATGTATCAACACAAAACTCTTATTGTAATTCTAATAACGGATTAATCTTGGTTAGTTTATTGGGTGGGACCTCACCCTATACATACACATTAGTTGATGACCAAGGTAATACCACATCACAATCATCTGACTTTACACAGTATACCTACTCTGATTTAACTGGTGGTGATTATACAATTTTTGTTCAAGATAGTTCGGGTTGTTTATTCACACAAGATGTTACCATTTTAACACAAGATAAATTTACAATTGCATTACAAACATCAGGTTCTACTTGTGGAAATCCTTATGGTAGTATTAATATTGTATTATCTTCAGGTGGAACAAGTCCATACGATTATTCTATTGATGGTATTCAGACAATTATTGACACACCTTTAACTGCGGTTACGTTTAATAATGTTGCACCTGGCCAACACGTTTTAAGTGTGACAGATGCTTCAGGATGTACACAGTATAAAGCATTTACGATTACAACCACACCAAGTGTTCAGTTCTCATTATACAGTACGTCTTGTGGAACTGGTAATGAGGGGGTTATTACGGCATTTATTTCTAGCGGAGTTCCACCATTTACGTTTGATTGGTCAGACAACGTTGCAGGTAACCCTCAACAGATAACGGTTTCAGGTTTAACAGGTGGTACCTATAGTTTAATTGTGACGGACTCTAATGGGTGTTCTAATGTTGCACAAACGATTATCGATTGTGATGCGACGTATGTATCACTTCAATGTTATACAATGGGTTCAGAGACCTTTAATATCGTTTCACCAACCAAGAGAGGTATCAACCAAATATTGGTTGAAGGATTTAACGATTTAACATCAGGAAATACGGATTGTTCACTTACAAGTGCAATTTATACTGCTAAAGTTCAGGTTCAACCACTCAATACTGTCTTAACAACAACATTCTATACAGGAACAACATTGGTCGATGTACCAAGTGATAATTTATGGTACAACACAATTACTACAATGTTGGAAAGTATCAATGGTGTTTCAAATGTTACGGTGAACCCATTAACGAATCAAATTACTATTCAAGCAACTCAAGGAGGTCCTTTAACTGACCAAGAAATAACTGTCGAGTTACTTATAGTATATGACATTATTTGCCTACAATGACACAGATAAGAATTGAAGCGGTTACTGGTACAACACCAATAAATGTTTATATTTCCGATGTATATGGAAACAATGAATCATTAATTGGAACAATTACCGATACAGGTTTAATACCACCTGCAGCTCTTTTTTACCCACCAAGTTTATTCAACAACGCACCGGCGGTTATGGTGACAATGATTGACAATTTAGGGTGTAAAAAATTCCAAATTATTGATTGTACTGATGGCTGTGGATTTGATATTTCTGTTGAAATTGCTTCTTGTACTTATACCATTTCTGTTAGTGCTGAGTCTTGTGATTATAGTATTACGGTCGAATAAGATGTATGAATACTTTTAATCTTAAGGATTATTTTTCCCTTTTTCAAAAAAACTTACTAAAAACGATTTTTGAAACAAGGAAACCTATGTATTTATATTAAAAAAAATGTCGTTAGAAACTATAATTTGTGTCAATAAGGCAACGGGGTGTAATACTGAGGTTCAAAAACAGATTACAGTCACCGGGCCATCTTGTTATATTGTTAGAATACCATCTAGTTCTAACGCAATTGGTCCATTTGATATATTCATAAATTCAACTTCTGAGCCGGCATACGCCACTGATATAACCAGACAACAAATGATTGATGGTTATGTGGTGTGCTTTGATTTCACCCCAACACCAACACCTACCCCAACTTATACGCCAACAACTACGCCAACACCAACACCTACTTCTACGACTCCAGGTTCCACAAGTACGCCAACACAAACTGTTAGCCCAACATCTACCGCAACACCATCTGTAACACCGACTATCACGCCTACTAATACGGTAACAAATACCCCTTCGCATACTCCAACAAATACACCTACAAATACCCAAACTCACACGCCAACTAATACTGCGACCCAAACTAAAACACCTACACCAACAAACACATCAACTTCAACGCCAACACAGACTCCAACTAACACTCACACGCCAACTAACACTGCAACAAATACTTCAACACCAACACAGACTCCAACTAACACAAGAACTGCAACACCTACACAGACCCCAACAAGAACCCAAACTCCAACACAAACTGCGACAAGAACACAAACTCCGACACAAACCTCAACTCCAACACAAACTCCAACGGTTACTCAAACACCGACCAATACTTCTACGCCAACTAATACTGCAACACCAACACAAACTGCAACAAATACACCAACTAACACACCAACCAATACTGCAACAAATACACCAACACAAACTGTTACTCAAACACCAACACAAACTGCAACAAACACACCAACCACAACTCAAACTCCAACTAATACTGCAACAAATACACCAACACAAACTGCGACAAATACACCAACACAAACTCCAACTAATACAGCGACACAAACTGCAACAAATACATCTACACCAACTCAGACACCTACTAATACTGCGACTCAGACACCAACAAATACTGCGACTCAGACACCAACTACAACTCAAACGCCGACTAACACACCTACTAATACCGCAACTCCAACTCAAACTGCAACTCAAACTAATACACCTACACCTTCGGTTACTTCAGATATTACACCAACACCAACAGCGTCTGTTACGGCATCACCAACACAAACGCCAACTAATACTGCAACTCAGACACCAACAAACACACCTACACCAACTCAGACCCAAACACCTACTAATACACCAACTCAAACTGCAACTCAGACACCAACTCAAACACCAACTCAAACACCAACTCAAACCGCAACTCAAACACCAACTCAAACCGCAACTCAAACCGCAACTCAGACACCAACCAATACACCTACTAACACCGCAACTCAGACACCAACTCAGACTCAAACACCAACCAATACTGCCACTAATACTCCAACTCAGACGCCAACTAATACGGCAACTAATACTCCAACTAATACTGCGACTAATACTCCAACACAAACAGCAACTAATACGCCAACCCCAACACAAACCGCAACATCGACTAACACTCCAACACCGTCTATTACTGCTAGTCCAACACAAACACCAACACAAACACCAACGAGAACTCAGACCCCAACACAAACACCAACGAGAACTCAGACTCCAACACCGACACAAACACCAACACCATCGCAAACTGCGACTAATACTCCTACGCCTACAAATACCGCAACTAATACTTCAACACCAACACAAACACCAACACAAACAAAGACACCAACTCCAACACAGACATCGACTCCAACACCAACACAAACCGCAACAAATACTCCAACTCAAACACCTACTAATACTGCGTCACCAACGCCAACCACTACAACTACTCCAACACCAACTCCATCGGCACAACCAATACAGGCGTATTTGTTCATCGATAGAAACGACGCAACAATCAGAACTGCGTTAAACAACTATATGCAGGCACAAGGAAGTGCGTTCAGAGGATTTAACATTACTTCACCATCAACAATACAGGCGACATTTAATACACAAATGAACACCTATATTGCCTACAGTGGATGGGGTGTATCTGAACCGGCAATATTCACAGCGCCAATTTCAACAACAAGTGGTGGTAATGACGCTTTTGGTAACCCGATAGTTGCTTATAGATTCCAAACAATCCAAGTTCCTGCTGCGACAGTACCAAATCCTACTGAAGTGGCGTACTATGTTTGGTTTGTATCAACGGGAGCGACTAACGGACAAAAGTATTCTACAATCTTGAATGGTAATGCTAACCCACCGGCAACTGATACGGTTGTGAGTTCAATTTATAATAGTTTAATAATAAACTACACGGGCTCAGCAAATATACCTGCGGGTACTTACAGAGTATATGTTACAAAACCTGCGGGTGGATTGACCATAACTAACAACGGAAACGCTTGGTATTTCCGAGGAGGCACGCTAGTATAATGAAATTAAAAATATTTATTAAATAAAAAAAAAGAAATGAGTTTTCAATATAAAAACCCCGTATCAACAACCATTCTTCAGACTCCTGATTCAGTCATTAGAGAAAATAATACCGGTACAAATTTTAGTGTACTTGGAATTGGTGGATATATGGAAGTTTACTCCTTATCTGACCTAGATTTCATAATTCCAAATGACATTTTAATTAATGGGGGTGTTGTTTACTACTCAGGAAACTCAATTCCTATTAACTTAACTTATAACGTACCTTATTCATTACCAAACACGCTAACATTAAATAACGATGGTATTTCTTCAGGTCGTAGAAGATTAGGTATGCAGGTGTATGTCCAAGAGACAGACACTGTGTACCAATACACGATGACAGGATTTACGTCAATGTGGGATGATGCTGAAACTGCTGGTTCTATCATTGATTTAGGTAGTGGTTATGAGGTTTATGATGATACGCCACAAGGAGCGGCCCTTCTTGATGCTTGGACAGGCTCAACAATTGAAGGTGTTGGTGGGGTAACTAAGAATAATGCCAGATGGCAAATATTTTGGGGTAGTGATGTACAAATTACAGGTGGTACTTATTTCTCAGGAACTTCAGATTTAGATTTATACAATAATACAGGTGGTACTATTACAATTTCAGGATTTACTGCGCCAATTACAGGTGGAACTTATAATTCCGGTACACAAACTTTAACATTAACAAATTCACTTGGTGACGACATTCAAATTACAGGATTTACCTCAGGAGGAGGTAGTCCTTTAACAGTTGGAGACGGAGTTACAACCGTAAGTAATGTCACTGGTATAACATTCAATGGTGCTTCTGTTACTAATGATGGTGACGGTGCAATAACAGTTACAATAACAGGGGGAACTTCAGGTTCATCTGGTTCTTCAGGAACAAGTGGGACTTCAGGAACATCTGGTATTAGTGGTATCAATGGTACTAGTGGAACATCAGGTTCAAGTGGAACTTCAGGTTCATCGGGTACAAGCGGTACAAATGGTACATCAGGTTCAAGTGGTTCATCGGGTACAAGCGGTACAAATGGTACATCAGGTTCAAGTGGTTCTTCAGGAACAAGTGGGACTTCAGGTTCTTCAGGAACAAGCGGCACAAATGGTACATCGGGTTCTTCAGGAACAAGCGGTACAAATGGTACATCAGGTTCATCAGGAACAAGCGGTACAAATGGTACATCGGGTTCATCAGGAACAAGCGGTACAAATGGTACATCGGGTTCATCAGGAACGAGCGGTACAAATGGTACATCAGGTTCTTCAGGAACATCAGGAACATCAGGTGTAAGTGGTGCTGACGGAACTTCAGGAACTAGTGGTTCGTCAGGAACTAGTGGTTCGTCAGGAACAGGCGGTTCTTCAGGAACAAGCGGTTCTTCAGGAACTAGTGGTACGAATGGTTCATCAGGTTCTTCAGGAACAAGTGGTACATCTGGCTCTTCAGGTTCATCAGGAACAAGTGGTACAAATGGAACTTCAGGTTCAAGTGGTTCTTCAGGAACAAGCGGTACAAATGGAACTTCAGGTTCAAGTGGTTCATCAGGAACAAGTGGTACAAATGGAACTTCAGGTTCAAGTGGTTCATCAGGAACGAGCGGAACTTCAGGTTCTTCAGGAACAAGCGGTACAAATGGAACTTCAGGTTCAAGTGGTTCTTCAGGAACAAGCGGAACTTCAGGTTCATCAGGAACTAGCGGAACATCAGGTTCTTCAGGAACTAGCGGAACTTCAGGTTCATCGGGAACAAGCGGTACAAATGGTACATCAGGTTCAAGTGGTTCATCGGGAACTAGCGGAACTTCAGGAACAAGCGGCACAAATGGAACTTCAGGTTCAAGTGGTTCTTCAGGAACTAGCGGAACTTCAGGTTCTTCAGGAACAAGCGGAACTTCAGGTTCAAGTGGTTCATCAGGAACAAGTGGTACATCAGGTTCATCAGGTACTAGTGGAACTTCAGGTTCTTCAGGTTCATCAGGAACAAGTGGTACAAATGGTACATCAGGTTCTTCAGGAACGAGCGGAAC
>Ga0209358_10000038_pt1 | contig 115129 bp, 94 predicted proteins | sample LauGreFa1BDMLBSN_2_FD_187574 | JGI IMG/M metagenome (GOLD analysis project Ga0209358, IMG submission 187574) | Freshwater lake microbial communities from Lake Michigan, USA - Fa13.BD.MLB.SN (SPAdes) (version 2) | ecosystem: Environmental > Aquatic > Freshwater > Lake | place: Lake Michigan... | reverse complement strand
AAATCAAAAAAACATGGCAACTGCAAAAAAAGCTGCTAAGAAAGCTGCTCCTAAGAAGGCTGCTGCTCCTAAAAAAGCTGCTAAGAAAGCTGCTCCTAAAAAAGCTGCTAAGAAAGCTGCTCCTAAAAAAGCTGCTAAGAAAGCTGCTCCTAAGAAAGCTGCTAAGAAAGCTGCTCCTAAGAAAGCTGCTAAAAAAGCTGCTCCTAAGAAGGCTGCTAAAAAAGCTGCTCCTAAAAAAGCTGCTAAGAAAGCTGCTCCTAAGAAGGCTGCTAAAAAGAAGTAATCTTAGTTTAGCTTTAGCTAAAATAGATTTAGAAGTCCCGCAATCTTGCGGGACTTTTTTTTGTGCTATATTGAGACCCAATTTCATACCCATGACCAACGAAGCGATTGCAGATAATTTCTCCCTCCTCTCCAAATTAATGGACATACATGGCGATGACGCCTTTAAGGCTAAATCCTATGCCAGCGCGGCTTTCACGATAGACAAACTAGAAACAGAATTGTCTACCCTAGATCCGCAAACCATTTTCTCGCAGCGTGGTATTGGCGCAACAACGGGTAAAAAAATTATAGAGCAATTAGAAACAGGACAGCTCGAAATTTTAGATGACTATATTCAAAAAACGCCAGCAGGTATTTTAGAGATGTTGCGCATAAAAGGTATTGGTCCAAAAAAAATTGCTACCATTTGGAAAGAATTAGAAATTGAAACTCTGGGTGAACTTTTGTATGCTTGCGAAGAAAACAGACTAACTTTATACAAAGGCTTTGGCGAAAAAACACAGGACAACATTAAATCGTCTATTGAGTTTTATTTAAACGCGCAGGGTAATTTTTTATACGCACAAATGGAACCCGTGGTGGAATTGTTGCAAGAGAAATGGACCGAACATTTTTCTGATGCTAGCTTTTTTGTAACGGGGGCTTATAGACAGCAACAAGAGGTGATTACCATTTTGGAGTGGGTAACGGACCAAGAATTAGCCCCCTTAGAAAGTTTTTTTGAAGAAAATAATTTCGAAATTCAGTCTAGTACCCAGGGTTATTTAGAAGTTACTTCTCCAGAAAATAGCACCCTCGGATTTCATATGGTAGACACCCAAAATTTGGTAGCTACTCTATTTAAAACCAGTTGCGCCCCAAGTTTTTTAGAAAAAATAAGCGAAATGGTGCCTGGAGGGCTACAACAAAGCTATCATTCAGAAGAAGATATCTTTACTGCTGCCAAAATCCCTTATATCGAGCCCTATTTAAGGGAAGATGCTAGCATTATTGAAACAGCCACTAGCAAGGGCCTTCCTACCGTTATTGTACCCTCCGATATCAAAGGCATCATTCATAGCCATAGTAAATGGAGCGATGGATCTAACACACTAGCAGAAATGGCTAAGGCAGCTAAAGCAAAAGGACTTGAATATTTAGTGATTAGCGATCACTCTAAATCGGCATTTTATGCAAGTGGTTTACAAGAAGACCGCATTGTAGCGCAGCACAAAGAAATTGATCAGTTAAACGCAGCGTTAGCCCCTTTTAAAATATTTAAAAGTATTGAGAGCGATATTTTAAATGACGGAAGCCTTGATTATGCCCCCGCTATCTTACAAAGCTTTGATTTAATTATCGCATCTGTGCATTCGAATTTAAAAATGCAGGAAGAAAAAGCAATGCAACGGCTTATTACGGCTATCGAAAATCCGTACACCAATATTTTAGGTCATTTAACCGGAAGGTTATTATTGAGCCGAAAAGGCTACCCCGTTGATCATCAAAAAATTATTGACGCATGCGCAGCAAACAATGTTGTTATAGAATTAAATGCTCATCCACGCCGCTTAGATATTGATTGGCGTATGATTGGCAAAGCACTTGATAAAGGCCTACTTATTTCTATTAATCCGGATGCACATGCCATAGAAGGCTTTGAAGATTGCAAGTATGGCGTTTTAGTGGCTCAAAAAGCGGGTGTAACCAAAGAAAACAACCTGAGTAGCTATACTTTGGATGCCTTTGAAAAATGGGTTGCTACGCAGCAAGCGAAAAGAAAATAGAAATCGGGTTCTACAATTGGATCTAAATTTGGATTTATTTCGTTTTGGCTTCGTTCCAAAGCAGATCCATTTCTGATAAAGTCATATCCCCTAAACTTTTACCCTGGGCGGTAGCCTGCGCTTCCATATACATAAAGCGGGTTCTAAATTTTAGGTTTGTTTTTTCTAGTGCCGATTCTGGATCAACGCCTATAAAACGTGCATAGTTAACCAAACTAAAAAGCACATCACCAAACTCGTCTTCAATTTTTGAAATATCGTTACTGGCAACCGCTTCTTTTAATTCACCTATCTCCTCGTCTACTTTATTCCAAACTTCAGAAGCTTCTTTCCATTCAAAGCCTACCTGTTTTGCTTTTACTTGCATGCGTGTTGCTTTTACAAGTGCTGGTAAGGATACAGGCACACCACTTAGCACAGATGCTTTCCCTTCTTTTAATTTTAATTTTTCCCAGTTACGTTTAACGTCTTCTTCGTTTTCTACTTTAACATCGCCATAAATATGTGGATGCCTATCAATTAATTTTTTAGCAATTCCGTCAATCACTTCTTGTAATTGAAATTTATTTTCTTCTTTACCAATGCGCGCATAAAATAAAATATGCAGCAGTACATCACCAAGTTCTTCTCTGATACCATTCCAATCTTTACTTGTAATAGCATCGGCTAGCTCATAGGTTTCCTCGATGGTCATGGAGCGGAGCGTATCAATGGTTTGCTTTTTATCCCAAGGGCACTGCTCCCTTAATTCATCCATAATGGTAACCAGTTGTAAAAAGCTAGAAGCGAGCGGATTCATAAAATAAATTTAGTCGTTGTATTTGCGTTTATTTTCTGGCTTGTAAATGAGCTGTTCTTGAAATGACTCAGCATTAGGATTGGTAGTAACCGCATACGCAACTTGAAGTAGTAGCACATACACGATTACAGAAAATAAGAGTTCACCCCATCCTATCCAATAACCCCAAAAGGTATATACAGCAGCCGTTTCAGGTGTTGCTGTTTCGTAAATAACAGTTACTTTTTGTCCAAGTTGAACAGGCCTCAAAAAATATCGCGCATCGGTGTGGTGCCACTTCCCGCCAGCTTGATATACTGCAACAGGAATGATTTGTTGAACCGCCGAATCGTATACGTTTTGGATAGTTGCGGGCGCTTTTTCTCCATCAAAATAATCTGGCTGGCGTGTAAATAAAATATAACACCCAAAACAAATTAAGTAGAGTATGAAAACCGACCTTAACAACCGCTTTAATTAGTAAGACTTCTGAAGTCTACAGGGACAAGTTTACTTACACCTGGCTCTTGCATGGTTACACCATAAATAACATCTACCGCACCCATGGTTTGCTTATTGTGTGTTACAATAATGAACTGTGAGTTGTCGCTAAATTTCTTAATCATCTGTGTAAACTTACCTACGTTGGCATCATCTAATGGCGCATCCACCTCATCCAAAATACAGAATGGTGCTGGCTTAATTAAATAGATAGCAAATAGTAATGCAGTGGCCGTTAATGTTTTTTCTCCTCCACTAAGCTGTGTAATAGATGATGGACGCTTACCCTTAGGTTTCGCCACAATATCAATACCCGTATCAGCTAGGTTGGTAGGATCCACAAGTACCATGTCGGCAGTATCTTCTTCGGTAAATAAAGCTTTAAATACTTTTTGGAAGTTTTCTCTTACTTTATTGAAGGTTTCAAGGAATTGTTGGTTAGCAGTTGCTTCCACTTCCTGAATGGTTTGAAGTAAAGATTCTTTAGCAGAAACAAGGTCATTTTTTTGCTCTAAAATAAACTCATAACGCTTGCGCATTTCTGTAAAGGCCTCAATAGCAGTAGGGTTTACTTCTCCCATATTATCGAGACGCTTACGCATACGCTCCGAAGTACTTTGGAGTTCTTCGAGTGGTGTTTCGGAAGTACGCGGCTGATCTAAAATATCATCAAGTTCAACTTTAAATTCTACACTTAAGCGTTCTTTCATACCCGCTAACTGTAGTTTTAAGTTGTTGAGTTTGTCTTTGATTTCTGTTACTAAATGATCAATCATTTCCTTACTCTTCGACTTTAAACGGAGTTCACTTTCTTTTTCTTGAAGTGCGTTTCTTAAGTTATAGTAAGCCTGATCTGCTTCATTTAATTTTTGCTCCTCTACTTCTTTTTGTTGCATCAATTCCACTAATAAAGATTCAGAAGCAGCAAGTGCAGCAGCGCCTTCTTCGATATCGGTAGACGCTTCAGATAATTGTGAAGTATTAGAATCAATTTGCGCAATAAGTTCACTCAACTGGTTTTCTTTGAATAGCAATTCTTGCTTGAGTGTGGTGATCTTACTTTGTTGACGCGTAAACGTAATATTTGTTTCGTTGTAAGCAGCAGATGCTTCGTTATAAGCCTGTTCAGCTAATTGATAATCCTGCTCTACAAGGCTTACTTGCGCTGCAGTAGCTTGTAAACGATCATTAAGTTCATGAAGGGCAGCACGGGTTTCTGAAATGGCATCATGCTCATCTCCTAAACGTGCTTCAATATCTGCAAGGCGGTCGGTAGCAGTTAAACTAGCTGCTTGTAAGTTTTCAATTCTGTTTTTAGCAGCAAAAACTTCGTTCGTTAATTGGTTAATTTCAGACTCCGTTTGCTTGATGCTACCTTCTTTTAATTGATCATTAAAAGCAATTACTTCATTGTGCTTGAACTGGATATCTGATTTTAATAAATTAACTACAGACTCTTGATCGGTAATATCTTCTGCTAATTTTTCTAAGTTTTTAGCACGGCCAATTTTTTTACCTTCAAATAAACCAACACTACCACCGGTTAATGTGTATTTACCTTTTACAAATTTACCCGTTTTTTCAAGAACGATAGCACCATTGCTATTGTTAATCGCTTCTTCGTTTTCAGCAATGTAAACATTGGATAAAAGGTACTGTGCTAATTTTTTATATTGCTCGTCTACTTCTACTACATCAAGTGCAGCAAATGTGCCAGCCGGTTGTGAACTATCTGATCTAAAATCGGCAAACTTGTCCAACATAAAAAAGTTGGCTTTACCTTTTTGGTTGGCGTCTAGTAAATGAACCGCTTGTAAACCTTCTTGTAAATTATTTACAACATAATAGTTTAGGTAAGGCTCCAATACGTTTTCAACGGCTGCTCTAAATTCTTCCTTTACATAAATGATGTCAGAAAGTATCGGTGCCGAATGGTTCCAATCTGGATTGTTGTGTAAAAACTTAATGCTCTCCGGATAACCTTCCATCGAGTCCATTAAGCTTTTTAATAAGTTGTATTCGTTACGCTTAGCGTCTAATTTTCTATTTTCTTCAGCTAGCTCAGAACGAAGTACTTCAAGCGCCTGCTGCGTTTCAAAAATACTAGACTTCGTTTTTTCTTGGTGCGCTTGTAAATCAGCTAACACGTTACGCTTGTCTACTAAGGTTTCTTCTTTTTCAACCAAGGCTTCCTGTAATTGCACTAACTGCTGCGCACGTTGAGACTGCTCATCGGTTAACTGCGTTTGTGCACGTTGTAAGTTTTGAATAGAAGTATCGGCAACTGCCACCTTTTTTTCGGCATCAAACTGGCTGCGTTGAATTTGTTGGAATTCACTTCTTAAAGCGTCTACACCTGATCTGCGCTCATCAAAATTGCGGCGCTTGTTTTCGATATCAAGTTTTGCATTTTCTACGGCGTCTTGTAACTCCGCTAATTTTGCTTCTTCTTCACCAACCTGAATTTGTGTGTATTCGATAGAGTCCCCAATGGTTTTTACTTGGCCAGTAGCCTTGTCTAAAAACTCTTTTAAATTGGTTTCTTTTTCTTTAAGGTAATGTAGTTTTTGAGTAGCAAGGTTTTTATCGTTTTCTTTACCACGCAAATTTTGGAGTAAGTCGTTAAAAGACTGCTGCATGCTTTGAAGGGCACGCTCTTTTTCAATAAAGCCAACTTTCTCCTGCTCGAGTGCAGCTTCTTCAACAGCAATTTCTGCTTCTAATTGAACGCGCTTGTTAACCTCAAGGTCTTGTTGTTCATTCAGTTCTTTGTAGGTAATATTAAAGCCTTCGAGCGCTGCTTTAGCAAGCTCGATGGAAACTTCTCTAAACTCACCCTTTATTTCAAAATATTTTTCCGCTTTTTTAGCCTGATTTTCGAGGGTCTTTAATTGGTTGTTGATTTCAAACAACAAATCTTCGATACGCGCTAAATCCTGCTCGGTAGCGTCTAATTTATTTTTAGCTTCTTTTTTTCTGGTTTTGTAGATGGTGATACCAGCCGCTTGCTCAAGCATTCTTCGACGACTGTTTTCTTTATCCTTGATGATATCATCTACCATGCCAAGTTCGATGATGGCATAACTATCAGTACTCACACCCGTATCCAAAAACAAATTGTGGATGTCTTTTAACCTACAGCTTACATCGTTAAGGCGGTACTCACTCTCTCCATTTTTATAAAACCTACGGGTAACGGTTACGGTGCTAAACTCGGTAGGGAGTAAATTTTTTGTGTTTTCAAAAGTCAAACTCACTTCGGCAAGTCCACTCGCACTTCTTGTTTTACTACCATTAAAAACGAGCGCGTCCAAATTTTCACTTCTTAGCGCCGATATTTTTTGCTCACCAATAACCCATCTAATACTATCGATAATATTACTTTTACCACAACCATTGGGCCCAATAATCCCAGTGATCCCTTCGTCAAATGTTACCACTGTTTTATCAGCAAAACTTTTGAACCCTTTGATTTCTAACGATTTTAATCTCACTTTTCTATTCTTTTAATACCCGCGAACTTACATTAAAACGGGTAAAAATTATAGTAAAAATTGCAGCATTGTTAATAAGACGTGGAGAAGTTAAATTAAGATATATTTAATTAACAATAAGATACTTACAAATATCTCTAATTCAATTGATTACAAGGTTTTGATAAAATAAAAAATAAGGTTAGTTTCGTGGAAAAATAAGTTGGAATTAAGCCCGTAATAACACCCATTTGTCAATACAAATGACCCCATTTTATCCCTTTTGGTGAACAATCACAGGCAGTGCTTGTTGTTGACTATATACCCCCATGCAAAGAAGCCTAAACGTTATATCCGGATATGTCCCAAACCCAAACAGCCTTGGTGATGCACAGCAAACCTTCTGGCTTTTGGAGGCATTATCTGCAGCGGGTATTGATGTGCACCTCTATACTTTTAGTGAGCAGGGCTCGAATGTAGACGCAGGAATTATGGGCGCCCCCGATGCTCAACTCTCAAAAATTTGCAGCTCTGTTACTACCTATCCCATGAGTCATGGGCATCGAAATTTTTCATTTTCTGCACCTTACGCGACAGCCAAATACCAAAACGATCAGCTGGAAAATGATCTAGCAAGCAACAACTACCCCATCTTAATTGAAGGCATGGGACCCAGCGGTCTTGCCTTATCAAAAGCGCTAGCTTCCAGAAAAATTTGGGTAAGACTTCTCACCTATGCCCCAGCTTATTTTAGATACCTCCAAGAGCGGAGCATAGCCCCACTTAAAAAACTATTTTATCAAAGAGAGGCTGTACTTTCTAAAAGAGTACTCAAAAAAATAAATCAACGGGTTTCCTGGATTGTAACATCAAGTGCAGACAAGCAAACACTAGATGATTTATTTTTAGGAGGTGATACTCAAATTTTAGACCCCTTTTCATCAAGCATCAATAGCATAACTTCCAAAACCGGACTTGGAAACTATTGTCTTTTTCAGGGCAATCTATCAGACGCTGCAACCCACAAAACAGCACGCTGGCTTTTAACGCATGTATTTCACAACTTAAAAGTGCCTTTTGTAATTACTGGAAATGACCCCACACCGTCGTTAACTGCGCTGGCTCATATGCAGCCGCACACCTGTATTGTTGCCAATCCATCAAGTTCTGAACGTCAGGATATGATTGAAAAAGCGCAAATTATTATACAGCCATCCTTTATAAAATTAGGCGCTGATGAAGCACTTTTAGAAGGTATAAAAAAGGGCAGACACTGCTTAACAAACAGTAAAACTACAAGCAGCACCTTGGGCACCTGTTATCATCAAGGGGCATCAGCAAATGCGTTTCAAGAAATTATCATTCAGCTATACCATCATCCTTTTTCGGAAGAAGAAATTGAAACCAGAAAAAAATTGATTGGCACCGAAAAAACGAACGAGGTACTGGCAAAAGAATGCACCACAATTATTTGGGGTTAATTATACTGTTTAACGGTTCACTTACAACGAGCCACTATCAAGCACTTTACCACCTTCAGTTTTTAAAATACGAGAAGGATATCTGTTAATCACAATAAAATCGTGGGTAGCCATAATAACAGCAGTTCCATAATCTTTTGCGATATGTATAAGTAGTTGCATGATCTCATCACTGGTTTCAGGATCTAGATTACCCGTAGGCTCATCCGCTAAAATTAATTTAGGCGAATTAAGAAGCGCTCTCGCAATGTCTACACGCTGCTGCTCGCCACCACTCATTTCAAAAGGCATTTTAAATCCTTTGCTTTTGAGGCCTACCTTATCTAATACATCATTGATTTTTTCTTCAATTAGACGCTCATCCTGCCAGCCTGTTGCTTGGAGCACAAAGCGCAAATTTTCATGTACGTTACGATCCGTTAAGAGTTGAAAATCTTGGAATACAACACCTAAATTTCGGCGTAAAAAAGGTACTTTTTTCCAGTCCATATCTTTTAAGTCAAACCCAACCACAGAGCCTGTTCCATGCTGCAAAGCCAGTTCACCATAAAGGGTTTTTAACAAACTACTTTTACCGGTTCCTGTTTTTCCAACCAGGTATACAAACTCACCTTTTTGCACAGTAAAATTTACATCATCCAATATTAAATTGTTGCCTTGATAAATTTTAGCCTGCTGTATGGATACGACTGTTTCTGACATAAAAATATTTTAATATTCAAAATCGATAATACCTGTTGAGGTATGTAAGTGTAAACTTGATTTTTGTGCCGCTTCTACACGACCCACAATTTGTGCTTCAATATTAAATTCGGCAGCTATGGCAATAAGCGCTTCAGCTGTTTGTTTATTGGTAAAAATTTCTAATCGGTGCCCCATGTTAAACACCTGATACATTTCTTTATTATCTGAACCAGCATTTTCCTGAATCAAATTAAAGATTGGTGGCGGTGTAAACAAATTGTCTTTGATAATTTTTAAAGTAGTTGGCAAATATTTCATGCACTTGGTTTGTCCGCCACCGCTGCAATGAATCATGCCATGGATATCACTAAAATGCGTATCTAATATTTTTTTTACAAGTGGCGCATAGGTTCTAGTAGGACTTAACAATAATTTGCCAATCGAAATAGGATCCGCAAAGCCTTCTATAGCAAGGGTATCCGTCATTTTATTTTTACCTAAGTAAACTACTTCTTTGTCTAGCGTTGGCTCAAATGTTTCCGGATATTTCTCGGCATAGTAATGACTAAGCACATCATGTCTTGCACTTGTTAAACCATTACTACCAAGTCCACTGTTGTATTCTTTTTCATAAGACGCCATGCCCGAACTTGCAAAACCAACAATCACATCGCCAGCAGCAATGTTTTGATTGGTAATTAGTTTTGATTTTGGCCATCTACTTTGCATCGTTCCGTTAACAGCAATGGTTCTTACTACATCCCCCACATCGGCAGTTTCTCCACCTAAATAATGAACGGTAACGCCATAACTAGCTAGTGTATCAAAAAAAGATTGCGTACCGTTTATCACGGACTCTAAAACACTACCCGGAATTACTTTTTTATTTCTATCAATGGTAGAAGAAAACAAAATATTATCCGTAACGCCCACACAAAGTAAGTCATCCAAATTCATGGCAACAGCGTCAATAGCAATTCCCTCCCACACAGAAACATCGCCGGTTTCTTTCCAATATAAATACGCTAAAATACTTTTGGTACCAGCACCATCCGCGTGCATAATATTCACAAAAGCGTCATCGCCCATTAAATAGTCGGGATACATTTTACAAAAAGCATGTGGGTACAACCCTTGGTCTAGCTTTTGGATGGCAGCATGCACTTCTTCCTTCTGAGCCGAAACACCTCGTTTAGCGTATAAAGACATTGGTATATAATAAATATGAACAAAACCGGTAACGCTTACAAAGGTAAGCAAAAGACAGAAAGAGTATGGCCGCAAATGGCTTAAGATTGGATTTTCCGCTTATTTTTGCCGCTTATTATGAAAGTCCACTACGAACTAGCCCACTCTCTCCCTGCTTTTAGAAATGCAGTGCTTACTATTGGCACTTTTGATGGGGTGCACAAGGGACATCAAAAAATCATACAACAGCTTAAGGAAACGGCTGCAGCGGTGCATGGCGAAACAGTAATTATCACTTTTCACCCCCATCCACGCAAAATTGTTTCTTCGGTACCTGGTGACGTTAAACTACTCACCACACTGCAAGAAAAAATAAGCTTATTGGAAAAAGCCGGTATCGATCATTTGGTAGTAGTGCCTTTTGACCATCATTTTTCTAACCTAAGTGCTGAGGCGTATATCACAGATTTTATTGTCGCTTATTTTAAACCACATACGGTTGTTATAGGATACGATCACCGTTTTGGAAAAGGAAGAATTGGTGATTTTCAGTTATTGGAAGAGGTGGGCAAAGCACATGGATTTGTGGTGAATGAAATATCGGAACAGGTATTACAAGAATCGGTGGTGAGTTCTACAAAAATAAGAGCCTCTATTGCAGCGCATGATATTGAAACTGCCAATACATTTTTAGGCCATCCGTATTTTTTTGACGGCCTTGTGGTAGAAGGCAATAAATTAGGCCGAACCATTGGTTACCCAACAGCCAATTTACATATTGCATCCGAAGAAAAATTGATTCCAAGTGATGGCGTATATGCCGTTCGCGTTACAATTAATGATGCAAACCAGGTATATGATGGCATGATGAATATTGGCGTTAGACCCACCATTGACGGTAAAAAAAGAGTGGTAGAAGTAAATATTTTTGATTTTGACGCCGATATATATGGCGCACAAGTAAAAGTAGAACTCTATTATTATTTGAGAGGCGAAGTAAAATTTGAAGGACTAGAAGGTTTAAAAGCACAACTCCTACAAGACAAGAATAAAGCTGCTACATTATTACAAGCCGCTATTTAAAGCCGTAAGCTAAGCAATCATTTTTACGGCCAATTCCTTTAGCAATCCCGCATCAGAAGTGCCAGCATCATGTACACCAATACTTCTTAAATTGTATTGATGTAGTAGTAATAATACTTTTTCGATACCCTCGTAATCGTAGCGGCGGGCAGTAGCAATATACTCTTTTACAAAAAATGGATTTACCCCAAGTGCAGCCGCAGCAGACTGTTCGGTAATACTTGGTAAGCTATATAGCATAAATACTTTACTGAAATAATTATACAGCGCAGGCAGTATCATTTGTATAGGTGCTGCTTTAGGATTGGCCTCAAAATAATGAATGATTCGGATGGTTTTTGCAAGGTCTCTTTTACCTAGCGCATCTTGAAGTTCAAACACATTAAAATCTTTACTTACCCCAATGTATTTTTCGATATCGTCTTCTGTAATATTTTTTCGACCCGCTAAATTCACGGCTAATTTTTCTACCTCATTTTGAAGTCTACTCAAATCGTTACCAATATGATCCACGAGTAAATGAAGTGCCTTAGGCGCAATGGTTAGTTTATGTGAAGCCACCATTTGATTCACCCATTCAGGAAGCTGACTATCATACATTTTTTTAGTAGACAGCATCTCTCCTTTTGACTTTAAGGTTTTGGCTAATTTAGAACGGCCATCTACTTTTTTTTCTTTGTAGCTCACTATAAAAATGGTAGACGCTAGCGGATTGTCAATGTAGGACTCTAATTTTTCGATGTCGCGCATTTGCTGCGCTTCTTTTAAGATAACCACTTGCTTTTCGGCAAACATTGGATAACGCATGCAAGCGTTTACCACAGACGACCAATCAGCGTCTTTGCCATAAAAAATGGATAGATTAAAACTAGCTTCTGCCTCTGGTAAAATTTTATGTTCTGCGTAATGGACCACTTGGTCTATAAAAAAAGGCTCGTCCCCTTCTAGCCAGTAAATAGGCTTGAAGTTCCCTTTTTTCCAATCAGCAATGATTTTTTCGGCAGACATACTGCAAAGATGCTAGAAAATTGTATCAAAATGCTAAAACTAAGCTGGTTTCAAGCGATTTTATTTAATTTGCAGCAAAACAAATACATATGTCTACAAGTAACGGAAACAATAGTAACAATAAAGGAATTATTCTTTTTTTAGTGATAGCCCTAGTAGGTAGCTGGGCATACTTTTTATATAGTAATAACCAGCATCAAGACACCGTTACCCTGATGGAAACTAAAATCCAGTTTGTGGATAGCAGCAGAGGCGCCATCCAAGAAGCTTACGATTTAGTAGCCGCTAAAGCTGATTCATTAACGCTCAATAATAGTCAACTACAAGGTGCACTTGCAGACAGAGGCAATGAAATTCAGCAACTAAAATCAAATATTAGTGCTATTATCAAAAATAAAAAAGCATCTGACGCCGATTTATCTTTAGCACGCCAAATGATACTAGAATTAAATGGTAAAGTTGAAGGATTGTTTGCTGAAATCGAAAAACTAAAAGGTGAAAACAAACAACTAACAGTTGCCAACGAGCAGTTAAATACCGAAAAGTCTCAACTTACCAACGACAAACAAAATTTAGAGCAAAACTTATCTGCGACTAAAAAAGAACTTGATGAAAAAGTAGATGTAGCTTCTACCCTACACGCATCAAATATTGGAATTGCCGCGCTCAATGTAAAAAACAATGGCGCCGCAAAAGCAACTACTTCTGCAAAACGCGCTGATCTTATTCGTATCTCATTTACACTAGACCCAAACAGAATTGCAGCATCAGGCAACAAAGACATTTATGTATGTGTTACAGGACCTGATGGTAAAGCCATTTCAGAAGGCGCTTCTTTTAATACCAGAGAAGAAGGCAACAAATCATACACGAGCAAAGTGAGCGTGAATTATGAGCAAGGGAAAGCAAGTCAAGTAAGTTTTGACTGGAAACAAACGGCTGCTTTTCAAATGGGGAATTACAAAATTGAAATTTACAACAACGGATTTAAAATTGGAGAAGGGGTAACAAGCCTTAAAAAAGGTGGCTTGTTTTAATTGACCATGAAAAAATTTAGGTGGTCAGGCTTACTCGCTTTTATTGCCATACTATTTGTATGCGCTACCATATTTTATTCGACATATGTGGCTGGTAAAATTGCCAACACCGAAAGAAAATATGTGCGCGAATGGATAGAAGCACAACAAACCATTTTAAATAGCAAAGACAGCAGTAATTTAAATCTTGCCACACAAATTAGTGCAGACAACGAAGACATCCCCATTATTGAAACCAATGAAAAAGGCGTCCCTACTGGCAATGCGCTAAACCTCGATACAGCAAGTATTGCATCCGATAGCTTATACCTGACAAAAACTTTGGAAGACTTTAAAAAGTTTAGCAAAACACCTATAGTAGTAGTCATATCTGATTCGCCGTACACGGCCAATCACTACTACTACGGCCGTAGCAAACTCTTAAAGGAAGTAGAATGGTATCCGTATATCCAACTCTTTATAGTTGGACTATTTGTATTTATTGCCGTAACAGCCGTTCGTACCAGGTATAAAAATGAGCAAGATAAATTATGGCTAGGCATGGCCAAAGAAACAGCACACCAACTGGGCACACCGGTTTCTAGCCTTCAGGGTTGGATTGCTTTATTAAAAGAAAAAGAAACCAAAGATCCCATTGTTTTTGAAATTGAAAAAGACATTGAAAGACTAGAACTCATATCAGATCGTTTTGGAAAAATTGGCAGTACACCGCAACTAACGCGCAGCAATCCCTTTACAGAAATTGAGCGCATGGTTGCCTATATGAAACTTAGATCCAGTAAGCAGGTTGTTATGGAATGTAGTTTACCACCAGCAGTTTTTGTAATGCTGTCGGTTCCTCTATTTGATTGGGTATTAGAAAACCTTATTAAAAATGCACTTGATGCAACGGATGGCGCTGGAACAATTTCTATTGTGGCAGTGGTACAAAATAAACAAGTAATCATTACAATAACAGATACCGGAAAAGGCATGGATAGTGACACAGCTGGTCAAATATTTGAACCCGGCTTTACCACTAAAAAACGTGGATGGGGACTTGGACTTCCGCTCAGTAAAAGAATTATGGAAACCTATCACCACGGTAAATTATTTATAAAGCGGACAGAGTTCGGAAAGGGCACTACCTTTTGTTTGCAACTACCCGTAGTAGATTAATTGAATTATTGTAACACAACCGCACTCAATGCTGGTAGTTGTAAGGTAAGTTCATGCCAGTTATTTTGCGCATCTACGCAAACACATGGTATAGCTGGGTTGTAGACAACCCCCGTTCCCCAAAAGTCTTGATGATCACTATTAAATATTTCCTGCCACACTGGTTTCCCTTGCACACTTATTTTCCAATCATGTCTTACAACTGGCGTAGCATTAATGATCACTACAATATCCCCAGCAGGATTTTTTCCTTTGCGTTTAAATGCCATTACAGATTCGGATCTGTGCTGCAAATCTATCCATTCAAAACCAGCGGGATCAAATTGTAGTTCATGTAAAGCTGGGTGCGAAGTATACAACTCATTTAGTTTTTGTACGCAATATTTCATACCGCCATGGCTTGGATGTGCTAACAAATGCCAAGGAAGTTCTGATTTATAATCCCACTCGGTAGTGGCTGCAAACTCATTACCCATAAACAAAAGCTTGGCGCCAGGATGCATATACATATAGGTGTATAGCAGTCTTAAATTAGCGAACTTTTGCCACTCGTCGCCAGGCATTTTATAAATCATGGGGCTCTTGCCATGCACCACTTCATCATGACTTAAAGGCAACATAAAATTTTCGTCATAGTAGTACATCATACTAAATGAAAATTTATCCTGCAGTCCAGAGCGCATGAGCGGATCTGCTTTAAAATAATCGAGGGTATCATGCATCCATCCCATCATCCATTTCATACCAAAGCCAAGCCCATCCATAGATGTGGGCTTACTAATACCCGGCCAATCTGTAGCTTCTTCAGCAATGGTTTGAATATCTGGAAAATCACGATACAGTGTTTCGTTTAAATCTTTGATAAAGGCAACGGCTTCTAAATTACCATCACCTCCCAGTTCATTGGGTTCCCACTCTCCTTTTTTTCTACTATAATCTAAACGAAGCATAGAGCTCACGGCGTCTACCCTTAACCCATCAATATGAAATTTGTCAATCCAAAAACGCGCGCTACTAATTAAAAAAGATTTTACTTCACCACGTTTGTAATTAAAAATATAGGAGTTCCAATCGGGATGAAAACCTTTGCGCATATCGGCATATTCATAGGTATGTGAGCCATCAAATAAATAAAGCCCGTGGGCATCATACGGAAAATGCGATGGCACCCAATCTAAAATAACACCGATGCCTGCGTTGTGAAAATCATTTATAAATGCAGCAAAATCTTGCGGATTACCAAATCTTGAAGTGGGGGCAAAAAATCCTGTACCCTGATAACCCCAACTGCCATCAAACGGATGTTCCATAACAGGCATCAGCTCGATATGGGTAAATCCCATTTCTAACACATATGGAATAAGCCTTTCAGCTATTTGAGCATATGTATTATAACTTCCTTCATCGGAAGGAAAAGGACGCATCCAACTTGCCAAGTGCATTTCATACACCGAAATAGGTGCATCTAATGCATTTTTATTTTTACGGTGCTGCATCCAATGTTGATCAGACCAATGGTAACCTGTTTGCCAAGTAATGGACGCAGTATCCGGCCGTTTTTCGGCAAAATGTGCAAAGGGATCTGCCTTGTTAAGCCTAGTCCCTTCAAACCCATGAATATGATATTTGTAAAGTTCTCCCGCTACTACACCCGGAATAAAACCTTCCCAGATACCTGATGAATCTGGTCTAACATGCAGCGGATGTGATGCTAGATTCCATCCATTAAAATTACCCGTAACATAAACAGCTGTAGCACTGGGCGCCCATACTGCAAAGTAAGTGCCCGCAACATCATTAACCTGTAATTGCTTATTGCCAAACAATTGATACAATTGGTAATGGGTGCCCGCCTGAAAATTGCGCACATCCGCCTCTGAAAATAAAGAGTATTCCCAAACAGATGCTAATGTTTGCTGTAAAGAATTTTCAGTTGCCAATGTAGATGTTTGGTGTAAGGTACAACCTTTATTTACTTAATTCAATAATCCACATTTGCTTTGCAGGAATAGAAAACTTAGTACCTACCTGATATCCCGTTACCACTTCTTTTCCGCCCTTAAAAGCATTTGTTAATTCGGCATAATCAGAAAACTGAACGTCTTGTGCTTTATCATTACTATTCACCACACACATAATAGTTTGGTTATCTGCCTTTCTGAAATAAACAAAATAGCCGTCTTTAGGAACAAACATAGTAGTGCTGCCTTTTGTAAGTGCAGGCGATCCTTTTCTGAAATTAGCCACTGCTTTTACAAAATTAAAAGCGTCATTTTCTTTTGTGTTTCTACCAGCCGCTTCAAATTTATTAACCGTATCGCCCGGAAATCCACCCGGAAAATTTAAACGTACCATAGCATCACTTGGGTTCATGAAATTTTTCATTAAAATTTCTGTGCCATAATAAAGCTGGGGAATACCGCGTGTGGTATACAGCATACCAATACCCATTTTAAATTTATTGTAGTCTTCACCAACCATCGATAAAAAACGGTTGTTGTCATGATTGTCTAAAAAGATGCAATTGTTAAGCGGGTTTTTGTACAAAATATCCTGCGACAAAGTCACATATAGTTTAGATAAACCATTATCCCAACTAAATGGTTGATTTACGGCATCTAACAACGCATAATACACTGGAAAATCTGTTACCCCTTCTACATTGTGTTTGAATGGCACATCCATGGTATTGCGCGTAAAATACGCAGTGCCAGTTACAGACCTTGAAACGGTTTCGCCAAAAATGGTTAGCTTAGGATATTCAAGCATTAATGCATCGTTTACGCGGTTCATAAACGCTTCGTCGCAATATTTATAAGTATCCACTCTCCAACCATCTACGCCAAAAGTTTCGGTGGTCCAAATAGCATGCTGAATTAAATAATTAGCAACGTATGGATTGCGCTGATTAACATCTGGCAAATGCGGCACAAACCAACCATCTAACATTTTCTTTTTATCGATAGCACTTCCATTGTTTGAATAAATGGTTTCTTCACGGTGTGTACTTCCGGTGTAGCTATTCCACTGATTGATCCAATCTAGTGCAGGCGCGTCATGTTGCATCCAATGAAAATCGCCCACATGATTGTACACGGCGTCCTGAATTAATTTTAATCCGTTTTTATGCATCGCATCTGACAACGACTTATAGGCTTCATTACCACCAAATCGTTTATCAATTTTGTAATGATCCGTAAACCAGTATCCATGATAACCGCTCATCCAACCTGCTGCTTCTTTATTTTGCGGCATATCATTTTCAATAACTGGGCACATCCATATAGAGGTCATACCAAGCTCCTTAATATAATTCAAGTGATTTTCTACGCCCTTTAAATCACCTCCATGACGAAGTAAAATATCACTTGCATTCGCAACACTATCACGCATGTCTTTAAAAGCATCATTGGTTTTATCTGCGTTGCTAAAACGGTCTGGCATGATTAAATAAATAGCGTCTTCACTGCGAACTCCTTGTGCAAATTTGGTACCATTGCCTTCACGTCTATTTAACAAAGCCCAGTCATACACGCTTACTTTACCCACACTGGTTGCACTAATTTTTACGGTGCCTGCTTTTGCAGTTGGTGCGATGGTAACATCAAGCGCTACATATTTACCATTTGTAAATGAATGTGTTTTGGTAAGTGTTACGCCCGGATATTTAACACTAAATGTTGCTTTAGAAAAATTAGGGTCATCGCTTCTTAAAAGCACCTGCACTTTATTTAGTTTCATGCCAACAAACCAGTTGGTAGGATACATGGTTACCGCTTGCGCAAATGCAAAACTTACACTGCAAAGAAGGAATATAAAAGAAATTATTTTTTTCATGTTTATTATTTTCAAAATTCAATAAATTATTTACTAGCGAGTTTTGATGCACCTGGATCATACACAAATAAAACACTCACAGATGCGCAAAGCATCAAAAACCCAGCCAATACAATTGCATAAATAGGTTGTCCACCATAAATATGCTTCACAATCCACCCACCACAAATACCATTTATAATTTGTGGAAGGGTTATAAAGAAATTAAAAATACCCATGTAAATACCAAGCTTTCCAGCAGGAATAGAGCCCGATAAAATTACATACGGCATAGCTAAAATACTAGCCCATGCAAGACCTACCCCAATCATCGAATAGGTAAGCATAGCAGGATCGGTAATAAAATAAATAGACACAAGTCCTATACCTCCTGCAAACAATGAAAATGCGTGTGTGCCCTTTCGTCCTAAAAATTTAGCAACCACCGGCAAGAATAATGCGTAAATAGCAGCTACCAAATTATAAGTACCAAATGCAGAGCCTACTTTGTTACCAGCTTCGTTGTATGCCACAGATAATACATCGTCGCCAGATAATTTGTATACATGTGTTGCTACCGCATCGGTTGTAAATACCCACATACTAAATAGTGCAAACCATGAAAAAAATTGAACCAGTCCTAACTGCTTCATGGTGCGTGGCATTTTTTTGAAATCAACTAAAATTTCAGACAAGCCTGCTTTTTTTGTTTCCTCTGTTTGAACGCCATGGTAAGATTCATACTCCGCAGGGGCATATTCTTTAGAAAAAAATACGGTTACCAAAATAGCGATGATAAACACAGCAGCTCCAATGTAAAATGCATATTTAATATTGTCTGCAACACCTGTTGGCCCTGCTTCTTGAGAGAAACCAAGTTTTGCCAACCATCCAGGAAGTTCAGATCCCGCAACAGCGCCAACGCCAATTAAAAATGTTTGTACTGCAAACCCGCTCGTGCTTTGCGCATCCGGTAAATTGTCTGCAACAAGCGCTCTAAAAGGTTCCATGGCAACATTAAAAGATGCATCCATGATCATCACAATACCTGCGCCAATCCAAAGTGCAGGGATAACAGATGCAACGGCGCCTGCATTGGGTAAAAATAAAAGTGCGAGAGATGAAAGTAATGCCCCTACTAAAAAATAAGGTTTCCTTCTTCCAATTCGGTTCCAAGTTCTGTCACTATAATGACCAATGAGAGGTTGTACAAGCATACCCATAAGTGGTGCTACTATCCAAAACGCAGGAAGCTGATCCACGTCGGCACCAAATGAACGAAGTATTCGGCTAGCGTTTCCATTTTGTAAAGCGAAACCAAATTGAATACCCAAAAAACCAAAACTCATGAAAAAGATTTGACCTAGGGATAACCTTGGTTTGGGTTTTACGCCCGCTAAGGGCGCTGGGTTAGCGGATGAATTTGACATAGCAATCGTATTTAGCAATGTGTAAAAAATACATATCCACTAAAATAGGCAAAAAACCTATCCAAACGCTTATTCAATCACAAAACCGTCTGGTAAAATGGCCATTTTTTTAACCACCACAATGCCGTCTTTTACCGCATATAAAGGATGATCGGTGTTTGCGAGGTGCTTCCCTCCTTTTATGATTACGTCGTTACCTATACGGCAGTTTTTATCAATAATGGCACATTCTATAACACAGCGCTGCCCAATCCCTATCAGGGGCTTTCCAGCAGCAGTATTTTCATGTATTTGCTCGAGGGTTTCGTAATAATCATTACCCATTATATATGCGTTGGTAACGGTGGTACCAGTTCCAATTCGGGCCCTAATACCCACCACCGATTGTTCAATAACATCCGCTAAAATGATGGACCCTTCTGCAATGATGCTTTTATTTAGTCTGGTGCCACTAATTTTTGCTGGTGGCAACATGCGCGCACGGCTATACACCGTTTTAGCATTGTCAAATAAATTAAACTGTGGCACATCATCGGTGAGGCCAATATTGGCTTCAAAAAATGAATAAATATTTCCAATATCGGTCCAGTAGCCATCGTATTGAAAACTCACTACTTTATAAGAATCAATTGCCTGCGGCATAATTTCTTTTCCAAAATCGGTGGCATTGGGATGCACTTCATTGAGTAAATGATACAGTGCTTTTTTACTAAAAATATAAATACCCATCGACGCCAAATAATTTTTTCCGGCGGCCTGCATAACGGCACCTGTATCACTTGTCCAATTAGGCAACAAATCCGGAGCAGGTTTTTCTATAAACGAAGTAATTAAATTTTCATCGTTGGTTTTTAAAATACCAAACTCGGGTGCGTCTCTACTATCTACTGGAATCGTAGCAATTGAAATGTCAGCACCTTTTTCAATATGCGCCTGCCACATTTCACTAAAGTCCATTTGATAGAGTTGATCACCACTTAATATTAAAATGTAATCGAAATCTAAATTAGAAATATGACGTAGTGATTGACGAACAGCGTCGGCGGTACCCTGAAACCATCCTGGATTATCGGGGGTTTGCTCGGCGGCTAAAATGTCTACAAAGCCACTACTAAAAGCACTAAAGTGATAGGTGTTTTTGATATGCTTATTAAGCGACGCAGAGTTAAACTGCGTTAACACAAACATGCGGTTGATATGGCTATTGATACAGTTACTAATAGGGATATCTACAAGTCGGTACTTTCCAGCAATAGGTACTGCAGGCTTGGATCTACTCACTGTTAAAGGGAATAATCGAGACCCAGCACCGCCACCTAAAATAACGGCCAACACAGATTTTGAAATCGTACTCATACGCTTATTTTTTTAGCATAAAATTTTATAATGACTTGTATACATTCGTGTAGGACTGAACTGTTTGTTCCCAACTATGATTGATTTGCATCATGCGCTCACGCATCCATAACAAATGTTTTTTATTTTCAAAAACTTCAACGGCTCGTCCAATTGAATCTACAATATCCGTTTCATTGGCATGCGTAAACCTAATACCATACCCATCTGCATCTCCCATATCTACCACCGTATCTTGAAGTCCTCCTGTACTGCGCACCATGGGTACCGTTCCATAACGCATGGCATAGAGTTGATTTAAACCACAAGGTTCTACCTTAGAAGGCATGAGTAAAAAATCGGCAGCAGCATAGAGCTGATGACTCAAAGATTCGTTGTATCCTAAACTAACTTTAATATTTTTATTTGCATACGCTAGGTTTGTTAAACCGGCTTCTACTGCAGGGTCGCCACTTCCTAAAATCATATACGAAGCTTTTGCACCATAGGCCCCAACGGCTGTATGTAGCGCAGCTGGCAAAACATCGGCAGCTTTTTCACCAACTAGTCTTCCAATAAAAACAAAAAGCGGCTTAGTCGCATCCAGTCCAAACTGTTCACAAATATTTTCTTTGTTTTTTTGTTTTCCGCTAGTTACCGATGTAACATCAAAATGAGCGGTTAAATATGTATCAGTTGCAGGATTCCATACCTCATGATCTATTCCATTTAAAATACCAACACACTTATTTTTTTCGGAAGCAATTAATGTTTCGAGCCCATTGGCATGATGCATCAGTTCCTGCATATAACTAGGGCTTACCGTAGTTATTTTGGAGGCGCACTTAATAGCAGCAGCGAGTGGATTAATGCTATTACCCCAATCGAGTAAACCTTTTTTTGAGAGATCCCATTTAGGAATTAATACAGACTGTGCCCATGGCATCCAGCCCTGATACTGTGCATTATGAATGGTAAGTACGGTTGGCACTGATTGTAAATGATGATAATCATAACAGTACTTCATCATAAAAGGAATAAGGCCTGCATGATAATCGTGACAATGCACCGCCGTTGGGCGGTGATTCCAATTAGACATCCAGCGTACTACCGCAATTTGAAAAGCAGTAAAACGCTCGGCATCATCGGCATAGCCATAAATTTTTTGACGGTCTAATAAGCCAGCAATATCTACTAGATACAAATCAAATCCGAGCTTGTTATTAACTTCTTTAATAATGGTATACTCAAATTCCCATCCGCCCATATAGGCTTTGGCCTTATAGTCGACAACCCAATCAGATGTATATAAAAAAGGCGTGCGGTACATGGGCATTACTACTTTTGAGGTAATGCCGGCCTTATTTTGGTATTTTGGGAGCGCTCCTACTACATCTCCAAGGCCGCCAGCCTTGGCCACCGGATAACATTCGGCACTGATATGAACCACTTCCATAGCGCTTATTATAGGTTTACATCTAATGTAAGCATTTATTCTATGCCTACAAATTCTAGTTTTACTTTTTCGGTACCTATTTTATTATTATTTTAGAGCCTACTAACAAATTAAACGATTGATATGAGTCAACCTAAACAACCCACCAACACCGGTGCTCTTGCAACCCTTGTCATGGTATTTTTCTTTTGGGGATTTATTGCTGCGTCAAACAGTATTTTTATCCCATTCTGTAAAACACATTTTAACCTGAATAACTTTCAGTCCCAACTGATAGGTTCTGCATTTTATGGAGCTTATTTTATTGGGTCATTATTCTTGTTTATTTTTTCCAACGTTTTAGGAAAAGACTTACTCAACAAAATTGGTTATAAAAAAGGCATCATTTACGGACTACTTATTTCGGTGGTTGGTGCTTTACTTATTATACCTTCTGCAAATGCAAATTCATTCCCAGCCATTTTAGCTTCCTTTTTTGTGGTAGCACTTGGATTTTCTTTGCAACAAACTGCAGCACAACCATTTGCTATTTCATTAGGTGATCCTTCAACGGGCTCACACCGTTTAAATTTAGGCGGAAGTATCAACTCATTAGGTACCACTCTAGGCCCTATCATTGTGAGCTTTTTCTTATTTGGAACAGCTGATAGTAAAGCGGCCGTGGTAACAGTTACCAATATTAATATCTTATACCTTATTGTGGCGGGTGTATTTGCTGCAGTTGCATTAATTTTTACATTCTCTAATTTACCAGAAGGAAAAAATGATGAAGCGTTTGAAAAAGCAAACAAAGCATCTTCTTCTTTACTGATGATGACTTTAATTATTGGCGCTATCATTGTAGTAGGTCAATTAACAGAAGTGCCTAAACTTACTTTACTCCTTCTTTCATTAGTAGCGGTAGTAGGTATTTTATTTTATTCTAACGGCAGTGCTATTAAAAACAATGATGGATGGGGCGCTATGAAATATCCTCAATTAATTTATGGTATGATTGGCATTTTCGTTTACGTAGGTGTTGAAGTAACCATCGATAATAATTTTGGTGCTTTATTAAAAATACCTGGTTATTTAACTGCCGAAGGTTTAGATGAAAGTGCTATTTCAAAATACATTTCACTATACTGGGGTAGCTTAATGATTGGTAGATGGACTGGCGCTATCAGTGTATTTAATTTAAAAGGAACCCTTAAAACAGTGATGATGATAGTGGTTCCATTTATTGCATTTGGCGTAGTACTTGGCGTTAGTCAAGTATATGGCAACGACGTAACTGACTTATTTGGTTATGCAGTATTTATTGCTGTTGCAGTAGCTGCCTTTTTCTATGGTCAAGAAAAGCCGGTTAAAACATTATTAGCTGTTTCTGTTCTTGCTGCTGCATGTATGATTGTTGGCGTATTCACAAACGGCATTATTTCTGTGTATGCATTTATGGCGGGTGGACTTTGCTGCTCTGTAATGTGGCCTTGTATTTTCTCTTTAAGCGTTGGTGGTTTAGGAAAATACACCAGCCAAGGATCTGCATTTTTAATTATGATGATTTTAGGTGGTGCGATTATTCCTCCACTTCAAGGAACCATTGGAGATATGGATGCGGTAGGTATGCATAAATCATATTTATTAGCAGCAGCTGGATTTTTATTTTTAGCATACTTAGCACTAAAACAAAAAGCAGTATTAAAAACACAAGGCATCGATTTTGATGCACAGGTAAGTGGAGGTCACTAGTTTGACTCCAATTGATTGAACGAAATTGAAACAAAAAACATGTTAAATAATACGAGCGCATTAGAGGCATTAGCAATAGGCATTGACATTGGTGGAACGGGTACTAAATTTGGTATTGTAGACCGCGTAGGAAATGTTTTATTTTCAAGTGAGATATCTACACGTAAACACACCGATGTAAATGATTTTATTGACGAACTCCATTCTGAGCTTAGTAAATTAATTGACAATGTTGGCGGCACCGGCCGCATAAAAGGAATTGGCGTGGGCGCACCCAATGGAAACTATTATACAGGAACCATTGAGTACGCCCCCAACCTTCCTTGGAAGGGCATTATTCCACTGGCCCGCATGATGGAAGATAAATTTAAAATTCCCGTTGTATTAACCAATGATGCCAACGCCGCAGCTATTGGTGAAATGATGTATGGCGCTGCACAGGGCATGAAAGATTTTATCATGATTACCCTTGGCACTGGCGTAGGAAGTGGCATTGTTGCTAATGGGAAACTTGTGTATGGTCACGACGGCTTTGCTGGTGAATTAGGCCATACTACTATCATTCCAAATGGTAGATTACATGAAGGCACAGGCAAAAGAGGTTCTTTAGAATCGTATGCATCAGCAACGGGCGTTCGCTTAACCACACTTGAAATTTTAGAAAAAAGTACCGAACCTAGTTCATTAAGATCTGTACCCTCCGATCAAATAGATTCTAAAAAAGTATATGAAGCCGCTATTGCAGGAGATGCTGTAGCTAAACAAATTTTTGAATCTACGGGTACAATATTAGGAGCTGCACTTGCTAATTTTGTTATGTTTTCAAGCCCAGAAGCCATTATCTTATTTGGCGGCTTAACAAAGGCTGGCGATTTAATTTTAAAGCCTACCAGAGAAAGTATGGAGGCCAACCTCATTCAAATTTTCCAAAACAAAGTGAAAATTTTAGTGAGCCACTTAAAAGAATCGGACGCTGCTATATTAGGTGCATCAGCACTTGCCTGGGATTTAAAGTAAGCAACTATAAATTATTAGCGAATCATAAATACGGCTGGCACCGGACGCTGCCCTTCTTTATCAGAAGGCTTAATGGTTTCTTTACCATTTACAAGTAAGCAACTACTTCCACCGCCATCTAAATTGATCGCTTCTACGCAACCAATTTGCTGCATGAGACCTGCCATTTGAGGAAGTGTTAATCCATCTGCTCTTCCCGGAAAACGTCCTTCACAAACAAATAAAATAAGTTCATTATTAGCCGTATAACCAACAGCCGTTCGGGGATGTTTGTCTGAAATAGCTTTGCCAGCAAATTTTAATTCTTCATTGTTGGTGATTTTGATGGCACCATCTTGCAACAAAACAGGACCACCTCCTATTGCTGTTTTTACTTTCCACTTTTTAAAATTTCCTTTAGAAAGCATAACGCTTGCAGGTACATCGGCAACCGAATCTTTAAACATAGGAATAACCGTTTGAGATGCATATACATTAGCATCTGCAGTATCGGTGTAAACCCATGCTACATCTGGCTTATTGGATTTTGAAATACCGAGTGCAGCACCATATACATGCCTATAGGTTAGGGTATCTTTTCCTTTACCAGGAAGTGAATGTAAATGATAGGATTTAATATCTCCATTATCCACCACCAAATTTAAATTTGAATTGTGTGCAAATTCAAAGAAAGTTGCATTCATTACAACGAGTGGCTTACCAGCTATAGAATCATAAAATTTTTGAGGCGTATAACGCTTACCATTGCCAACTGCAGTAGATAAAGCATGCGTTTTATCTTTTAAATCGAAACTAATATAATAAGCGATATTTAGTTTGCCATCAATGGCATCGGTGGTTTTATATACGTGCATTGATGCTGGCAAAGGAGCAAATTCGGCATCCACATTTTTCCAATTAACTTGAGCTACAACAGCGGTTGTAAATAGTGTGAGTACCAGCGCGTATATTATATTTTTCATAAGCTTTTTTCAGATAGCCATTTATCTTTACCCCATCCTTTTATCACGTGTTTTTCACTATGATACGATGAACGTACAAGTGGCCCACTTTCTACATAATCAAAACCAATTTGATACCCAATCTCACGAAGTTCAGCAAACTCATCGGGGTGAACAAAACGTTGAACCGCTAAATGCTTTTTAGTGGGCTGCAAATATTGACCGAGGGTTAATACATCGCAACCAACATTCACCAAATCTTTCATGGATTGTACCACTTCCTCTTTGGTTTCACCAAGTCCAAGCATCATACCTGTTTTGGTGCGCATACCACCTTTTTTTAAGGTTTCGAGTACGCCAAGTGAACGTTGGTATTTTGCTTGCACGCGCACTTGACGTGTAAGCCTTTCTACCGTTTCCATATTATGACTGATTACTTCGGGAGCGGCATCAATCAGGCGTTGTATTTGATCTGGAATACCTTTAAAATCAGGTATCAATGTTTCAAGTGTTGTGTCGGGAGTTAAAGCTTTTACAGCTCTAATGGTACTATACCAAATGCCAGAACCACCATCTTTTAATTCATCTCTATCTACACTCGTAATTACCGCATGTTTTACCTTCATTAGGTGAATGGCTTCTGCCACGCGCTGAGGTTCATCAAAATCTACGGGAGCTGGACGCCCGGTGGCCACCGCACAAAATCCGCAGCTACGGGTACACACATTACCGAGAATCATAAATGTTGCCGTTCCTTCACCCCAGCACTCGCCCATATTAGGACAGTTGCCACTTTCGCAAATGGTATGAAGTTTATGGGTATCAACAAGCCCTCTAACGTGCTTGTAACTTTCGCCAATGGGCAGTTTTACACGTAACCAATTGGGCTTTTGTATTTTGGATGTTGTTAGATCTATTTTTGGGACAACGGGTAATTCTTGCATGAAATAGAAATTCTAAATGATTGCTTGGGATGCAAAAATAGGTCACTTTCGCTTACCAAATGTGACAGAAATATAGGCGTTAAAAAAGAGGCTTTTTTCGGTATTTAAGAGCATTACAGGCATCTTTTTAGAAAAATAAGTGGCTTTTAAACCCACCTCAAGTGCAGACACCAATTCGTTGTAGCGGCCATAGTCGAAACGAAGGGCTCCTTTTACGTGACCACCCGGAACAAACTGCATTTCATTAAATCCTTTACTAAAAGAACCTTTACCCAAAACAATGGTGGGGTCTAAAAAAAGTTGATCGTTGTTGTCGTATTTAATTTCTTCTTGGCGCTGTGTTGTAGGATTTTGGATTTGTAAATAGTAAGGCTTTAATAAACCGGCGCTAATACCACCACCATAAATAGCAGAAACGGCTACGCCGTTTTTATTTCCTTTTCCACCAATTAATTTTTGTTGACCAATGCCAAATTTTACATCATACAAATTATTTTGTTTGCCGTAAATATAATTGGACAAAATAATAAACCCTTGTGCCGAACTTGCTGTTGGGGTCTTTTCTTCTTTTGGATGTTTGTGCTCCCCTATTTCAATCCACCACAAATTTGTTTTTGTAATGGATTTGTATTTTCCTTTTTCATAAAAAACGCTCCAACCATCGGTATTAAAATGGATGCCTTGTGCAATTTGTTTTTGATATATTAAAGCGCCCTCTTCTTCTTGCTTAATGAGCTGATTTATTTTTTCACGACGCTCATTTTTTAAACGCAATTTTTCTTCCTGTGCTGGTGATAATTTTCGCTGCTGTGCTAAACCAGTACCCACAAAAAGAACGCATGCAAAAAGCACTGCTCCAATTTTTTGAAGGGTGTTAGCGATATTTACTATTTTCTTCACGCTCGTTTGATTAGTTCCTTGTAAATTTAAGGCAAAATTGAACCAATGACTGCACAAATTATTTATAAAACTAAGTTAAGAACTGAGGCTACACACCTACAAAGCGGCACCACCATCGAAACAGACGCCCCCACAGACAATCAGGGCAATGGCGAAAGGTTTTCTCCCACCGATTTAGTGGCCACAGCACTTGCTACCTGCATGGTAACCACCATGGGTATTAAAGCACAAAGCATGGGCATTGCACTGGATGGCACCACCGCAGATGCTACCAAAATTATGGTGAGCGACCCCCGCCGAATAGGCAAAATAGTTGTGCATATTAAATTCCCGGAAAGCCTACAGCTAGATGAAAAAACAAAAGAGATTTTGGAAAAAGTAGCAAGAACCTGCCCTGTAGAAAGAACCCTGCACCCAGATGTAGAACTTGACTTAAGTTTTAGCTGGCCTGCTTAAAACACGGCTGCTCTAACGGCAAAAAGACTTCGCAAATAGCAAAAAAAACCTCTACAACATTGCTTGTAGCGCTTGCATCACCCTGCTTACAGGAAGGCCCATCACATTGTAAAAATCACCTTCCACCGATTTGATGCCTACTACACCAATCCATTCCTGAATGGCATAAGCGCCCGCTTTGTCGTAAGGCTTGTACTTGTCTACATAAAAAGCAATTTGATCCGGTGTTAGGGGATGAAAATGAACCGTCGTGCTATCTGCAAAAGCTGTTTCTTTTGTGCCTTCTAAAAGTACAACACCCGTAATTACCCGGTGTGTTTTTCCGGCCAACTTAGATAAAATTAAAATAGCATCTTCTCTACTTGTAGGCTTACCTATAATTTCATTTCCTAAAACAACAATGGTATCGGCTGCAATAACAAGTTCGTTATTTGATAAATCTGCTGCTACCCCAAGCGCTTTTTGACGCGCAATATGCACGGGCACTTCTTCAATAGCAAGGCCTTCAGGATAGCTTTCGTCGGTGGGTTTTACAATCACTTCAAAAGAAACCTCCGCCCACTCTAGTAGCGTTTTACGGCGTGGAGAGCCAGATGCTAGTATAATTTTTTTACTCATGTCCATTATAAATAATACCTGAAAAATACCATAGATACAATACCTGTAAGCATCACAATTTTTATTACCGTACTTAGTTTACCAAAATCTTTTTCGGATTGTGCAGATAACAATTTAACAAACACCCAAATTAGTGGTGCAATAATCGCTACCACACAATAAAGAATACTTTCCCACCATCCCATGGGTAGCACATAAAACTGCAAAATAATAAGCACGGCAATTAACACCACCAGCCAAACTGCCACAAATACTTTGGTAGCCGTTAACCCCCACACAATAGGAATGGTTCTGCAACCATATTTTGCGTCACCTACCCTATCTTCTACATCTTTAATGACCTCTCTAATGAGAGAAATAATAAATGCAAAAGACGCGTATAAAACAGTGAGTCTAAAAAAACGAATTTCTTTATCTCCCGTTTCTAAAAAATTATTTATTTGAAGTGGCGCTTTTGAAAAAAACAAAATAAGCAGTACCCATGCCGTTAATAATGAAATAAGCACATTGCCAATAAGTAATTGTTTTTTAAAGTTTGTAGAATACACCCACAATAAAACAATACACATCATGTTGGCAAAAACCAAATACCAATAAGACTGAATGGGTAGCGCATAAGCGGTAAAAAATAAACCCAACATACTTAATACCAAATGAAAAAATATAACCCAGCGTCTACTGATAGCTACATTCACCACCACTTTAGTAGGCTTGTTAATTTGATCAATATTTAAATCAAAATAATCATTGATACTATTGCCTGCAGCAGCAATGAGTACAGAAGCGAGCACAATCAACCAAAACTGTTGTAGTTGCGCTGGCGTAGATGGACCGTAAATTCTTTGGTAAATACAATACTCAAATAAAAACTGAGTGAGTACAATAAAAACTAAATTACTTGCACGAATAAGCGTCAGAAATGCTGCTATTTTTTTCATGCAATGATGGTTGGGATATTAATAATTTATTGAGACCTTACGGTTGTGTCTTCACTCCAATCGCCTCTTACGCGCATAATTTTTTCAATCAAATCACGCACACATCCTGCACCTCCATTAAGCGGCGACACATAACCAGATAGCTCCCTAATTTCTGTTGCAGCATCTGCGGGACAAGTAGCCATACCTACTGCTTTCATGACGTCATAGTCTGGCATATCATCACCCATGTAAGCGGTGTTGGCTGCATCTAAACCATTGAGTAGTAAATATTCTTGTAGCACTGATAATTTATCATGCACTTTCATGAACACATTTGTAACACCTAATTTTTGGAGTCGGTCTTTTACTTCTGCAGAGTCGCCACCAGAAATAATGGCAACATGATATCCTTTTTTTACGGCTAGTTGTATGGCATAGCCGTCCTTTATATTCATGCGTCTTACCATCAGTCCGCCAGGCATCACAAGCAGTGTGCCGTCAGTTAAAACACCATCCACATCAAGTACAATGGTATTTATATTTTTAAACTGATGTAGCATTGAAATTTATTTTTGATTGTCTCTCCACTCATATACCCATGCACTCTGAATCATTTCTAAATGACCTTCGGTGCTTTGTTCTTTGGTCCCCGTAAAATTGGGTGTTTCCAAAATCCAGGTTAATAAATCTGTGAAACGAACTCTATAGATTTTTGATTCCGTAAAATCATCGCCAAAGCGCTCATATAATTTCATGGCAATATCTTCATGATCTGCCCAGTGAATTGGTGGTTCAAAATGACTCATAGTTACATTTGATAAAGTAAGTTACAACTAATATTATTCGCCTAAAAACTGTGTTTGATCCGGAAGGGTAATTTCGATTGTACCAGTACCAGCCTGAAGCACGCACTGACATCCAAGTCTTGAATTTATACGAGGATTTACCGCTCTATCAATAAAATCTTCTTCTCTGTCAGATAACTCTTCGAGGTGTTCCATGCCCGCATGCACATACATATGACAAGTACTACAAGCACAAACGGCTCCACAGTTATGGTGCAGCTCAATGCCATTATCTAAACAAACTTCTAATAAACTTTGATCCGGTTCAATATTTGAAAGGGTTACCGGCTCTAAACCTTTCTGTTCAAATTTCACGTTTACTGTATACATAACTTGATGCTTTGGACCGCAAAAGTATTTCAAAAATGTGGCTACACCCATTTCGTTGAACGATTTATGTAGCGAAAAAGGAAAAAATTATGCACGGCAGGTCATTATCTTTGCAGTATGAAAATGAAATTGGGTCAGCGCATACTCATTGGATACTACAAAAACAAATTAAGAACCCTTAGTTACTTATCTAAAGAAAAAGCCGCTTCGGAGGCATTTCGTTTGTTTTGCACGCCCTATACCCGAAAAATAACGCAAAAAAGACCCGCCATTTTTACAAAAGCGACGCCTAAATTGATTGATTTTGAAAGTTTAGCAATTGTTGGCTATGGCTGGACGCCTACCACCCCCAATGGTAAAAAAGTATTGATACTGCATGGTTTTAGCAGTTATGCCTATAAATTTGAATACTATGTGCCCCTTTTATTACAAATGGGTTACGAAGTACTGGCTTTTGACGCCCCTGGACATGGAGACAGTGAAGGAAAAATTGTAAACGCCCTTGTTTACAAGCGTTTTATATGTCAGGTAAACGAAGTTGAAAATGGGATTGATGCATTTATTGCCCATTCATTTGGAGGCCTAGCGCTTTCGCTGGCGATGCAGGATTTACCAGATGCAGCTAATAAAAAGATGGTTTTAATTGCCCCCGCCACAGAAACCACCTCAGCTCTTAAGGGATTTTATACAATGCTGCAGGTGAAACCTGATTTACAAGCGGCCATTGAAGCATATATAATAAGTATGGCAGGTAAGCCCATATCCTATTTTTCGGTGACCCATTCCCTTACGGTTATTGATACCCCATGCCTTTGGATTCATGATAAAAATGATTCCATTTGCCCCTTTTCAGATACATTACAGGCACAAAAGAGCGCCAAGCCCCAACAAGAATTTTTTATTACGGAAGGGCTCGGCCACAACAAAGTATATAGGGATCAAGGAGTTATGAAAAAAATTGGCGCTTTTTTAACCCCCCAGAACTAGGTTTTTGAGGGCTATTTTCGCCCCAAGTTGAAGTAAGTTTTTTTGTGTTTTCAAGGTTTCAACTAATATTGCAGCTACATGGCAAAGAATTTATTGATTGTTGAGTCCCCGGCAAAGGCCAAAACCATAGAAAAGATCTTAGGGTCTGATTTTGAGGTAAAAAGCTGTTATGGCCATATTCGTGACCTTGATAAAGGCGATAAAGGTATTGATATTGAAAAGCAATTTCAACCCCACTATATTGTCCCAGATGAGAAGGAAAGAGTGGTGAAAGAATTAAGACAAATCGCTAAAAAATCTGGCGAAGTTTGGCTCGCATCGGATGAGGACCGTGAAGGAGAAAGTATTAGTTGGCACCTTGCCGAAGTACTGGGTTTAAACCCTGCTACTACCAAGCGTATCGTATTCCATGAAATTACAGCACCCGCTATAAAAAAAGCAGTACAAAATCCACGTTTCATTAATATGGATTTAGTAGATGCCCAACAAGCAAGAAGAGTTCTTGACCGTTTAGTAGGTTTTGAATTAAGCCCTGTTTTATGGCGCAAAATTGGCATGCAAAAAAGTTTAAGTGCAGGCCGTGTACAAAGTGTTGCTGTACGTTTAATTGTAGAAAGAGAAAGAGAGATCAATCATTTTATTCCAGAAAGTAGTTATAAAATTGAAGCTATATTTACAGCATTAGATGTAAACAAAAAAACAGTTTCATTTAAAGCAGAAGGACCTTCAAAAGTAAACACACAAACTTCTGCCAACGATTTTTTAACCAGTTGCAAGAGCGCTACATATACGGTAGATGACGTTACGGTAAAACCTACCAAACGCACACCAGCAGCACCTTTCACAACTTCTACCCTACAACAAGAAGCTTCTCGTAAATTAGGATATGGCGTAACCAAAACCATGTTACTCGCACAAAAATTGTACGAGAGTGGTAAGATTACTTATATGCGTACGGACAGTATCAATTTAAGTGATACGGCCATGGCGGATATTCATAAAGAAGTGGAAAGTAGTTACGGTGCTAATTATTATCAGCCCAGAAAATACAAGAATAAAAACGAAAACGCACAAGAAGCGCACGAAGCCATCAGACCTACCTACATGAATAATAAAACGGTAGCAGATGAAGAAACAAGACGCCTCTATGAACTTATTTGGAGAAGAACCATTGCTTCTCAAATGAGCGATGCCGCTTTTGAAAAAACGGTTGCTAAAATTAATATATCTACCAACAAAGAACAGTTAACGGCTTCTGGAGAAGTACTCAAATTTGACGGTTTCTTAAAAGTATATTTAGAAGGAAAAGACGACGAGGATGATGATGACACAGAAGGTATTTTACCGCCGCTTGTGGCCAATCAAAAACTTGATTTTGCAGAGATGACGGCTACCGAAAAATTTTCACGTCCAGGTGCTAGATACACGGAAGCGTCGCTTGTAAAAAAGATGGAAGAATTAGGTATTGGTAGACCTTCTACCTACGCCCCTACCATCTCTACTATTATTAAACGTAATTATGTAGAAAAGAGAGATAAAGAAGGCGTTAAGCGTCTATCTAACTTGCTTATTCTACGTAAAAATGATAGCATCGAAAAAGAAATTGTTTCTGAAAATACCGGTGCAGAAAAATCTAAACTATTCCCTACCGACCTTGGTATGGTGGTTACAGACTTTTTAAAACAGCACTTCGAAAAAGTGATGGACTATGGTTTTACAGCAAAAATCGAACAGGAGTTTGATGAAATTGCTGCAGGTAAAACCAAATGGAAAAGCATGATAGCCTCTTTCTACACGCCATTCCATGAAAACATTGAACATACCCTCGAAAACGCAAATAGAGCAGTTGGTGAAAGAGAATTAGGATTTGATGAAGCCACTGGAAAAAAAGTAATTGCCCGCATGGGACGCTACGGTCCGATGGTTCAAATTGGTCATCAAGACGAAGAAGAGAAACCAAGATTTGCTAAATTAAAAGCAGACCAAAGCATCGAAACCATTACCATGCAGGAAGCCATGGAATTATTTTCATTGCCGCGTGTGCTAGGAACGTACAACGAAATGGAGCTTGCCGTTAATGTGGGTAGATTTGGTCCGTACATTAAATTAGGCGAACAGTTTATATCTATTCCTAAAGGTGAAGACCTGCATACCATGGATATGGACAGAGCCATAGTGCTATTAAATGAAAAGGAACTTGCCGAAGCTCCCATTGCACACTATAAAGAACTGCCTGTAACGAAAGGAAAGGGCCGTTTTGGACCGTTTATTAAATGGGACGGCATCTTTATCAATATTCCAAGAGCCTACGATTTTGACAACCTTAGCAGTTCAGATATCAATGAGTTGATCGAAAAGAAATTAGAGAAAGAAGCCAATCGATATATACAAAACTGGCCTGCCGATAAAATTAGTATCGAAAATGGTAGATGGGGTCCATTTATCAAGTTCAATAAAAAGATGCTAAAGCTGGGTAGAAAAGCAGACGGTACAAAATATGAAGCTGCCGATTTAGCGGAGGTTGATATAGAAACCGTTAAAGCCATGATTGAGCTGCAAGTACCAGGTGCTTTTAGTAAAAAAGCCAAAGCGCCAGCCAAAAAGTCTGCAACAAAAGCAGCTACGAAATCAGCTACTAAAAAGGCAACCCCTAAAAAGTCGGCAACTAAAAAAGCGGCGGTTAAGAAATCTGCTCCTAAAAAATAAAGCTTAGGCCCTACCCATATCACGTAAAAAATGTACGTGGGCTAAAACGGCTCTGCGCATGGTCGGATACTCGATGTATTGCAGGTGAAACTCTGCGCATACATTTTTTACGATCTCGCTAATGGCTGGATAATGCACGTGTGATATTTTAGGAAACAAATGGTGCTCAATTTGGAAATTAAGACCTCCTACTAACCAGCTAATTAATTTATTTTTTGTTGCAAAATTTGCAGTCGTTTTAATTTGATGTGCCGCAAACTCATCGGGTAATTTATTGTCGTCATCAACAACCGGAAAGTCTGTGTGTTCTACAGTATGCGCCAGTTGAAATACAATACTGAGTACAAAGCCTGCAAACATTGTCATTACTAAAAAACCAACCAACCACTTCACCCAACCTAAAAGTGCAATAGGCAATACCACAAAAACTGCGGCATGGTAAACTTTTACCACCCAAAACTCGATATGGTCTTTTAATGCCATTTTTTTAAGAGGCACAGATCCAATTCTTTGAGAGAAATATTTTTTATAGTCTGTAAAGAAAATCCAGAAAACATATAAGAGCATGTACAGCGCCCAAAAATAAATATGCTGAAATTTATGAAGACCGTGTTTTTTTTGTGTTGGTGCCATGCGCATTAAACCACCCACTTCAATATCATCATCTACTCCATCTACATTGGTAAATGTATGGTGGATCATTACGTGTTTCATTTTCCACATAAACCTATTAGCGCCTAATAAACTAATAGAAGATGCCGCAATTTTATTGAGCCATTTGTTGGTGCTAAAACTACCATGGCTACCATCATGCATTACGTTAAAACCAATGGCAGCTACTAGCCCTCCCATTACAATGCACTCAGCAACTGCTAACCACCAAATAGGTGTAAAAAATACCACATGAATATATGCGGCTATAAGTGCCAAAATCATTAAGATCGCTTTGGTAAATAACCCTGGCGTTCCAGTAGCGTCAATTCCCTTTTCATCAAAATAAGCTTGTACGCGCTTTTTTAATTCGGCGTGTAATGAATCTTTGGTAGCAGGAAATTTAGGCGATATGTAAGATGTAGACATGCGCGGTTTTTAAATGTGATTACACAAGTTAACACATAATTGGTTCTCCCCCTCAATGATGTGCATAAATAGACCCGATTTAACATAGAATTTATTCGGAACTGCCAGTGAACGTTAAACAAAACAAAATAGTATGCGAGCAAACCGCGTTGTTTCCCACAGCACTGAATAACTAAATAGTGATGGTTTGTCTAATTTTATTTTAGTTTGGGTAAGATTTAGCAGCAACATGGAGCAAACAAAAGAGATCAAAGCCCTTTTTACCCTTATAGACGATCCGGACGAAGAAATATATTCTAGTATTTCCGAAAAAATTGTTGCCTATGGTAAAGGAATTATTCCAAACCTAGAACACTTATGGGAAACTACATTATCCGAAGACGTTCAACAAAGAATTGAGGGCATTATTCAAAGGCTTCATTTTACAGATTTACTGCAAGATTTTACCAACTGGAAAAACACCAAACCCTACGATTTATTATCTGGCGCACTCTTACTAGGTAAACTAGAATACCCAGATATGAATACGACAGCTGCGCTCCAAGATTTAGAAAAAATTAGAAAAAATATTTGGCTGGAGCTGAATAGTTTTTTGACCCCGCTTGAGCAGGCCAATGTTCTAACTAGCATTTTATATAAATACTATAAATTATTTGGCAACGAGGTTGATTACAAAAATGCCGACGATTTTTATGTACACAAAGTACTAGAAACAAAGACCGGAAATGCCATGAGCAATGGTATCATCTACCAAACCCTCTGCGAACAATTAGATATTCATGCCAGGCTTATCAATATACCTAAACAGTGTATCCTCGCCTTTTATCATTCCGACTACGAAGAAGATCATTACATAGGTAACCCGCAAGATAAAATTCATTTTTACATAGACGCTACTAACGGTAATGCATTTTCGCATGCCGATATTGATAGTTATTTCGAACGTATCAACATAGCACCTAAACCATTTCATTTTAAAGCCCAAGAAGCACCAGACACACTGGCGATACTATTGAGTGAATTAAATAAATGCTACAGCAGAAATTCAAAAGCCCACAAACAAACCGAGATCGCTCAGTTAATTGAATTACTGTCCTCAAAAAGCTAATAACATGCTACCTGAAACCGACATAGACATCATTACATACGCATATTATGATAGTCCTGTAGGCGTTTTAAAAATTGGTGGCACAGAGCAGTACATTACAGAAATAAGTTTTGCAGCTAAAGAAACGGAACCCGCACAAAATACCACGGAACCCACTCCTATGTTACATAAATGCATAGAACAACTGATCGAATATTTTTTAGGTAACAGACAAGTTTTTGATATTCCTTATCATCAATCCGGAACCGAGTTTCAAGAAAAAGTATGGGCCAAACTTGCTGAAATAAATTATGGCAACACCTATAGCTACGCTGATTTAGCAAAAAAATTAGGAGATCCAAAAGTGATTAGAGCTGCTGCATCCGCCAACGGTAAAAATAAATTAATGATACTCGTACCCTGCCACAGGGTTATTGGTGCCGACCGCTCCTTAGTGGGCTATGCAGGTGGCATGGCCGTTAAAAAATGGTTATTGCAACATGAATTTAGAATTAAACATGGGGTGCAAACCTTGTTTTAACCTGTACGTAATTATTGCAAGTGAATACCCGAAAACCCAAACGGAAGTAGATCTGCCGCTTTTTCAATTACATATATTTCACCAGTTGCACCGCCTAAAATTATGCGCATAGGTTTATTGACAATAGATTCATACTCCGCAATGGCTTGCCTGCACATACCGCAGGGTGCAATGGGAATATTGTTACCACCACGCTCATTGTGATAGGTAATAGCCATGGTAATGATAGGTACTTTAGAATGTAAAGTAGAAGCAGTGCTTAACAAAACACGCTCTGCACAAATACCAATAGGGTAACTGGCATTTTCTTGATTGCTCCCTTTGATGATTTCACCATTTTCTAAAATTGCAGCCGCTCCTACATTAAATTTTGAATAGGGCGCATGGGCAAGTGCTAAAGCCTCTTGTGCTTTTATAAACAATGCCTGATCATGTATTGATAGTGCATCTAGTGATGCAAAAACTTGGTACGAAAATTGAACGGTTTGTTTTTGCATGATGGTTATTTTTTATTGAATGAAATTAAAAAGGCGTTTCCACCTTGGACCGTTTTCCCAACTTAACCAAATTAATGAAGCCTTACCTACAATATGCGTTTCTGGCACAAAGCCCCAGAATCTGCTATCTTGGCTGCGGTGGCGGTTGTCTCCCATCATCCAGTAGTAATTATACTTTGGCGTATAGGTAGTTGCCGGCTTACCATTAATAATAAACTGTCCGTTATTGATTGCAAATGTATTGTGCTCGTAATTTTCGATTAGCCTTTGATATAACGCAATATTAGTAGCCGATAAAACAATGGGCTTCCCTTTTTTAGGAATTTCAAGTGGCCCAAAATTGTCAATCGTCCATGGGTAGTTTACTTCATCATTAGGGAAAGTAATACCCGCGTAGTTTTCGATATAAGGGGTAACCGATTTTACATTCGGTAGCGTTTTTAAAATAGCCGCTTCTGCAGGTGTTACGTTAAATTTAAAGGCGCTATCCGATAAAGCGTCTAGTTGACCTTTGGTATCATCAACATCGATATTAAAGTTTTCTTTTAAATACGTAGGATCAAAAGGCGTTTTGTTGGTTACAACAATATATTCGGTTTGTGAAGCCGGTGGAACATAAGCAGCTTGATTGTTAACATACAACACGCCACTTTTAATTTGTAGTACATCTCCCCCAACACCTACACAACGCTTTATATAATTATCCGTTTTATCCATTGGATGTACATGAATCGGAAACTCCGATTGTAACATTTCACGGTTGCCTTTAAACGAATAACGTAACTCGTCGTAGTAAGGTCTTTTACTTCCATACTCCGGTAAATTAATAATGGTATCTCCAGTTGGGAAATTAAATACCACTACATCATTACGCTTTACATCCGAAAATGCAGGCAAACGTGTGTAAGGCACTTGAACCCATGTGGTATAAGATGGCGCCGTTACAGAAAAAGGCATGGTATTATGTACAAAAGGAAATGATACCGGTGTTTGTGGCATTCGCGCACCATAACTCATTTTGTTCACGAATAAAAAATCATTTACCAGTAATGTTTTTTCCATACTCTCCGATGGAATCACATAGGCTTCAAAAACAAATGTTCTAATAAGTGTTGCAGCAACAATAGCAAATACACCCGCATCAATCCATTCACGCGCCCCAGATTTATGGTAATGCGCTAAAGCTTCTTCGCCATACCATTTTGTATTTTTAGAAAATCCGATAAATGGTAAATAAAGAAACGGTAAAAAAACAAGTAATGTATGATCGAGTAAACTTACTTTTTTAAAGTGCATCACATAAATGATGGTAATCCAAATCGTAATAAACTGTCCTGCAATTGGAATTAGTTGTAACCAAAACCAATATTTCTTAATACCAGTAACTTCCACCATTTGGTAGGTATTGTAAAATGGAACAAAGGCTTTCCATCCTTCAATTTTTGATTTATTAAATAACCCATACACACCAATATGCCATCCAAGCACACCCACAATAAATAGTAAAAGTCCAGTCATAGTTAATTGCTTTTAACGTTAACAAAAATATCCTTTTAGCACCCACATTGGCCATTTTAGTGTTAAAAGTTTCTATAAATCGGGATATTTGGCAGGTTTAGGCCAGAAAAGGCAATAATAGCCTGTTTAACGGCGAATGCTAGCTATTTGAACACTTATGCCGGCCATATAGCTACGCGGCGAAGAAGGGTTGTAATAACGCCTTCCAGCGGCATTAATATCGTTACCTAAACTGTAAGAGGTATTTAAAAGATTATCAATACTCAAAAAGTAACGAACCCGCTTATGGTTTACTGATACCCCAGATTGCATCAGCGAATAAGGACTCGCGAACACATCGTTGGCATCTGTAAGTGGAATGGCAGAAAGAGACTGCAACCTTACAAATACTGATACACTCTTTTTATAATGATAGGTGACGCTAGAACTAACTTGATGCTTGGCATTCCCTGTTACCGCATTACCATTAAATACGGCACCAGCTTGACTGTACTGAACAAACTGATAAGGCTGAAACGCATAACCCAACTCCATTTGTAACTGATGTACTTTACTAAACCTAGCAACATAGTCGAGCTGCAATTCAGCACCTGCTTGCCTGGTAGACCCAGCATTTACAAAATACTCTATGCCTGCATTGTTATTTTGCCTAACGATGGCGTCTTTAATACCAAAATGATACAAGGCCAATGCATAACGTAACTTGTTTTGCAAACCTACTCCTTTGATACCTGCTTCAAAATTCCATCCATATTCTGGCACAAGATTTTTATAAAATAATCCATCGGAAGGTCTTATTTCGGCGAGTGTGGGTGGCGAAAATCCTTTAGAAACTTGAAAATAAATATTTGTAGTTTTTGCTGCTTCGTAAGAGACGCCCACTCGTGGTGCTAGTAAACCAATATTCGATTTTGATTGCGCAGATTCAGTTAAAATGGTACTGCGGTAATAATCATACAGCATATACGCGTTACTTATTCCAGTTTCTATTAACCATTTTTTATGGAGCCGAAGCGAAGCGTTTGCAAAATAAAACCCTTGCTTAGTGGTTATTATATCTGCAAATTGTATTGTATCGCGCACCCCTCTTTTATTTCCATAGTTATTGATAGCCGCGTCTTGTATTTGCCACTCCCCACCTACAACAATTTTGATTTCAGTTTTTGATTTTTGAAAACGCATGATTACATGACTTCCCAAACTTGCATTTTTTTCATGCCTCGTTTCATAATTGGTGATAAATGGATTTTTAAAATATGTATTGGTACCTACAACAAAATTTTGCCAATCAATATTTTTTGTTAACTGGTAATTATGATGAAAACTTCCGAGGAGCGTTTTGTTATACACTGCTGTTTGTTGGGTTACAGCACTTGGTAGTGTAGCAGTAGCTTGTCTGGCCCACCTGGGGTTTTGCTGCATTTGTGCAAGCGTAAGCCCACCTGGCGTTTGATACATCAGGTTGGTAAATAAAGCCATGGCTTTTATTGTGTGCTTATTTTTTGTAAGTGAGGCAAGCCAGGTAATATTTTTTTTAGTAGATCCAGATTGATCCCGCCATCCATCTATTTTTTCGTTGGAAATAAAAAAAGTTTGATGAATATTTTTTTGTTGCAGTGTTACACGGAGGTCTTGTCCGAGGTATCCAAAACTTCCAGCGCGCAAATTAAGAGATAACATATTTTGCGGCAACGAATCGGTTGCAAAATTAGACTGTAGCAAAACGGCACCGCCTGTTCCTAAGCCATAAGCGGCACCAACTGGACCTTTAAGAATTTCGATGCCGTTCACTAATGAAAAAGGCAAAATATTAAGATAGGTATTTCCTGTAGGGTCGGAAAAAGGCACATCATTCCAATACAGTTTTACATTGCGTATACCAAATGGAGCCCTTAATGAGCTCCCTCTTATGGCAAGTCTATAACTTCCCTCCGAGCGCTGTTCCATGCGCACACCCGCCACTAAATTAAAGGCTGGAAGTAAAGTACCATTCACTTCTTGCTGCAAGGTAGCTGATGAAATACGTGCAGTAGATACAGGAAGAAATTGCCCGCTCACTTTTATGCGAAAAGCGTTTACAACGACACTATCAAGTGTCCCGGGCATGGTGGAATCATTAGTAGACTGTGCAAATGAACTACTATAAATAAAACAGCCAATAAAAAATAAAATATGCCTGATACTAAAATAGCTTGGGCACATTGTACTTATTTTCTTTGGTGCATCATTTCTTTAGCAAGCTTCACCGTTCTTGAAACATCAGGAATAGCAAGTGCTGTTAAATTAGGCGCATAGTGCATAGGTGCATCGGCACTTGTAATTCTGCGAATAGGTGCGTCTAAATAATCGAATCCTTCTTTTTGAATGCGGTAAGTAATCTCTGAAGATACAGAAGCAAATGGCCACTGCTCTTCTACAATTAACAAACGGTTTGTTTTTTTAACGCTTTCTAGTATGGTCATCCAGTCTAGTGGACGTACGGTGCGTAAATCAACAACCTCGGCACTAATGCCTTCTTTTTCTAATTCTGCAGCAGCACCTAGCGCCACTTTCATCATTTTATTGTAAGAAACAATGGTAAGATCTCTTCCAGATTTTTTTACATCTGCTTTACCTAATGGAATATAATATTCATCATCAGGGATATCGCATTTGTCGCCGTACATCACTTCACTTTCCATAAACATCACAGGATCTTTCTCGTAACGGATAGCTTGCTTCATCAGGCCTTTTGCATCATAGCCATTAGATGGAGATACTACTTTGATACCTGGGATGTTTGCATAATAACTTTCAAATGCGGTAGAGTGCTGAGCACCAAGCTGACCTGCACTTCCGTTAGGTCCTCTAAATACAATTGGACATCCAATTTGTCCACCACTCATCGCAAGCATTTTAGATGCTGTATTTAAAATTTGGTCCATTGCTAAAACAGCAAAGTTCCAAGTCATAAATTCTACAATAGGCTTTAAACCATTTTGCGCTGCACCCACTGCGATAGCTGCGAAACCAAGCTCAGCAATTGGTGTATCAATAACTCTTTTTTCTCCGAACTCTGCAAGCATGCCCTGGCTTACCTTATAGGCTCCATTGTATTGAGCAACTTCTTCCCCCATTAAAAAAACAAGCTCATCTCTTCTCATTTCTTCTTGCATGGCCTCTCTGAGCGCCTCTCTAAAAGCTATTGAACGCATAGGTATATGGTTATTAATTGAGATGCAAAAATAGAGATAAATAGTGATAAAAAAAGCCCCTTACAAAGTAAGAGGCTTTAATTTTTTAGCGCGTACTGGCTAGATTAAAATACGTTATAAGCAAAGCTTACATAGTATAATCCACCAATGGCTGGGTTACCCCATCCTGTACGGTAGTATTTGTTTAAAAGGTTTGTTCCACCTACTTTAACGATTGTTTTGATAGCTGGGAATTTGTAACTAACCTGTCCATCTAATGTCTTGTAACCTGGCATTTGACCAGTACCAAAAGTACCTTCATAGAAGAAATCACTTACATTTCTGTAAACTAGATTAAATCCATATCTGTTGTCCTTTCCAAAACCAGAGTTAGCGAAAGTAATGTTTGTACGGTATTTAGAGGTATTGAAATAAGAAACAAAACCTGTAGGCAAATCACCAATTTCATCAGAATAGATGTTAGCACCTAAAGTAAAGTTTTTAGGTAAAAGGAAGTCTGCAGAAGCACCCCATCCTTTAACGGTAACTTCACCAGGAGCATTTGCTGAAATGCTATAGGCAATTCTTTGAGATTCAAATAACAAATTCATTGGGTTGTAAGAACCTCTAGACTGAAGTACAGTTACACCACTAATGAAGTTTTGGTATCTAGAGCTGTACATATAAGCATCAACTAATAACATCTTACCAAATAAGCCCTTGTAACCAACTTCAAATGAAGTGCTAGACTCTGGCTTGAATTCGCCAAAATTTTGCGCCTTTAATAAAGCTGGGTTTGGAGCACCTGCCATAGCACTTGCACCAAACGCTTGCACACTAGCAAGTGTGAAACCTGGGTTACCACTAAAGTTATAGTAGTCACGTAATTGTGGTAAACCACCCATTAAACGTGTACCACCACCAACAAGTAAGTTGATCCACTGGTTTTGTGTTGTTGGGAAACGGTAAGCTGTTTGATAAGACAAACGTAAGTTGTGGTCTTGCTTTAATTTGATAACAGCAGACGCTCTTGGAGTAAAGCGACCAGCAAAGTTTGTGTTTTTATCGTAACGACCAGAGATCGTAACTTTTACGATGTCTTTGAATAATTTTTGAGACAATTGACCATAAGCACCAAACTCGTTGATGTTAATAGCACCTAATGTATCTGCAAAAATTGTTCCTTCAGAATTTAATTGATATTGCTTGGTATTAAATCCAACTAAGAAGTCAGTACCTGTTTTAGCAAGACCTAAAGCTTCTGTTAAGTTGTATTGTGCGTCTACTACATTTAGTCTAGACTTGTCCATGAACTGACCACCTTCTAAACCATTCATACCAGCAACTTTTTTACCAATCGGTGTTCTAACAATTGATTGGAATAAAGGATGGTTTCCAATAAATCCTGTTGGTCTGCCCTGATCAGCAAAAGTACGCGCAGCCATATGAGACATATACTGTGGAGCACCTTGTTGCATTGCTGTTACATAAGCAACCATATATTGTGGGTACCAAGAAGCACTTGGCTTCCAAGCTTCGTTAAATGTACGTGTAGCGATTGTTCCGTTAAATGAATTACCAGAATTTTCGTGTGTAGCATACGCACGTACATACCAGTTTTTATGTTTTAATTCAAACTTAAATTGAGCCATTTTAAGGTCTCTTAAAGAATAACGGTCAGAACCAGTATACACAGTGTTACCTGTTCCAAAGTTTGCAGAGAAAGAAGCTTCAACTTTATCTGTTAACATGTAGTTTAAGCTACCTGTAAGTTTGAAATTAGAAGTGGTAGGATCTAACACATCACTTTCTGCATATCCTGTTCTGCTCACCATTTGGTTACCAAACATGCCTCTTGCAGCACCATAAAATATTGGTGACATACCAGAAGTAACGAGCGCACCTAAACCACCAGCAGTTAATGCAGCGTTGTAAGCGGCTAAGTTTGCCGTAGGAGTTCTAGCCAAAAATGCGTTGAAAAATCCTACTGCTGCAGCAGGTACACCTGAACCAGCAATAACTGCATTCGCAATTGAACCTAAGCTTTGAGTTGTTTCATCACCATAAAAGTTTACACCATCATAGTTAGGATCTAAATCTCTCCATCCTGGAATGGTAACACCATTTGGAGTACCAGTACCTCTAGAATAGTTATTTGATTGATTCGCTAACCAATCTTGTGCAGTCATGTTTTCTGCAGTGATTTTATAAGCGAATTTGTCATTTACTTTTTTAGCCCAACGAACTGCCCAATCATTGTATGCAGAAGTTGGACGCTGTGCAGCATCAACGTGGTTGATACCTTGCTTAATTTGGAAACTTAAACCTTGGTACTTGAATGGATTTTTACTGTTAATTAAAACAGTACCATTCATACCACCAGGACCATATAGTGCAGAAGACGCACCTGGTAATAATTCCATATTGTCAACGTCTAATTCACTTAAACCAATAACACTACCCACAGAGAAGTTAAGACCTGGGGCTTGGTTATCCATACCGTCAATCAATTGGTTTAAACGGGTGTTACCACTGCTGTTAAATCCGCGGGTACCCACAGATTTAAAAGTTAAGCTAGCAGCAACAACGTCCACACCTTTTAAGTTGGTAAGGATGTCATAATAGTTAGTAGCTGCAGTATTTCTGATCGCAGCAGTGCTTACACGCTCGATAGATACTGGAGATTCTAAAATTCTTTCTGGTACTCTTGAAGCTGATACAACAACTTCATTTCCAAGTGTGAAAGATGGTTCAAGTGCCACTTCAACACTTGAGCTAGCTGCATTAACGGTTACTTCTTTGTTAGAAAATCCAACAGAAGAAAATACCAATGTAACTGGATAATTTTTGATAGATGAAAAACGGAAAGTTCCTTTATCATCTGTAAAAGTTCCAACAGAACTTCCCTTAACGGTTACAGATACTGCCGAAACCAGTTCTTTTGATTTAGCATTTTTTACACTACCAGAAACGGTAGTTGAATTTTGGGCGCTTGCACTAATTGTTACAATAGTAGCCATGGCCACAAAGAAACATTTGCTGTTGAGTCTTCTCATTTGGGCAAAATTTGGTTATAATTTGGAAGCAAAATAGCACAAGTTAAGCTTTTGCAAAAATTTAATTTATACCAACTGGCAGTTTGAGTGTTGAGAAAAAGCCATTTCAATACCCCGTTTTTGTTGTTTTAGGTGCTATTTTTGGGTATGCAAAGCCTTCAATTCCCCTTTCAGACAGCCATTTACCATGGAAAAGTAAGAGACGTGTATACCATTGGTACCGATTGGTTAATTATGATTGCGAGTGATCGGATCTCTGCTTTTGATGTGATATTACCAAAAACAATACCATATAAAGGACAGGTGCTCAATCAGATAGCAGAATTTATGCTGCGTCAAACCCAAGACATTTGCCCAAATTGGCTACTCGATGCCCCTGCTCCCAACGTTTCTGTGGGCAAAAAATGTACTCCATTTAAGATAGAGATGGTGGTACGTGGCAATTTAGTGGGTCACGCCTACAGAACCTACGCATCAGGGTCAAGAACACTTTGTGGCGTTAGTTTACCTGAAGGATTAAAAGAAAATGATTTTTTCCCCAGCCCCATTATCACCCCTTCTACCAAGGCTTCGGAAGGTCATGACGAGGATATTTCCAAAGAAGACATTATTGCAACCGGCCTCGTGAGTGCCGAGGATTGGGCCATTTTAGAAAAATATGCACTTGCATTATTTAATAGAGGTAAAGAAATTGCAGCCAAGCAAGGGCTCATATTAGCAGATACTAAATATGAGTTTGGTAAAATTGGTGATACCATTTATTTAATGGACGAAGTGCATACACCAGATTCATCAAGGTATTTTTATGCTGATGGTTTTGAAGACAGACAAGCTTCTGGCGAAAAACAAAAACAACTCAGTAAGGAGTTTGTGCGCGAGTGGCTCATCCAAAATAATTTTATGGGTAAAGAAGGACAAACCGTTCCTGAAATGTCAGACGAATGGATTGACACCATTAGCAAGCGCTACATTGAACTTTATGAAAAAGTAACGGGTAAAGCGTTTGTGCCTACTACATTTACTGATGAACAAATCATGACTGCGACAACAGCATCGTTTGCAAAATTTTGCACCGACTAAATTTGCGGCCTAAGCCTCCGGTTCATTTAGTCTTGGACGAAGTCTTTTGCTCTTGTTAAAAATATGTTGCCCGTTTCGTATGCCCTTGCGTAATTCTTTTTGACGCTCAAGTGGTAAATGAATGGTGTCTTGACAACCTTTACTACAACAACCCTCAAAGGTTTTAGCACAAGTTTCGCATTGAATAAATAATAAGTGACATCCGTCATTTAAACAATTGGTATGCGTGTCGGCGGGCTTTCCGCACTGATGGCAATTTGCGATAATATCCTCTGTAATCCTTTCCCCTAGCCTATTGTCAAATACAAAGTTTTTTCCAATAAATTCTTTTTCGATACCCGCCTCTTCTGCCTGATGCGCATAATTAATAATACCGCCTTCTACATGAAATACATTTTTAAACCCCTGGTGTAACATATAAGCACTAGCCTTTTCACATCTGATACCACCGGTGCAATACATGATGATATTTTTTTCTTCATTGCCCTTCATCATATCTGCAGCCATAGGAAGTTGTTCTCTAAAGGTATCAGAAGGAATTTCAATAGCCCCTTTAAAATGCCCTACTTCATACTCATAATGATTGCGCATATCAATAACAATCGTATCTGGTTTTTGCAGTAGCTCATTCATTTGAACGGCGTTCACATACTTACCTTTATTTTCCATAGAAAATGTTGGATCAGCAATACCATCCGCTACAATTTTTTCACGCACTTTAATTTTCAGCACCCAAAAACTTTTGCCATCATCATCTACTGCAATGTTTAATCGAAGTCCATGTAAATGCTCTATTGAATATAGATGTTCTTTACACTTTTCAAAATTAAAATCAGGAACACTTATTTGCGCATTGATCCCTTCTTTGGCTACATAAATTCTGCCAAATACTTGTAATGGAAATAAAGCCTTGTATAAATCGTCCCTAAAAACGGCTGGGTTTTGTACTGGAAAGTAGGCGTAAAAACTAATGGTGATACGGTGAAAAGTTTCCGCCATCATGAGCGCCTTTAACTCCTCGTTGGAGACGCGGTTGTGTAGAACTGCCATATGTATACTTTTTTAGACATGCACGAAAGCTTTTACACTTTACATCCATGTTCCATTAATAATAGAACCACTTGCAGGGTGGTCAAAATAGTACAGCAAAAATAAACAAATTATTTAAATACAATAGGGACTCTTATTCGAACCCCCGTTCTTACGGGCTCCCCTTTTTGAAAGCCATTGACTAGGTCTACGCGTATGACTTTAAAAATGTTTTCGACACCTATAATTGACTCGGTATAATCAACCAGATTGTTTACGTGCAAATAACTCACCCCTCCCACTAAAAACCAATTGAGCCTTCTAAAGCCTGGGATTTTATTGGTAATGAGTCCATTTAAATGATACTCCGCAAAAACTGTTGTGTAAAAATTAGATTGGTTGCTAAACTGATAATAAGGAAGTAACTGAAAGCCTTTTAAATGCTCGATGGAGAAGTAAGCTTGGTTACCAAAATAATGTTGCAAATCGGGGGTATACAACTTGTTGGCGTTTATAAAACCGCCTGCAGTTGCCCGGTATTGAAAACTACCTCCCAGTCCAAGCGGTAAATTATCAGCAACATTAATCGACCATTTTGTATAATCGACATCACTACCAAGTAAATTTGGAATACCTTTTTTATACGTTAATGTAAAAGTTGGGGCTTTGGAACCAATCCCAATTTTTTGATCTGGAAGCTCAATATATTTTCCGCCTGGCTGCCAGGTTAGTACCCCCGTAAAGATCGATGCTTGATGCCCCTCAAAATTTGCAGTTGAAGCAGGCGCTGCTGTATTGGGTGTATAACTTCTATTGATATGATCCACAAAAACAACTGGCTTATTTAAATTAGATACGGTCAACCTGTCTTGAAATTGAAAATTTGCCCTAAAATTTAAACCCCCACCAAGTCCTGCACCGTAGCCTATATTCAAATACTTCGCCTCGTATAATTTTAAAAAGTTGCGCTCAAACAAAATAGTTTGAATGGTATTTTGAGACTCTGGTATGGCGATATCGTTATTAAACTGAAATAGTTTTCTTCCAAAACCAACGCCAATATTATTGAAATATTTTTTTCCGAAATTATAACGAACTGTAGCAGAAGGTTGTAACCTGGTATTATTAAACCCATAACGTATTAAAGGCTCGATAGATAAGCTATTACGCCCTTTATAACGCTTTGTCCAACGTGGTGAAAAAGTTGCGTTATACCCTTCGACGGTATTATAATTTACGGAGCCAAGAAGCGCATCAAACTGAATGCGCGTTTTTTTACTTTGCTTATTAATGGTTTGCCCCGTTAATAAAAAACCGGTGATGCTAAATTTATTGCGCACCCTATCTACCGAATCTAAGTATTTAGGGTCTTGCCTGATTTTTTCTAAACTGTCTTTTTTAGCATAATCTTTAACTTCCTCAACTGCCAGTGGAACAGGCCTAATACTATCCCAATATGCAGTACTCTTTTTATTGGAACTATCGAGGTATTTTAAATAGGTGTTCCCAAAAAACTTTTTACCATAACTAGGCGCTAGATTAAATTGATCATATACTTGTACAAAGCTTCCCGAAAAAGCAAATCCAAAAAACTTGCCGCGCGGATAAATGACTTGATTTTTGATAACCCAACCTTGTTTTGTTGGCACATAGAGCTGCTCTATTAAAAGCGTATCTAGAAGCTGCAGCTGCTGTTCTTTTAATAAGTTCAGTTGCACACTATGAATACGCCAATCGTTTTCAATAATATTGATGATGCCTGAAAACAACGGCTCGTACTTTCTTTTAGGCAGCACACGTATCCTACTTATTTCGATGCCATTTTCGTAAAAAGTACCTTCAAATTTATAATTATAAAACGCAAGAGCGCCATCTGCAATGGGTGAAACAAAACCGCGTGGATTGAGCCCGTTACCTAGTTCAATATTGTTTTGATAAAAAGAAATGATTTGTGGATTACTGAGTCCAAAGCCACCACTTCGTCCACTCACTTTAGAGGATTTAACCTCAATGCGTTCTTTGTTAGGAACGTCTACATAATAATCTGAAATGGTTTCAGACAAAAATAAAATTCGGTTTTTAACCGTATCAAAATTGCCTGGGGTTAATGATTTTCCAAAAATAGATTTTGGGTAATCATTTAAAACTAATTGACCTTTTATATAGACTTCGGCACTAAATTTTTTTATTTCATTTAAATAATCAGGCCTTTTTTTAATCGCTTTTCTGATAATGGCATAGGCCGGATCTTCTCCTTTTGAATTAACCACTACATCATTTAATAGGTAAACCTGTTTGGTTAACACAAAGGGTAACGAAAGCGTATCCTGACCTGGCGCAATTTTTATTTTCTTTTCTACTGCTTCAAAACCAACATAATTACAAACGATGGTGTAGGAGCCCGCAACTAGCGTCAACGAAAATTTTGCGTCGGCATTGGCGGTTACACCCTTAGTAGTGCCTTTAATTAAAACAGAAGCATGTGCTAGTTTTTTACCTGATCCATCCGTAATGGAACCCGTTACAACGGTTTGTGCAACCACTTGACTACCACAAAGCAAACCCACAAATACAATAAACAGATAACAATAAAGACGCATAAAACAAAAATAGGCAGCTTCTCATGAATAGAAGCTACCTATTTGTTAAAAGGTAAAATTATATGTCTACTTGGTAGATTTACTAGGCATATATGCGCCAGTTAAGGCCGCAAAACCGCCCAACAATCCACCCACAACACCGGTAACAATGATAAGCGCGATATAAGATCCACCAAGTGGCAGAATTTGTGCCACTTTACTAGATAATAAGTGCGCATTGGCTAAGTCTTTGCCAGTAACTAATCCCGCCCACAAAGCACCTACACCTAAAAATCCTGCAAAAAAACTTTTAGCTGGGGAATCCATAATAAAAAAAGCCACAACGCCAGATGTGCCCACAAAAAGCCACCAAGGAAACTGACTGTATAACCCTACAGCAAAAGCTAAAAAAGCGTGTAAAAAAATTGCCACTATAAATTTCATAAAAATTAAATTAAGAGTTTGTAAAAGTTAAACGCCATTTGAATTGGCTATTTTGTTTAGCCGCTTCTTTAGATAAAAACAATAGGCGGTAATATTTACCAGCAGCCCAACTATCAATAAAGCTGTCATAATATTTACTACCAGGATTTCCATTTTGACCACCCGGATAAACACCATAGGCTTCTATACCATCTACCAGGTGCACTACCATGCGCCAACTAGGACCATGGTTTCCGGTGGTTGCATTTATAATATGCACGCCACCTCCTATTGGTAAATGAAGTCTGCTCAGTGATGGTATTTTTAGTAGGTGATTAACGCGCGTATCTTTATAAGCACCCCATGCAAGCGTACCATCCTTTTCCATTTGCGCTAATTGCGGCGTGGCTTTTTTAATGGCCGCAGTTACCGCATCAACCATTGTCTCTCTTACATTTGGTGTTGTAATATTGTCTTCGAAAAGAATAACAGAATCTTTTAGCATTTGCTCAAGCAGTGTAGACTCATCAGGCCATTGTAAAGGCAGTGCTGCACTTTTAAATTCATCTGCCCAAACGGCTACTTCTAAACTATCCCATATTGCTCTAAATACCGACGCCCCTATTTCATCAACGTCATTGCGCAAATTCCAATTACGCAGATAACCCAAGTACTTTTTTTCGTCGGCATTTAAACTAGACTCATTTAAAAATTTAAAGATCGCAGGCCTAGCCATCTCCGCAAAAATATTATCGTTATTGGTTTGAAGCGCCTGTACATCTAATGGCGTAACACCAAACATGGCATTCAACTTTTTATTGATGATAATGCCACGGTATAAAGGAAATGCATTGGCTGCTCCTAAATAATACGGATAGGTACTATCGGTAGACATTTGGTTGGCGCTACTTACAAAACCACGCTCCGGATTTTTCATCATAGGATTTTCGGAAGCAGGAATCATGCCTTGCCATAAATAACTACTATCCTGTCCTGGCATAATAAAATCTCCTTGCCTATTCCATCTGGCAACAAAAGCGCCCTGTTGCTTTATAGCGATGTCGCCACTTACACTTGCGAATGCAAAGTTTTGACCAGGACAAGTCCAGTGATGAATAGCACTCATATAATCATCAAAATTTTTAGCCCTGTTTAATTCATAAAAAGTTTGAAGTCCGCTGCTACCGTCTTGAGCCGTCCATCTTACTGCAAGGTATTTTCCATCAGAACCATTGGCATTATAACTTTTGTCATACATGACTGGACCTAGTGCCGTAATAGCAACTCTATCTATTGAATCTGGTTGCCCTTTTATTTTAATGCGCTCTTCTTTAATCACTGATCTTTGCCATGCACCATTAAACCAATACTCTTCCATGGTAGTATCCTTAAACTTGATGTCGTAATAGTCTAACACATCTCTACCCGCATTGGTAACACCCCAAGCAATGCTATCGTTAAAGCCAATAATAACGGCTGGTGATCCAGGAAAACTAGCACCATAGGTACTATGTGTTGGCGTTGTAATTTGCACTTCATACCAAAGTGATGGTAAATTTAAACCAAGGTGCGGATCACTTGCTAAAATAGGTTTACCACTTTTAGTTTTTGTTCCAGCAATAGCCCAGTTGTTAGAACCATTGTTTTTATTTGGTGCTTCTGGCGCATTAGGCGCTACAGAACTTGTTTTTGCAAAATACAAAGAGTCTAAAGAAGCCGGCGCTAAGGCAGCCACAGAAGCTTTTTCATACAACGTTCCTTTAGGAATAATTGGATCCAAAGAATCCTGCACGTTGGTATATAATTTATTAAAATCTTCGTAGCCAAAATAATTTTTTGAATTGGTCATTTGAAGATCTGTGGTGGTACCACGGCCTGTTAAATCATAAGACATGAACATTAAAAACAAATAGGTTTTAATAGGTGTCCAGGCTTCAGGTTTATAATCAAGTAATTTATATTCAAATGGAATTTGAGAAGGCTGTAACGATTTGATATATGCATTTACACCATTTGCATAAGACGTAACGGCTGCTTGCAAGGCTGGATTGTTGGCCATTTTTTTCATGGTAGCTTCTGCGCCTTCCAACATGCCTAGTCTTCTAAAAAAACGATCGGTAGCAATACGGTCTGGCCCAACAATTTCACTTAACCTGCCGGCTGCAACATAGGTTTGAAACTCCATTTGCCAGAGTCTAAATTTCGCATGTAAAAAGCCTTGTGTGTAATATGCATCGTTGTCATTGTTTGCATAAATATGCGGCACAAGTCTTTCATCCATTAATACTTCCACTTTATCCTGCAAACCATCCACTACGATATTTGCATCAAAGGATTTATTTTCCGGTTCGGCGTTTTGCCAAAAACCTTGTTGAGGCGATAAGAAATAACCAAGCCTTGGCGTTTTGGTTTTACCCACAGACAAAGGGGTATTAAGCACCGCCACAAGCCCCGTAGTAAGGGCGGCAGAAATAATAAATGGGACTATACGCATATCAATCGATTGAGCACTGAAATTAAGATTTTTTTTGAGGTAATAAAGGTTTTTATAATTGAATGCCAAGCCGGATATTTGCATATGGAATTGTCTACAGACACTAAAAACATATTGGGCCTTCAACTGCCCACCGACCCTCGCTGGGTAGACCTTGCAGCCATTAGCATTGAAGCCATTTTAACGGACCATGCCTATTGCGAGCAAAAAGCCGCGCTTACCTGCATCTCTTATATTCAGCGCTATTCGGACCGGGTAGAACTTGTAAAAGAACTAGCCCCCATTGTTACCGAAGAATGGGGCCATTTTAGACTGGTATTACAGGAGTTGCATAAACGAGGATTACAATTAGGCAAACAGCGTAAAGATTTATACGTTAACGCACTCATTGCGTTTCAAAAAAAAGGGGGTGATGAACCTACCCGCCTATTAGATCAATTACTGATGATGGCACTGGTAGAAGCCAGAAGTTGCGAAAGGTTTAAAAGACTTAGTGAAGGACTTTCTGATGACTACTTAAAAAAATTTTATAGACGTTTTATGGAAAGTGAAGCGGGGCACTACACTTTATTTATTGACCTTGCCACCTTGTACTTTGGTAAAGAAAAAACATTGGGCCGTTGGAGTGAATGGTTGGCTTATGAAAAAGAAGTGATGGAGTCGATGGAAATTAGAGGAGACCGGATCCACTAGTCACACATCCACTAGTGACTTTAAGCAAGCATTTGCGCCTTTAACAATGCTAGGTGTTTAGAAAAATCTAAAAAAGGAAACTGCGCAGATAACGCTTCTATTTTTTGTTGTGTTTTTTGCAAAAATTGTTGGTGCTGATTTGAATGCACAAAAAAAGGCTTGTGCGTTACAGCTAAATTAATAGCAGCAACTTCTTTGATGATATTTTTTGTTTCGGGCGTGGTGCAGGCTTGTAAAAACTTTTCCCATACATACTCGGTAGCATGATAGTTGGGGTGAACCATGTCTTCGCTGTAAAAGCGGTAATCGCGTAAATCGTCAATCACAATTTCGTAGGCTGGAAAATAATAACTGTTGGCATCAGCCTCTACAAGGCTATGCACAGCCTGAATTAAAGCAGCCTTACTCCTATTGTTTTCTACCATACCCTCACGCACATGTCGAACCGGACTAATGGTATAAATAATTTGTAAAGAATGGTTTACTTGACGCAGTTTTTGAATTAAAGACTCGTATAAACTAATAATATCAGCTGGCGTCAATAACTTTTTAGTAAACCAACTAGCAGGTGCTTTATGGTTATTGGCAGCCACAAAATTTGGTGCATACCCATCTGCTTGTTCTGTTAATTGATACACCCACGCAGACCCGAGTGTTATAAATAAATGAGAAGCTTTTTTAATAAACAAATGCGCTTCAGCAGTGGCTTCATTTATTTTAGCAAGTGCCTCTTCGGGTGTTGTTCCAGAAAAACGGCTATGGTGTTTCCAGGAGTGCCAGGCTTCATTATAATAAAATAAATCAGACTTCGTAAAAGTTGGCGCATCGATGTATTGATGCAATGCCTCGGCAACAGATACCGGATTAAATAAAACACCATTTGGATTTTCCAGCACATGGAACAAATGCTTTGCTAATTTTTCGCCCATGTTTTCTGTAAAGCATGAACCAATCATGAGCGTATGATCTCTATGCCCAATTGGACTTTGAAGAGCAGGAATATCAAACGCACAATGAAATTTCATATAGTAAATATTAAGCTTGTAACAAACGCTGTTTCATGGCTTCATACAAAACAATACCAGTTGCAACACCTACATTAAAAGAATCGAAAGTACCTGCCATAGGAATGGTAAAAAATGCATCCGCAGCTTTTGCCAAATAAGGTTGTACCCCTTTCCCTTCATCTCCCATAATCACACAACAAGGATCTGTTAAGGTAAGTTCAAATATTTTTTTATCGGCGCGCATTTCAGAAGTAAAAACTTGTATCCCGTTTAAATGCAGTGTATCAACCGCTTTAATTAAACTATTTACGCGGCATACATGAATATGCTCAAGTGCACCCGCGCTACTTTTTACAGCTTCGGCGTTAAGTGCACCAACGCCCTTATCCGGTATAATGAGCGCCTGCGCACCACAGCAGAGAGCACTTCTTGCGATAGCACCAATATTTCTTACATCGGTAATACCATCCAGCATTACAAATAATGGCGCTTCTCCTTTTTCAACTACGTGATCAATCACTTGTTGTAAATCTAAGTATGCAACTAAACCGGCAAATGCAATAACACCCTGATGATTGGCTTTTGTTAAGCCATTTAATTTTTCGGGCGGCACGAGTTGAATGGGCACATTGTATTCACGCGCCAATTGTCTGATTTGCAAAATGGCTTCGCCTGAAATATTTTTTTGAAATAAAATTTTATCGATAGACCGTCCTGACTGTAATGCTTCTACGAGTGGTTGACGTCCAATAATTAATGCCGATTGTTTGATTGCCATGTAAAAATAAATTAGATAAGAAGGCCCTGCACTTGCAATAATTCAATTTTAGTAAGTGCAGCCACACTCATAGCATCGGTAATGGTTCCATCCGCTACCATGCCAAAAGCGTCCGATAAAGATACTTTTTTAATTTGTAAAGCTTCTGTTTCTTCAGGCTCAGCCTCCTCCTGCTTTAGTTCAGTAGCCAAATAAATAATAGCGAGTTCATCAGAAACAGAATTGGATAAATGAATCCGCATGAGCTCTTTATACTTTGCTGCCACAAGTCCAGTTTCCTCTTTTAATTCCCGAATGGCCGTTTGTAAAGGATCCGTCCCTTCTGGACAGCCGCCTTCCGGAATTTCCCAACTGTATGCATCAATTGTAAAACGGTACTGACCCACCAAATAAGTATGCATATCAGGAGTGATGGGTACCACGCCTACTGCAATATTTTTAAAATGAACCTTACCATAAATACCTGGTTTACCCGCAGGATTAATCACGTCATATTCAGTGACGTCTATCCAAGCATTTTGGTAAATGGCTTTGCTATTTTTTATGGTCCAAGGATTTTTTTGCTGCATGCTATTATATAACCGTGTCAAATATATTGCTAAATAAAAAGCCCCCACTAAAATTAGCAGGGGCTTTTTGTTCTCGTATTATTTTATTTTAAACCAAAGGCCTTTTTAACCTTTGCTACATAATCTAATTTCTCCCAAGTAAATAATTCAACTTTCATTGTTTTTGATTTACCATCTGGGGTTGTAAATGTTTTAGTTACCACTTCATTTTTACGACCCATATGACCGTAAGCAGCAGTTTCACTATACATTGGCGTTCTTAACTTTAAACGTTGTTCGATAAAGTAAGGGCGCATATCAAAAATAGATTCTACCAATTTACCAATTTGACCATCGGTTAATTTTACTTTAGCAGTACCGTAAGTATTTACGTTGATTGAAGTTGGTTTAGCAACACCAATTGCGTAAGAAACTTGTACTAAAACTTCAGAAGCTACACCAGCAGCTACTAAGTTTTTAGCGATATGACGCGTTGCATATGCTGCAGAACGGTCTACCTTACTAGGATCTTTACCAGAGAAAGCGCCACCACCGTGTGCACCTTTACCACCGTAAGTATCTACGATTATTTTACGGCCTGTTAAACCAGTGTCACCGTGTGGTCCACCAATTACAAACTTACCAGTAGGGTTAATATGATATTTGATATCCTTGTTAAATAGTTTAGCGTACTTCTTGTACTTTGCTTTTACGCGAGGGATTAAAATTTCGATGATATCTTTTTTAATCTTCTGAAGCATTTTGCCTTCCTTGTCAAAATCGTCGTGTTGTGTAGAAACAACAATCGCATCAATTCTAACAGGTTCGTTTTTATCGTTGTACTCAAGGGTTACTTGAGACTTTGCATCCGGACGTAAATATTTGATGGCTTTGTTTTCTCTTCTTAATGCAGCAAGCTCAATTAAGATTTTGTGCGCTAAGTCAAGTGCCAATGGCATGTAATCATCGGTTTCGTTGGTTGCATATCCAAACATCATACCCTGATCACCAGCACCCTGCTCTTCTTTCTTTTTTCTATCAACACCTTGATTGATGTCTGCAGATTGTTCGTGAATAGCTGATAAAATACCACAGCTATTTGCTTCAAACATATATTCACTTTTAGTGTAGCCAATTTTCTTGATCACACCACGTGCAATTTCTTGAACGTCTAAATATGCTTTAGATTTTACTTCACCAGCAAGTACTACTTGACCAGTGGTAACTAAAGTTTCGCAAGCCACTTTTGATTGTGGATCAAATGCTAAAAAGTTGTCGATTAAAGCGTCAGAAATCTGATCCGCTACTTTGTCTGGATGTCCTTCAGAAACACTCTCAGAAGTAAATAAATAAGGCATGAATTATGGTTTATAGCTTATAATAAAACACAAATATAAGTAGTAATTGAATACTTATATTCTAGAAAATATAATACGTAATCGCATTCTAAAACGCGTATGTGTGCCGCCCCCAAGTCTTACGCGACCGGTAGCAACGTCATTACCATCTTGAGGACTCAAATAATATACCTGAACCGCAGCAACTTGTGGGTAAGGTTCTTTATATAAAATAGAGTCGTTAACAGGTGCCGATAATCGAAGGGTGTACACGCTGTCTTTGCGGGTTACAATACCTTGCACATACCTACTAATATCGAATGAATAGGCTGCTATTTTAGAATAGCCTGGCACCGATTTAGATAAAACAGATCCACCAAAGTTGGACTTATTAGGACCTTGGTTCGGCGAAAAAATATAGTCGTTAGGGATATTGTATTTTCTGTTTTCGACGGTATCAATAGCACTCAGTAACAAATACCTTGGCGGAGCCATGTAAGCGTCTGATGTATACAGATTGGCATCGTCAGGAACCTGCTCTGCAATAAGCTCGGCCTTATGAATAATTCGATTGCTAAGTCCTTTTAAACCAGGAATTCTTACACGAACATATGCACCTGGACCAGATTGAACATACACAATAGAATCTGATTTATTGGTGGTAGCTGTGTATTTTGTAATCTCAGCACCTACCCTATTACGCGTAATTAAATTGGCATTACCTCCAGAAAAAGAATTGAATCTAAAATAAGTAACTGATGTATCTCTTACCGTTGCACCCGCAGATGATGAATTGTAATAAAGCGCAAATTTTGTATTGGTATCTGCTAAGTTAATATGAATAAGCGCATTTGCCGGGGCTGCCTGATCAACCGTTAAAGCAAAACCAGCAAACAATGATTTGAAAGCAGAGTCTGTGGCATATGCATTTGTAGTATCGTAGTTATTAATAAATCTTTTAGCAACATCAGATCTTAATTTAATTCTGATTTGATGGCTTGCGCGCTCATACCTATTGTTTACAGAATCTGATAAACGAGGAATATGAATGGTTACAGGATCGGCTAGTGTTCCTTTGGTTCTGAATGTATAAGCACCTGGATAATTTGCCGCGTAATTATAACCTGAATTTAAAGGTGTTGTAGGATCAATTTCTGAAACTGTAAGTTTAAGTGGCGCAGACGTGTCACCGTATGCATACCTGTAACTTAAGATTAAAACGGCAGAGTCTACACGAATACTATCTTTTGCACCTGGGATGGCGAAAGGAAAAAACGGTGGTGCTAATTCGAAATACATAGCTGCCGTTGTTTTTCCAAACAAAGGATCGTTTGTGATGGCTCCTAATACATGGTTGTCATTTTTATACACCCGCACCGAATCGTTTTCCATGTAAGTATCTGTAATCACATCAAGAATTGTGTCTTTGGTAATTACACCATCAATGGTTGGAATTAAACCAGCACCAAGTTCTGTGGAAGGAACTTTGGTACAGCTCATAAAAACCATCAACATCAATCCGAAAAATCCTATAAAATTACGTACTGTAAATTTTGAATGCATGTTAGTCTAATTACTTGCCCGCAAGGTCGTTGTACAATTCTAAATACTCTGTTAAATCCGAGTCCCATCCTTTAAATGGAACTACTTTTTTCCCTTTAACTTTTGCAAACTCAGCTGTTAAGCTCGCCTCTATTTGATCGGAACCAAATGAAATGGCATCTGCAAAGCTTGCGCCTCCTTTAAATAAAGCGGTATTGTTGGCAGCTTTAAAAGCTTCTAAATCTTTTTCTTTAACGTTGGCATTGATGAGTGCCTGCTTCATAAAATCAGACCCTAATTCGTTTTCAAAGGTATTTTGACCAATGGTAAAAATTACTTTGCTATTACCAAAAACAGGCTCTTTTTTATAGGCTGTTTTGATGTATGCAGGAATCAGACCGGTCATCCACCCACTACAATGAATAATATCGGGAGGCCATCCAAATTTTTTAACCGTTTCGAGAGCACCTTTACAAAAGAACACCGTTCTTAAAGCGTTATCATCAAACCAATTATCTGATTCGTCATGAAAAACTTGCTTACGCTTAAAAAAGTCTTCGTTTTCTAAAAAGTATACCTGAAGTCTGGCATTAGGTAATGACGCTACTTTAATTTGTAAAGGATAATCATCATCATCTACAGAAACGTTGATGCCCGATAAACGAACAACTTCGTGCAGGCGGTGCCTTCTTTCGTTGATCACCCCAAAACGTGGCATGATACAACGCACTTCAAGTCCACTATCGTTACTTTTAATAGCTAATTTGTTAATGATTTCTGCAAACTCTGTCAACTCCAAATAAGGAGACATCTCGGTAGCAATAAACAGTATTCTTTTCTTTGTAGACATGAGTCACCAATTTTTACCTAGAGCCTAAATTAAGGGAGCAAAGGTACGAAATTTATAAGGAATCGAGCTAGCGCAATGCTTTGACCAAAAAAAAGCATGATTTTAGCTATTCGTGATAACTTTATATATTATTTATTTACATTATATATATAATAAAAATTGTATTCGATTAAATGGTAGAAGGCCTTACATTTGTTTGGACCTATACAAGTACCATGAAAAAGCAAATCAGCGCCATTTTAAAATATGCCTTCTTTTTTGGACTAGGCCTTTTTTTAGTATGGTGGAGCTTGCGACAAATACCCGCCAATAAATGGGACGAATTCATGGATACCCTAAAAGGCGCCAAATACTGGCTGATGGTTCCGGTGTTTGTGATTTTATCCCTTAGTCATATAGTGCGTGCTTTAAGATGGCGCATATTAATGGAACCGATGGGCTACAAGCCTAGCATACCCAATACTTTTTTTGCAGTCATGATTGGCTATTTGGCCAACCTAGCCATCCCGCGTTTAGGAGAAGTTTTAAAATGTACCCTACTCGCTAAATATGAAAAAGTACCCGCCGAAAAATTAGTGGGCACGATTGTAGCAGAAAGAGCTGTAGATGTTTTATCATTAGGCATTGTATTTATCATCACACTCCTCACGCAAACTGATTTAATTGCCTCCTATGGTTTGCAGTTATTTAGACAACTATTTGAAAACAAATCGGGGCAATTTTCGATGCAAAAAATTGGTATGGTAATGGGTGCTATTGTAATCCTTTTTATAGCACTAAAAATTTGGAGTCGCAAATATGGACACCTCCCTTTTGTGATGTCCGCTAAAAATATAATGAGCGGTATTTGGGAAGGTGTATCTAGCATTAGATACCTGCAACAAAAAGGATTGTTTATTTTTTACAGTGTAACTATTTGGGCATTGTATATTGGCGGAACTTGGGTGGGACTGAGTGCCACTGCAGGTACTGCTGGACTTGGTTTTGATGCGGCCCTCGCAGCACTTGCATTTGGCAGTATTGGTATGATTGTAACCCCTGGTGGCATTGGTGCTTATGCATTTTTTATTGCTAAAATTGTAGAAAAAATGGGCGTTCCTTTTGAAATAGGATTTGCCAATGGAACCCTACAGTGGTTTGCTCAATTTATTATTGTATTGATTGTAGGAAGCATCTGTTTAATACTACTTCCCATTTATAATAAAAAAAAGCTATCCAATGAAAGCAATTGAGGCCATTGAACTGAAAGAATATTCGTTAACAAGACTTTTGACACAGGTTGCCGCTTGGCGCATAAAAGGCAAAACAATTGCTTTTACCAATGGATGTTTTGACATACTGCATGAAGGCCATATTGCATCATTAAGTGCAGCTGCAAAGGAAGCCGATTATTTAATTGTAGGACTTAACAGTGACGTAAGTGTGAAGCAGTTAAAAGGAGATTCGAGACCAATTAACAATGAGCAAAGCCGTGCCATTTTATTAAGAAATTTAGCAGTAGTAGACGCTGTTGTAGTCTTTAACGAACAAACACCGCTTGAACTCATTACCGCTATATTACCAGACGTACTTGTTAAAGGAGGCGATTATACCCCCGATCAAGTTGTGGGCGCCAAAGAAGTAATGGCTGCTGGTGGTAGAGTGGTTATCAACCCCATCGTAGAAGGATTTTCTACAACAGGAACCATCCAAACAATTAAAGCGCATTTTTCGTAAATCACTCTCTACCGATTAAGCCTTTTATTTCACCCAGTTATGCTTATTGTTTAAGGTTGCGCCATTAGTTTTATTATGTTTATACACCTTAAATGATCTCATTTTGAAAGAGAATAAAAAAATACTGAACCTCCTCACCCATTTAGTGGCCTGGATTTGCCTTTTTTCGGTGCCATATTTGGTTTTCTTTCCTAGACTCCGTGAGTTTAATATGAGTGATCATATGATGGCGACCATCCTGATCAATTACGTATTTATCATTTTCTTTTACTACCTCAATACGCAGTATTTAGTGCCTGCATTACTGATCAATAGAAAATGGTGGTTGTATATTTTATCGGTGGTTGTATCCTTAAACATTTACCTCTTTACACCCAAACAAGTAGCAACTATTTTTGCTACACCAGAATACGTCGAACAAAATGGAAATTATATTATCAACCCTGCTTTTAAGGGGGATAAAAAAATTACCAGAACGCCTAGAAGATCTAGAAGATTAGCAGACCCCTACAATACCGTTTTATTTTTATTGGTATTATCTTTTGGTACCTGCATATCTGTTACGCAGCGCTGGTTAAGCTCGGAACAAAACAAAAAAGAAACAGAAAACGAAAAATTAAACACCGAGTTATCGTTTTTAAAATCACAGATCAATCCACACTTCTTTTTTAATACCCTCAATAATATTTACAGTTTAGCGATTGTAAAAAGTGAACAAACAGCCCCTGCTGTTATGAAGCTTTCGTCAATCATGCGGTATATTTTATCTGAAACAGAAAAAGATTTTGTACCGCTTAGCAATGAAATTGAATTCACTAAAAATTATATTGAGCTACAGCAAATGCGTTTAACCGATAAAGTAACGGTTGTGTTTAATACAACGGGCGTTATTGATGAAATGCAAATTGCACCACTACTCTTTATACCATTTGTAGAAAACGCCTTTAAATACGGCGTTAGCACTAAAGAAGCTACTACGATTGATATACAAATTCATGCAAGTGCTAACCAAATTGTATTTGAAGCAAGAAATACAATTGCCACCAATATTTCAACCCATTTAGATAGCACAGGTATTGGCATTAATAACGCCAAAAGAAGACTAGCGCTTTTATACCCGGGCATGCATCAGCTTAACATAAGCACACAAGACAACACCTATCAAGTTTCTTTACACATTAACTGTTAATTGTATGATTACATGTATAGCAATAGATGACGAACCACTTGCATTAAAAATTATTGAAGAATACTGTTCTAAAATATCTTTTTTACAACTCGTTAAAACATTTAGTGATACGGATGTAGCACTAGGATATTTAAAAGAGAATAAAGTAGACGCTTTGTTTTTAGACATTCAAATGCCTGATATTACTGGCATTGAATTCTATAAAAGTTTACCGAGCAAACCCATGGTGGTTTTTACAACTGCCTATAAAGATTTTGCAGTAGAAGGATTTAATGCCGACGCCGTAGACTATTTATTAAAACCTTTTGAATACGACCGCTTTTTGAAAGCTGCGTATAAAATTAAAGAATACACCGAGTTTTTAAGTGCGCAGGAAGTACAGCTCAATTCTATTTTTGTGAAGGTCAACTACGAAATCATGAAAATTAATTTGAAAGACGTAGACCTGATCGAAGCACTTGATGATTACATAAAAATATACACGAAGCCCACGCCTGTTCTTACCTTAATGACCCTAAAAGGCATTTTGGAAAAATTGCCACCTCGCGATTTTATTCGGGTACACCGCTCCTATATTGTGCCCATTGCTAAAATTGACAAGTTTAGTAAAAGCAAAATTTGGGTGGGTGAAAAAGAAATTCCCATTGGAAGCAGCTACGGCAGTGTTTATGATCAGCTACTAGCGCATAGCCAGGCTAAATAAAAAGCATCTCACGCCCAATGGCTTGCCGGCTCTTTTATAATTTTATTAAGAGTTTGACCCCTCAGTCACAAGTTAGAAACCTGTAATTTAGCGCTATGAAAATGCGCTTTACCCTTTTTACGATTATTGGCTCTACCCTACTGCTTTTTAATGGCATGCATCAACTCCATGCACAAGTAGTGCCAAAAAACTGGCAAACATTAGACCCCAGTGCCGACAAAGTATTAGGTATTAGTTTACAAAAAGCCTATGACTACCTAGGAAGTAAAAATAAAAAAGCCACACCCATTATTGTAGCAGTTTTAGATTCGGGCATTGATACCACACACGAAGATTTGAAAAATATTTTATGGACCAACACCAAAGAAATTCCGGGTAATGGTATTGACGATGATAAAAACGGATATATAGACGATGTGCATGGCTGGAATTTTTTAGGTGGTAAAAATGGACAAAGCGTAAAAAGAGCCCCCGATGAGCGTTCCAGAATTTATCATAAATACAAGGCCAAATTTTTAAACCCCAGCCTCGACACAAACACGCTCAGTAAAGCAGATAAAGCGCTTTTTACAACCTGGAAAAAAACGGAAACAGAATTAAATTTTAGTGACGAAGAAAAAGACCAACTAAAATATGTTGAAATGCTTGCAAGTGCTTTTAAAAAGCATGACAAAGTATTAAAGCAAGAAATGAATGTGGTAAGCTACAATAGAGAAACACTCACAAAATTTATTCCGAGTAGTATTATAGGTAAAGAGGCTAAATTAGGGCTCCTATCAATGCATAGGCTGATGCAATTAGACGAGCAGGAATTAAACACTTATACCATTGCACAAATAGATGAATATATAGAAGGCAAAACAGTCGCTTTTGGTGCCAAAGAAAAATTACCCAACGACGAAAGAACCCTTATTGTTAGAGACAATTACTATAATTTTTTAGACGCCTATTATGGCAACAACGACATCATGGGCCCTACCCCTAACCATGGCACACATGTAAGTGGCATTATTGCTGCTAGCAGAAACAACGGTACCGGAATAGATGGTGTAGCGGATGCTGTAAAAATTATGATGCTGCGCGTGGTACCCGATGGTGATGAATATGATAAAGACGTGGCGCTTGCCATTAAATATGCAGTAGACAATGGCGCCAAAATAATTAATATGAGTTTTGGAAAAGCCTATTCGCCCGAAAAATATTGGGTGGATAGTGCCGTTGTATACGCGGAGCAAAAAGATGTTTTACTCGTACACTCGGCAGGTAACGAAAATTATAATTTAGATAGTATCACTGTATTTCCAAATGCATACTTAGCCGCCTACAAAAAAAATGCAACTAGTTTTATGACGGTTGGCGCTAGCAGCGACACCCTTATTACAGAAGCTAGTATCGCCGCAGATTTTAGCAGTTATGGCAAACAAAATGTAGACCTTTTTGCACCTGGCGTAAAAATATATTCAACCCTACCTGGCGGAAACGTTTATGGTAACCAAGATGGCACGAGTATGGCAACACCAATTGTAACTGGCGTTGCAGCAATACTTCGCAGCTACTACCCTAGCCTATCTGCCAAGCAAGTAAAAACAATACTAGAAAAATCAGTGTACGTTCCGGCAGCCTCAGCGCCATGTTTACTTCCTGGCAATAGCAGTATATCAACTCCATTTAGTAGGCTCTCTAAAACCGGCGGAATTGTAAATGCATATAACGCGGTGGCTCTTGCAAACAGCACGGGTAATAAATAAGAAAGCCCCAACAAAATGCTGGAGCTTTCTATCTCGGAGGGGGTGTAAATATTATTTAGCAAATAAATGCACAGCAATTTGAACGTCTTTAGAAGGACCTGCATAAGCAATGCCTAATACGGTACGATCAATGCTAAAATAAGCTTGACCAAAAAGTCCTTTTTCAGAAGCACTTCTAATATTAGCGGCAAAGCTTACAGGAACTGGAACACCTTTGATGTTTAATGATCCGTTGATGGTACAAGCTGTTGCGCTTGAATAATCTACAGAAGAAATAGTGTATGTAGCTTCACCAAATTTAGCTACGTCAAAAAAGTCAGGGCTTTTTAAGTGACCCGCTAATCTTTCACCAGCAGCATCGGTAACTTTTAAATTGGCTAGGTCAATTACAAAAGAACCACCTACTAACTTACCGCCTTCAACTTGAACGCTTCCACCTTTTACGGTAAAGGTACCAGTATGAAAATCAGCTGCTTTTGAGCCAATAAAGTCTACACGGCTTTTATCTGACTGCACAGCAAGGGTAATAGGCGCTTTAGGGTTTTTTGGGGCAACAAATGCTAAAGAACTCACTAAAAAAGCGGCTCCTAATAGCAAAAAGGATGTTTTTTTGATCATTGTATTGAATTTTAAGTGTTTATGAAGTCTATTAGCGTAAAATTAAGGGTTTTAATGTAAAGCCGTTTCGCTTATCTTCGCAAAAATTTTTTGTATGAATCTTCATGAGTACCAAGCTAAAGAACTCCTTAAAAAGTACAACGTTCCAGTACAGGAAGGTGTAGCGGTAGAAACAGTAGACGCAGCAGCTGCGGCTTATGCCACTTTAAAGGCCCAAACCGGCAATAATTTTGCAGTTATTAAAGCCCAAATTCACGCAGGTGGTAGAGGTAAAGGTAAAATAGAGGGAAAAGAGCAGCGCGGTGTAGCGGTTGCTAAAAGCGAAGACGACGTAAAAACAATTGCTGGTAATTTATTAGGCGGCACCCTTGTAACCATTCAAACAGGTGCAGCAGGTAAACTCGTTAATAAAATTTTAATTGCGCAAGACGTATATTATCCTGGCCCTAACGAAGTAAAAGAATTTTACTTGTCAATTTTATTAGACCGTGCAAAAGGAATGAATGTTGTGATGTATAGCACCGAAGGTGGCATGGATATTGAAGAAGTAGCACACAACACGCCAGAAAAAATATTTAAAGAGTGGGTACACCCAGGTGGCGGCTTACAAGGTTTTCAAGCACGTAAAATTGCTTTTAACTTAGGCCTATCTGGTGACGCTTTTAAAAACTGTGTAAAGTTTGTAACCAACTTATACAATGCATACGTAAACCTAGATTGCGGTATGCTTGAAATCAATCCTTTGTTTAAAACATCCGATGAAAAAATCATTGCGGTGGATTGTAAAATGAATATTGATGACAATGCACTGATGCGCCACGCTGATTTATTAGCGATGCGTGATGTATCTGAAGAAGATCCTACCGAAGTAGAAGCTGGTGAGTTTAATTTAAACTTTGTGAAACTTGATGGCAACGTAGGTTGTATGGTAAATGGTGCAGGACTTGCAATGGCTACCATGGACATGATTAAGTTAAGTGGTGGTGAGCCAGCTAACTTCTTGGACGTAGGTGGTACTGCAAATGCACAAACCGTAGAAGCTGGTTTTAGAATTATCATGAAAGATCCTAACGTGAAGGCTATTTTAATCAACATCTTTGGCGGTATCGTTCGTTGTGACCGTGTTGCTGCTGGTGTTATTGAAGCCTTTAACAAATTAGGCAATATCAATATTCCAATCATTGTTCGTTTACAAGGAACCAATGCAGTAGAAGCTAAAAAATTAATTGATGAGAGTGGACTTAAAGTTCAATCGGCTATTCAGTTAAGCGAAGCTGCAGACCTTGTTAAAAAAGCAGTTGCATAATAAGATTTGTAAGAATACTTTAAAAGCCTCCAACTTGTTGGGGGCTTTTTTATGCACATGCACTGCTCGCTATTTTATTGCGCGGAATATTTTCTTACGGATTTACAATGGGCTTCACTTCTGATAGCGCGCTAAAGGTGTAACGAAGTCCGGTTTTAACCTCAACACATTCGTAACGTTTACGGCGTAGTGGCCCTTTACAAAAGATGCGGCCATTGTCTGTTGCAAAAAACGAACCCTCTGGAATACCTGCTACCACAGCGTATCCGGGCTTGTGTTTTTCGTTATAGCCACGAAGTACGAGCAAGAGTTCTGTTTCTCCACCGGCTGTGGCTGCAGGATTTAAAATAGATTTTTGTAATGCCTTTTCTACATCCGGCGGAAATATTTGTTGCGCAACAAAAGAACTCAAGAGCTGCCCATAACAAAATTTCCATTCTTTACCATGCGCTTCTACACGGTTACTAAATTTTTCGAACGTAAGTAAATGCGCGAGCTCGTGTAAAAACGTAATTAAAAATTCATACTTATTTAAATTGCCATTGATGCTAATGCGGTGGTTAGCTCCCCTACCCGGATGACGGTAATCTCCAAGTACCGATTTACGCTGTTTGGTAATAGTTAAATGCACCCGGTACTCGTGGAGGTAAGCAAGTACCTGCTCGAAACTTTTTTCTGGCAAAAAACCTGCCAGCGCCTGCATCGGATGCTCTTTAATGGGCATTATTTTTTAACGTTCAGTTTTAAAAATAGCCTGATTTCAAGCCAGGTATAAAGTGGGTACAGCGCAAATCCGGCATACACAGAGCGTGGGCTAATGGCAGCGCCTGCTAGTTTCATATAGAGTAAAACGGCCACCGCAATACCCAATAATCGGAGCCCCATAGCCATCATAACCGTGCGCACAAGTACATTGGGATTTGGATTTTTAGAAGCATTGATTAGCGCAAATAAACCTAGCAGCGTTACTACAAAAAGTAACACATTAGCAGACATGATAACGGTAGGTACAAATTTATATTTGATAAGTTCCTGCTCACCTATTTGAATCATCGAGGCTACAAAAACAAAAAGTCCAGTAATTGGATATAGCAGTTTAAATTCTGAATTACTAAATCTGGGCATTGTTAATTTATTTTTTTGTTCCGGTTTTATTTTTTTGTGCTGGTTTTATTTTTTTGTTCCGGTTTTATTATCGGTGTCTTTGATCACTTTTATAATGAGTCCAATGCCTACGAGCAGGGGAAGTATCCAGACAAAAACAGGTTTTCGAGAAAAAAATTTGAGATCCAGCCATTTGCCGCCGAAGGCGGCAAATGCAAATGACACCAATAGTTGGGTGGCCAAACTTGCATATTGTAAAAACGGCTTTGAATCTTTTTGAGGCATGGCTAAATGAATGATGTTAATTTAATCGTGAATCACTTCTGCCTTTGGAATATTTAATGGAACCGTATCCAATTCCATCCCCTTGTCTGTTCCTTCCATCACTTTTTTAACGCTGTTAAAATATTGTTCGTTGTAACGGATTACTTGCTCTAAAGAATCGGTTCTAATTTTTAAATTTTGAAGTGCCGCGCGACCTTCACGCGTGCCATATCCTGGTATATAATATTTAAGCGGCGTAAATGCAATAAAAACGATGGTAATCCCAATTAGAAAAACGAACAAAGTACTAAGGCCAATATATACGCTTGTTCTAGAGAGTTTGAGGGTGACAACTTCTTCAAAAGTATCGTCGTCCATTACCACTAAACGGTAGTGGGTGCCAAGGCGGGTGGGCTCGTTTTTTGTAGGTATGGTGTCCATATTGTTAAATAAGCATAAAGGTAGCCCTTAAAGTTGTTTTAATACGCCCTCAAAACAGAAATAAATGTATTTTTAAGGCCTATTTTGAGATACATGAAAACCTATGCGCTGGTATTATTTTTGTTGGTTGGCTTGGCATACGATTTAGTTGCCCAACCCTACACGGGCATAAGTTTACAAAAAAACAAACCCTACACCGAAAGACTCTTACCTGCCGAAAAAACAGGCGAAAAAGGATTTAGGTTACCTAAGCGAATATTTAACAATACGGTTACGAGGTACAACTACGTTTTTAATGCCACAAATAGGCTTAATGAAATTATTGAAAGAGCTACCCAAAAGCAAATCGAAAACTATGCGGAGCTACTCCCCTTTTATCCCTACAGTTTAGAGGTAACTGCAAAGGATGAAATTGATACCATCATTTACAAGTGTACTGCTGGTATTTTGTTACACGATTTAAGAAGTGATTGGGTTGATAATTTATACATCATTTTAGGAAAAGCATATTTGCACCGACAAGATTACGATTCGGCACTTGCCGTTTTTAAATATGTCAACTATGCTTTCGCCCCAAAAGACGAAGGTGCTGATATTCCTATTGGAAGTAATATTAGTAACACGGGTGGCGTATTTTCTATTTCAACCAATGAGAAAAGAAATATCTGGAAAAAAATAACCACCACCATTCCTAGCAGGAACGAAAGTTTTTTGTGGATGATTCGTACCTATCTCGAACAAAATAAACAATCGGAAGCAACAGGACTAGCAGCGCTTTTAAGAACAGATAAAATATTCCCTGCAAGACTTATTCCTACGCTCGACGAATTAACAGCTTATGGTCATTACAAAGGGGAACGCTACGAATTAGCTGCAAATTTTTTAGCAAAAACAATTTCGTTTGCGGCAAATAAAGCAGATAAATCAAGAAAAGCATACTTAACCGCGCAGATGTATGAAAAAGCTGGCAGCTACACACTAGCTAAACAGTACTATCAAACAGCCATTGATGCAGCGCAGGACCCCTATCTAGAAATATACGCCAACGTAGCACTCAATAGATTAAGCGTTACTACAGGAGCAGACAGTAAAGCGCTACTACTGATGGCCAAAAAAGATAGGTACGAAGCCTACAAAGACGTTATTTATTTTGCAGCAGCTTCTATCGAACTTTCAAAAAAGAATTATACCCTTACTCAAAATTATTTATTAGAGAGTATTAAGTATGCAGGTGACAATGAATTGCAAAAGCAAAAATCATTTGTACTACTAGGTGATATCAATTACGATCAAAAAAAATATGGTGCTGCCTATAACTTTTACGATAGCATTAATGTTCAAAACCTGGAGCTGATTCAAAAAGAAAAAATTGAAACTAGAAAGCCTGCCCTTCAACTCATCAATGCCAATTTAACCATTATTGAACTAGAAGATAGCTTGCAAAAAATTGCCGCCCTCCCTGAAATTGAAAGGACCATTTTTTTAAGAAAGCTTTACAAACAATTACGCAAAGAAAAAGATGATGCCTCACAGGATAAAATACTAGACGCAAATGCGGCCGCTAATTTTGATTTGTTTAGCAGTAGCGCCAACGCCGATTTTTATTTTTTAAATAAAGCACTACGTTCTAAAGGAGCGACCACTTTTAAAACAACATGGGGCAATAGACAAAACCTTGACAATTGGAGAAGACAAGCCGCGCTGGATGCCAGTATTGGAACAGCAACCATCAATACGGCCGCAGTCACCACAGATGCTACAAACAAAGACAGTAGTTCAACTATTAGTTACGAAGCACTAGCCGAATCGATCCCTACTGGAGCCAAACAACTAGAAGCCTCCAACGAAAAATGGGCCAAAGCACTACTTGACAATGCGCAAATATTTCAACTAAATTTATCCGACTACCCTTCTGCTATAGAAGCCTACCGTTTTTATATCAGTAAGTTTTTATCAGGCGCTTCACTTGATTTGGCCTATCACAATTTAGCACTTTGCTATAGCGTTGTTGGTGATGAGGCGAGAGCAGATTCGGTACAAAAACTTTTTAAAGTTAAATTCCCAAGTAGTAAGTTGCTTTCCAAAAAAGAAGTAAGTAATACTCCTAGCATCAGCGGCGCAGATATTACCTACAATACTATTTACGAATATTTTACCAAAGGAGAATACGAAAAAGCACTTGCACTAAAGGAAGAAGCTACCGCTAAATTCGGAAAAGACATTTGGGCACCACAGTTTTTATTTATGGAAGCAACCCTTCTTATGAAAAACAAAGAAGACAGTGCTGCCATACAAAAATTAAATAAAATTATAGCCAACTATAAAGAAAGTAGCATCGCAAAAAAAGCGGCTGCCGTTTTAGAAGTATTAAAGCAAAGAGAAACCATAGAAAAAGAAATCAATAAACAGCCTGCCAAAAAAGAGGAAGGCCAATAATATTAAACGCATCATTATGGAAATGTCAAAACCTGTTCGTGTCTTTTGGCGCATCTTTTTTTGGAGTATGGGTGGCCTTGGCCTCTTTTTACTCATGATTAATTTTGGATGGTTGGGTAGCATGCCTTCTATCGATGATATCGAAAATCCAACAGCATCACTAGCCAGTCAGGTATATGCGCAGGATGGGACCCTGATGGGAAAATTTTATTTAGAAGACCGCATAAATGTTCAATACAAAGATATTAGCAAGCATGTTGTAAATGCGCTTGTGGCCACCGAAGACGAACGCTTTTATGACCACAAAGGAATTGACCCACGCTCACTCGGTAGAGCCCTGTTTTTTTTAGGTAGTGAAGGTGGCGCGAGTACCATTACCATGCAAACAGCAAAAAACTTATTTACCAATAACTGGAGCACGAGCAATATTTTACTCCGAATGATTCAAAAAATTAAAGAATCACTAATTGCCATAAAGCTCGAAAGAAATTTTACCAAAGAAGAAATTATTACCCTCTATTTAAATACAGTGGCATTTGGAGATAATGTGTTTGGCATTAGAAATGCGGCTAAAACATTTTTTCAAAAAGAGCCAGACCGCTTAAATGTGCAGGAGTCGGCGGTACTCATTGGTATGTTAAAAGGAGCCACTCTTTACAACCCTCGCCGCAATCCAAAATTAGCACTTGACAGACGCAACACCGTACTCAGTCAAATGGTACGTAACAATTATTTACCAGAGGCAGAAGCAGCAAAACTAAAACTAACTCCTATCGAGCTCAACTATAAAAAGCTTGATGAGTCGGCGGGATTGGGACCTTATTTTAGAATGATACTTGGCGAAGAACTAAAAAAATGGTGCAAAGAAAACACCAAACAAAATGGCGACAACTACAACCTCTACCGTGATGGCTTAAAAATTTATACCACCATCAATCCGCGTATGCAACAGTACGCAGAGGAAGCCGTGGGTAAGCACATGAACTACCTACAAAAAATATTTAACACCCAAGCCAATATCAAAGACGGAAGTATTTGGAAAGGATACGAAAATGTTTTGCAAAATGCCATGAAGCAATCAGACCGTTGGCGCAACTTGCAAAACGAAGGACTCGACGAAGAAGAAATTAAAAAAACATTTTCTGAAAAAGTAAACATGCGCATTTTTACTTGGAACGATACGCGTGAAAAAGATACGGTGATGACGCCTTACGATTCTATCAAGTACCACCGTCAAATGTTGCAAGCAGGTTTTATGGTTATGGATCCATTAACTGGCGAAGTGAAAGCATGGGTAGGTGGTATTGGATTTAAGAGCTTTAAATACGATCACGTTAATATCAATACCAAAAGACAAGTGGGCTCTACCATGAAGCCCCTACTCTATAGTTTAGCGATTGAGGAAGCTGGCTTTACACCCAACACAACCGTATATGACCAACAACAAAGTTTTGGTAGTTATGGTCTTGTGCCTGCCACAGGTAAATCATGTACAGGCCAGTCGATGCCAATGGCTGCAGCACTTGCACAATCACGCAACTGTGCCTCGGCGTATATTTTAAAACAACTCGATACCGAAGGCAATAACAGTGCTAAACGTTTGGTTGAATTTTTAAAGCGTAGCGATATCACTGCTAATATTGATCCATACCCTTCTATTGCACTGGGTGCTTGTGAAATTTCATTGTTTGAAATGATGCAGAGCTACAGTATGTTTCCGGGTAAAGGCTTTAATGTAAAGCCCATGTACATTACACGTATCGAAGATAGAAATGGAAATGTGCTAGCAACCTTTACGCCAAAAAGAAAAGAAATTATTAGTGAAGTAACAGCCTACTCAGTTGCTAAAATGATGGAAGGTGTGATGCGCGCCGGAACAGGACGCGGCATGTGGAGTTATGTACCCGATATGGCTATTGCAGGAAAAACAGGAACCACCAATGAAAATAGTGATGGTTGGTTTATAGGTTATACCCCTCAACTTATTGCTGGTGGATGGGTTGGTGCCGACGACCGTTTTATACATTTTAATAAAGAGAGTGCCTGGGGTCAAGGTGGTAGAGCCGTACTACCTATTTGGGGTTACTTTTTTGGTAAAGCCGCTGCAGATGCTAACTGTGGCATTGATACCAAACTTACATTTAGTAAACCTGATATGGTTGAAAATGAAATCATGCTGGATTATTTAAACAATACCCCACCAGTATTAGGTGCCGAAAGTGAAGATTTAGGAACGGGTACAGAAGGTGATTATGCAGTGCCACTTGATATTAAAGCCGAAGACATTGCACCTGAATCACAAAAAGCAACAGACACAAAACCTGCCACAGATCCTAAACCTACCGATCCTAAAAAACAAACACCACCGCCAGCTGCAGTGGTAACAAAACCAATAGACAAGCCACAAGATAAACCGGCGGACAAACCTAAAGCAGTGCTTCCAAAAAAAGGTGGAACTAAATAAATTTTTTAATCACTCCGCGGTATTAGAGTGCTTTATTGACAAAATTAAAATTCAGGGATAACTGATGAAACATATTACGCTGGTAAAATCCAGTAGCGTAATTGATATGTAATTTTTGCATGAGCACAGCTACACCAAAAGTAACGCCATTAAGTCCATTGGTGATATTGTATCCATTTAAAGATTGTCTGCGCAGCACATTGTAACCAAGATTGCAATGAATATTTTCATTGACGGTTAACTGCGCTCCTAACACCACATGCGACATCATTTTTTCAATGGTTGAAAATTGTTTGCCGGATTCTGAAATAATAAAACTCGTATCTGATCCAAGTAAATTAAAGCGCTGTAACTGCTGTAAGGTCAGTGAAAATTGTAGTGGCGCATCTGCTAATTTTTTAGAGATGCCAGCATTTATTTCAAAAGGAAGTTCTTCTTTTACGGCGCCTGCATACGCATTTAATTGCGTTCCCATATTGGCTACCACTACTCCTGCTTGTAGCCCTGCGGCTTCATCAAAATAAGTTAGTGACGCATCCAGAGCAAGTGCAGATGAACGGTAAGCGCTGTAATTTGAATGAATGAATTTTGCAGCAGTACCGAGCCACCACTTGTCTTTATACTGTTTACTCGTTCCTAATTGAACCGCAAAATCAGTTGGGCGGTACATACCTAATATATTACCAGCAGCATCTGTTTGATCGATACTTCCATAATTTACATATTGAACACCGAGTCCTATATTTTGCGCACCAACAGTATAACCAGCCATACAACTGTACTGATTAATGCCCGCTAGTAAACTTGAAAATGAAGTAGCGACCTGGCCATGATGTGCAGGCCTTAGTAATGACGGATTTGAAAAACCCGCTGCTACATTATTTCCGATGAGTGAAACATTAGATCCTCCAAGTGCAGCAACTTCTGCGGTAGCTGGATTTTTTAAAAAACTAAATACCGGATTACCTCCTTGTGTTTGCGCAAAAGCATGCACTACTCCAACCCATAAAAAAACAAAGAGTAAACGGGCGCGCATAAAACAGTTGTAATTTTTTAAAATTAAACAAGGGCAAGGTCTACAACCTGCTGCATTGTTTTTACATAATGAAAAGTTACTCCTTTAATAAATGCCTTGTCAATTTCATTGACATCTTTTTCATTTTGCGCACACATAATGATCTCCTTTAAGCCAGATCTTTTAGCTGCCAATACTTTTTCTTTAATACCTCCTACTGGTAACACCTGACCACGAAGGGTGATTTCCCCTGTCATGGCTAAATAAGGTTTTACTTTTCTACCAGTAAATGCAGAGGTTAAAGAAGTAAGCATAGTAATACCTGCGCTAGGACCATCTTTTGGTGTTGCACCTTCTGGTACGTGCACGTGAATATTCTTTTTAGAAAACACTGTAGGATCTATACCGTATTTTTTAGCGTTGGCTTGTAAATAACTTAACGCGGTTGTAGCACTCTCCTTCATCACATTACCCAAATTACCGGTAAGCTTTATTTCGCCCTTGCCATCACTTAAAATGGTTTCAATAAATAATATATCGCCACCTACATAGGTCCAGGCAAGACCTACAGCCACACCTGGCATATTTGCCAACTTGTATATTTCGTTGCTATAACGTGCTTGACCCAGTATTTTTTCGATGTCTGGCGCCGTCAAGGTTGTTTTTACTTTGTTTTTAGTGGCATATTCTTTAGCCTGAAAACGCATTACGGATGCTAGCTGACGGTCTAATTCACGCACGCCACTTTCTCTGGTATAGTTTTCAATAATTTTTTCAAGGACCTTATCGGCAATTTTAAAATTCACTTTTTCGAGGCCATGGGCTTCTTTTTGCTTGGGCACGAGGTGCTTTTTAGCAATTTCAACCTTCTCTTCTACGGCGTAGCCACTTAAGTCAATAATTTCTAGACGGTCACGTAATGCCGGCTGAATATTTTGAATATTATTAGCCGTAGCAATAAACAACACTTTAGAAAGGTCGTATTCGAGCTCTAGGTAATTATCGTAAAAATTACTGTTTTGCTCCGGATCCAACACCTCTAGTAACGCCGATGAAGGATCGCCACGGTGGTCGGCACCAATTTTGTCTATTTCATCCAGTATCATAACTGGATTTGAAGACTTACATTTTCTAATATTTTGAAGGATACGGCCCGGCATTGCCCCAATATAGGTTTTGCGGTGCCCCCTAATTTCACTTTCGTCATGTAAACCGCCAAGGCTCAAACGCACATATTTACGACCAATGGCATGCGCAATAGACTTTCCAAGCGAGGTTTTACCAATACCCGGAGGGCCTAAAAAGCATAAAATGGGGCTTTTCATGTCGCCTTTTAGCTTTAAAACGGCTAGGTATTCGAGAATACGACTCTTAATTTTTGCCATTCCGTAATGATCGATATCCAGTACTTTTTTGGCATTTTTAAGGTCATAATTATCGGAAGTATAGCTGTCCCATGGAAGGTCAAGCATTAAGTCGAGGTGATTGTAAACCACCGAATAATCGGGGGTGGTTGGGTGCATGCGCTCTAGTTTGGCCACACCCGTGTCAAAAGCATTTTTTGCAGCTTCTGGCCATTTCTTGCCTTCGGCCTTCTTTTTCATATCCGCAATTTCACGCTCGTTTGTATCACCCCCAAGCTCGTCTTTGATGCTCTTTAATTGCTGCTGTAAAAAGTAATCCCGTTGTTGTTTATCCAGCTCGGTTCTGGTTTTATTGGTCACTTTATTTTTAAGTTCCGCAAACTGAAGTTCTTTTTGTAGTATTAAAATTAAACTTTCAGCTCTAGTATTTATATCATTGATTTCCAATAGCTTTTGCTTTTCAGAAATATCACTATTTAAGTTAGAGCTTACAAAATTTATGAGAAATGAAGGGTTTTCGATGCTCTTTAAAATGATCCCAGCCTCTGTAGGAAGATTAGGTGATAGCTGAATAATTTGCGTTGCCAGGTCTTTAATACTACTTACAATGGCAGCAAAATCGTCCCCTTCTGGACTAGCGTCTTCTTCAAATAATTTGATACTCGCCTTAAAATAAGGATCGTCGGTGAGCATAGAAACCAGCTCAAATCTTTTTTTACCCTGAATAATAATGGTGGTACCACCATCCGGCATTTTAATAAGCTTAATAATTTTTGCCACCGTACCCACGCTGCATAAATCTGCAGCAACCGGCTCCTCAATATTGGCATCCTTTTGAGACACGACACCTATAAGCTTGTCGGCTTTATAAGCGTCATTCACCGCCTTAATGCTTTTATCCCTCCCTACGGTAATAGGCAAAACCACCCCTGGAAACAATACCGTATTGCGCAGTGGCAAAATGGCAAGCTCTGAAGGTATCACCATATTTTTATCCTGTTCAGACTCCTGCTCGTTCATTGGTATGATGGGCATAAAGTCTGTATCCTCTTCTGATCTAAAAAACATGTTCTCTTTTATCATGATATCTGGGTCAAATTGTCACAACGGGCCGGAGGCCCGTCTCTAATCTATTGCACATAGAACTAAACAATATTGATGCCAAGCTGGTACAAGCATAGGAAACCGGTACAAACTGGCACAAAAAAAAAATCCTCACGACTTTGTCGTGAGGACCTTCTTGCAAGAAGTATATGTTTTATAACAAATACGACTAGTGAGCAGCAGCAGTTGTATCAACAGCAGTTGTATCAGCTACAGCAGTTGTGTCAACAGCTACAGCAGCAGTGTCAACAGTTGCAGTTGTGTCAGCAGCAGCTTCTTTGTTTTCACCTGAGTTACATGCTACGAAAGCTACTACAGCTAAGATTGCGAATACTTTTTTCATTGTATTTGTTTTTTTGAGTTAATAATTGTGCGCAAAGATAGGTGTCAGATTTAAATTAACAAATTTTTTGCGCTATATTTTATTTTTTCCTAAAGTATATGCGAATAGGCACTCCCTTAAAATTAAAGTTGTTTCGGAGCTGGTTTTCCAGGTAATTACGGTACGGAGACTTGATATCTTCGGGGTAATTGGTAAAAAAGGCAAAAGAAGGCACCGGCGTAGGTAACTGCGTTACATATTTAATTTTAACTGTATTTCCTCTAACCACCGGAGCATGGTAAGCAGCAACCGCTTTTAACATCACTTCATTTAATTGAGAAGTTGGAATTCTACGGCGCTTGCTTTCAAATACCTCTAACCCACTTTCGATGGCTTTAAAGATCCTGGTTTTCTCTTTTGCCGAAACAAATAAAATAGGCACATCAGTAAATGGCGCTAATTTTTGCTTCAAGTTTTTCTCGTAGTCACGTGCTGTATTCGTCTCTTTTTCAACGAGATCCCACTTATTTACAAGCACTACAACTCCCTTTCCTTTGCGGGCAGCCAAACTAAAAATAGTGATATCTTGTCCGGTAACACCCTTATGGGCATCAATCACAATAAAGCAAACATCGGCTTCATCCATAGCCTTAACAGCTCTGATAATGGAGTAAAACTCGAGGTCATCCTTTTCTTTAGACTTCTTTCTGATACCCGCTGTGTCAATTAATATAAATTCTTTTTGAAATAGATTGTAATGGGTATGAATGGTATCGCGGGTTGTTCCGGCAATATCACTTACAATGGTACGCTCCTCACCTACAAGTGCATTAAGTAGTGACGACTTCCCTACATTGGGCTGACCAATAATGGCAAACTTAGGAATGTCAGAACCTGAAATTTCCGCTTCCGCATCTTCTGGTTTAATTTCGGCACAAATAGCGTCCATTAAATCTCCGGTACCACTACCTGAGATACTGGAAACGAAGAAGTTATGCTCAAAACCCAAACCGTAAAACTCGGTTGCCTCAAGCTCTCTTGTTCCATTATCTACCTTGTTTACTACTACATAAACCGGCTTTGGGGTACGTCTTAACATATCCGCCATAGCATCATCCAAATCGGTAATGCCGGTAGCTACGTCCACCATAAATATAATAGCGTTCGCTTCTTCCATAGCGATTCTAACCTGCTTTCTAATTTCGGTTTCAAACATATCGGAAGAATCTGGAACAAACCCACCCGTATCTACCAGGTTAAAACTTTTACCATTCCAATCCGTTACCCCGTACTGACGATCTCTGGTAACACCACTAATGTCATCAACAATAGCTTTACGCTGCTCTAAGAGGCGGTTAAAAAACGTGCTCTTACCTACGTTTGGCCTTCCAACAATTGCGACTGTATAGCTCATAATATATGTGTAAAATAGTTAAAATAAATATTCAAATGATAGTACCTAATTAATTGTAAATCAATTTATTGATACCCGTATTCTTTTAATTGACTGTCGTTATCTCTCCACTTAGGACGCACTTTTACAAAGAGTTCTAAAAACACTTTTTGTCCTACAAAGGCTTCAATATCTTGTCTGGCCTGTATCCCAATTTCACGAATCATAGTCCCACGCTCCCCTATAATAATAGCCTTTTGGGTTTCGCGGTGCACGATAATATCGGCCTGAATTTTAATGATATTTTCCTTTTCCTTAAACTCATTGATCAAAACGGCACTATGATACGGGATCTCATCCCCAAATAAATGGTAGATCTTTTCCCTAATCAACTCGGCCACAAAAAACCTGGTAGGCATATCGCTCAAATCATCTTCACTATAAAAAGGCATTCCATCTGGCAAAAATGTCAGCACTTCCGCTAACAGCTTTTGTAAATGCACTTTTTGAAGGGCCGATATCTTCACCATCTTTTTGCAATAGCTCTTGGCTGCAAAAAACTCTGTAGCCTCTGCAATTTTACCATTGGCAGCAGCATCAATCTTATTTAGAACAACAATCGCTGGCACTTTAAGCCTTAAAGCCTCAAAAATGGCGCTGGTTTCTTCAAAATTATCGTTGGCATCAACAATGAGCAGGGCAACATCCGCATCTTCGAGAGCCGTTTTAACCGCGTGCATCATGCGCTCATGCAGTTTATACCTAGGGTCAATAATACCTGGCGTATCCGAAAATATGATCTGATACTCGCCCGGGTTGTTTAAAAACGCCTTGATACGATGCCTGGTGGTTTGTACTTTAGGAGACACAATGGCCATTTTTTCGCCAATAAGAGCGTTTAGCAAGGTACTCTTGCCAGCATTGGGTCTTCCAAAAATATTTACAAATCCAGCTTTCATGGTTGGTTTTACTTGATTAAAGCCACCTTAAAGGTAGCTACAAAAAGAAAAAGACCCCGATTTGAGGTCTTTTTTGTTGCGAGGGAAGGGATCGAACCTCCGACCTTCGGGTTATGAGCCCGACGAGCTACCGCTGCTCTACCTCGCGATGTTTGGAGGGCAAAGGTAACGCTAGGAGGCTAGTTCACCAAATATATTTCAACGATTTAAAGCGGCTTAATACTAGAAGCACCACTAGATCGAGTGTCAAAACGACTCACGGTTCCTTTATACCTAATGTCGCTTGCGCCTGAGATATTAGATTTTAGGGATTGATTGATGGTTAATCGGATGCTAGATGCTCCAGAAGCTACTACCACACAATTATCGGTAACAAGGTCTAAAGACTTAATAGAACAAGCCCCAGAGATATTAAAATCTGAATCGGTGGCAGTGCCAGACAAACTAATATTAGATGCACCACTCGCCCCTACTTTTAAAGCATTCACTTTAACAGGCCCTTTAATATCACTTGCGCCAGAAACACTGATATGTAATCGGTTCGACGTAATTGCATCTACAAAAGAAACATTACAAGCACCGGACACAGTTAACTTTTCTAAACTTTTTACAGTGATATAGGCTTTGAGTTTGTTGTTTTTCCAACTCGACCAACCCTTGTTGTCAAAACTCACATACAACACTCCTCCAGAAACATGTGTTTTTATATTTTTTGTGGCAGAGGCATCAACTGCACTCACCCCAACTGCATCCGAACCGCCCTGTGAGATATACACATCAAACGCGTTAGACACATTAATACTAGTAAAACCCGCAAGGTTTCTATCCTCTGCAGCACCATCAACCACCATTTTTTTAGTGGTTTGAGCACATGCACTCGAAATAACAAACATAAAAAGGGCACCAAAAAGGGATAGTTTCTTAATCATCATGGGGTATTTTTTTCGTAAAACGTAAGAGTCCTCCTAAAGTTACAGTTGGTAGCAACATTTTTTACATTTAGTTTTGTGTCAACAATTCCTCGGGGTGCTTATGCAAATTGCCATAGGCTGAGAAAATACCCGTAGAACCTGAACAGGGTAATGCCTGCGAAGGGAAGGTGTTCACTTTTTTAGTGCCTCCCATAGCTTTCTCCCTGTTCCCATTTATAAACTTTAAAACAAAAAAGATGAAAAAGTTTTTGGGAACAATGTTATTGGTAACCGCGTGTCAAACCTTGTTTGCGCAAAGCATACAAAAAGACAGCGTCCAACTCCCACCCCTCGAAGTAAGAGCCATTAGGGCATCCGAAAGAGCTCCATTTGCAAAACAAAATGTAACCAAGGCCGAGGTTCAAAAAAACAATTTGGGGCCAGACCTTCCGTTCCTACTAAACCAAACACCGTCGGTTGTGGTGCAATCCGATGCTGGCAACGGCATTGGTTACACAGGCATTAGAATTAGAGGTACCGATGCTACCAGAATTAATGTTACCATTAATGGCGTTGCTTATAATGACGCAGAAAGCATGGGCACATTTTTAGTGAACCTCCCAGATTTTGCATCTTCTGTAAGTAGTATACAAATACAAAGAGGCGTTGGTAGTTCTTCTAATGGACCAAGTGCTTTTGGCGCTAGCATTAATTTATCTACGCATGAATTAAATGAGAAAGCATATTTCAGTACGAGTAATAGTGCCGGCTCTTTTGGTACGCTAAAAAATACCATTCAATTTGGTAGCGGACTACTCAATAAATATTTTACCATCGATGCAAGATTAAGCAATATCAAAAGTGATGGATATATGGATAGAGCTTTTAGTGACTTACGCTCTTATTATGTAAGTGGCGCATACATTAAAGGCAAATCAAGCCTTCGCTTTACTACTTTTTCTGGTAAAGAAAAAACCTATCAAGCTTGGTATGGCGTACCTGCTAGCGAACTTGCAAATAATAGAACGTTTAATCCAGCAGGAACAGAAAAATCTGGCGACCCTTACAACAATCAAACCGACAATTACACACAAACGCATTATCAATTATTTTTCAATCATCAGGTAGCTAAAAATTTAGATTTACAAGTCTCCAATTATTATACCAAAGGTGCTGGCTACTACGAAGAATATAAAGCAGATCAAGATTTGTCGAAGTATAAAATAGCTACAACCACGCTATTCCCGATTATAAATACACAATCGGATCTTGTTAGAAGACGCTGGCTCGACAATGATTTTTATGGACAAAACATATCGCTACAATACAAAAAAAATGATGAAGAAATTTCTGTAGGTGGCGGATGGAGCACGTATACCGGTAAACATTTTGGAGAAGTTATTTGGGTAGATAAAGCAACCGCATTTTCACCCCATAGATATTATGACTTGCCTGCTATAAAAAAAGAAGCCAATATCTATGCAAAGTGGCAACATAGCTGGGCTACTAATTTTAGCAGCTATATTGATTTACAATATAGAAATGTTAAACACCAAATGAATGGATTTCAAAACAACCCAACACTAAACATCAATAGAAGTTTTGGATTCTTTAATCCTAAAATTGGATACCAATACAATAAAAATGGATGGATGCATTATGCCAGTTACGCTATAGGACAAAAAGAACCTAACCGTGACGATTTTGAAGCAGGCGCTGCTACACAACCCAATCCCGAAAGATTACAAGACTTAGAAATTGGTCTCGAAAAAAGAAATAAAAAAACTACCTGGAGCGCTAATATTTACTACATGCGTTACAAAGATCAGCTGGTTTTAACAGGTAAAATAAATGACGTAGGTGCTTACACCAGAATGAATGTACCAAATTCATATCGACTAGGTATTGAACTTATGCATAACACTATTATTACTGATAAACTACAATTATCAAGCAACGTAACACTGAGCAGAAATAAAATAGAATCATTTACAGAATATATAGACAACTACGACAACGGAGGTCAAGACGCCTATACAAGAAACAATACCAATATTGCTTTTTCTCCAAATTTTATTGCCGCTTCTACCCTTGCCTACAAACCTATCAAACAGTTTACACTTGAATTACAAACAAAATGGGTAGGCAAACAATATTTGGACAATAGCTCTTTAGAAGAAAGATCATTAAAAGCATTTGCAAATCAGGATATCAGTGCAAGCTATGAGTTTGCAAAAAAACCTGGCCGTTCTTGTTTATTAACTGCTAGAGTCAACAATATTAGCAATCAAAAATATGTGCCCAACGGATATAGTTATGCCTATGTATATGGTGGCGAAACCATTACAGAAAACGGCTACTACCCTATGGCAACCATTAATTATTTAATAGGAATTACAATAAAATTCTAGAATTTTTCTTTCCAGGCAAGCATGCCACCTGTTACGTTTACCACGTCTGTAAAGCCCATGGTTTCTAGCAGCAAGCATGCTTGCCCACTTCTATTTCCACTTCTGCAGTAGAAGTATACTTTTTGATTTTTAAGTTCTTCGATTTCGTCAATTTGCATGCTTTGCACATTGCCAAGTGGCAATAATAATCCACCAATATTAAATTCGGCGTGCTCATGTGGCTCACGCACGTCTACTAAATTAATTTTTTCGCCAGCGTCGAGTATTTCTTTTAGGGCGTCTACGGTAATTGTTTGCATATAAAACCTTTTTAATTTTTAATAGAAGGATTGGTAATAGAATCTTTAGGAGGAGGTGTATTACTCAAATACAAATCTACAAGCTGTCCTTGTCTAATTTTATTAGGGAGCTTCATGCCCGTTAAAGAATCTAATTTAGTAGATAAGTGTGCCGGCGTTTGTCTGAACACAAATGAGGCCGCAGAATCTTTAATGGTTTCTAAAGACAATACAGATCCAACATTGATACGCTGCATCGTGAGCTGATTGATGGCTTCAGGATAGGTAAGACCTACAAGGTTTGGCATATCCGTTTCTTCGCCACCCACACCCGTGCCAATCACCAAACTGATGGTTGAACCGAGCGGAATTTTTACGCCCTGTGCGATGGGTGCACCATTAAACAATTGATCGAGCACGGCGTTACGCGCAAAATCAGGCTTATAAGAAACTGACCCTAATTTTAATTGTAAACTCTGTAAATAAAGCTCTGCACTTTTAAGTGAAAACCCAACAAGCGAAGGCATTTCTACTTGTGGCGGCACCATCCTATTTATCGTTAAATAAATTGTTCGACCCGCTTTTACAACTTCATCTGCTTCGGGGGTTTGTCTGATTACAGCAAGCTTAGCAACACTATCTACATAAATAGAATCAAGTATCACCACTTCAAACCCTTCTTTTTCTAATTGTTGTTGAGCAGCAACATAACTCTGCCCTATTACTGAACCTACCTTGGCGGTTTTACCATATCCGGTAATCCATCCGAGTGATAAAAAAAATACGATGAGTAAAAAAAACAGCACCCCAATACCAATTAGTATGTTTTGCCATAAAGGCTTTTGCACTATTTTTTGTATTAGGTTTTTCATGCACGATTAATTAAGCGACTCTTCTACAATTGAAGTATAAAAATCTTGAAGGCTCATCCCCATTGCTTTTACTTGCTGTGGGATAACACTTGCCGCGGACTGACCTGGTACCGTGTTCACTTCAAGCATATAAGGTAATTCTTTCCCCTCGTTGTAAATAAAATCAACCCGCACCACACCTCTACAATTGAGCACTTCATATACTCTTTTTGCAGCAGCTTCTAATTGAGACTGCATAGTATCAGAAATTAAAGCAGGTGTTGTTTCAACACTTTTACCTTGATACTTTGCTTCAAAATCAAAAAATTCGTTGGAGGTTTCAATTTCAGTTATAGGTAGTACCTGTAATGATCCTTTTGTTTTAAATACACCAATGGTAAATTCTCTACCGCTAATAAATTCTTCTACGAGTACCTGTGTATCTTCTTTAAAAGCTTTTTCAAGTGCAGGCGCTAAAGCATCGGCACTGGTTACCTTACTCATACCAATGCTACTTCCACCATTGTTTGGTTTTACAAAAACAGGTAGTTGTAATTTTTCTAAAATGGCAGTAGGCGAAACGGGTGTATGTTTAAATAAGTGCATGGAGTTAGCCACTGATATGCCGCCAAATGCAGCCACAGCAACGGTATAACGCTTGTTAAATGTTAATGCAGAAGTTGCCGCATCACAACTCGTGTATGGCAAACCCAGCATATCAAAGTATCCTTGTAGTTTTCCATCTTCACCAGGCGTGCCATGAATACACAAAAGCACTATATCAAAATTAATTTTGCTACCACCATCCGTAATAGAAAAATCATCTCTATTTACTTTTTGAGGCGCACCATTTTCAGGCGTATACCACCAACCTGTTGCATTAATATCAATTTGGTAAACATCAAATTTGCTTCGGTCTAAATTTCCATTAACAGTAACCGCACTCTTATAGCTAATTTGCGCTTCACCACTTAACCCACCTGTTACCAGTGCTACTTTTTTTTTCATAAACCCTTGTGTATTAAAAGAAAATTAGAGATGTAGCTTGTCTTTTTTAGAAAGCAATTCTTCTACTGTTTCTTTGTATAATTCATCTGGTACGCAACAATCTACTGGACATACCGCAGCGCATTGTGGCTCTTCATGAAAGCCCTGACACTCAGTACATTTATTAGGCGTAATATAATATGTATCAACGCTTATTGGAGAAAGCCTAGCATCAGTTGCAATAGAACTACCATCCATTAACGTAAAACTTCCTTTTACTGAAGTACCATCTGCAATGGCCCACTCTACCCCTCCTTCATAAATTGCGTTATTTGGACACTCGGGTTCACATGCCCCGCAGTTGATACATTCGTCTGTAATTTTAATAGCCATATTAAATGGTTTTGTTTGGGTTACTGAATTTACATTTGCAGTATCAAAAATACGGCCGACAAATGATTTTACAAGAACGAATTGAAATACTTAACAAATTAAGTGCCTATATGGCCTCAAATGAGCCAGAATGGGCGGAAGCAAAGGAAAGAGCAGCCCGTGAAAACCCCTGGTTTGCCCCCGAATTCATAGAAAAAGCCGTGAATTCGATCACAAATAGCTTTTTAGACCCCCAACTACTAACGGCATGGGCGGCCAAATATGAGGTTCCGGCACAGCAATCAGCACCAAAAAAAGTGGGCCTCGTGATGGCAGGCAATATTCCACTCGTTGGTTTTCACGACTTTTTATCGGTGTTTATTTCTGGACATACCGCTGTTATTAAGCCCTCTTCGAAAGATGAAATTTTAATCAAGCATATTGTTTCGGAACTTATCAAAATGGACAGCCGTGTTTCGGAAATGGTAGTTTTTGCACCACAACTTTCTGGACTTGACGCATACATTGCTACAGGTAGCAATAATAGTAGCAGGTATTTTGATTATTATTTTGGCAAATTCCCAAATATTATTAGACGCAATAGAACATCAGTAGCGGTACTTGATGGCACGGAAACAGCCGCAGAGCTTGATTTATTAGCTGATGATATCCAAACTTATTTTGGATTAGGATGTCGTAATGTTACGCAGTTATTTGTGCCAGCCAATTATGATTTTATCCCACTTTTTTCGGCCCTAAAAAAGTATGAATATTATTTAGATTTTCATAAGTACAAACACAATTACGACTACCATTTGGCACTATTAATTATGGGCAATAAATATTACATGAATAATGACTCCCTTGTTTTTTCGGAAAATGAGAGTCCTTTTTCACCGGTTAGCCAGGTACATTATCAGTATTACACCAAGCCGCAGGCTTTAAGCAGTTTATCCCAAAATACCGATATCCAGTGTATTGTAGGGCATGGTTATATTCCATTTGGGAGCGCCCAAGCCCCTGGTTTAATAGATTATGCCGACGGAACAGACACCCTGGCATTTTTGCAGACATTATAAACCCTTTGCGCAAAAAAAATGTTAAATAAGACAGGCGGTACACAGACAAACTTGCAGCTTTGTTTATTTGTAACGCAAAGGCATGTAATTTGTAGAACCTTTAAAAAATTGTAACGATGAATATGAATTTCAAAACAGTGGCCACTATGGTAGCCATTAGCGCCACAACTGCTATTGTAAGTGTTTGGGGAGTAAGCAAATTCAATGCATACCAACAAGCAGGTATTCAGGACCCGAACAAATTACCTTTTAATTATGTGGGATTTAATAACAACAATGCGCCTGGCGTTGCTGTAGATTTTACCCCTGCTGCAACTACGGCAGTTCCTGCTGTTGTGCACATCAAAACAAAAACAAAAGAAAAGCAAATTAGCAGTGGAGGTTCGGGAGGTTCACGTGGAAGAAATCCATTTTCAGATTTTTTTGGAGAAGATTTTGGTGATTTTTTTGGAGGTGGCCCACGCGTCATGCCTGAACAACGTGCAAGCGGAAGTGGCGTTATTATTACAGAAGACGGATACATTGTTACCAACAACCACGTAATAGATGGTTCCGACGAAATCAATGTAACACTCGGCAATAAAAAATCTTATAAAGCCACACTTATTGGCGCTGACCCTAGCACTGACATTGCCGTTATTAAAATTGAAGCAAAAGGTTTACCCTATTTAATTTATGGTAATAGTGACGAAGCTAAACTTGGACAGTGGGTATTAGCTATTGGATATCCATTAAGTTTAGACGCAACTGTTACGGCTGGTATCATTAGTGCAAAATCAAGATCTATTGATATCAATAGAAAACAAAGTGATAGACCTGTAGAATCATTTATTCAAACAGATGCGGCCGTTAATCCGGGTAATAGTGGTGGTGCACTTGTTAATACCACAGGTGAACTAATTGGCATTAACTCTGCAATAGCCTCTCCTACTGGATCTTACGCTGGATACTCGTATGCGATACCGGTTAACATTGTTAAAAAAGTAGTAACGGATATTGTAAAATTTGGAACTGTTCAACGCGCCTATATTGGTATTAACTTTTTACCAGAAAACGTAACTGACGAACAAAAATTAGCTTACGAAAAAGAATTTGGCATTAGCATCAAAGAAGGTGAAGGCGTATTTGTAACAGATGTACCAGCAAGTGGTGCTGCTGCAATAGCTGGTATCAAAAAATATGATATTATCACAAAAATTGATGGTGTAAACATTACTTCTGGCCCAGAATTACAAGAACAAGTAGCCAAACATAAGCCAGGAGATAAAGTAGCCATTACTTATAAACGTGCTGGTAAAGAAAACACCGTTACGCTCACTTTAAAAAATAAAGTAGGTAATACTGATATCGTTAAAAACACTTCGATCATTGAAAAATTAGGTGGCACATTTGAAAACCTAGATAAAAAAGTAGCAGCTGCCAATGAAGTAGAAGGCGGTGTTGTGGTTAAAAAAGTAGGCGATGGATTACTGAAAAAAAGTAGAATGCAGGATGGGTTTGTAATTGTAAGCGTTAACGGTTCCGAAGTAAAAAGTCTTGAAGAACTCAAAGAGTTATTAGCTAAAATAAAATCTGGCGTTGTAAGACTAGAAGGCTTCTACCCTGGATTTGAAGGCAGCTACACCTATCCGCTTAACCTTAGCGAGGAATAAGCTGATACACCAAATATTCGCCGGCTTGTAGTTCAAATTTTTCTTTACTAGAAAATGAAAACCGAAGGCCAGAAAATATTTGTTCGAAATTTCCTTCAATTAGTGGATGGCTAATTTCAAAAGCCAATCTATTTTGTTCAGAAATATTGAGAAGCACCAAAACAACATTGTTTTGGTGCTTTTTTATAAAGCCTATAATACAATTAGGATAGGGTGTTTGCAGCATTTGGGGTTGACCAAGTACCACTGCGTCATTTTGCAAACGGAGGCTAAAGAGTGCCTTATAAAAAGCGTGTAGTGCTGGTTGCGTAGTTTGCACTGGCCATGCTAATTCATCTTTATCAAAAAACAATAAGCGTTTATGGTTAGGGATTTCTTGACCACTATACAAAAGGGGCAATCCACCCCATGTGGCCGAAAATACAGCCCATGCTTTTGCCGTTATACCATACTTTTCATACTCGGTTCCATTCCAACTATTTTCATCGTGGTTAGATGTAAATAATAATTTGCTAGTAGCAGGTCCTTCACTTGCATAGATCTTTAGTTGTTCTAGCAACGGATTCAAATTTGGCTCATGCCTATTGATAGATCCAGTGGCGTGCATAAATGCCCAAGCATACGTGGTATCAAAGGCTTCAAAATAACGGACATCTTCACACTCTGCTAGCCATAATAAAGGCTTTAAGGTATCAAGTGCCTCTCTTGCCTCTATCCAAAAATTTAGGGGCACTAAATGCGCCATATCGCATCTAAACCCATCGATACCAAATGTGTTTACCCAATACCGCATTGCTTCAATCATGGCGTTGCGCATAGCAGGGTTATTGTAATTTAAGTCAATAACATCAGTCCATCCATTGCGTTCAGTAAAATTTCCTTCTGCATCTTGCATGTAAAAATCAGGATTCGAAACTGTCCAAACATGATCTTGTCCTGTATGATTGGCCACCCAATCTATAATAACTTTCATACCTAGGGCATGTGCAGCATTTACAACATTAATAAAATCTTGTTCGGTTCCAAACTCATTGTTAATAGCCGTATAATCACTGCAAGCGTAATAACTACCTAAACTGCCAAGCCTACCCTTTATACCAATCGGTGTTAAGGGCATAAACCATAAAACCGTAACGCCCATATCTGCCAGTCTTGGAAGATGCAAGGCAAATGAAGCCAAGGTCCCCTCTTTGGTATACTGTCTAACATTTACTTCGTACATATTAGCACGAACAGCCCAAGAAACAGTATTAAACGGCATGTCTATTAAATTTAGAAAACAAAATAGATAAAAGATAAACGAGCACCGCACCAATTACATTTAACCACAAAAATCCAATGCCCACAATATTATACTTGTCTAATAAAAAACATACAATCACAAATATTTCACCCACAATAGCGGCCCAAAACACAGGCGTGCCACCTACTTTTTTGGCATAAAATGCCACTAAAAAAATGCCCAAAATAACACCATAAAATAAGGAACCGAGTACATTAACGGCTTCAATTAAACTGCCCATACCCGTTGCAAACTGCGCCGTTAAAATACAAAACACACCCCATCCTAGTGTATACCATTTAGATGTTTTATAATCGGTTGCAGATTGCGCAAGGGTGCTGCCGTCAATAGTTTTTGAGCGGTAACGCAAATGAAAATCAATAACAGTGCATGATGCAAGTGCATTGAGCGCTGCTGCAATGGAACCCCATGCGGCTAAAAATATAACAGCAATGAGAAGGCCCACAAGACCTACTGGCAAATAGTCCACAACAAAGCGCAAAAAGATATAGTTGGTGTCATTAACGTCGGCACCAGGCACAGCCGTCGCAATTACATTTTTATAATTTTTTTGTAGCGCTGTTAATGACACAGCGCCCTTTTGAATTTTATTTTCTAGTGCGGTATCTGCCTTTTTAGATTGTACAAGCGCAGTATTGAGTTCCAATTGCTTAGCCTGTGCTATCTTAAACCGGTCTTGAATTGAAGACAAAGAATCTTTATAAGGGGTAGACCAGGCTTTGGTTTCAACGGTTTTATTAAAAAATATAGGAGACTCTTTAAACTGATAAAAGGTAAACAATAAAACACCAAGTAGTAAAATCAAAAACTGCATTGGAATTTTTACCACGCCATTTAACAAAAGACCTAATTTACTTTCACGATCATTTTTTGCAGTAATATATCTACCCACTTGTGATTGGTCAGTACCAAAATAAGAGAGTGCTAAAAAAAAGCCGCCAATGGTTCCACTAATAATATTATACCGGTCTTTAAAATCAAATCCGCTACCTGTATTACCCGTTGTTATTACATTTAATTTACCAGAAACTTCTCCCACTTTTAGCGCATCGACAAATCCAAGTCCATCCGGCAGCAAATGCACCAAATAATACCCAGACACCACCATACCAATAAATATGATTACAAATTGTAGTTGTTGGGTATATGCAACGGCTTTGGATCCACCACTTACCGTGTAGAGTGTAAGCATACCTCCCATCGCAATATTGGTCCAATAAATATCCCAACCCAGTAATGATGATAAAATAATAGAAGGCGCGTAAATACTAATACCTGTCGATAACCCACGAGACAATAAAAATAAAAACGAGGTAAAGGTTCTCGTTTTTAAATCAAAGCGCTGCTCTAAAAATTCGTAAGCGGTAAATATTTTTAACTTACTAAATACAGGTACAAACCAAACTACAATAACAATCATAGCAAGTGGCAAGCCAAAATAATATTGCACAAAACGCATACCATCGGTGTAGGCCTGACCCGGTGCCGATAAAAATGTAATGGCACTTGCCTGCGTTCCCATAATACCTAATAATACCAAATACCATGGCATTGAACGGTTACTTAAAAAGTAACCCTCTAAATTTTTTGTAGCATTGCTTTTATACAAACCATAAGAAATGATAAGTATAAACGTAACCACCAAAACAACCCAATCAATCAATGACATATTTTATCGTTTTGGTAAAGCAATTAAGTTTGCTAATAATTTATAAGCACCTGAAACACCCGCAGGTAATTGTCTAAATAGCGCCAAGCCTACATATGAAAAATTGCCTTTACCATACGCACAAGTAATTAAAGACCCACCCGATGGCTGCTCATTTTTATCATGCATAGCTAGTGGCGCTTCATAACGCGCGTCTATAGCTGTTGCCTGATAGGTACTTCTTTCCTGAATCCATCCTTCAAAATCACTAGCAGTAATTTTATTAGGCGATTGTAAAACTGGATGTTCAGGAAGTGAAAATACCACTTCTGCGTTTTCTTCTGTTACCCTAGACCCACCACTAATGGTAAATGGATACGGTGCCATAGGAGGCGTTAAACCATTGGTGCCCGTACGGTTGTATTGTACAATTAAATTACCGCCATTTTGTACATATTGTAAGAGTGTTTGATAGCCTTCTTTTAAAAATGCATTTACATTGTAGGCTCTAACACCCGTAACTATCGCATCAAAACCCGCTAAATACGCTGGCGTAATATTAGCTGCAGTAATTTTTTCTACACGGTATCCAAGTTGTACCAGCGCTTCTTCGGTTAAATCACCAGAACCCGCAATATAGCCCACTTTTGAGCCTTTTACACGAATAGGTTCATCAACTACCTTAACAATATCTTGCGTCAAATAATGCGTATTTGGAATGTGATCGTATACGATTTTTTGTAAGTGCTCATTATAATTTTGTGTACCCTTACCATTGGTCACAGCAACTGATGCGGTAATAGCATTTGATGTATTTGTTGGGTTGTAAAAATTTGCAAAAGGCACCATAACAGCACTCGTTTTTGAATCATTAAAAACGGAATCTATCCCCTTTTCATATACCTCTTTACCATTTTTTTGATCCATTAAAGTATAACGAACCGATGCGCTTATTTTCTTTTCTTGATTGGATAAAACAGTAAGTTGTAGTGGCGTGGTTTGGTTTTTTTTACCTTTTTCAGATAACACATTTGTTAATACCACGGTTGGTTTTACAATAAGTTCGTAGGGTGGAATTAAAATAAATGGCTGCACACATTCGCCTTTAACAAGGTCTACATATTTATGTAGTACCGGCCTGGTAATGGTAAATACAACCCCTTCAATGTTGCAATTAAATTGCACAGCAATAGCAGGATCATTCCAAGCTTTCCCAAGTACGGTATAATCATTTACCAAAAACATACCATCCGAATTTTTGGGCTGCTGCAACCAATAAGGTTGAAACTCATTTTTTGCCACCACCGGAAGCATGTTTACAACATAATTATAATTTTTATTTTGCAACAATGGCTGGGCCACTTGCTTTGTATAGGACTGATTGGATACCCTAATATTTTCTAAACGAACAGCGGCGGTAGATCTATTATTAATAGCACAAGTAAAACTAATAGAGTCGCCTTGTACTGCTTTTTCTGAAACCGTAAATGCCTCTACAGACAATCCTGCAGCAGCTTCAATAATTTGTTGTAACGTATTTAGTTTATGCGACCTCCAAACAGAAGCCGGAAGCTCCTTAACTTGCTCATAAATTTTTACAAGCGCCGGTAACGATAAAGCGGGCTGCAAAGGATTATAAGAAACAATAACTGCGTCAATAGCGCTTGCAATACTTGCTCCGTTTTGACCAAGCCTTGTCCAATCCGTACTAACACCATCGAGTAAATTACTGGTAGGCGCCTCTCCTACAATGGTGGTAAAGTATTCTAGAATTTCTCCTTTGCGTCGGGGCCTTCCTTCGCCCTGGCTTTTGTGCATGCTTCTAGCCTCACCACCTAGTTCACCATAACTTTTGCCTTCGAGTGCATTGTAAACGCCCACATCAATTTTAAATTGATCATTACTGGTGGTATTAGCGCCGCCAAAATTAAACGTATTCCACAATAATCTTTTTGCCTGCCAAACCGTAACGCCATTTGTTAACTGTTCCGAAAATTGATTGGGATCTGCAGCTGCTACAAAAGCCTCTCTAGCAATTTGTGCAGAAGCACTATGGTGTCCATGTCCGGCGCGCGCGTCCGGAGGAAAGCGCGCAATAATTACATCGGGCTTATAATTTCGAATTACCCAAACAGCGTCTGCTAATACTTTTTTTCGGTCCCAAACTTGCAAGGCTTCATCCATACTTTTACTAAAACCAAATTCGTAAGCACTTGTAAAATATTGTTCGGCGCCATCGATTTCGCGGGCGGCTAATAATTCTTTGGTTCGGATCATACCAAGTTCAATACCCTGTTCTGACCCAATTAAATTTTGACCACCATCACCTCTAGTTAAACTCAAATACGCCGTTCGGTACATTTTTTCTTTGGCCAAATAAGGCAACAAACTATTGTTTTCATCGTCGGGGTGCGCAGCAATGTATAATACAGAACCCAGCACTTGCAACTTTTTCAATGATTGTAGTATTGCGGAACTAGGCATTACTCCTCCATTATTTTGACTCACTTGTTGCGACCATACGCTGTTACTAGAAAATAGTAATCCAAGTACAAGAAGCAGGGTAAAAAAGTGCAATTTTTTCATAGCTATCTAAACGCCTGATGTGGCTGTCATTTAATTCATGAACAGTTTGTTAAACAATGCGTGAATGTAACAAAAAATGGCCCAGATTTAACCAAAAATTGAGTAATTTTCAACCATGAAATCAACAATCTTTTTAGCCTTCTTATTTTGCCTATGCAGTAGCGTTATGGGGCAATATGAAAATGCGATTATAGGCCCCTCAAAAGCAGTAAATCCCTACCAATATAGTGTTACAAAATCAGGCGTATTTAATAGAGCGAGTGTAACGAGTGCGCACCCGCTTGCAAGTATGGTTGGCGCCGAAATCATGAAGCAAGGTGGCAACGCATTTGATGCAACCATTGCTACTCAATTTGCACTAGCTGTCGTATATCCGGGAGCAGGTAATATTGGAGGTGGCGGTTTTACCCTCGCTAGAAAAAAAGATGGCACCCTTATAGGAATCGATTACAGAGAAGCGGCACCATCTAAAGCAACTAGAGATATGTATTTAGATGCTGCAGGAAATGCACAAGATGCACTTTCGCAAAATGGGCATTTAGCATCTGGCGTTCCAGGCGCAGTTGCGGGAATTTTTGCAACCTTACCACATGCAAAACTTCCTTTTGCACAGCTCATCCAACCCGCTATCGATTTAGCACGTTTTGGATTTGTAATTACCGAAAGAGAAGCTTCTAGTTTAAATGGAACAAAAAAAGATTTTATAAAATATTCTACCAAGCCTTCTGCATTTGTAAAAGATACAAAATGGAAAGTTGGAGACACCCTTATTCAACAAGAACTTGCAAACACACTTTCACGTATTCAAAAAAATGGCGCCAAAGGATTTTACGAAGGTGAAACAGCGGCACTTATTGTAGAAGAAATGAAAAGAGGCGGTGGCATCATTTCACTTGAAGACTTAAAACATTATCAAGCAAAATTTAGAACCCCTATTGTATTTAATTACAGAGACTATGGCGTGATAAGTTTTGCACCTCCAAGTAGTGGTGGCATTTTAATTGGCCAGATGCTTACAATGATAGAACCCTTTAATGTTCAAAAAATGGGGTTTCAAACACCGGAATCTGTGCAACTCATGATTGAAGTGGAGCGCCGCGCCTATGCTGACAGAGCTGCACATATGGGCGATCCTGATTTTTATAAAGTACCTCAAAACACATTACTTAGCAGTGCGTATTTAAAAAATAGAATGCTGGATTACAAACCTGGCGTTGCTGGCTCTAGTGATCAAACGCAAGCAGGCGATGCGCCCGTATCTGAAGAAACTACACACTTTAGTGTAGTTGATCCAGAAGGCAATATGGTATCAGTGACCACCACCCTAAATGGGGGCTATGGCAATAGAACGGTAGTGGGAGGCGCTGGTTTTATTTTAAACAATGAGATGGATGATTTTAGTGCAAAGCCAGGTAGCCCAAATATGTATGGCGCTATAGGCGGAGAAGCTAATGCGATTGCACCACATAAAAGAATGCTCAGCTCCATGACACCTACCCTTCTTACAAAAAACAAGAAGCCTTATTTGACAGTAGGCACACCTGGCGGCACCACCATTCCAACATCGGTGTTTCAAACCATTGTGAACCTTATTGATTTTAATATGAGCTTAGAAGACGCTATTAATAATCCCAAGTTTCATCACCAGTGGCTCCCCGATGAAGTGAGCATAGAAAAAACGTTTAACCCAAACACCAAAGTTGCGCTTGAAAAAATGGGCTACCGTATTAAAGAAAGAGGTGCAATTGGTAGAACCGAAGGAATCGTTATAGGTTCAACGGGTAAAAGAATTACAGTTGCCGACAAAAGAGGCGATGACGCAGTTGCAGGATATTAATAATTGATACTAGAATAGAACTACCTGAAAAGAAAATTAAAAATAACTAGAAATGTTTTACTCGCAGTTGTTGCGGGTCTCTTTTTGGTGCTCCTACTTTTAAACACAAGCCCTGTACAAAATTACATCGCAAAAAAAATCACTTCCTCTCTTTCTAATAAAATAGGTGCAGAAGTGAGCATCAGAAAAGTAAGTATTTCTCCTTTTAACAAATTAAACATCGAAGGCGTACTTATAAGAGATCAAAACAAAGATACCCTTTTATTTGCAAACCTTTGCAAAATAAGAATCACTGATTGGTTTTTCCTTAAAAAAAATGCAACCCTCAGTTATATTGGTATAGAAGACGCCGTTGTAAAAATCAATAGAAAAACAAAAACCTGGAACTACGAATTTATTACCAACTACTTTAAAAGCAGCGATACCAGTAATACTGCTAATAGTACCCATTACGATATCAAAAAAATAGATTTCAAATCGGTACGGTTCGAACAAAACGATCAGTGGACAGGAACATACATGAAGGCAGGGGCTGTTAGCATTGTTGCAGATTGTAAGAAAATAAATACCGAAACAAATTTTATTTCATTAGGAAATGTTAGTTTGGATCAGCCTTCTTTTGTAATGAAAGTGATACCAGCTTTACAACCTGCCAATAGTAAAGAGCCAGCTAACAAACCTGCTGCAGCTAGTGCAAGTCCACTCAATATCAATGCAGACGAAATTACCATTAATAAAGGAGCACTTGTTATTGATAGTGATTTTGAAAAACCGTATCCAAATTTTGACGGAACGCATCTTAATTTTAATAGCATCAACGCTACCATAAAAAATGCTTTTGTGTCTGAAAAAGAAATAAAAGCTTCTATAAAACTATCCGCCAAAGAAAGATCAGGGTTACTGGTAAAAAAACTAAATACCAATTTTACGTTCAACCAGAACATCATGGAGTTTGCCAATTTAGACCTTCAAACAAATAGGTCACGCATTGGTAATTACTATGCCATGAAGTTTACAAACTTTGAAAAAGACTTTAGCAACTATATCTCAAATGTTGTAATGGTGGCTAACATCAAAGAATCGGATGTTCACACAGACGATATTGCTTTTTTTGCGCCTGCCATGTCTATGTTTAAAACAAAGGCGCAACTTTCAGGAAAATATGTAGGAACGGTTGCTGATTTTACAGTATCTAAGTTGCAATTAAGAACAGGAGGCAATAGCATTTTAACGGGTACATTTTCTATGAAGGGCCTACCAGAAATAGAAACAACACAAATTCAATTAAGGCAAGGGTTTGTACAAAGCAACTACAAAGACCTAGCACAGCTTATCCCTTCTATCCAAAATATTCAAAGCCCAAGCTTTGCATCACTAGGCACCATTTTATATAGAGGCGATTTTAAGGGCACTGCATTTGACTTTGTTACTAAAGGGGTATTTAGCACTGCACTAGGCGGCGTAACCACAGACATCAATTTAAAACTCCCGCTTAAAGGCGAGCCAAGCTACAAAGGGCAACTAGAAACTGTCGCATTTAACCTGGGTAAATTCACAAACAATAACGACCTAGGAACCATAGATTTTAAGGGAAGTATCGAAGGCACTAGTTTTGATATAGAAAAATTAAAAACCAGTATTAGTGGAGACATCAGATCTGTTCAATACAAAGATTATTACTACAAAAGCATTGTAACAAACGGCACTTTCCAGAAAAAATATTTTAGTGGTGATGTTATCATTAATGACCCTAACTTAAACTTTACGAGCTCGGTAGAAATTAATTTCAATCAAAAAATACCGGCCTTTAATATTGTAGGTGACCTTGCCTACTCAAATTTAAAAGCCCTAAAACTCTATCCAAAGTTTATTGAAGTTACGGGACTATTGGATGCTAATTTTACAGGAAGCAACCTCGATAATTTTATAGGGAATGCTAAATTTTTAAACGCAAACATTAACGATTCAACCACCAAGTTAAATTTTGATTCCTTATCACTCCAGTCATCGCAAGTTGGAAACGAAAAACGTATCACCCTAAAAAGTAATGACTTTAATGCAAGCATCACCGGGCAATTTAATGTGGCCGATTTACCAAAAAGCATTCAATCATTTTTACACCACTACTACCCTAACTATATTGAGGCACCTGGCAAACTTAGCGCAGATCAAAACTTTACCATTAAAGCAAATGCCAACTACATAGACCCCTATATTAGTTTATACAATAAAAACTGGAGTGGCTTTAATGATTTTTCATTTGAAGGCAACATTAATACCAAAACCTATCAATTAAGCGCTAAGGCAAACATCCCTTACGGAAAAATTAACGACTACGCAATTACTGGGGCAAGCTTAGAGGCCAAAGGCGATATTAACAACCTAAGTTTATTAACCAACATCGACAATTTTGGTATTGGAGATAGTATTCGTTTTCCAAATTCTATCATTTCAATAGATTCAAAAAATGATAAATCCAATGTACAAATAAAAACAAGTGCTTCTAGTAATTTAAATGATGCCAACTTAGAAGCAGAAGTATACACGCTTCAAGATGGACTTCGTATACAGTGGAAGCCTTCTAATTTCACACTCAATAATAAAAAGTGGACACTTGAAAAAGAAGGTGAACTAGTACTTCGTAAAAACTTTGTGCATGCCAGCAATGTAAAATTTATACAAGGCACCCAAGAAATATTAATTCAAACCGAAGAAGAGGATGGCGGCAACACCAATCAACTTAATATAAAACTCAATAACCTGGTTATTGGAGATATTACAAACCTCGTAATCCAACAACCACGTTTTGAAGGTATTGCGAATGGAAATATTACTTTAAAAAACATCTTTTCTGATATAAAGGCAGATGCCAGAATTAATACCAGCCAATTACGTGTAGACAACGACTCTGTAGGTCTTGTAAATATTACAGCAGGGTATGATGCAAAAACGGGCAACCTTCCATTTACGGTAGTGTCAGACAATAAAGATTATAAAATCCGTGCAAACGGCTTCTACAATATAACAGACAGTATACAACAACCACTCTACACCAATATTGAACTGAGTGATACCCGAATTAATTTTGTTGAACAGTTTTTGACAGGCATATTTTCTGAAGTGGACGGGAAAGCGACTGGTCAATTAAGCATCCAAGGAAACCCAACAAGCCCAACCCTATTAGGCGAAGTACTTGTTAAAAACGCAACCTTAAAAGTAGATTACACACAGGTAAATTATCAACTCGATAGCTTACGGGTTAAATTTTTAGAAGACGGCATAGACTTTGGAAAGTTTACGGTGCGGGACAAGTATAACAACAAAGCAAATGGCTCTGGTAAATTATATGAAAAGCAGTTTGAAAATATGGCTTTTGATTTTGATGTTACCACCAACAATTTACTACTCATAGATACCAAGGCAAAAGACAATCCACTTTTTTATGGTAAAGCACTTGGTAAAGCAAACTTTAGTTTTAAAGGACCATCCACAAATGCAAAAATTACACTTGTAGCAGAATCTACAGACAGTTCTCATATTGTACTGCCTAACGCGGTATCTAAAGAATCTGCAAGTGCCGATTTTATTACCTACAAAAAATATGGTACCGAAATACAAACCGAAAATAAAACATCAAATTTTAATTTACTCGTAGACCTAGACTTAACGGCAAATAACAAAGCAGAAATAGATGTGATACTAGATGACGTTTCTGGTGATATTATTAAAGCAACTGGTAGCGGAAGATTAAAAATCAGATCTGGTACCACAGAGCCCCTTACCATCAGAGGCCGTTACAATATTGATAAAGGAAATTATGATTTTAGTTTTCAGTCACTTATAAAAAAACCATTTGAGCTCATACCTAATAAAGGAAACTATATCGAATGGACCGGAGATCCTAATAAAGCCAATATCAAAATTGATGCACAGTATACCGCAGAGCAAGTAGCACTCTACGACCTTGTAGGTAATTTAAATATGAGTGGTGCTGTTAAAGGATATCGTGGGCCGGTATATGTAGTTGCGCAATTAAGAGATAAGCTAACAAAGCCCTCTATTAGTTTTAAATTGGATTTTCCACAAGGAAGTCCTATTAAAACAGACAATGAACTGGTACAATATTTAACGAGGCTTGAACAAGATGACAATGAAATATTAAAACAGGTTTCATTTTTAATTGTTTTCAATTCCTTTGCCCCTCCTACTATTGGCAATGGTGGAAACGGAAATGCCAATGCTATGTTTGCAACGATTGGAGTAAACACACTCTCTCAGATTCTAACCAAAGAGATTAATAAAATGTTCTCTAACATGCTATATAAGCTAACTGGCGACAAGAGCTTACGCTTTGACGTAGGAACATCTTTGTATAGCAATACAGAGCTTTTAGGTGCCGCATCTGGGATCAACAGCAACGTAGCTAATGCAGGCATTAATAGATCTAGGGTTAATTTTAAAGTGGGCAAAAGCTTTTTTGAAGATAAAGTAGTGGTGACCTTTGGTGGCGACTTAGATTTTAACTTAAGCAACTCTTCAAGTGTTAAAAACGGAAACTTACAATGGCTCCCCGATTTAAATATAGAATTTATACTTACGCAGGATCGCAAATTAAGGGCCATTTTATTCAATAAAAACAGCCTTGATATAAGTGGATCCAGCTTTGGAAGACGTAACCGTTTTGGGGCTAGTATTTCTTATAGAAGAGATTTTGAAAGACTCTTTTAAAGCTCTTACAAAAGAGGTTGTGGAACTTTAGTGCAACCATGCAGCCTGTACACTAAAAAATAACGAACAACAACATCACCTCTTTTCTGATCAATCCTTATTGGCGTGTCTATTGTTGTAAAATAAGATCCATACGCTTCTGCAACATCAAATGGCACATTGGAGGGTACAATACAATACGCGTCTGCACCCATTGTTAATTTTGGGCGCTCTTTATTTAACCAAGCAAACTTATGAATGTCTTGGAGTGTACCAACGCCCATTAGAGCAAGTCCGGTAGTGCGCGCCGTATAAAATTCGAGATGTCCTGCCGGAAACCATTTACCCACAATAATTGAAGGCGCCTCAGACATCGTATGATTGGCCTGATCCTTTTTGGCCAATGAATCAAATACAACACTAAAACTTTTCCATCCACTCAAATCTAATGTTGGACAGTACTCGCCTAAATTGTTTGATTGTTGACTACCAAAATTGCCCGGATACTTTTGAACAATGATTACTAGTGCTAGTAGAATCGAAAACACTAAAGCCACCGAAGTTCTAAGCAAATAAACGTGCCAGTGTATTTTTTTTTGATCGATATAAATACCGGCAAGTATGATTAATGGAATAAATGCAGGACCAGACCAGTGTGGAAGTGTAGGATTAAAAAGTGCTACCATCCAAAATACCAAAATCAGCGGCAGGCTCATCCATAATAACCAGCGGCCAATATTTTTTTGCTGAAATAAAATTTTCTTAAATGAAAATAAAGCAGCAGCCATCAAAATATACACGACCGGATTTTGATATAAAACCTCTCCTACTAACTCTGTTGTGAAACTTTTAATGTCAATACCACTATGTGTTACACGCTCTGAATGAAAACGGTAGGTAATAAAATCGTAAATGACATTCCAGTAAACAATGGGTACAATACAAAGTAGCGTAACAAAAACCGCTACCACAAAAGGCCACGAAAATATTTTCTTATAATTTGCAAATAATAAATACGCACCAAAGCCCGCCCATAAAAATAAACCATGCACTTTTGAAAGTGTGGCAAGTCCAATAAGTAATCCAAGTAACATCCAATACCCTATTTGCTTTTCTTTATTTGTAAATAGTAGTAGTGACATTACATACAATGACGCTGTCCAAAATATGAGCTGTGCACTATCCGGTAAAATAAAAAAACCTGCAATAAACCCAGTGTATACGCCTGCTTGATACAAAAGCGCTGCATACCATCCCGCCCTTTCAGTAGATAGGTTTACCGTTGTTTTAAATACAAAATAACAACCAATACTAGCCGATACAATGGCACCGAGGCGCATACTGAATTCAGATACCCAGTGCATATTTAAAGTGAATACACGGATTAAAAAACCTACAAGTGGCGGATGGTCAAAATGATTGAAATCAAGTTGCAATGCATAGGTCCAGTAATAGACTTCGTCGTTACCGAGTTCCAAAAAAGGAGCAGCGATCATTTTGAGGCATGCAGCAATCAAAATGAGCCCGAATACTTTTTGGGAATAGGACTTAAACATATGGATAAAAAATTAAGCGCCTTTTTTTACAAACCACTCTACCGCTAATTGATAGCCCTCTAAACCAAGTCCAATAATAGAACCGGTTGCCTTTGCAGATACGTGCGATATTTTTCTGAAATCTTCTCTTGCATGTACATTACTAATATGCACTTCAATAACAGGTGTTGTAATGGCTGCTACGGTATCGCCTATCGCAACAGAAGTATGGGTATATCCACCAGGATTAAAAATAATACCATTCGCGGTAAAACCAACGCGTTGTAATTCGTTGATGAGTTCGCCTTCTATATTGGATTGAAAATATTCGAACTCAATGTTTGGATACTTTGCTACCAAAGCATTAAAGCAATCATCAAAACTTGCAGTGCCATACACTTCAGGTTCTCTTTTGCCCAATAAATTTAAATTGGGTCCATTGATGATGGCTATTTTCATAACTAGGCCTTGGCTTTAATTAAATCAATAAAGTTATCAAACAAATAACGGCTATCATGCGGGCCTGGTGTACTTTCTGGGTGATATTGCACACTAAATGCAGGCTTGTTTTTTAAACGAATACCTTCTATAGAATCGTCGTTTAAATTAACGTGCGTTACTTCTACGTTTGGATGATTTTTTACGGCTTCAGGATCAACACCAAATCCATGATTTTGTGTTGTGATTTCACACTGACCCGTAATAATATTTTTTACAGGATGGTTAAGTCCTCTATGTCCATGGTGCATTTTAAATGTTGGGATATCATTTGCTAGCGCGAGTAATTGATGTCCTAAACAAATACCAAATACTGGTTTTTGTTCTTCTAAAACTTCTTTAACGGTTGCAATTGCATAATCCATAGAAGCAGGATCGCCAGGACCATTAGAAATAAAATATCCTGAAGGATTGAATTCTTTTAAACGGCTTAATGGCGTTTTTGCAGGGTGCACTCTAATATGCGCGCCTCTATCCACCAAGCATTGTAGAATATGTTGTTTAACACCAAAATCTAAAACAGCAACTTTAATTGCAGAACTAGTATCACCCATTTCATATTCTGAAGTAGTGCTTACTGTACTAGCAAGTTCTAGTCCATCCATACTAGGCACGGCTGCTAATTTTTGTTGTAAAGAAGCAATGTCTAAATCATCAGAAGAAATAATACAGTTCATGGCGCCCTTTTCTCTGATATGCGCAACAAGTGCACGCGTATCTAAATTATCGATAGCCACTAAATTATTATTAACGAGATAGGTATTTAAATCACCATCTCCAAGTAATCTCGAAAACTGCTCTTCTAAATTACGCGCAATTAAGCCTCTAATTTTTACGGTGCTGCTTTCTACGTCTGTATCCTTTACGCCATAATTACCTATGTGCACATTGTTCATGATAAGCACCTGACCCGTATAGCTTGGGTCTGTAAAAACTTCTTGATAACCCGTCATACCGGTATTAAAACAAATTTCTCCGGTAGTGGTACCAATTTTACCAAAAGCATGACCATGAAATACGTGTCCGTCAGCGAGAATCAAAATTGCGGGCTTTTTGGCTTGATGCGTCATTAGAATACTAGTTTTTGATGGGTTTGATGGTACAAAAAAAGTTCAATTCTCTTGTATCTCCTTATTTTTTTTTACACATAAAAAAAGGCAAGACTAAAGCCTTGCCTTTTATATAATATTACCGTTTCAAATTATTCAGCTGCTTTATCAGTTGAAGAATCTGCGGTTGGTTCAGCTGGAGTTTCAGCTACCACTTCTGCTTCAGCAACATCAGCTTTTTTGCTGGTTGCACGGCTACGACGTGTTTTCTTAGCTGGCTCAGCTGCAGCGTTAACTGAATTACCATAGATTTCATTGAAATCTACAAGTTCAATCATTGCTTTTTCTGCATTATCCCCAGGACGAATGCCCAATTTAAGGATACGCGTATAACCACCCGGACGACCTGCTACTTTAGGACCTACCACTGTAAATAATTCTTTTACAGCTTCTTTGTCTTGTAAGTAACTGAAAACAACTCTATGCTGATGCATGATTGTTTCTTTGTTATCGCTCTTTTTAGTTTTTGTAATTAACGGCTCTACGTATGTTCTTAAAGCTTTAGCTTTTGCTAAAGTAGTAACAATACGCTTGTGCGTAATTAACTGGTTAGCCAAGTTAGCTAACAATGCTTCCCTATGTGCTTTTTTACGGCCTAGGTTGTTGATTTTGTCTCCGTGACGCATGACTTTTGTTTTTAATCCTTACACCGTGTCAGGAATTGTAAGGCGTGAATAATGGGCTAAGCCCTTTTATTAATTATCTAGATTATCTAAACCTAATTTACCTAAATCCATACCAAAGCTTAGGCCTCTTTCAGTTAACACTTGCTCAATTTCAGATAATGACTTTTGACCAAAGTTTCTGAATTTCATAAGGTCTTCTTGCTCATATTGAACAAGTTCGCTTAAGCTATTGATTTTAGCTGCTTTTAAACAGTTAAATGCACGTACAGAAAGATCTAAATCTTCAAGTGGTGTTTTAAGCACTTTACGTAATTGTAATACATGCTCATCCACTACATCTTCTTTCTTATCTTCTTTATTATCAAACGTGATGTTTTCATCCGTAATGATCATAAGGTGTTGGATAAGAATGCGAGAAGCTTGCTTTACAGCATCTTCAGGATGAATGGTACCATCTGTAGCTACGTCTAAAATTAATTTTTCGTAGTCAGTTCTTTGTTCTACACGGTAGTTTTCAATAGCGTATTTAACGTTCTTGATTGGCGTGTGAATAGAATCGATTGCGATGTATCCAAAAGGAGCATCTTTAATTTTATTTTCTTCTGCAGGGATATAACCACGACCTTTTGAAATCGTTAATTCAATATCCATTTTAGAAGTTGTATCCATGGTGCAAATGCTCAACTCAGGATTCATAACCTGAAAATGTTGAGATAATTCACCAATCATACCTGCATTAAATTCGGTACGACCTTTGATAGATAAATTGATTTTTTCTGTTGCAACTTCATGGTCAACATTTTTCTTGAAACGCACTTGCTTCAAGTTTAATATGATTTCAGTTACATCTTCTGTAATACCTTTAATAGTAGCAAACTCGTGGTCTACACCTTCGATTTTGATACCTACAATAGCATATCCTTCCAGTGAGCTAAGTAATACTCTACGTAAGGCATTACCGATTGTTAAACCAAAGCCTGGTTCTAAAGGACGGAATTCAAATTGTCCGTCAAACTCAGTTGCTTTTTGTAGAACAATTTTGTCTGGTTTTTGAAAGCTTAATATGGCCATATTAAAACTTGTTTTTTATTAGTTTGTCCGGGTCAATATTGAAACCGGAAATTGGATTTAGTACTTATTATTTAGAGTACAATTCTACGATTAGTTGCTCCTTAATGTTTTCAGGTACATTCTCTCTTTCAGGGAAAGTGATGAAAGTTCCTTTCTTTTCATTTTCGTTCCAATCTAACCAACCGAACTTAGGATTTTTACCACGGCTCTTGCTAGTTAATGAAGAATTATGAGCACTTTTTGGACGGTAACCAATTACGTCACCTGGCTTACATGTGTAAGAAGGAACGTTCATGATTTCGCCGTTTACAGTTACGTGCTTGTGGTTAACCAACTGACGTGCTTCTGGACGACTAGCTGTTAAACCCATACGGAAAACTGTGTTATCTAAACGAGCTTCTAATAATTTGATCAAGTTTTCACCGGTAACACCTTTTAAGCGAGCTGCTTCTTCAAATGTTTTACGGAACTGGCGCTCTAATACACCATAAGTATATTTAGCTTTTTGCTTTTCACGTAATTGTAAAGCGTATTCACCTAAGCTCTTACGCTTACGTGCTGCTCCGTGTTGACCTGGAGGGTTGCTGTTCTTACCCAACCATTTGCCATTTCCTAAGATTGGCTCTCCAAAGATTCTGGAGATTTTTGTTTTTGGACCTGTATAACGTGCCATTTTATTTAACGCAATTTTTAAGAGGCTGCGGACCTTTTTTGTGATTTTTTAATGACGATGTATCATTGTTAAAAATCTAAAATGAATGATACACCCTGTATAATAAAATAATTAAACTCTTCTTTGTTTTGGAGGACGACAACCGTTGTGTGGCATTGGCGTTACGTCTTTGATAGAAGTAACTTCGATACCTGATTGTGCGATAGAACGGATAGCACCTTCACGGCCAGAACCTGGTCCTTTAACAAATACATCTACACGCTTCAAACCTGCGTCAGAAGCTACTTTCGCAGCATCAGCAGCAGCCATTTGAGCGGCATATGGTGTATTCTTTTTTGAACCTCTGAAGCCCATTTTACCAGCACTGCTCCAGCTAATTACTTGGCCAGTTTTGTTGGTAAAACTAATGATGATGTTGTTGAATGTTGCAGAGATACGTACTTCACCAGCAGCATCTACTTTTACAACTCTTTTTTTGGCAGCAGCTTTTGCACTGTTCTGCGCTTTTTGTGGTTTAGCCATTTTTGTTTTTTGAGGTAGTCTTTAAAAAATAACGCCAGGTTAACCTGGGTACCACCCGCTTCTCCTGCATCCTAATTACTACAATTAGGCGGCGATCCGACAGCGTTTGGGTTTGTTTATTAAAAATGGCAAAAGCGGTGGGTTCACCGCTCTTACCAGATTAATTATTTTTTAGGTGCCTTTTTCTTACCGGCAACTGTCTTACGCTTACCTTTTCTGGTACGGCTGTTTGTTTTGGTACGTTGACCACGAACAGGTAAACCTTTTCTGTGACGAAGACCACGGTAACATGCGATGTCTAACAAACGCTTAATACTCATAGAAACTTCACTACGTAAAGCACCTTCTACTTTGAACTCACTGTTGATGATGTTACGAATTGCAGTTTGTTCTTCATCATTCCAAGTATTTACTTTTTTATTAAAGTCAATACCTGCTTTGGTTAAGATATACTGTGCAGTTGAACGACCAATACCAAAAATATAGGTCAGACCAATTTCGCCTCTTTTGTTTTTTGGTAAGTCAATACCGGCAATACGAGCCATATGCTTTTTTTAAATTTTACTTTACTATTAGTAGTTACTGTTTGTAGTTACTGATTTAAAAAACGATGAAGCGCAAACTAGCGCCACCATTCATTTTTATCCTTGACGTTGCTTAAAGCGAGGATTCTTTTTGTTGATTACAAAAAGTTTACCCTTGCGCTTAACAATCTTGCAATCTGCACTACGCTTTTTGATTGAAGCTCTAACTTTCATCTCTTTAGTTTTAGTCTGGTTGTTATTCGGTTTATCCTACCCGGTTATTTGTACCTAAAAATAATCCGACCCCTACTTAAATCGTATGGACTCATTTCAACGCCGACCTTATCGCCAGGTAAAATTCTGATGTAGTGCATCCTCATTTTTCCTGAGATGGTAGCCAATATTTCGTGGCCATTTTCTAGCTTAACTCTGAACATAGCATTGCTCAGTGCTTCTAGAATAACTCCATCTTGTTTGATCAACGGTTGTTTAGACATACAATTTTTGGGGCTGCAAAGATATTAGAATGCAACCGAAATACGAAGAAAACGGGGAAAAATTTACAGAATTTGTGAAAAATTACGTAACTCCTTGATTTTCAACTGTTATTTTGGTTATTTGAAAATGGTAGCAAGCTTGGTAGACAGCTCTTCCCCCCTAATATTCTTGGCAATGATCTTGCCAGAAGGGTCAACGAGGAAGTTTTGCGGAATTGCTTGAATACCATATTGTTTGGCAACTTGATTGTCCCAATACTTTAAATCAGACACTTGGGTCCAAGTTAATTTGTCGTCATGAATCGCTTTTATCCATTTGTCTTTTGCACCCGGTTGGTCTAAACTTACACCTAGCACAGTAAAGCCTTTAGCATTATAGGTTTGAAACGCTTTCACCACATTTGGGTTTTCTTGACGGCAAGGACCGCACCAGCTAGCCCAAAAATCTATGAGTACATATTTACCTTTAAAGCTTGACAAAGAAACAGGCACATCTAAAGTGTCGTTTTGGGTAAAGTCCATAGCCATAGCGCCTACCGATGTTTTTTTAGCAGTCGCTATTTTTTCTGCAAAAGCTTTTCCGCTTGGTGTGGCGCGGGCAGGCTCAGACAAAGCTTTGTAAATAGGCTCCACAACTTCCGGATTGATATCCCAACCAGCCATCTGACCTAGCGCAAACATGGCAATTGGAGAATTGTTATTAGAAGCTAGATATCCTTTGTATACTTCTTTCATTTCTGCATCAAGTGCATCAAAAGTCGCATCCAAGGTTTTCATAGCAGCAGAATCTTTTGCTTTATATGCAGCGTTATAGTCTTTATTAGCTGCTTGCATTTTATCGTTTACCGGTTTTGTTTTTTCAGTTAAAGCAAGGTAGGCTTCGTGAGCCTTAGATCCTTTTACTTTTACATTACTAAATGAATCAATAGAACTTACTTGAATAGCACCTGGTGCTACAAACACAGAAGCATAGTCACGAGGTTGAAACATTTTAATTGGTTTTCCTTCTGAGTCATTTTTATAACGTACAAAAATGGTTACCATTAATGGCTCCGCAATTTTTCCGGAGAAACTATATTTATCTCCTACAGGAACTACACTATCTCTTACCGTAACGCCATCGGCTCTATAAGAATAGTATACCTTATTAACGGGCAATGCAATATTTTGAAGGGTACCGCTAACGGTAAAATTTTGGGCTTCTTGTGCATTTACGGCAAATGACGCAAATACAAATAAAGCGATTACTAATTTTTTCATGATTTACTTTTTCGATTAGTGTATGGTTACGAATATACTAAAGCCTTCACAACAATAAAAATTAGGTTCACACATGCCAATATTGAGTAGTTTGCGGCTCATTCGCTTTTAGTATGAAAAGAATTGGCCTCATTTCAGATACCCACAGCTATTTAGACCCCAAAGTGGCGGTTCACTTTGCTGATTGTGATGAAATCTGGCATGCTGGCGATTTTGGCAGCCACGAAGTAGCCCAAAAGCTTCGCGCCATCAAACCCCTACGAGGTGTTTATGGCAACATTGACGGTCAAGATATTAGGTCCGAATTTGAGGAGTGTGCACAATTTGAGATAGAAGGCGTTAGGGTCATGATGTTTCATATAGGCGGCTACCCTCCCAACTACAATAAAGTAACAAAGCCCATTATAGCCGCTTATAAACCACAGTTATTTATAAGTGGCCATAGTCATATACTAAAAGTCATCTATGATCCTGCCATGGCTTGTTTACACATCAATCCAGGAGCCGCAGGTAAGCAGGGCTGGCAAAAAGTTAGAACCCTCATCAAAATAGACATTGACGAGACAGACATTAAAAACTGTCAGATTATAGAACTCGGAACAAGGGTATAAAAGGGTATTAAATTACATGCCCGGAAAAAGCGGACGCGCAATTTCGATACCTCTAAAAGGCCAAGGCACACCCGCTAGAATTAATACCAGTGCAATTACAAAAAAGTAAAACGCTTTTTTATACTTAGTGGTACTATCTACATTCTTTTTTGCAACACCATGAGCGAGTGTTAAAAAAACAATCGCAGCAATCATGGTAACTGGATGCTCAACCCAAAAGAAACGTAAAAATTTATCTTTCATTACAGAAGTACCAGCGGCAACTTCTGTGGTTAATATACCTATTCGACCTGCTAGCACTTGATACAAACCTAACAACAAAGTAATATGACCAGCAATCATAGTAAAGAGCCAAGTTTTTTTATCGGCAGCGGCAAACTCTTTTTTAGACTGCCATCCAGTGTATGCTTTTACAATTGAAATAAGCAATAAAACTAAGATTACCCAGCGCAAAAAATTATGTAAATGTAAAAGTCCTGTTGCCATAGTGTTTGTTTTATTATGCTAATATAGCAGTTTTGATTTATTCTACCCAGTCTGCAATAAACAAGTTCGTATCTCTTGTACCGCCATTGTTACGGTTAGAAGCAAAAATAATTTTTTTGCCATCAGGGCTAAACATAGGAAACGCGTCAAAACCTTTGTCTCTACTAATTTTTTCGAGCCCCTTACCTTCCAAATCTATACGGTACATGTTAAAGGGAAATCCTCTTTTGTATTCGTGGTTGCTACAAAAAATAATATGCTTACCATCCGGCGTAAAATTAGGCGCCCAGTTGGCCTGACCAAGTGCGGTAATTTGTTTTGCATTAGAACCGTCGGCATTTGCCACAAACACTTCCATATTGGTGGGCGCTACCATTCCTTCTGCAAGTAAAGATTTGTATTCTGCAATCGCTTCTGGTGTTTTAGGTCTGCTAGCACGCCAAACAATTTTTGTTCCGTCGGGGCTAAACCATGCACCACCATCGTATCCTAGCTCGTTGGTTACACGAATTTCTTTACCCGATTTTAAATCCATCACATAGAGTTCTAAGTCTCCACTTTTATCAGAACAATAAATCATTTTTTTACCGTCCGGAGATAGCGTTGCTTCTGCGTCATATCCTTTAGCACTCGTAATTTGTTTTACAATTTTACCTGACATGTCTGCCATAAAAATGTCGTAACTATTATAGAGTGGCCAAATATATTTATTGCCATATTTTGCTCTGTCTGGTACAGGCGGACAACTATCTGCACCTAAATGTGTAGACGCATAAATAATATATTTACCATCTGGTAAAAAATAAGCACAGGTAGATCTTCCCTTTCCTGTACCAATCATTGTTGGTGTAAATTTTTGAGCATCTGTTACCGGAACTTTTCCCACAAATATTTGATCACAAAAAACACCTTCTTTTGGATTTGTTTTTTGAAACACAATCGACTTTCCATCATAGCTCCAATAGGCTTCTGCATTATCGCCACCAAAGGTTAACTGCTTAATGTTTTTAAAATATTTTTCGCCAGCAAAGTGCACCGTGTCTTGGGTTGCATACTGCGCAAATGTTGGAGACACAAAAAGTGTGCATAGTAACAAATAAAAAGCGGTAGATAATTTCATAAATACGTGTTAAGAGGATGCAAAAGTAAGCATGTTTCTATGTTTTTATGTCAGGCCATTGTCAAGAGATAAAAATATTGGTGCTATTTTTGATGATGCGCTTTATTCTATTTTTTGCTTTTATTTTAGGGACTTTTGCTTGTAATAACCCCAAAGACAGGGCCAATAACAAAAACAACGCTTCCGGTTACCCGAATTTTGTAAAAGAACTGTTGCAACAAATTGAGCGTTTTCCGGACAGCACCGAGCTGCGCGTTCAGCTCATTGATACCATGGATAGCCTGCATTTAACAAAAGAGGCACTCCAACAAATTGACTCACTTATTATAAAAGATCCGGGTAATTATGGCAATTGGTTTAGAAAAGGAGAACTAGCAGTACATAACACGGATACGGCACTTGCCATTAAAAGCTTTTCTAGTGCATCCGCCATTTATAATTCACCTGATGTTTTGCTAACCCTTGCCAATTTATATGCTGCACAAAAAAACAAATTGGCCCTAAGTTTATGTACCGAAGTTATCACGCAAAAACCAGATAGAACTTACATAGCACATAGCTATTACATTACAGGTCTCTATTATGAAAACATAGAAAAAACGGAAGCCGCAATCGAAAATTTTAATAGATGTATCCAACAAAATTATTATTACCTAGACGCCTATTTAGAAATTGGTTGGATTTATTTTGATCAAGAAAAATATTCACTTGCTAAAGAAATTTTTGAAACGGCTACCGCTGTAAAACCCACAGACGCTAGAGGACATTACTGGACCGCCAAATGCCTCGAAAAATTAGGCCAACCAGATAAAGCGATAAACGCGTATCAACTAGCATTTAACCTAGACAATAGCTTATCAGAGGCATCCGCTGCTATTTCTAGAATAAAAGCTTCAAAAAACTAGCGTGGTTGCTTAAAAAAGCAGAAATTTGCGCAAAACCTGTATATGCCCATCATTGCTCCTTCTCTCTTAAGTGCCAATTTTTTAGAGCTACAAAAAGATTGTGACATGCTCAATAATAGTGCTGCCGATTGGTTTCACCTCGATGTTATGGATGGCAGGTTTGTACCCAACATTAGTTTTGGCTTACCAATTATAGAGCAAATCAGAAAAGCAACATCTAAAGTTTGTGATGTGCACGTTATGATTTTGGAACCAGAAAAATATGCCGAAGCGTTTAAAAAAGCAGGCGCTGATGTTTACACAGTTCACATAGAAGCCTGTCCGCACTTACACAGAAATTTACAACAAGCAAAACAACTTGGCATGAAAGCTGGTGTGGCACTCAACCCGCACACGCCTATTCAATCCCTTGTAGATGTGATTCAAGACATTGACGTGGTATGTTTGATGAGCGTAAACCCAGGTTTTGGTGGTCAACAATTTATCCCACAAACCATCCAAAAAATTGCCGAATTAAAAGCGCTAATTACAGCAAAAAATAGCAGCACCCTTATTCAAATTGATGGTGGCGTAACGCTTGCAAACGCACCTCAAATGATTGCTGCTGGTGCCGATGTATTGGTGGCTGGCAATACCGTTTTTAAATCGGAAAACCCTACACAAACCATTGCTGCCCTAAAAGCGTTGTAGGCCTTATTGTTTAAAAAAATATTCACAATTTGTTTATAAATAAGGCTTGGAGAAGTAGTGTCCAATTAGTTAAATTTGGATAACTACCTCACTAAAACCAAGCAAGTTGACAGAGACAATTATCAACCTAGACTCCGTAAACCCCATCGAATTTTTTGGCGTAAACAACGGAAAATTAGACGTTTTAAAAAAGAGATTCCCCCTTCTAAAAATTTTGTCGCGTGGCACACAATTAAAATTAAGTGGCGCACCAGAACAAATTGATATCGCTAAGGAAAAAGTAAGTTTAGTACTGCAATACTTAGAACGCAACGGTCATTTAAGTGAATCTTATTTCGAACAAATTTTAGGCGGTGATGACGCAGAAGTTGTCGATCATTTTATAGATAAAAATCCAAATGATATTTTAGTGTTTGGCCCTAACGGAAAAACGGTAAGAGCAAGAACACCGAATCAGAAAAAAATGGTGGCTGCAGCCGATAAAAACGATATCGTTTTTGCCATAGGACCCGCTGGTACCGGTAAAACATATACCGCAGTAGCACTTGCAGTGCGTGCACTTAAAAACAAAGTCGTTAAAAAAATAATTTTAACAAGACCTGCTGTAGAAGCAGGAGAAAGTTTAGGTTTTTTACCTGGCGATTTAAAAGAAAAAATTGATCCGTATTTGCGTCCTTTATATGATGCACTTGACGACATGATTCCTGCCGAAAAATTAGGCTATTACATGAGTACGCGCACCATCGAAATTGCGCCACTTGCCTACATGCGCGGAAGAACACTTGACAATGCGTTTATCATTTTAGATGAAGCACAAAACAGTAATGACCTGCAACTAAAAATGTTTTTAACGCGTATTGGTGCGAATGCAAAAGCCATTATTACTGGGGACCCTACCCAAATAGATTTACCCCGAAATATGCGCAGCGGACTAGAAAAAGCAAGCCGAATTTTGCAAAATATTGACGGAATTTCTCATATAGCCCTAACCGAAGAAGACGTCGTAAGACACAAATTGGTGAAAGCCATTATCAAGGCCTATGATAAAGAACACGAAAAAGAAGAGGAAGCCTATGGCAAAAGATAGCCTTTGCAACCTACTAAATACCCCTTCTAAACACCTAAACCCCCTCAAAAAGGGGGTTTTTTGCTAAAAAACTGAGTTTTTACCTAAAAAGTACCGATTTGTTAATACTCTGTTGAAATTAGTAGCGGAATATTCGTTTTCTTTGCAGCTGAAAAATCAAACTTATGCTTAGTAAAAAACTCTTGCAATTTGTACTTGCGGTATTAATCCTACCAGCATTTGCACTAGCACAGAACACCACCAGTAGCCTGAGTGGTTCTGTTAAAACAAATACCGGTGAGGTATTAGTTGGCGCAACCGTAACAGCAACCCACGAACCTACCGGTACAACCTACCGTGTACAGAGCCGTGCAGGTGGCCGTTTTGACATCAGCAATATGAACCCAGGTGGTCCATACATTGTTGAAGTTTCTTTCTTAAATTATGCAAACGAAAAAAAGACTGACCTCTACCTTAGTTTAGGTGATGTTTTAAAAGTTGATTTCGCACTTGCCTCTAAAGTAAATAACCTCGGAAACGTAACAGTTAGTTCTTTACGTAAGACTACTGAAACTTCTGGTAAAGGTGGTGCTGAAACTACAATTGGTCGTGATAAAATGGCGAACTTACCAACAGTAGGTCGTAACATTTATGACTACCTACGTGCTGTACCTCAAGCTAAATTAGTTAATGGTTCTGAAGGTGCCGTATCAATTGCAGGTCAGAACAACCGTTACAACGCATTCTATGTGGATGGTGCGATCAACAATGACGTATTTGGTTTATCAGCATCAGGTACCAATGGTGGTCAAGCTGCTATCGCTCCATTATCTATCGATGCGATTGATCAGTTCCAAGTTGTTATCTCTCCATTTGATGCATCACTTGGTAACTTTACAGGTGGTGGTATCAATGCGATCACTAGATCAGGTACCAACAAAACTTCTGCATCAGTTTACTACTTCTTACAAAACCAAGATTT
>Ga0209358_10000036_pt1 | contig 117625 bp, 174 predicted proteins | sample LauGreFa1BDMLBSN_2_FD_187574 | JGI IMG/M metagenome (GOLD analysis project Ga0209358, IMG submission 187574) | Freshwater lake microbial communities from Lake Michigan, USA - Fa13.BD.MLB.SN (SPAdes) (version 2) | ecosystem: Environmental > Aquatic > Freshwater > Lake | place: Lake Michigan... | reverse complement strand
GATTTGAAGATACCAATAAAATGTTTGAGGTACCATCTAATTTTGATATGGCATTTATTAGTCATGAATGGGATGCAAACGAAAAGGCAACAGAAATAATTAAACAATTTAATCTGCATGATTGGTCTGCACCGACAACTCTTATGCTGGGTAGGTACCAGCCATGGCACGAGGGCCACCACGCCCTTTACAAGGAGGCTGGTAAGAGAACTGACCAAGTACTTCTTGGAGTCCGTAATACCTACAACACAAGCGAAAAGGATCCCCTTAAGTTTGATCAGGTAAAAGAATATATTGCCAAGGATGAGTTTATGGATGGTGCATTAGTACTAAGACTACCTAACATTACCAACATTGTATACGGTAGAGATGTAGGATATAAAATTGAACAAGTAGATTTGGGGGCAGACATTCATGCTATTTCGGCTACTGAAAAACGCAAGCAAATGGGTCTTTAAACAAATGGAAAATGCTGGCAAGGCAATGAACGAGGCAGAAGAAAGACTTTTTGCTGAGGATAAAGATGACAGTAACTAAGGCCAGGTCTTTTGCAAAGGCATTAAGTTATCGCATATGGGGAACTCTTTCCTCATTTGTTGTTGCGTATGTTATAACAAAAAGTGCCAGTCTATCAGGTGCTATTGCCTTTTGGGAAACGGTAGTTAAAGTATTTATCTACTACGCACATGAGCGTGGATGGAACTATATACAGTGGGGACGCAAGTAACATACCTCTGTAACTCAGTGGAAGAGTAGCGGACTTCTAATCCGTTTGTCGTAGGTTCGAATCCTATCAGGGGTGCTATAATACTTTTATGAATATCGAAAAAGAAATAAAAGATATATTATTTGAAATAGGAAAAGATATTCAGATACATAAACTTGTTGATGGTAATCTTATTATTGAAATAGATTATGATAAATACACTATAGAAATAATAGAACTTATAAAAAAGTATTTACCTAATTAGATTTATCTTTTTTACTGTATTCGCCATACTTACCAAGAACTGCTTTAACTGTACCGTCTTTTCTTAGGCGAACAACCATTCCATCCTTAATTTGAATTGGATTAAACGGATGTTTGGATCTATACTTACCAGATGACTTTTTTGCAGACATTATATTGTGTATCTTTCTCTTTGAACTTTTGTGTAATCTTTTGCAAAACCTTCAAACAAAATCTTTTCTACAGGTATACAGTTTGGAACCATTTTACCATTTTGTTCTTTCATTCCTCTTTGTACATAGCCATCCCAACATGGTGCTTGCTTAACTACATTAGAACAACAATCTGATTTCATTTCCCCAGATTGACATTGTGGACATTGTTCGCAGGTTACATCTAATTGTTTGCACATTGGACATCCACATCCTGCATATGCTTTGTCTATTTCATCTTCTTCGTCATCTTCTTCATCGTCAGAAGATCCTGAAGACATAGACTTATCCATCTCTTCATCATTTGCCATCTCAGGTAAAACCATTACATCTTTAGCCATTGCCCCAACAAAATATTCTGTTTCTTCAAGTTCGCCCTCTTCCATTTCAAATAATTGAATTAAAATAGCAGGCTCTTCTGCAGATGCTTCAAGGGAATATTCTGATCCTGGCATACCAAGCATGCCCTCTGTCATTACATGAACTACACGACCAACATACATTTCTTCTTCGTGTGGGGCCATAACCATGTCGCCCTCTTTGACCATAGCCTTGCCTATATTGCCCTCAGAGCGGTTTATAGCGTAGATCTGTGCTGCAGCCTCACGACGAGTCTTATGGCATCCCATAACCTCTCCTGTGTCTTTTACGGCAGGGTATCCAGAGCAACCTGATGATCCCTTAGCACCTATACGATATGGCATAAAGTATAGTATACCATTAATTGTGGTAGAATGGATTTATGAATCTTTTTGGATTAGAATCTATGTTTGTAACCATGAGGCCTGAACTAAAGGCAGTTGTAGAAAAATATACACAAAATACAAATATAAATACAGATGCTTTGTTGGATGAATTAATATCAAAAATAAAAAAGAATATGTAGTTAACTAATTAGTTTGTGATATTAATCTATTATGAGTTCTTATTCTATGACAATTAGCACACACTATCTCACATTTTGATATTTCACGTTTAATTGAACTCCAAGAAAAACCATCATGAACCATTCTTGAAATATTATATTTTTTGTCTTTAATATGATCAAAATCTAAAACTATTGGATTATTTTCTCCGCAGTCCTTACACCCACTGGCCTCTTTCATTTCTACCAGTCTTTGTTTATAAGTCTGTTTTTGCCTATGAAGTTCTTTGTCAGTCATAGATGAGATTATTATACAGGTAAATTATAAATCCCCCGCAGGATATTCAAGCACGATGGCCCAGATTAAATAAGATGGTAACTAAGCATCCTAAGGTCCTGCAGGGGACCTGACTATATCATATCAGTTTATTTTATTTTGATTGTTTTTGGTTTCTTTTCTTCTGGGATGTTTCTTTCCACAAAGACGCTAAGAATACCGTCTGCCATTTCAGCACGATCAACCTCCATATACTCTCCAAGAGCAAAGGTGCGTGTGAATTTGCGAGTTGCGATACCCTTATGCAATACTTCAGTAGAAGCATCTTCGGTTTTCTCACCCTTGATAGTTAGGCTTCCATTATCCATAGAAACCTCTACTTCATTCTTGCTGAATCCAGCAATAGCCAAAGATAGTTTGTAAGTGTCCTCATCTAATTTCACCAAATCGTATGGTGGAAATGATTGACGAGTAGCCTCACGATGAATATTTGAAAGACGGTCCAACTCTCTGTTGAAACCAATAAAAAATGGATCTCTAAAAAGATCCATGCCAAATGAACTTACCATTTTTCCTCCTTGTTAAGCGAGTTCGTTTTATACCCCCCTTTGGGCAGGTACATATATATTATATCATAGTGGTATTTTGCCGTCAAAACTTATACTAATAACACATTTAAAATTATTATCAGTTGGGCATAACTCGCCATACTTTTGTAATCCATCAAATACAACGGCTCTTCCAGATACTGGAGATACTTTTCCAGCAGTATGTAGTTTATCAAAATCTAATTTATTCCACTCCGAATACCTTTGATTAAAAAATACAATATCTCCATCAGAATCATTTACATAATATAAAAAAACAAGGTGTGGTTCTTTTATATTAGTATTGGATACTTTATATCCTTCAAATTGATTATCTTTCATAAATAAATTTGCCTGTATGTTTATAATTTTAAATATTTCTATATTATTTTTGTTGCAAAATTTTTCTAATATTTTTTTACCTTCTTGTGCAAATGGTGATATTTCTCTTTCATTTTCAAAACCCATATGAATAAACTGTGGCATATTTGATAAATCTTTTACTGAATCATAATACCATGGAAACCTTGAGTTTGGGTCTGCATACATTATGTCTTGTAAACTTTTTATTTCTTCTTGATCAAGAAAATTATCATCAATAATCATATTTTAAGTATACCATATATGGTAAAATTATTATATATGGAAAATCAATATGTTTTTATAATGACCCCAAATAATAGTGGAAGTCACTTATTGGCACAAGTTTTATTGTCTTCTCCAAAAGCAGCAGCATTGCCTGGATTTGAAGGTTTATTTTTTAAAGATTTTGGAAAGCCTCCAGTAGACAATGTTAGTCCTAAGAAGGCCTTTATGTTTTCTTCTATAGAAAATGAATTAAGAAATTTTTCGATAGATAGACTTGCAGAAGTAAAGGATGTTTGGGATAGAGAATGGAATAAGTTTTGGGATAGGCCAATAAAGATTGAAAAAAGCCCCCCATTAATTTGTGCACATAAATTGTATCCACAAGTTTTTCCAAACTATAAATATATAGTTATGCATAGAAATCCTTTTGCTGTTGCAGAAGGAATGATCAGAGTTGTAAAAGAAAAATCGGGAGAAGTAATAACACCTTTAGAAGCAATCCATCACTCTACTCGTGTATTGGAAATATGCGATGAAATTGTTCAGGACCATCCTAATAATACTATTCATTTTTCTTATGAAGATTTTACAGAAAACCCTAAAGATTATATTGATAAAATTTTAAACTTTATTCCAGATTTAGAATATTTAAAAATAGAAAAAGAATATAATATTAAAAGAAAATATAAGTCTCCGATTATTAATATGAATCAGCAACAAATAGACAGATTAAATTTAGATGATTTAAAAATAATGAAAGATTATTTTGAAACTAAAAAACAAAACTGCACAAAAGAAAATAGTTTTATTTTAAAATACTAGGGATTGTTAGTCCCTAGTATTCTATTAATTACTTCTTTTTTGCAGGAGCCTTCTTTTTTGCAGGAGCCTTTACTTCTACCTTTGCAAGAGCATCTTGTAATGCTGATAGCGCAGGCATTCTTCCAAATGCTGTGTCGTTAGGATTGATTGCTCTCAATGCCACTGGTGCAATTGCAGCCAATAACGAATATGCAAGTGTTGCTGGATCTGTAACTCCAGACATGTATAGTGCAAGTGCAGCACCGAGAACTGATCGTCCGTATGATGCAAGCATAGCCTTCATTTGTTCATTCATTTTATTCCTCCTAGGATATGAATCTAGTTATGGCATCGTAACCTAGCCATAATCCAATTATACCAGCAACTCCAGCAAACACTGGAGGGGCTGGAACAGGCAACTTAAATGCAGCAAATATTACGCCACATCCAAATCCAGTTATAATTGATAATATTATTTCTTTCATATTTTCTCCTCATTACTAAAGTAAGTATATCCAAAGTTATCATTAAGACACATTAAACTTTGTGGATTAAAAAACCATTGTGGCTCTGAAAGAAGTTGATTTCTATTCCTTTGTTGCTTTAGTAATATAGATAATACTTCCATTTTTGGATAATTTTTTATTTTTTTATCAGACATATATTTAGACATTTTCCAAAAATCACTCTCTATGGTTGATCCACCTAAGTAATGATAATTGATAAGATATTCAATATCGGTTGTCCATTCCACATATTGTCTTTCTACCTCTTCTATTGTTTTTTGATTAGTGATAAGGTCTTGAATCAAAACCCCAATTAAAAAATAAAGCCTTAAGGAATTACCAAACATCGGTTCAAAAAATGCAACCTGATTTCCATTTTTAAATATTCTTCCTTCTACAAAATTTTTAGCATAATATGGATTAAACTTATATTCTAAACTGCCAAGTTCTTCTTTTTTAATATTTAAAAAATTACAAAAATCATCTTTTGCATCTTCAACTGATGTTACATGATCATTAAACAAATATCCATAACTTGTTCTAGTTGTTAATGGTATTTCAAAGATCCAACCATTTTTACTGACTATATGCTTTGTATAATGTGGACCAAATGGATCATTTTCTTTTTTAGTATTATTAAAAACAATTCCATGGTTTATTGGCATGTTATCAGCAATTATGTAGTTTGAAAAATCTTTTGGAAAACCAGAACAGTCTACTACATAATCAAAAGTATATTCTTTACCATCAACTATTGCTCTTACATAGTCCCTATGATTTTCTAATAACTCTACATTTCCTAAAATCTCAATAAATTTATTTCCCCATAATTTTTTAAATCTATTAATTGCAAAATCTTTTAACTTTGTTGCGCTAAAGTGTATTGCAATTGAACCTTCTAAAAATGGATTCCTAAAGTCGTGCTCTCTCCATCCAATATACTCTGTACCAAATTTTAATGACCCGTCAATCTCTTTTATATCTCTTGTTATATCGAAATCCATTCCTTTTGATAACGGGCCAAGAAATGATGGATTAGAACTTTCTCCAATACCTAGTGTTTTTGTATTTGGATTATGAATGGAGTATATCTCCCAATTATCTGGAAAATGTGGTAAAAATTGTGCGAGAGTTTGTATGCCTGCGCTACCAACACCTATGACTGCAATGCTTTTCTTTTTCATTTATATTCCTTTATTAAAGTTAGGATGATCCAAGGGAGTTGGAACAGTAACCAATGTTTTACAATTTGAACATTCACCATCTAAAAAATAAATACCTATCTCATAGTCTACTGGATCAAATTTGGCTAATATCTTAATTATATCACTGCCACAGTTTGGGCATATGCATGTTGGAATTCCTCTAGCGTCCATCTGATTCGTCTTTCGGCAAAAATCTTTTAATATCTTCAATTTCAGAAAACAATAAATTTATAAGTTTTTCATATTGATCACAGCACTCCTGAATATCATCAATGCTGTTTTCCATTATCTGAACCTTAATATTGTTTTCAAAACTAAGTATTTTGTTTTGTACTTCATCTATATAATTAAATGCAACATCTCTAGAATCAGAAATAAATTTTAAAAAATGGTCCTGATGTAAATTTTCTTCTGTAATATTTTCTAAAGTCTCAAGTTGTTTTTCTAAAACAGATAGGGCTACTTGATTTTCTGAAAAATATTTTAATAAATAAAAATTTTTTTTCCTTAATTGTATATTATTTATAAATAGATATATAAAAAATATAACTAATGAAATAAAAATTAATAACTCTAACATTTTTCCTCCAATCAATACTATTATACATTATCTATAATTTTTAGGCTTCCAGTATTGTTTTTTATACATACCACCTACTGGGTTTCTTTCTTGATCATATCTACCAGACTCATATTTTTGTGATTTTTCTTTGTGAGAATCTATAAGTTCTTTACTTAATTTTTTATTTAATTCAATAGAAAAGTTTTCTCTTCTAAAAGGAATTATTTGAGCCACTGGTGTATCTTTGGGAATTATGCCGTTGAAATTTTTATTTAATAAAAATGGAAAACTAATAGGATTTATAAAGGTATCTGTATCAACAATTCCAGATAAAGTAAAAAATGGTAATCCAGTCCAGTTATTTGGATGTAAAATCATACAACTAATATTTTCTGGAGTTTTAATAAGATATTGATTATTCCATTTATATATATCCTGATGAAAATTATCAGAAATAGTTAAATTACCAAACTGTTCTCTTGGATGTTTGGTTATAAAATTATTATGTCTTGTATTAATATTTCCATTATCTGTAACGATACAATCTTGTGTAGTCACTAAAAAATATCCAGCAGTCATAGCATCTAAAAATGGAATACATCTTTTAATAGTTAAATCTGAAAAATTATCTACTTGATATATTGGCTTTTGTTCTTTATACCAATCTGGTATAAGTTTATTTGCCATTACTGGCTTTAAAGTATTTAGATTATATAATTCAATAAACTCAATTATATTGTCTTTTGACGGACTACTTGGATCTATTCTCATGAGTAACCCAGTAATATTTACATGTAGAGCAGCACGGATTATTGTAAATGCTATGCTTAGCATATCCAAATTTTGCATAATACATAGGATCTTTATCAAACAAACTTGCTTTATGTGTAGTAATTACACGCATTAGTTTATTGCTATCTGTCCAAAATGATGGAGGATTATCTCCCCAATTTTCCCAGCACTGATCTTTTAAATTATTAAGATTGGCTTCATTGTTTTCTGTACGAATTCCACGATAACGAGCCTCTCGAATCATGGCCTGAACGTATAGCCAAAGTCCACGCTCATATCCTTTCCACATAAGAACTGCTGGATGATTACGCCATCCGCCACCTTTTGATTTTCCAGATAAAACATTTAAGATTTGATAACATTCTAATATTTGCTTATTAAGACGTTTACTATCAAGCCAACGAGCAGAGGTTACTGCGTTTGCTGATGGAAGAAATGTTTGCATTATTCTTTACCGCCTTCACGAACTAATAGGACAATTGCTCCATTATCCTCAAGTGCCTTTTTGACTCTTATCATATATTCTACAGCACGACGCTTATCTTCGTCAAATAGTGACATAAAAGATTTTTCTGATGCACGAACAGTAATAAAACTATCATTATCTACTAATTCTAATATAAATCCCTTAGGTGCAAAATGATCTAAAGATCTAAAAGCCTTACGCATAGAGTCTGTATACATTACTCAAAATCCCTTTGTCTTTCAAACATTTTATTCATATAATCTTCTACTTCATCAAGCGATCTATTGTCATGAATTTTGCATATGTTATACACAATGTTTGAATCTATTTTAGTTGTTATTGCAAAATTTTCACAATAATGACATTTATAAATTATTTCTCTATTGTTCATTTTTACTCATCAATCGTTAGGTTCTTCCATATATTTGACCAATCTTCTGATGTTTTATGATCGTTGAACTCTTTAGATATAGCACCAGACTCTAAATAAATTCCGCCCCAGACTCCATATTCTTTACTTGAAACACCTACTGCAAAGCATGTCTTAGATATTGGACACTTTAAGCATAATAAATCTATGGCAGATCTTAATGCAGACTCTTCTTCGTACTTATCAAAAAATAAATTTGTATCATAATCTAAACAAGACGCACTATCTTTCCATTTAAGTTTGTGCATATCCTATCACAAACCTTTCTGGTATATCCCATCCATTTTCATTAGGCTCAAACCTTTTAGTGATGTACCAACTCTTATTTATATACATGCCATACTTAGATGTTTTTGCCTTATCAGACTTATATTTATTAACAACTGTCCAACCATCCCAAAACAAAGAATTGTTGTTTGATACGATGATTTCCATTTGTTCTAATGACTTTATATTCATTCTTCTCCTAATATTGAAATATTCCAACTTCGACATTATTTAATTGTGCTTCTCCAACTAACTTAGACATTCCTTCTTTTGGCTTAGATAAAAACATAAAATAATTTACATCTTGCATGTTTTCAAAAAGCCAAGACGGTGCAACTTTGTACATTTTAATCTTTTTACCACGAGACTTCATTCCCTTTTCAGAAACATTTACAAATTCCATAACCATTGAGTTAATCTTGGATGGACCTGCGGTATAAATATAAAAATATTCATCTTCAGCAGGCATGCCAGATAAGGCTACACCAATAGCACGAAGGAAAACATGGTAGTCATTAAAACTACTAGTTCCCTGTACCCCCACTATCATCAAAAGTCCCTTCTCGTAATCTATCTATTATGAACATCATTTTATCTAATTGTACCTTATCCATAGCCATCGTGTCAACTATTGACGTAGTATCTTTATCAACATTACCATCTAAAGATATTTGAGCGGTATAAAAAACATTATCCTTGATCCAATATGCGCTATTGTCCATTATGATAACTTTTATACTATTTTTTTCTTCGTGCAATTGAGATTGAGTTTTTATATTTTTTTTAATATTTTTATACCCAATGCTATTTGTAACCAAAAAATTACTTATAACTTGGTGTTTATCTACTTGACTAAAACCTATCTTTTTTTCAATATTTTTTTTAAAGGCAAGTAGGTTGTATATAATTATAATTAATATAGAACTTACAAAGCCAAATAGATATTCCATAGTATGATTATTATACTACTGTCTTGTCAAGTTTCTCTTTATCTCCTTTAGAGTGTAGAGTTCTTCTTCACTCAATAAATCAATTAAAGAAATATCAAATGCTTTTGGGGTTAATCTTATAGCAGGATTTGATTCCATAACATTCATAGAAATCATATCCAGTTCCCAAAGCCTCATCATGTGAGATGAAAACATGTTATTTACTTCTCTGTGCAAAACTGGATGAACATCTTTTAACTTATTTGTAAAGTTATATAACATTTCTCCTGTTTTTGGATCTATTCCTGCTGGCTCTAATGCACCAGACAAAATTAGAGAATTAATCTCATTATCCTCTTCCATTTTTTGCCTTCTCTCTTTGCTTAGCAAGAGCAGAAAAATCTTTTACCTTGGTATCTCCAAGATAGCCCCACGCATATCCGTCCTCAATCATTTGATCGTTAACAGAAATTGTATTGCCATCAACATATAGCCACCCTAAAATACGGCCATACTTCTCAGAAGAATCTGGCTTTTCTGTTTTTATTACTATAAGTTTAGCATCTTTTAACTTTGATTTCAAGTACTCTTTGGACTCAAGACCTAATATCTTTTCAGCCTTGTCTGTAGTTCTTGATTCTGGAGTATCTATACCAGCCAAACGAACTCTTTGTGCATACGAAACATTAAAACCAAGATCAATCTCTACATCAATTGTATCTCCGTCTACTACACCAGTTAACTTTTTTACTCTATATTCGTACATACTTCTCCTATTTTAAGTATTTTTCTTTTGTTAGTTTAAAGAATTTAAAAAACATATCTACTGTTCTTGGTCTATCATCATTATAGCCATAGTTGATTCTATCTAAAAACCAAAGTATTGCTTTTCTATCTTTATCCATATCAAAATATCTGTTTGCATAATACTTTTTACCATCTAAAATTGTACTAACATGAGACATATTTGGATTGTGATCTGTCATATGAATATGATATTTCATTCTAGGCATCCATATGTCGTAACCACTTGTATAGATATTCATTGCAGTTTCTGTTTGATCTGCAGAAAAAAACATTTCTTTAGAAAAGTTATAACCTTTATCAAACCAAGATCTAGGAAAAAATGAAAAATTTCCAGAATAAATATTAGATAAATGTATAATATTGCTTCCATTTCCATGGGTTAAATAGGGAACCATATTTAACATTTTTTCATACCAGTCCCCCTCATATGTGAATCTGGAACTATCTCCATCTACTATGTATTCTTCCATTTCATTTTTTATTTTTTCATTAAAGAAACTGTCATTATTAAAGTATTCAGATAAACATAAGTCATAATCAAGTCCACCAAGTTTCATTGAATTGCCAAAGTTTCCAGATATTATAATATTCTTATTTTCTGAATTTGCTAATCTATCATTATAATCATTTATTAACTCTAAGTCCCAGTCTGGCATCATGATTACATGAGAATCTATTGACAAAACAAAATCTTCATCACTTAACATATTAGCCAATATATGTTTTGGTTTTTGGATTCCAGTTTTGTCCCCTTTTGGAATAATGTATCTATTAATCCTGGCAGATAAATGTGATGTATCTACTATATGATCTTCGTGATGCGCTATAGCAAAAGAAATATTTTCTGGATTTTTTGCTCTTTTTAAACAAGACTCTATTGTATTTATTTGAAATCTTTCATAATATCCAGAAATTGTAACTAATATTTTTGGCATTAGTATGAATCACCAGACTGTCTATTTTCAATCAATCTTTCTCTTTCATCAACAATTTCCAATGCAAACTTCATCATATTGTCGTATCCAATAGCGTTGTCCATTGCTTTATTGTAATGATGAGAACAAAATAGCAAGTCTGATCCACTTTTGCCGATGACCTTTACATATGCCTGTGCACTGCATCTATCGCAACGATCATTAGAATCAAGAAGCCATACCTTTTCTTCTTCCTTGGGCTTAAGCATACTAAACATATTATACCTTTCTATTGTCAGTTTTATAAAAACCAGACCCGTTAAATGTGATCCCTATACTAGAGTATACACGAACTAAAGGCTTTTGGCAAGTATCGCACATATACCCTGGATCACTTTCTGACATGCTTCTTATTTTTGTATATCTAACAGCGCAAGACATACAATCATATTCATATGCTGGCATATTATTTTTTCTCTATTTCTGGATGATCCTGAGTCTTGTCTTTTTGATATCTAGAACCACCAAGATTTCCGATAGGTATAAAAAATTCTTTATTTATTTGTTCAAATTTCTTTTTATCTGAAGGAAGATCAATATCAAAATATATAGCATCAGTAGGACATGCTGGTTCGCAGGCACCGCAATCTATGCATTCTTCTGGATTTATATATAACATCCTATTTCCTTCATAAATACAGTCAACAGGACATTCCTCCATGCAGGATTTGTCTTTTATGTCAACACATGCATCTGTTATAACATATGTCATTTTTTCTTTTTCTTTTCTTTTACCTGCCAAACTGGTAAATTAAGTTGATCTCCAGACCACTCATAGCCTAAAATTTTTACTACGAACTTAATAATTTTAATTCTCATTACTTAACCCTCTTGCCGTATTTAGCCCACACTCTTTCGTGTATATAGTAACCCAAGGCCTCCCACCCTATATATATTAATGCTCCAAGACTAGCGTATTCCCATTCACCAGTAAATAAATAAATAACTCCTGCTACACCTATAAGATGAAATGTTTCCCAACTTGCTGTTTTAATTAAACTTTTTTTTGTTGATTCCATTTTATTACTCTCCCATTTTTGGTTTCCATGAAGGCCACGATGATACGTGAATTCCTTTTGCTAATTCTACTAGTTCTTTACCCAGTATATCATAAAAGTTGTCTAATTTCAACCCAATAAAATGATAAAAAAGATCATCAAATCTTTCTCCCTTAACAAATCTTTCTGCAAAAACCATCATTTCTTGATGATTTAATTTACACATCATTTCTTCATAAGCAAGCAAACCAGTATAATATTCATCAAAGAGCGGTATCCCAGCAAACTTTAACGGAGAAAGTCTTAAAGAGTTTGACCATTCAGATTCAGATCTTTGTTTAAGTTCTATCCTTGAATTTTCTTCTTTAGGATCAGTAGGCCTAATAGGAACAAAGGCATATTTAAAATAATTTGATCGATGCAATAAATACTCTTCAAAATTATTTGATATTGATGCCAGCGCTGCAAAATCTGCCTGACCTTCAACATACCAACCAGGAAAATCTGTTAATAACGATTTCGCACCAGGAACATTAAATCTTTGTCCAGTTAAAACACCTTGTACGGCATGAGTAAATAGATGTGGACCCATTTTAAAATCGCCAGTATGCTCAAAAGGAACCTTGCTATTGGTAACCTGCCAATATAATAGAACTTCTTTTTCATCAATAATGCTGTAACCACCTGAACCAAAAATACCTTTGCTATTTAATGCAAATCTTTCTTTTGATGGTAAAGCATCAGAAAACTGTAACAATCTTAATTGTTCTTCTAAAAAGTCATAACCAGTTTCATCTGTTGCTACAATAACAATATCATTTTCATAATTATAATCTTTTGACCAAAACTTAATAATATTATTTAAATTATCTACAGATTTTTGTGTTTTTTCAAGATCTAAGTTCTCTGAAGTTCTTAAATCAATTTTAAAATTAGGTTCAAAATTTTTAAAAAATGATGAGTTTTCGTAAGCAATTTTTATTTTATCTAAATCTAACATAATTAATTGCCTTTTGGCTCTACACCTTTTCTATCGTGTATGTTTGCATCTGTTTCAGAAGGAAAAGCATCCCAAGGTATTGGTGGCAATAGGTTTCTACTAGAAAGATCATTTATTTCTTTAACATAAATTTCATCAAATATTTTTCTTCTTTGAAATTGAAATCCTTTAAATTCTTCTGACTCTCTAAAATCTTTACCAAAGTTATATTTGTTATTTAAATGTTTATCTCTGTCTTGTCTTGAATCATCATTTGGAATAGACCAAGAATTTTTATTAACTAAATGAAAAAATATTGCTTGATAGTATTCATTTGGATCATCATTGCCCCATGCTGGTCTATAGTGAAAATCAAGTTGTGGCTGACAAATTACGGCCTGGTTTGGCTTACAAACAAAATTTTTATCTCTAGCAACAAACCCCCAATCTCTATTTCCACCTATTTGTAAATCTACCATATATGGACCTTGTGCCCAATCAATATGTAATGGAAGTTTTGGAATTCTATTATCATTTGTTATTTGGTGATGAGCATACATATGATATCCAAAAATAACGTCTTCTGTATCTAATAATTCTTTAACTTTATTAACGGCATAATCTATAAATTTTTGTGGGATTTCTATGCCTTCTTCCCACTTATTCATTTGATTAGAAAAATCTATTTTTTTTAAATCATAGGAGTTACATATTTCTACTAACTCATTAAACATCTCTTCTGGATAAAAGTTATCAACTAAAAATGGATCAAATAGAACAACATCTTTTGTTAAAATGTCTTCTATCTCTATATATGTTTCTTTATCCAAATATTGCCATTCTATGTCATCGATATTACCTGGATAGTTTCTTAAAAGTGGATGTTTCATATTTCTCCTTTTTTCCATTATACCATTATTTCAATTACTTTAATTAGTAATTATTCTTGTATTATAGGATTTTTCCCATTTCTCTATATCTATTCTGTCATTTAGCAAGGGCTGACCCTTTATATTTAAACTAGTATTAAGCAATATTGGAACTCCAGTTACAGAATACCACTCTAAAAGTAATAAATAAAGTCCTGGATGTTGATTTTTATTTACAGTCTGAACTCTTGATGTACCGTCCTTATGAACTACTGATGGTATTAATTCTGGTTTTAAACATTTAGGAGTGTATTGCATATATGGTGACGGATATTTCATATCAAACCATCTGTGTGCATGCTCTTCCAAAATTACTGGAGCAAATGGTCTAAATAACTCTCTTTGCTTTATTAAATTTACTTTATCTTTAATATTTGGATCTCTTGGATCAGCAAGAATAGATCTATTTCCTAATGCCCTTGGGCCATATTCTGCTCTTCCAGTTGCTACTGCAGCAATTTTATTTCTTATTAACTCTGTCATAATAGCATTTACTGGGTATTCTCCACCAAGATCGTGGCCAAGATAAGGATGCTGCCAATTTATATGACCTCCGTAGGCTGCTGCAGCCGCTCCAAGTGATGATCCAGCATCCCCTGGGTTTGGCATAATCCAAACATCATCAAACATTCTCCATAGCATTGTATTCGCTGCACAGTTTAATGCACATCCACCCATAAAAACAAGATTTCTTTTACCAGTTAGTTTTTGTGCCATTGCCATAAAATTAACAAGTCTATCCTCGTATACTTTTTGAACTGCTGCAGCAATATCAAATCTATCTTGTTCTTCTATTGGCAAATTCCAATCAATAATACCTTTATGAAAATTATATTTTTGCTTATTGATTGATGGAAAATATTCTTTTATTTTTAAATAATATTTTGTCCAATCACCGTATGCAGCCATACCCATCATAATATATTCTTCTTCGTTGGGTTTTAAACCAACTAATTTAGTAAATGCAGAATAAAATAATCCAAAACTAAATGGATAATTTTTTTTATATACAGATTTTAAATTTGATCCTTCGCCAACCCATATGCTTGATGTGTTGTATTCTCCGATTGCGTCTAATACAACTATAACAGCATCATTAAATTTACTTGTGTAATATCCTGCTGCTGCATGAGAATGATGATGGCTAAAAGATTCTCTTGGAACCCATCTAAGGTCTTTTCTTTCCAAGTAATATGGTTTACTGCCACCAAATCCACCACGAGTTAATATACGAGATTTTTTTAACCAACGGTGTTCATAGTATGCTATGTAATCTGGCTTGCCGTAACTTAGGGCTTCTTCAATAATATCATCATTAATAAACCAATCATTTTTTTGTTTGCTATATCTTTCAGCATGCCCAGCAAAAAGTATCTCACCGTTATCTATTAAAGATAGCGATGCATCGTGTGTTGTTTCATTTATACCTAGTATTTTCATATCTTTTAATTGTACCAGAGCCTCCTGTAGGATTTGAACCTACGACAACCCGCTTACAAGGCGGGTACTCTACCCCTGAGTTAAGGAGGCGCATCTCCAACGGGATTCGAACCCGTGTTGCCACCGTGAAAGGGTGGAGTCCTAGGCCTCTAGACCATGGAGACTTAGCGATCCGTACGAGACTTGAACTCGTGACCTCTACCGTGACAGGGTAGCGTTCTAACCAACTGAACTAACGGACCCTTGCTGGTCTGGCAGGTCTCGATCCTGCGACATCTCGATTAACAGTCGAGTGTTCTACCAACTGAACTACAGACCAAAACCAATTTATGGAATTAAGTTAAATGTTTTAGATAACGCAACTCCAGAAACATATTGTGCTGCTGTAGCAGCAGTAGCAGATGATGTAGTTTGTGGAACTAACATAATTCCAACATTATAAGAAAATACATTTGCTGGTGTTGTTCCTACATGATCTACTGATGCATCATAATTGCTATTATATAGAACACCACCAACACCAGCAGCAACTGAATTTGATGCTGCAATGCATGCTGGATACTCTACTGGATTTCCTGGTTTATTTCCAGTAGAAATAAATACTGGAATTCCAATTGAACTTAAGTGTGCAATTGTAGATTTGATTGAAGCATCTGTAGTTCTATTTGTTGTAGAGCAACTTCCATTATTAGCAGATCCTCTTGAAATTGAAACTGCAGAAACTTTTGAAGAATTGTTTTTTACAAATTGAAGAGCCTGATCTAATTGCTGAACAGTCATAGCATTTACATAACTCTTATTTGCATCTCTCTTATTAATAACTACCGTGCCAGAGCGTACAAGCAAAATGTTAATTGAAGCAGATTGTTTACGAGCAACTAAAGCCATAGCATTGCCATGATTCACTTCATGTGATGGCTGTGTTGGAAGTAACTTAATGTCGTCTAAGCATGCTGTTTGTTGCAAAGTAATACATGTTGTGTTACCTGAAATTGATCTTGAGTCAAAATAACTGTCAATAATAACAAGTGATTTTGTGTTGGCCTGTGCTTGTGTTACAGGCAATAGTGCTGCAATTAAAGCAATTACTAGTAGTGATATTTTTTTCATTTGTTGCCTTTCTGTTAGATGAATATTCTTAATACATGTTCGCATGGGTCGCCTCCTGCTTCCCATTCTTCTATTTCTTCTTCACTCATATACTGATAACCACCGTCATGTGTGTGGCAATAAGGGTCACTAATCCAGCCTCTCTCAATGCCGTTTTGTAACCAAATACCGAATTCCTGCTCCTCAGGAGTCAGATCTTCCATACCCATATGATTCATATCTTTAGTATATACCTAAATGCTTACAATGTCAATAGGACCCTTGCAAGAAGTTGAGTGATTAATAGCAGCCTGAACTGCTAAGTTTGCTCTCTTTCTACCGTCCTTATATAACTTAGTTGAATACAAAGAACCCAAGGCTAAATCTCCGCCAGATCCCATTGCTAAATAATCTTGGTCGTATTGTGTTAAAGACATGTCTGCTGCGTTATGCTCATAGATCTTACCTTTAACACAAATTATTAAACCAAAATCTGATGATGGAGAAACATCTACCCACCATTCTTCATAAAATTTTCTAAGTGCTTTAAGGAATTTGCTATACATGAACTTATCAATATTAACTCTTGGTTCTGGTGTTGGTGGAATAAATAAATGTTTTATTCTATCCCCATCCATTGAACCAGCATATCCAAACAGGTAGCCTTCTTTTTTCCAAACCTTTGGACTTGAACAGACATTAATAGTATTGTCATCTGAGACACCACGATCTCCAGCCATATATATTTTATTTGTTGCTGAATCACGAACTACTGCAATGCAGGTCATAGGATACCTTTCTGTTTGTTTATATCAGTATATCAAAATGTAAGGCTTATGTCAAATACTACTTGACATCTTGTCCACATGTTGGACAAGTTTTTACTTTGTTTGGCTTAGGCTTATCAGTCTTATTAGTAATTGTTTCTGATGTTTTTGCTGCACCCTTGAATTTAGGACGACCAAAACCAACGATTGAAACCATTACTCCTGCTTTATTTTTCTTATAAGCACGAAGTTGTTTACAACATTCTCCGCCATTTCTTTGGCTACCCTTCTTATTTGAAGAAGTGTTTCCTTCAATGCACCATACAGTTCCGTCTTCGTTATCTTCAATAACAATTCCTACGTGAGAAATTCTATCGACACCATCTGAAGGGAAATCAAAATAGGCTATATCTCCTGGCTCTGGATCCGCTAAATCTCCGTCAATCCATGCCCCAGCCTTTTTAAATGCCTGTGCACCACCTGGAGTGTAAACAGTATTAGGAATCTTTACGCCAGCCTCATTACCGCACCAATTAACAAATGATCCACACCATGGTTGAAAGTTTGCCTTTGTATATGCACCGTATTTTGTTTCATTATCTTTAGGACCTTCGATATATCCTACTTGAGATTTAGCAACTTGAATAAGACGAGCAGCAGTTCCTTGCGGAGCCTTTTCTGTTGCTGCTGGTACTGGAAAATCATCTTGTGCCATCGCTTACTCCTTATCCCAATTAGTATCTACTGGTTGCTCTGCTGGCATTGCACCGTCTGGCTTGGCAGCGAGTCTTGCTCTTACTTCGTCTAACTCTGCATCAAGTTTATCTTCTGCCATTCTAATTTCTGAATCTACTTTTTTATTATCCATCTGTGCTTGCATAATATCTTTAGCACCACTCTGCCCAATCAATAGACCTGCAAGTGTTCCTGTGATAAATGTAGCAACTGAACCAAGCACATTGAAAAACATCTTGTCATTTTCTGACTGTGCTCCAATTGGTTGTGTCACAAATATAAGTGCGTATAAAATTCCTAATGCTGTAAATAATAGAATTGCTCCAAGTGTACAACCAAGAATAAATTTTAGTCGTGCATCAAGATCTTGCGGTGTTAATCTTTGCTTACTCATCCTGTTTTCCTATCAAGTCTTTTGTACAAGTTCCTGTAGCCTCACAAAGTGGTGGCTTACATTCTGCCTTTTCCCAGTTTACTGGATCCTGGCAAGGATAACGATAATGACCGTCATACCCACAGCCAGAAAGGCCTAATACAAGTATACACGATAGTAAAATATGACGAATCTTCATACCTTTATTATACCAACTATTCTTTGTCTTCACGAAGTGGGATGGTGATAAGCCATAGGGCAATTGATATTAATGTGGCTACCCCAACCACCTGCTGAGCGGTACCTGTAAGGGTAAGCCAGGCAATAAAGAAGCCAAGAATGGTGAATATCTGGGCAATACTCTCAATTACAGCAGCCTTAAACCACTTAAGAAGCCCCTTAACTATCCTTTTAATCATGTTCATATTATAACCTCCTTAGTGACATAACTGAACTAACAATATTTCCTACCAAAATAACAGGAATTACCACCTCTTGGACCTTCTCTCTTTGGTCATCTGTCATGTCTTTGCCCCAATCTGTAGGGCTTAATAATTTATCAAAGTCTATATCTGTTAATGTTCCAAGTGGGTCTGCCAAAAATGCTTCTGTCTGTACTTCAGTAATAGCGTCTGCCAATGTGAATGGCATTGCTGAATCCCCCGCTTCTGCTGCTCTACTTTCAAACTCTACAAACGCTGTAGCAATTTCAGGATCAGATTTCATTGCCTCTGCAATCTTTTCAACTTCTGATGCCTTGATACCTAAGTCTTGTGCTACCTCTGCTTTTGCTTCCTGAGTCAAAGCCTTCAATGTTTGGCTAACTGCTGCTACTTGCTCAGGTGATAAAACAACTAACTTATTATCTTTACTTGTAAGATTAGCAATAACTCCAGATAAATCTTCTGCTGTTCCTGTACCATTTTCAGGAATTAATTCTTTTATTTCATCATCTATTTCAGGAGTAGGCTCTGGGGTTGGTTCAGGTCCAGGAGTAGGCTCAGGAGTTGGATCAGTAGTAGGCTCTGGTGTAGGCTCTATAGTTGGCTCTGGTTCTGGTGTAGGTTCTGGTTCTGGAGTAGGATCTATTGTAGGTTCAGGAGTTGGCTCTGGTTCTGGTGTAGGTTCAGGAGTTGGTTCTACTGTAGGTTCAGGTGTTGGTTCAATAGTTGGTTCTGGAGTAGGTTCTACAGTTGGCTCAGGGTCTGGAGTTGCTACAGGTGTTGGTTGATTTGCTGCAGCATTTGCTGCTGCCTGAGCAATAGCAATCTGTATTTCTCTTTCTAATTGTTCATCATAATAATCCCAAGCATCTTGTATTGCATCATTCATATCAATAACTGCTTGATTATAAAAAGAAATAGCATTATTTTTTGCAGTCAAAGTATTTGTTAGGTTTTGCTGTGCTGTTGTTAGGTTTTGTGTAGCAGTTGTTAGGTTTTGATTTAATGTTGTTAGGTTTTGGTTTTGAGTATTATAATAAGCAAGTTTATTATTATAAATTGTTTGCTTAGTTTCTTGATCTGCTAATGCTTCATTATATGCATCTATTTGTGCTTGTGTTGCACCAGATCCATGTGAAAATGTATTGAGATTACAACTAAATCCTACACCCCATCCACCAGTATAATCACATCCTGCTCCAGTCCAACCTCCAGGAATTGCCCATCCAAGATGATAGTAGCCTGGACCTCCACCGTTATACCACCATATTTCTACATCTAAAGTTTTATCTTGACTTACATCATAAACTGGAGAATATGGACTCCATGTACTTCCTTGCTCTACCCAGTTATTAACTGCAAGTTGTCCATTAATATACATCCTAAATCCATCATCTGTGTAACCTGCAAATTTTGTTGATGTCCAATGTGATGGGACAGTAATAGTTCCAGTAAATTTAACTATAAAATCTTCGTATCTGCCGCATACTGGTGGCTGCATTGAATTTGAATTCCAGACTCCAGTACATATAACACCGCTTGGAATTGCTACTCCGCCAAACCCTCTTGTAAGATAATATACTGTATATTGTAATCCTGAATTACCAGCATTTGAAACTGCTGCCTGTGTTGTTTGAACATTTAAATTGGCTATGTCTAAAGCGTCTTGAGCATCATTTTTATCCTGCAATGCTGTGGCCACTGTTACTGTTTGTCCATCTACTGCTGATTGGGCTAATGTTTTTTCTTCAAGTGCCGTGACTTCTGCTGCTACCGCAGAATCATATGAGTCATATGCATCATCTCTATCTTCCTTTGCTTGCACTGCCTCATCATATTTTTCTTCTGCTATATTTATTAAACTATTAAACTCATCTTTATAATTGAGATCTTCTACACTGTCTCTAAGGTCTTGTATTTCTTGAGCAGCGATTGTTAATGGATCATCAGAATTAGCCTCTGTAGGGGCTGCTATAAGCCATCCAAATGCTAAAAAAGTTGTTAGTGCTATTCGTGTTAGCCTTTTAATATTACTTTCTCCTTGAACAACATTTAATAAGATGATTATATCATTTTATTATAAAAGAAAAGGGAGCCAGTTTCCTGACTCCCAATCTTTTTAAGTATTAATTACTTAACTAGTGTTACTTTTGCCTTTGGATTCTTTGCATTCCATTGACGAGCCAACTTATTGAAAGCATCCTTAAGTGACTTAATTGCTGCAGCATTGTCTGCTGTCAACTTAGCAATCTGTGCATCCTTAGCAGCAAGTGCATCTGATGCAACCTTAGCAGCAGCAGCAGCCTTGTCAACTTCTGCCTTTACAGCAGCAGCCTTGTCAGCATCTGCAGCAGCCTTAGCAGCAACAGCATCAGCAGTAGCCTTAGCAGCAGCAGTAGCAGCGTCTGCTACAGCCTTAGCAAGAGCAGCATCTACTGCAGCCTTAGCAGCAATAGCAGCATCCTTAGCAGCCTTTTCAGCAGCAAGTTCTCCAAGAAGATCACGAACTGTGATTGTCTTGACTACGCTTGAAGTTACTGTGTTGAAACCTGTTACAACAGATGCAACATCAGATGAGTTTGTAACAGATACAACAAGGGTTGAAGAACCAGTTGTTGGCAGTGTTACCTTGAAGTCTGCTTGACCAAAGTTAGTCAAAGTAGCGCCAGTTGTAGCAGTAGTTGTATCAAGAGTTCCACCAACAACAAGTGCTGTTAGACCCTTACCTGATACCTTGTTACCAAATACGTCTGTTGCTGTTACTGTTGCAGTTACAACGCTTGAGGTTGTTCCAGCATCAGCAGATGAAAGTGCAAGAGTATTAATCTTTCCTGCAGTTCCTTGTACATAATATGTTAGGGTTGTTCCCTGATTGGTAATTGTTACAGTACCAATTGCTGTTGTCTTTGTATAAACCCAAAATGTTGCAGTTGTTCCTGTTCCAGTTGCAATTGTCAAAGATGAAGATCCTGATGACGCAGATACTGGTGCAGCAGATGTATGCAATGCAGAAACAATTGTTGCATTTGTTGTTGATACAGTTACCGATGTTCCTGTGTCAACTGTTGCAACAAACTTGAGTGCGTCAGCAGCGTCAACTGTGTTGTCTGCTGGTACTGGCAATGCAGCAGGTGTAGCAATTGCGGATGCTGTTGTATTAGCAGTTCCGTCAAGTGATACAGCGACTGTCATTACGGCTGCGCTTGCAGGCGAAGCCACGATTGTTGCGGTAGTCATGGCTGCAACCACGGCTAGAGCGATTTTCTTTAATGAATTCATTTTTCTCCTTGTATATTCATTTTATTTATATTGTTTTTAGTCTATCCAAATAGTCATTTATTTCTTCTATTTGACTAGGTTTATATTGTATCACGTTCTCAGGGAGCGTGTCAACTCTACGGGGTTTATCCTTAAATGTGTGAATCTCAACTTCAAGGTTTTGGTCTCTGGGTGTGTGGGAAATAGCACCAAAAATAGAACCACACACAGCATCTGCCAAGTCTTTAGATTTTTTACGTGGGTGGTCTACCTTATCATTTTTCATAATCTTAAGTTCTGTTAATTCTTCAAACAAAAGTTCTATAGCAGGCATAGCCAAGCGCTCTTCATATACAAGCATTGCCATATCCTCATAGTGTTTCTTTGCTACTGAAACTGTTTCCGTTCTCATACCTACAGCCTGTAATTCATTTTGAATATCAAACGATTGCCAACGGTCAAATGTAACTAATCCAATATTAAATCCAAGTCTGCGTAGGTTTTGGATCCACTGTTTTACCTCAGATAGATTTACTGGTCCTTCAACCTTTGGTTCCCACCATGCTACTGCATCTACAACTACTACAGGAGATATCTGCTCATAGTCTTTAATCACCTGCACATTGACCCACTTCTCAACGTGTGCAATTGCAACAGCACATTTGTCATGTTTTTGTGCAAGGTCAGCATGAACATAATAAACTTTTTCTGGATCTGGCTTGAAGTTTTCTTCAAATCTTCTAAAAGTATCAAGAGGATTTCTAATACTCATACAGTTTCTTACTTTGTCTGCTTGTTTAAAAAAAGCATCTGATGCATATGTAGGAACACAAGCAAAACGCATCATTGCATCTCCAAGGTCTGTCATAAATGCAATCTTAAAATCATCAACCTTTCTTGTTGGGTTTACTTCCCATGTAGGTCTTTTAATAGCAAAAACTCCAGGATACTTATAAGATTTAATGTGGTCTTCATCCCAAGCAATATCAAACCAATTATCCTTGTCATCTTCTGGAAGTAATGGATTGATAATAAATCTATGTGTCTTAGTTACTACTTCTTTATCAGCGATTACTGCTTCATACCGCTCAGAAATAAAATCTCCGTTGTATCTTGGGAATGAAAGAAGAACTACCTTGCCTAAGTCTGGGAAGCGAGAATCTACTGATCCACGGAATGCCTTATAGATATTATCAGCAGTTTTTCCCTGTTCATTACCTGTTGCCACTTCAGATGCAAAACCTGAAATCTCGTCGAGCACTGCAAGTAAAAGGTTTAAACCCTCATGAGATTCACGCTCAGAGTGACCAGAATAAACAGTAACAGATTTATCAAAACTTATAGAATCAACCTTTGCCTCATATTTACCAGCAAACCATGGCGATCTTTCAATCTTTGACTTAAAGCCTTTGAAGAAAACATTCTTTGCCTGTTGAGCATTGATAGCCACGTTGATTAAGTCTATAGCGTCTCCAGATGGCTTTCCGAAGTATTTCGCAGGGTCCTTAAGACAAAGTAGTTTGTATACAATATAAGCACAAGCCACAGTAGAGGTGAAGTCTTTACCGCTACCCTTGCCAAGTTGTAAAATGATTTCATTTTTTGTGTATTTTTCATAGTATTTTGCACCTTCTTCCTCTCCCATTATTATTTGAAGGTCTTCTTTTCTGTAGATCTGGCTCATTGCTTCAACAATGTCGTATTGAATATCTGATAAAGCAGGTTGCCCTAAATAGTCTGGGGACTCAACAAATGTTTTAGCATCTACTGGATTTTCTTCAAAATGGTTATCGGCAAGAGCCTCAAGAAAATCATCAAACTTCATGGACAATTGTAATCACTTCATCCTTCTTAGCAATATCAGAAAGTCTACGCATAATCTCATCACGAATTTCTGGATGCTCAGATGCTATATCTCTAAGAATTGCCATAAGTACTTCTTGTTTCTTTTCAATTTGTAGCATTTCTTCTGCAAGTTCTTTATTTTCTAGTAGACCTGCTTTCTGCAACATATCAATTCTCTTAGATTCAATATCCATGACAAGTTTTATTGCCTGGGTTTTTGCTCCAAGGTTATTTGTTAATGTAGCCTCATCAATAACTTCATAAGATTTTGAAATTAGTTTATTGTAATGAGTGTCTGCAACAGCAAGTGCTTCTTTTGCACGAGCACGAATAGCATCATTAGCAGATGCCATAACCTTCCACTCATTGATATGTTGAACTACACGAGTTCTTGGAATAGCAAGATCTTTAGAAATTTTAGTTGCATCATTACCCTTTAGATATTCTCCAACTACGGTGTTAATTTCATCAAGATGTTTGACTAAATCTTCTTCAGTTGACATTTTTTTCCTTTGCGATTTTTAAAAGTACAAGGTAGCCAATCAAATCATCTATATCGTTGTCTCCTGGATACTCAGATCCTTTCATAAGCCTGCTTAACTTATCATCAATACGAACATGTAACTGCTCTCTAGGATCTGATTTGCTAAAAATTCTTACAGGGCTAAGTGCAGAATCTCCATAAGCAATATTTTTATCTATCAACATTTTTGCAATGTTATGGCATGTATCTAAAATTTGTATGCCAGACGGGGCACCCGTAGAATGCAGATACAAATCTTGACAAGTAAATTTTTTAACATCAGAGTATACTGGTTCTGGTCTCATCGCTTTGATTTCCTTAATCCAAATTTAGCAAGATATACATAAATTGTTTCTATTGAAACACCACATTCTTCTGCTATTTCTTTTGGAGATTTTTTATCAACTGTATATCTTTTACGAAGCCAAAACTCGTTAGTATAAAACTTCATGAATTTAACCTCCATTGCATTATTTTAGGACCCTGATCAATTAACTTAAACATATGCTCTTCAAAATCTTTTTTCATTGAGGCATACAGTTTTGGATGAACTGATTCAAGTTTCTCTGTAATAGAGTATATCATTTCCCCAGTATCGCTGTCAATTCCAGACATTTCTACTGCACCCTGCAAAATAAGGTGCTCTAACATTAGAGAATTTTGTAAATCCCAATTATTCATATAGCCCTTTCCCAATTATTTATTGCCCAATGTCCTATTCCACAGGCATCTGCAACATCATTATCTGTTATTTTTTTATCATAAATAATATCCAATAATTTAATAGTTCTTTGTTTTCTAAAATCTCTTTCATATGACTTATACCAAGAAGCGGACTTGTTTGGATTAGATATTCTTATCTGCATTTGTTCTTCTTTTGTTAATTTTTTATTTCCTAAATAACTTTGCCAAGTTATAGGAGAAACTTTACCTATTTTCTTTATTCCTGATATTCCTGCACCACTAAGTATTGCTCCCTGTACTAATGCTAAATCTGCTGCTGTTTTAGGGGAATTCATAAATACTGTATGCTCAATAACTATTGCATCAACATTAACAAGATGATGAAATAAAGCCTTTGATTTTTTACCAGCATCAATTACTTTTTGATATACGTCACTGCCCTCAAAATTAATTTTACCCATTTCTTTTAAATATCCATTATGAAAGGTAGCATAGGCAAGACTGTTAGTGCTTGCATCTATAGCACAAATTCTTTCTGGCCTATTGCTTTCTTTTATCATTTGATAGTCCTTTTATTTCTTTTAATGCTTTTTTAACATCGTTTGGATTTATGTTGCACTTTATGCATAATGGCTCATCATTATAAATAGATAATTTTTCTTTACACATCTTACAAATGCGATTTTTTCCTTTTCGCTTTTGTCTTCTATTTAAAATATATCTTTCTGCTATTTTTTCTTTTGTAGCGTTATCTCTACATTCTTCAGAACAATATATCTGATATGAAATTTTAGTATTGAAGTCTTTATCACACCATCTACAGTTTTTCATTTTCCAGCAACTCCAGAGGTTTAATTTTAACTACCCCTGTCTCTGCTTCAGCGCATGCTTTTTGAATTGGACAGGTTTTACATATTTTAGAATTAGATCGATAAGGTTTTTGTGGCAACTCTCTATCTATCCAACTCTTATGAACTGTTCTCATCCAATCAAATGCCTGGTCTACCCACCGACGGTAATGATCGTTTACTACTACTGGTAAAGTTAGCAACTCATGATTATTTTTATTTTCATAAATCATTACACCCTTGCCAATTTTCCAAACCTTCATATACATTAGTAGTTGCATAAGATGACCCATCTTAGGCTTTCTACTATTCTTTTTATACTCAAATCCTTCATTAGTTATAGTTTTAATTTCACCAATTACTCTTTCGTCATTGATGTTAAGCATAACATCTGCATAACCATCAAATGGTGGATCTTCTGTTTTAACTCTAAATTCCATTGCTGGGTGAGTCTGTTTATTATATTTTCTTGGTAACGGATCTATCTCCATAGTGGAGTCAAGTAAACCAGAAGCCTCTATAGCCTCTTGAATTCTTTCGTGTCCTAAAGTTCCATTTGTTCTATTAGCAACACCATAGGCATCTGAGTTATCATAATGCACCTGTCCATCAAATGCAAGATACCAATATCTAGGACATTCACCTGCACCATAAGTTAATCCAGATGCAGAAAAATTACTTTTTTTAGTAAATCTTGGTTTGGTTTTTACCATATAGCCAGATTCTATTTTTTCTATTAGACCGTCAATAAAACTTGTATCTTCTGTAGTTCCTGATGTTTTATTTTTATCAGGACCCTTTATCATTATTTCTTTTAGTAAATTTTTAGCCATTTTTATCCTTTGTTTATATAATTATATCAGATCTCATCGAGTTATATATTTAAGAGCAGATACTAAATTGTTTATAGATTCTGCTGCGGTATAATAAATATTCTTTTTACCACGATCTGATTTGTCCACATTGGCCATCCATGTAGCCTTAAAAGCCATCTTAGCAGCAATTGCTTGCAATCTTACTATCTCTAATGTAGCAACGTTCATAGGTATATCTGGCTTAATAATTATTTTGGCAATAAATGTAAGTGCTGTTGTTAACTCTTCATCTTCCATGTAGTCTGCAATTTCTGACAAACCGTTTACCATCTCAAGCGTTGTATTATTCTGTTCCATTATTCACCATCTGTTCTAGTAGTTCTAACTCTATTATAGCAAGCCTTACCTTTTTAGATCCCTCGCCAAGTACCACAACGATGGCTGGATCATTGCCATTTCGTATTGCATCTGTTGTTGCTTTAGCCCATACGTCTTGATTGAGCGTAAAAGATTTTGAGTTTTCCTTAAAATCTACAGTAAAGTTTTCCCAAGTAGCATCGCCCTTCTTAGTATTTCTACCAGAATTTTTATGCTGCTTAGCACCCAGTCTTTTGCTTTCGTTTTTTTCAGTCATTCCTTTTAACTTTCTTGTATCCAACCTTATATAATTGTACTTCTGACAAATGTTTGTCTGAGCACATCCAGGAAGCCATTCCAGTTGATGGGTACATCCTAATAGTTTTTACTTCTTTTTTACAGGTTCTACAAGGAAATTTTCCCTCATAAATAGTATACTTATCCACTGATTTTATTCTTAATCATATCTTGTAGATCAAGATCCTCTCTTACACGATTAACAAATGCTTCTCTACCTTGGACTTTTGAACCATCTGGAAGTAAATACCATGCGCCAGTTCTTTCAACTATGCCCACAAGTTCAGCAGTGTCAACAAGATCAGCGACCCCATCAATGCCCAGGTTATCGCCTCTAAAATAGAAATCATACTCACCAGACTGAAAAGCAGGAGAAGTTTTGGAAAACTGGAGTTCCCATCTAATCTTTCTACCAATCTTTTCTTCAATAGCCTTGTCGCCAACATATATTTTTCCTTTCAGTGCCTGATTATCTGATTCAGACGAAAACAGTTTTACTACAGTTGATGAATAAAATTTAGTAGCCTGACCACCAGTTGGTTGCTGACTTGTGTACATTGCATTAATATTATTTCTGGATTGAGAAATAAGAATTAATAATGTTGGCTTAACCTTATTGTTTGCATAGTTAAGCATCTTCCAAGCATTACTAAAGTCACGAGACTCTGCACCAATTTGTTTTGTATTTTCTAACTGCTTTAACTCTGATGAATCTTTTTCAAAATAAATTGCTGGAAGCAAAGAGGTAATCGAGTCAACAACAATTATGTCAACTCCAGCCTCAATTAGATTTACTCCAACATCTACCATTTCATTAATAGTTCTTGCCTGCGAAACAATTAATTTTGAAGTATCTACACCTAACTTTTCTGCCCACTCTTTGTCGTATGACATTTCTGCATCTATCCATGCACAGATCTTTCCTTCTTTTTGTGCTAATGCAATTGTTTGAAGACATAAGGATGATTTTGCACTTGACTTGCTACCCCAAACAAGAACCTGTCTTCCATATGGTAGCCCACCATTTAATGCACGGTTTAATCCAAAACTTGGTGTTGTGGCATATTCTGTCTTAGGAACTTCGTCTCCAACAAGAATGCTCTTCCTTAATTTAGGATTTAGTTGTGCTAATACATCTTCAAGACTAACCGACATTTATATCCTCCAATATTACTGTACCGTCTTTAGTTTTACCTAATTCAAATTTATATGCGTGTCCTTCTTCAATCTTCATGTATGCTTTAGCAAATGCAGTAGGGAACACTGTTACTGGATGAAGTTCTCTAGATGTGTCTGCTAAAGTTAGAGAAGCCATCTTTTTTCCTGCTTTTGTTATCCTAGGTTTAAAGGATACCACAAATAACTCATCATCTTTATATGGCAACATTCTATAGTTTAAGAATTTAACTAAAGCAGAGTCAGATCCCTTTATCTCGTCCACAGGAACAGCACTAACAATTCTGTTATCAGAACAGAGTGCAATATAACTTCGTCCAGCCTCAATCGTTGTTTGCTCTTCATCAAATACTCCAATACTTCCAGTCTTATCTAATATTTCAACACGAGACCAACCTTTACCACGCTTAATTCCTTTTACCATACCCATTAAAATAAATGAACCCTTTTCCTCAAAGTCCTCTACAGGATTAATGAACGCATGGTAGTGAGACGGAACTGTTTGTGTGAACTCTGGCAAACCTAAATACTCATAAAGATTTTCTCTTAATTCATCATCGTTTCTAGGATTGTCTGAAAAAGTTACAGCACCAATAATTCTTAATGCTTCTAATGCTCTGCTGTTGACTCCATTACCTTTCGTAAATGTAAAGGCTTTAACTTCCTCGAAAGACTTAAAAGGTCGTGCCGATATATATCGTTCTGCAATCTTATCAGAGATAAACTTGATCCCCGACAATCCAAACCGAATACCCTTACCCTCAATTTTAAAATCAATATCCGAATCGTTAATGTGAGGTAATTTAATGCTAATGCCCATTCTTTTCGCTTCAATAAGATATTCAGTTCGTGCATCTTTATCCCTTTCATTCTTAAGTAGTGAATACATAAACTCAATTGGATAATAGTACTTTAGCCATGCCGTCCAATACGAGAGCGTAGAGTAAGCAACCGCATGAGACTTGTTGAACGAATAACCCGCATGCGCCTCAAAGTCATGCCATAAATCACGAGCCTGGTTAGGACTAATAAACTTAGAAGCACCATCAACGAACCTATCACGAAAAGCATCAAATTCTCTAGCATCTTTCTTTTTACCAATGATCTTACGAACTTTATCCGCTTCAGACCAAGACATCCCTCCAAGTTCAACACAGGCCTGCATAACCTGCTCTTGGTATAGGATACACCCATATGTTTCTTGTGTGAATGGTTTCATAGTTTGATGCAGATAATTTACTGCCTGTCTACCGTGCTTACGTTCAATATAGTCCTTGCCAATAGTATTCATTGCACCTGGACGAACCAAGGCGTTAGAAGCAGCAAGTTCTGCTAAATTCTTTACACCCATCTTAACAAGTAGGTTGGTATAGGGTGTGGCTTCACATTGGAACACGCCCTTTGTATAACCCTCAGAAAGCATCTGATATACCTTGGAATCATCCATGTCAAGACTTAAAAGATTTATCTCAGTGCCCTCTCGCTCCTTGATAATATTTAATGTATCGTTAATAACGCTTAAGGTTTTAAGACCAAGTGCGTCGATTTTGATGAGTCCGATTTTCTCAGCCTCTTCCATGTCCACCGCCACAACAGGTATGCGGTCATCGGAACCAGGAGAAGAACGTGTCTCCAACGGTGCGTACCTAAAAATAGGATTTTTACTAGTGACAACACCAGCAGCGTGTATGCCAGTACCTCTAATACGACCACGTAATTGTTCTCCATATTGCTCCACCTCTGGATATTTTTCTCTAAACCAAGCAGTAGTTTTTGATGAACAGTATTCGTCCCAAGTATCTACTAACTTTAAAACTTTATTTACATCTACTAAAGGTATGTTTAGTGCACGAGCAACATCTCGAACTACACCTTTATCTTTAAACTCTAAGAATGTAGCAATAGATGCAACATGTTTGTACTGTCTAACAAGATAATCTTTTACCTCATCACGACGAGAATCTTGAATATCTGTATCAATATCTGGAAAATCATTACGCTCTGGATTAATAAAACGGAAGAATAGAAGTCCGTGCTTTAATGGATCAATATCAGTAATACCAAGTGCATAGCACAGTAAAGAGCCAGCAGATGAACCACGACCTGGACCAACCATAATTCCTTCCTTTTTTGCCCAAGAGATCATGCTCTGAACAACAAGGAAGTATGGACCAAATTTTTTATCTTGAATAACCTTTAATTCTTCTTCAAGTCTATCAAGATATTCTTGATTTTTATTAAGCCCTTTATCTACTAAGCCTTGCATTGCTAAATCTTTTAGTTGCTTATCTGGATTTTTATACTGAACAGGCAAAAGATTTAGACCATCCTGGATATCATAATCTTCAATCTTATTAGCAAGATCAATTGTATTTTCATAAATATCTGTTCTCCATACTGCTTGCTTTTCCATAGCAGCCTGAATTTCTTCATATGAAAGTAGGTGAATGTCAAACTTATTAAATGACATTTGTCTATCTGCGCCATACAAATAATCAAGACGCTTCATTAAATCGCCCTGCTTTTTTGACTTTTCGTATGTAGCATCTTTTTGAATCTTATTAGAATAAGTATTTAAAATAAGTTTTAATTCCTGAATTTCTTTTTGTGATTGATCAACGTGATGACAGTCTGGAGTTACAATAGGCTTAATCTTGAACTCATCTGCTAATTGTAAAATAGTTCTATTTATTGATTCATCATTATGAGGCATTACCTCAAGATAATAATCGTCACCAAACTCTTCTTTAAACCACTTTATATATTTCTTTGCCATTCCAAGTTCACCAAGTTCGATTGACTTAGCAATAATTCCACTTGGGCATGCAGATGAAACTATAATACCTTCTTTGTATTTGGAAAGTACTTCAAAATCTATTCTTGGCTTTTTATAATATCCTTCTGTCCAAGCAATTTCATTTAATTTGTTAAGATTCTCTAAACCAACCTTATTCTTGGCAAGAAGAATAATATGGTTATAAACCATATCTAATGGTGTCTTGCGATCCTCTTTGTCTCTTTTGTCAAAGCGATCTTCGCACATATATCCCTCTATGCCAAGAATAGGTTTGATACCACTTGCTTTAGCAACACGATACATTTCTCTGTGGCCAGAAAGGGAGCCATGGTCTGTAATTCCTATTGCTGGCATACCCAACTTTGTAGCACGTTCAACATATTCTGACGGCAACCCAATCCCGTCAAATAATGAAAAGTGAGTATGCAGGTGTAGTGGTACATAGTTAATCATTAAGTATATTTCTTTCTTTTCCAATATTTCTTTTTATACCCGCCAGTAAAAACACTGGTGATATTATTTGCGATACGGTGCCAATTATCTTTTTCTTCATCTTCCAACATTCTACTTTCAGATTTCCAATCATCTCTTTTAAAAGGAATCATTTGATACATTGGTGTTCCTTTAGGAATTAAACCTGTAAAATTATCCTTAATAAAAAATCCTACCTTTCCATTAAGTATAAATTCATCAGAATCTATTATTCCAGATATACTTGTAAAAGGCAAATCATCTCTATAGGATGGATGCTTAAACAAAACACTATATCCCTTTGGCACCTTTGGACACCACACCCTATTCCAGTGAAATAGTATATCTAGGTGTCCTGTGGGTATAGGCATATTCTGTATAGTTCTTTTATCTCTTGAAGAAAATATTGGAATAGACGAGTCAGCAAAAACATATTTAATTTCTTTTCCATTTCTTTCTATATATATATCTGTCCAAGTTTCTTGAATATATCCAGATGTCATAGAATCTAAAACTGGAATGCATAGTTTTGCTGTTTTAGTCATATTTAAATTTTTATCAAAACTAATAGAATTGCTTGTAAAAAATGATTTAGAATCTTTATACCACTGAGGTATATATTCTTGTGCTGGTTTTGGTGAACTAACACCCAGCAAAACATTTTTATTATTAGTTATAAATTCAATTTTTTTCATAGTTATATCTGGGGGGCTTTTACACCCCCCAGCAATCTATACTACCAATCGATATTCGTCGCTGATGTAGATGAAGGTGAATCAAATCCAAGATAAAATGCTTCTTGCTCCGCATATGGAACACGACGCAACGCCTTCTCTAGTGGATATGGCTCAACGCCTTCCCAGTTAAAAGGCTCCTTATCTGGAGCAGATGGAATTAGAGTATAAGATGTCTCAGTACCTTGACCATTACGCTTCAATTTCCATACAATATTTGAGATGCTACCTGTTTCAAGAGCATACTCACGAATTGTATTAAATGCAGATTGCTTGCTTACACCCATAGACCATATAGCAACATAAGGCTTATCTTCAATACCATCGTCTACAAGTACATTACAATAAAAACGAAGACGACCACGCCATCCGCTATTTCCTTTAGGATCTTTGCGATACATTTCTTCAGCCCAGTCACGACCTTCTGTATCAAGAGTATCTACAGCCTTACGCTTATAGTCTTTTGGATTTGTGTGTTCCTTTACAACAAGTGCAAGTCCACGCTTATCATTATAATTTGCAGAGTCTTCATCTAATTCCTCAATGAATCGAATCTTTACTGCTTGTCCATCGGCCAACTTAAGCCAGCGAACCTTTGGACCTGTTTCATCTGTTTTCTTATCGAGCAGGGCATTGATATTTTTTAGTCCCTTAATAACGCTCATAGTTTTCTCCTTTGTTATGTTATTTATAGTGTATCACACAGTTATTTAATTGTCAACTCATCATTATTAATCATATCAAAAAACTCTTTATTTTTAATATAATCTTCTAATTGTGAACTAAAACTTTCATCAATTCTTTCGATTTCTTTTAAAGCATCTCCATCTTCAAGTTCTTTTGAAATAACATGTTCATTTAGATGTGTACCTAATGATCCATAGTATACCTTATGTAAGTCTGATACCCAGGAGTCCATGTCTTCGTGTATGTATACAGTTTGTTGCTGCATTTTTTCTAAAAACTTTTTAATGTTATCTGATAATTCATTATCTACTGTAAAGTTTTTCCAAAACGGGGTATCTTCTCTATTTGTAATATAATGAATAGCAATAAAATCTCTACAATCTGCATAGAATCTATGTAGGTGTTCATTAAAATATTCAATATCACTTTCATTATAATTTTCTAAATCAAATGTATCTACTAATTTATATAACATTCTTATAGTTCCATGTATCGTGGTTGCCTCCATTGGTTCCAAAAATCCAGAGGACAAGCCTATTGCAATGACATTCTTAATCCAACTTTCTTTATAATGTCCAGCATTAAAATAAAACTTTTTTATTATTTGAACATCTCCATATTTTTGTTTTATTTCTTTTATTGCTTCTTCTTCTGTTATATATTTTGAAGAATATAGATATCCAGCACCAGTTCTATGCTGCAAAGGTATGTTAAAAACCCAGCCAGCATTCATGGCTATTAGTTCTGTATATGGTGGTAAATTCTCTTTTGTAGGTAACATAAATGCTAGACCAGTATCTAGCGGTAAATATTTGCTGTAATCTATCCATTCAGATTTAAAATGTTTTCCAATAACAAGTCTTTGAAAACCAGTGCAATCAATTATAAAATCACAATCTAAAAATGTATCATCTTCAAAGATAATTTTATTTATATTTCCATCGTCATCAGATTCAAAGGATGTAACAATGTTATCTACTATCTTGATATCTCGTTCTGCTGCTTTTTCAGCAAGGAAGGCAGCAAGAAGTCTTGCATCAAAATGCCAAGCAACCCACATCTTCCATATAAAGGTAGAGTCTGCAAAGTATTTATTTGTTAGGTTTGATTTTTTAAAGGGAAGTCTGTCATCAAGTGCCTGCCTATAATACATATTTAATTTATTTAAAGATTTATATTTTTGTGCAGCAGTTGCCACTACCTTTGGATATAGATCATTATTTTCTTCATATGCCATTGGAGCAAGGCCCATAAAATAATCTGTGTCTTTATTCCATCCAGTAAATCTGACTCCAGTTTTAATTGATGATTTTGTTTTTTTAATAAACTCAAAGGCATCTAATTCCATATAATCAAATGCAAAACTAGAGTTTCCAACAGTTCCTTCTCCCGCACCCAAGATATCTAATTTGCTACTATTTATAACTGTAATATCAAAATGAGGATACCTTTTCTTAAGAAAAAGACTGCTCATCCATCCAGCAGAACCTCCACCAATAATAACTAATTTCATAAAATAACACCAAAATATTTTGCAATATAAAGTATTGCTAAAATTGACCATAGTATGTTAAACCAAATTAGGGTTGGTATTGTTTTTACAGTTGAAGACCAGATAAGCCCAAGGCTTGAAACCAATGCAAAAATATAAAACCACCAAACACTTATGTCAAACAGCAAACCTGGTAAAATAATCATTGCTTTAGCAACAAAGGCAAAAAACTCTACAGTGTTTGCTCTATTCCAATACTTTTTATGACCCATAGTTTTTAGGGCCTCTAACCATTCCATATGGTTTTTCTTACTCATACAAACATCTCCTTTATATGATCATTAAAATTTTTCTTAAGTTTAATTATATCACTATCTTCCATGTCGCCTATATCTTTATATTTTTGATCTATGCTTACTATAGTGACACTACTGCCTAATGACTCAATTATTCTTTCTTTCATATTCCCGCCTGCTTCATCATTATCAGCAATTATAACTACATCATTAAAATATCTTTTTAATAACTCTATTTGTTTGGATGATACATTGGCGCCAAGGGTTGCAACTGATGGAAACCCTAACTGATCAAGCCTTATAGCATCAAATGAAGACTCTACAACATAAACTTTGGTAGCAGTCTTTACTCTATTTAGATTAAATAATATTTTAGACTTTGGTAACTTAGTTGTATTTTTAAAATCTTTACCTTCAACTGATCTTGCCACAAATCCGACACATAGGCCTTCGTGATTATAGACTGGAATAGATACCATATCTTGGTTTTCAGAATAACCAAGTTTAAACTTAGCAACAGACTCTCTATTAATTTTTCTTTTAATAAAATATTCTTTGGCTCTTTCTGAAGAAAAGGCCTGCTCATGAAGTCTATTAATAATAGACATATCGAACTCTGTCCATTCTTCTTTTTCAATTAACTTATTATTTATTTCAGACAATATATCTGTTTCTACCTCTTTGCTTTTAATAAACCGAACAGACTCAAAATATGTTCGATTAGAAAAATGCATTACTAGTTCTATTAAATCTGCTGTTTTCCCACATGAAAAACAAAAGAACAATCCAGTATATTTGTTAATTTCTCCAGCAGGGGTTCTATGGTTAGAATGGAATGGACAAAATACTATGTACTCCGACTCTGCTTCTTTTTCTACGGTTATGCCAGATCCTGCGAGTACTCTTTTAACTTGACTGGCTGTGTATATACTGGCTTGGTTCCGTCTATTCCTAATATCCATTCTGATTTTTTTCTCCCTATATATATTCCATATACGCTTAATGTAAATTCAAAGTAGTTTTTGTGTTCGTTATATGATAATGTGAACTGTGGATCAATATCAAACCTTGGGGCATAACCAGATAATCGCATTTCTGATACCAGTAGCCTGATATACTCTTGCTGTAATCTGTATATGGCAGAGTCATCATTGATGATTCCGTCCAAACCAAACCTCTTTATGGGCTTGTGCTGAAATGTCTCCATGGAGCATATTATACTGACTTATCTTCATAATCCTTATATCTGTAATATCCCTTGTCAAAATCAGCCTGAACCAAGAATTCTCCCATAAAACCATTACGGTTCTTTCTAAATACGCACTCAATAATATCACTATTAGTACCTCGACCAAGTGCCAAAACCCAGTCAGCATCATATGCAATCTGTCTTGACCATGCTGTTTGACCAAGTGTTGGAACTGTCTCAAGTTTAGTAACATCATCTGGAGTGGCAGAAGAAATAGCAATAATTGGGACTTCTTCAGAAATTGCCATTAACTTTAATTCACGAGAAAGGTTCTTCATTCGTACCGTTTCATTATCTGACTTTTGGTTTGGAGACATAAGTTGTAAATAATCAACAATAACAAAATCTGGCTTGTATTGATCAATCTTTCCACGAAGAACTAGAGGAGTGATATCACCACCAGTATCATTTGAAATAATATGAAATTCTGGTTTACCCTGAACACTTTTAGCATGCCAAGACTTAAGCATGTCCATCTCTATCTGTCCAGCGCTTAGTTTACGGTGTGACCACAGGCCCTCACCCATGATAGCAAATACACGATTACGTACTTCAACTTCTGACATTTCAAGGCTTATAATCATTGGGCTACGACCCTGTTTCCAGGCCTGTACAGCAAAATAGAGAGACAACCATGACTTTCCTATACCTGGATATGCAAGAAAGACTCCCAACTGCCCTGGCATGATTCCAGAAGGTAAGTAGTTATCAAAACCTGGAAGACCTGTTTTAATTCCTATAGCGCCAGCCTCTTGTTGTTTTTTTAGATTTTCAAAGTATGCAACTGCTGAATCTAAATCAGTCACATCGATATCACGAATGGCTGCAGTATTTTTTCTAAGTTCTGCTGTTTTTGTAATAAGAGTTTCAAGTGCTTCCACACCTTGTCCGCCCTGAACATCTGTAGCAGCAGACCTAATAATATCTTTTAAACTGTTTGTAAGATACTCTGCCTGTAATTCTTCAAGATGATGCTTAGTAGATCCTACGCCAACAACTGGTTCAAAGTCTCTAAACTTTTCTACTACTAATTCTGTTGGAGGAACTGTTGCATTGTGCTCATAGTATTTTCTAATAAACTGCCACACATCGACATGTGTGATTAATATGTTTTCAATATTTGCTTGTAATAATACGTGTGCCTGTTTATCTTGAAGTACGGCTGAGATTAACTTTGATTCTGTACTATTCACCCAGCCACTCCTTTGCCATTTTTCTACGTTGAGATCTATCAACTAAATCTTTTTCTTGTTCTTGTTTTCTTTCAAGTATATCATGTGCAATATATGCAAAATGATTCCATGAAGGATTTTCTGTGACTTCAAAATAATATTCCAATAGTTCATAGCAAAGTTCAATGCCATATGATTCTATTAGAGCATTTGCAGACCATTGTTCAACCCACTTATTATAGCGTGGCTCTTGTTCTAGTTTAAACTTATAGTGTTTATCAAACCTATTCAACAGAGCAAATCGCTTCTGTTTTTCTGTCACACTAATTTCCTTCTTCTAGTTCAACCTTTGCTTCTGCTATTTTTGCTGCTAACTTATCTTCAACAAATTTATATACACGTTCAAATGCTTGATCTGTATTTTCACCTTCACGCTTTGAATCTACAACACCAAGGTCTAACCTTAGTGATTGAAAGTTTCCAAGATTAAGTGTATATCCTAGTGTTACTGATACCTTTGTATCTTCCATTTCATACCCTTCTATTATATTGATTCTGACCAAATTGGTATAAACCTACCGTCTTCAGTCTTTGTATATGTTAGTATACCATCTCCCATCCTGCGAGTCAACTCTGCTTTTGTAGGAGTAATATCATTTGTTATTAAATTATCTTTTCTTGGTCTACCAATATGGTATGTAGCCAGTATATCACGTATCTCTCTGACTTGCGATTCGGAGTAATAAGATCTAACCTGCCATCCCCTTTCTCCGCCTTTTTGTGATCCAGTTGGAAAAGGTATGACACCTCTCTTCATTAGTGATGGCATATATTTTTTATGTCTATTAACTAAATCAGCAGTTTCTCCGACTGTGTATGCTCTTTCTCTTTTATTTTTAAAATCATTTATTAGACAACTCTCTAACCTATCTTTTGTAATGTTATAAATTGACATAATGCCATTTGATCTGTTATAATGCACAACTCTAACAAGATCTTTATTTAAAAACCAAACTTTTTTATTTCCAGGTATCACAGCAGCGACATTGTATTCTTCGCTCGTTCTATTTCCTTTTCTAGTAGCCATCTTCCTTCCTTCGAATCAGATGGTGGATGGAAAAAAACTCTTGATCCACACAATAAGCAATAAATTTCTAAATGAGACACTGAGTTGTAAACTCTGTCTATTAGCATCTTTCTTGAACATTTTTTGCATTTGATCATTAATTAGGAATGCCAATAATAACTAAGTTAACACCGATAGAAACGTCTCCAGCAGAGTTAAAATTTACTGTTCCATCAACCCTAGAAGTGCTTGGCTCTTTTAAAACAACAGTTACTGTTTTACCTGCTTCTGTTCCATTGATATTAACTGGGGTTGCTACAACAATTGGTGGATATTTAAATTCTGGTTGAAACTGATAATAAAAATCTTTTTGCCCACCAACGCTTTGTATTCCTTTAAAGACGTCAACATATCCTCCAATTACTCTGGTCTCAGATATTTTAGCGCTCTGAGATGTAAACTTAGGAACATCAACTGTAACATATTTATAAATTGCTGGTGATATCTGAACAGAAAGATCGTTAATAGCACGAACTATCTGATCTATATAAGATACATCTATAGGTTGCCCTGGTTCTGGTGATGGTATTTTTGCCATTATTCCTCCTGTCTAATTATACCAGACTGCCTTCATTTTCAAACAATATTGCATCGGCAAATCTTTCTAGTGGTATTGTTTTTACTTGTACTGCAATATGAACATATGTTTTGGCTGCATCATAAACTATAGAGTAGTTAGTTTGTGATGTCTTAGTATAATATTGCCATCCACTGTTATTCCATTTTACATATATAAAATATTCTTCAACGTTTGTTTGTGGTTGCCATGCTAAGTTAATAACTTTATTATCGGTATCAATTATCATACTATTCAATATTTCTGAAGGAGTGTCTTCAGCAATAATTTTATATGCTGGAGACCAATGCGATGTTCTATTCTTGTCTTCTGATATAAATCTATATCTTAAAATGTATTTTCTATTTTCCCCAAAAAATCCAGGCAGTTTAGATTTTGGAATAATAACTTTTTTTATGCCTAAATCTGGTGTTGCCATTACTGTACATCCATTGCAAATCTAAACTCAATATAGTTTGTAGTGTTTGCTGCCTTAATAATTGTTTCTGCATTGGTATTTTTAATAACAGTATACCCAGTAAGGCCGTATATTGGATTTGTTGTAGATACATTTTCAAACCTTACTGCGTCTAGACCTACATAAAAATCGGTTGATGGCAATTCATTATTAATAACAGTTGCATAAATCTTTATGATGCTAACATTGTTCCATGTAAACCCAATGCTCTTATGTAGTTCCTGTAACTGCTTTGTTATAACATAATATCTATTGTTTGCAAAATCATAATCTTCATTAGACATAATAACTTCAAACCTTGCCCACTCTCCAACTCCTGGGGTATCGCTTTCGCCAAACTCTAATAATATTCTAACTGCATCTGGAACAATGGCTGGATCTGGGTCTTTATTGATAATACTAAAAGCCAACTTAATCTCATCGGTTGGTGAGTTCTTATTAAAATCTAAAGAAGTTCCAAGTAGGTGTATATGATTTGAATTTGATCCAATCTCAAGGTGTCCGCCTGATACTGTAAGATTTGAAACGTCGCCTCTTGCCATAACTATATTGTTATAAAAACGTGCCCTCTCATATCTTGAGAGCCTGTCTCCATTTGTAAATGATAAATTATCAGAGTTTGTCTGAAAAACTTTGGCAACAAATGTTTGGTCACCGATAGTTTGATTAAAATCATTAATGATATTATCATTATCTGAATCATCTAGTCGTGAATATTTTACTTCTAGAGAACCTGCACCGCCATCCTGTCTATGATATTCCCAGTTTTCATTTACTGTGAATGCAAATAAAGAACGACTATCATATGCTCCTGCAGATGGATTTGCTCCAGCAGAATATATCCCAACTTCTGATATTTCATATCTTTCATCTGTTGGAAGTTCTGCTGTTAGCACAATCTTATCGATGCCGTCTTCATTTACATAACCTCGTGATGTAACTGGTACTCTGAACATTTCAAAATCTAAAGATTTTTTATCAGAATAATCTGCAAAAGACTGGTTTGTTGCAAGCGGTTTTGCACCGCAACCAATGGCAACATAAGAGGCATAGGCTGGAGCCTGGCCAATAAGATACTTTGCTAAAATGCCTTTACCTATATTTGTAATCATGGATTCACCTCGTATATTGTATCATCTAATACTTCTCCGTCAGAAACTATGGATATCTCTACCTGCTCATCTCTTGCTAGATTAATTACATTAATTACGAGATCTCCAGTGTCTGGATCTATATAAACCTTTGAGCAGTCAGGACCTGTGCCACATTCTGGAACTTTGTTTGAAAAATTTATAGGAAATTTTTTAAAATAATTTGAATCAGTATCTTGAAGTGCTAAAATATTTTGAGGGTTATACTGAAAAAATAAATTAGTTAGATTTTTAATAGGTTGATATATTACATTTTGTCCATTAATTATATCTGATCTTATTATATTAATTAATTCTTGACCACCTATATTTTCAAATATAAGATCTGTCATTATTTCTATTGGCGTAGATTCATCATTAAATAAAATAATATCTGGTGTTGCTGCAACAACGCTTGGATTATTTGTTCCTGGATTTGGGCTAGATGATGGTAAGTTTGGAGTACTATTTACTGTTGACATTTTAAACCTCACTTAAGTAAACGGTCATTTCTGGTCCGTCTGCATCTTTATTATATTCTATATGATATACAACAAATCTTTTATCTTCTGATTCTATTATATCATTTCCAAGTTCGTCTTTATATTCTATATTGACAATATCTCCCAATTGAAGTATTGGCATTGAAAAAATCTTAACACCTACATTTTTACGTGGTCTAAGTATTTTATTAATTATCCATCCCATTAGTTCATTAGCATCGTCATTAGACTGAACATATGTTGGATCTAAAGAAAATTCTTTTTTGCCATACGTCAGCCTGCTTGTTTTTATTTTATCATAATCTAATGCAAGTCTAAATGGAGAAACAATTAAACCATCTTTTCCTATCATTGGATCTGAAAAGTTAGTATTTTTTGCAAAGTATGAGTCAACACTCAACTGACTATTAGATTCTTGTGTAAATGCTATACCTTGTATTCTTAAATAGTTTCCGCTAGACTCATCAAGATTAATTGATGTATCAGTTGAATTAAAAATTAAAAATTCAGCACCGTATGAACCTGCTTTAAATCCAGAAGTCGTGTATCCTTTAATTCTATTAAATGTTGGAGAAAGTTGTGCATATAATGCTGGATAGGCTTTGTCATACCTTACCTTTAGATATGCTGCTTCTCTCATAATGGTTCCAAACTCATCAAAATAAATATTAAAACTTGGTGGCTGACTTGTATTGATTCCAGATAAATATGTAGATTGTACAATACCAGACATTGCATACTTTCTAAAGGATTCATTGGCAGTTATATGTTCATCTCCAAAAGCAGCAGATACTGGTGTCTCTAACGAAAACGAAGTATTTTGGCTATAGTTATTAGCAAGAGCATATACATTTTCAAACATACACTTGCTTCCCCCACGAACAAATAGTGCAAGATTATTGTATATTGGCAATGGAGAGGAGTCGTCAACTACCTTTACTAAGTTATTATTTATATATAAATAAAATCTACGAGAAGACCCTATATCTTGATATTCTACTGCTAAATCATAAACAGTAGGATTTTGTTCTCCTATCATACGTGCTTGCCCAGTAAACTTACCATCGTCTACAATAATGTTACTTAACCCGCCCCAAAGTTTTATTGGTATCGCTTTTCCTGTTGGATCTGAATAAACTTTATAAAAAATAATATTGTGAAGATTATCTACATCTGAAGAATATTGACTAATATTTTTTTCTGTTAAAGCAACAATTTCAAAATAATAACCGACATTGGTTTCTGGGTTTATCATTACAGCAAGACCTCCAGAACCACCAGAGATATTTAATTGTTGGTTTGGTTGTGTTCCAGATAATACATAATATGGAACAGAGCCTACTGGAGTTTGTTCTTTTGTTTCGCTAATTTCAACCTTTCCAATAACACGCATCCTTGTTCCAAAATGCTTATACTTATTATCTAGCGGTTTGTACTGATATGAAATAAAGTTTATTGGTGACTCTATACTGCTAAAAGATGGTCCACTCATTACTAAAGCAGATGACTGAACAGATCCTGCCTGAGTAGATTTATTAGTATTTTTTTCAGATTCATTTACATAAGAGTGTGATAAAAAGTTTTTAATTATTCCAGTTCTAATATTTTCTTTTGCTCTTGATGAATTAGGGCCTGCAGGAATAGTTGTTCCTAATGACTTAGACTGAATAGCAGAATTATCTAAGACATCTCCTGAAGTCAATCCAAAAAGGTGTATGCTTTGCATATCGCATCCACGAACATAAGAGTTATTATTCCAATAAGAATTAAGTCCAGAATCATGTGAAATTATTTTTGTTCCAAATTGACCTCTTCCATGACGTGACACCTCGCCATTTTTCATTACCGTTACGTCATTAATAGTTTCATATTTTGGTTCTGAGTATATCCTTACCAATCCAGTTGGATACATTTTTCCATTAAATGTTAATTTAGACATATAGTCTTGATATTCTTGATTACTACTAATCCAAACATTTCCAACGGCCCCTGCTGTTTCTGTAGTATATGAAAATTTTCCATTTGACTCTTCTCTTAATATATTTTTTTGTGCTCCAGGTATACTGTATTGAACAGCATCAAATTTAATTATTTCACCATTTGCATAAAAATATCCGTTGTATCTGCCAAGCCAATATACTGCTTCTCCTAAATCTATTATGTTATTTACAAGTCTGTTGTTAACTACAGTAGGCAAATCTGCTGATAAGTTAGAGTTTAATGGAATGGCTGCTAGGTTATAAGAAGATTGATCAGATACTTCATTATTAATAGACCTTACATTTTTATCTCCAGTAATTTCCCATAGGAGTGAAGGCTTGTATATCCAGTTTTTTGCAGCAACCTCATTATCAATCATTGATGCTTGCTTTATACTACCGTACGACCTTTGGATATATCTTGTGTCATAGTTAATTACCCCATCATTATAGATGTTTCTTTCTTCAGAAGATATTTCAATAATATTAGATAACTTTTCATTTACATTTACATTTTCTCTTACTCCAATATGAGATAAATCTTTTGAGCCATAAAGAGTAAAATCAACACTTCTTTCTGAACTTGATGGAAGCATATAATTTTTGCTTATCATTACAAAATTATTGTACTCATCAAAGAACATAGCCGTTTGTGTAGAAACTGCTAGGTCATTTAAAACCTCTGCCACTGTTTTGTCTGGTGGTATGTAGAAAAATGGGATTATTAATTCTTTTTCGTTTTCTACTCTTTTAAAAACATAATTTGAAAATCCAATAGAGTCCAGTAATAATGATACTGCATAACTTAAAGAAACATTAGTGACCAACATTTCTGGTGCTTTGATTGATTCAAAATAAAAATATAAATCTCTTAGCCTTAACTCTACTTTTCTATCAGAATGAGAAAATGATGGAAAGCCTTCTGAATACATTGTTTTGATAGGAACAAAATAATCATACCCATTAACGTTTACAATTATGTCATAAAATTTTATTTGTATATTGTTTGAAATATATTCATTAATAATGCTTAATGAATTATTTTCATTAAAAGAATTATCATAATCAAATATAGTTAATGTTCCATTTGATGCAAGCAACTGCCCTACTGGAAGACCGCTAGTTCCTAAATCTGATGCTGTTTTAGAAACATTAAAAGATACAGCCTTGTCTGAAATATCAGCAACAAGTCTTGGTGATAGTTCTATCAAATCAAAGGTAGAATCTATTTTGTTCATTGTATCTACGACTATTCTTAAGCCTTTAATAAACTCAAACTCGCAGTATGTGCTTAATCCATCTGTAGGAGATGTAAATTTAGCGGGATCAACAAAATCTGTAACAAAGTTAGTAAGACGATCAACAGTCTCTTCTTCTAAAACCCATCCATATTCTGGTATAAAAGTCTCCCATTGATTGTTAAACCATATATGGTATCTGCCCAAATCATATTCGTTTGCTTTAATTAAATATGCATATCCATTAATGGAACGTTCTGGCTTAAAAGATTCATCCGTATATTCTTCTGCACGAACAAAAACATCTCGATATTTTTCTGGAACCTTTAACCCATATGATATCTCAACATAGCCATCGTTATTAATTACAGGTAAACCATTTCTTCTAGTACTACCAGAATTAAAACTAACAATATCTACCCAATTATTATTTTGCAATGACTGTATTTTCCATTTTACTGGAGTTGTTTTATTTAAATCTCCATATAGTGGATCTGGAAAAGACCCAGAAGAATTTGAAAATGGACCTAAATCTACTGATCCAACATTTGTTTGCATTTTTACTATTATTCTATTCGCTGGAACTGGATTGTCATATACTATAAAAGGAGCAGCATCATCAATAAAGTGTTGCCCATTAATAAATTTATTTGCTATCCCCCTAAGAACTCCAGCGTCTAATCTAAAAGATGTCCAGTATTTAAAAGTATCATTTTTGTCTGCCATGTAATATCTTGGACGATTTGACATATTCATATTAGAATGATGTAATTTTCTTCCTGGAAAATATGCAGCCTTATTTATTCCAGACCTTGGTCTAAATTTTTTAAAACAATCTTCAAGAGAATATAACATTGAAGATTTTTTATTTTGTTCTAATAAAAACCATGGCTCTTCATTGTCTGATGGACTAATTCCTCCATCAACAATAATATCTGAATTAGTAGCGCCAGTATAAAAATTTCCAATGTCGTTTATATCAAAACTATTTGGTATGATTTTATATTTATCAGTTGTTTCTGCAGAAGGTCTGTATCTATAATTTCCAATTCTAAAAATATTATTTGCAAAATTCATATTCCATTCTGCTATGATTGCAGACTGAGACCTTACCGTAGGTGAGGTTTCTAAAAATGATTTAAGGTCTTGATTTTGAAACATTATACCTCTTCCAGTGTTACAGATATATTCCAAAAATCAAAATTGCTACCGCCACGTTTAACAACACTATAATTAAAATCAGAAAAATACATTTGAATTAATTGATTATATTGTGGTAAGTGTGCATATGCGTCTGACTCTTTTCCAAAATTAGAATATTTGTCATATGCTAAATAAACCCAAAACGGACCTTGATGATTTTCATACCAATCTAATACCTCTACTCCTCCAGCACCGCCGTCAGTTGTGTACTGTAAATCTGCACCGACAGGACTTCCAAAACCATTATTCGGTGATATTCCAGTTGTTGGATTAAATTCTGGTACAGTAAAATACGATCTTGATGGCAACATGTCCCATGAGGTTGATAATACTAATTTATCAGCAATATGATAAGACCTCATTCTTCCATTAATCATTCTTTCTCTTGTTTCAATTCTTGCATTTGTAAAATTTAAAGGGGACCTGTTATCATCAGATAATATTAAAAATTGATTATATTTTGACTCATCCGTTTCTGATCCTGGATCTTGCCCTATTTCTAATCCATTAGGGACGTATGATCCTGACACTAACGTTCCAGAATTTTCTGACCATAGCATTGCTTGAGGGCGTTGATATTTTTTTCTACCTGCCATATATGGTGCTGTTGACATTATATTCTTGCTCCTCTAAGTTTCTTTGAATCTACCTGTTTAATCTGAGTCATTACAGCCCGTGCAATTTCATCAGGATTTGCATCAGATTTAACATTAACGTTAATACTATAATTATACACTGAATCACCAACTGAATCTCCATTATTAATAGACTTCATTGTATCTAATCCATGAGAATCTACTGCATATCTACTCATTACAAATTCTCCTGGAGTAAGCATTGCTGGTACTGTATCTGTTCCTATAGAAAAACCACCACTTGAAAAATACTTTGTTGGTACTAAGCCACCTTTAGAAAATGCAAACAACTCTCCAGTATTTCCCCAATCCCAACCATAGTAGCCAGAGTCTCCGTTGTTACCACTACCGTTGCCGTTTCCGTTGCCGTTGCCGTTTCCGTTGCCGTTTCCATTGCCGTTTCCATTGCCATTGCCGTTGCCGTTTCCATTGCCGTTTCCATTGCCATTGCCGTTGCCGTTTCCATTGCCGTTTCCGTTGCCATTGCCGTTGCCACCACCACCAAGATCTATTGTAGTTATATATCTAGTAATATTTTCAGTAATATTTCTTATTTCATTTATTATTTGGTTAGTTGTGACTTCTTTAGGAATTGAATTAATTTTATCTAAAATGCCTTGCCACGATGCATCTGTTGCTGCTGCTGAAGCCTCTGCTGCTGCAAGAGAAATTGCATAATCTTCTGCCAACTGCTCGATATCGATTAACTTGTCTACAGTTTCTTCCCACTTTTCTAAAGTCATTCCAGTGCTATCATCTAAAGCGACTGCTTCATCAACTATCGACTGCATGTATGTTTCTTGTGATGCTAACTCAGCATCTTGTTTTTCTAACGAAGTTAATATATTTTGCTGCGCTGTAACTTGTTGATTAATATTTTCCAATTCACTCTTAAGTTTAGCAATCATTGCATCATGTTCAGCATTAATATTTTTAATTGCTACTTCTCGTTCTTTTTCTAGTCTAGTAATTTCAGTTTTTGCAGCCTCAATTTGTTTTTCTAACTCAAGTCTCTTAGGATCAGTTTCTAGTTTATATATTTGTTGTGATATCTGGAATTGTCTTTCAGCAATTTGCTGTCTTGTCATTCCAGTTTCTGAACCACGGAGTGCATCGATTTCAGTTTTTCTTGCTTTCTCTATACTCTGCATAGAGGCATCTAAAGCATTTGCGGAACTAGAGGCCCTCATCTCTTGTGCTGCTCGTGCTGCTGCTGCTATATCACCTTGTGATAATGCATCCGCTAAATCTAATTGTTGAGACTGAGACTCTGCAATTTGTTGATTAATATCTGAAATCTTCTGTAATGCTTCTACTTGCTTGTCATACTTTTCATTTATTTTATCTGCAGCATGGTCCATTATTGCTAAGTCATTGTTTAATTTATCAGATTCTTTATTAAGAGCAGTAATTTTATCTTCATAATCTATCTTAATCTTTTCTTCTAATCCCTTAATAATATTTTCTTGAGCATCTATTAAATTATCATACTTATCATTGGCAGCGTCTAAGGCTTTTTCTAAATTATCCTGAGCATTATTTAAAGCATCCTGCTTTGCATTATATGATGCCTGCAGTGAAGACAGGGCTTGCTGTCCTATTTGCATAGTTTTAGCCAAGTCTGCTCTCTTTGTCTGGATACCCTTTAATGTTGCACCTGGAGTAATAGTTGGAATTGCAACCCCAGCAGCCTGGTATCTTGCTGCAACATTTGCAATAGCCTGACTTCCAATATTCTTTCCAGAAATTAATGTTCCATCTTTTGCTTTTCTGTCTGCTGTTCTGATACCTGGAAGTTCCCCTACAGTCATATTAGAATATATATTGCGTCTAACTTCCATAACTCTTTTTGCTGCTTCAAATCCAGCCTGTGCTTTTTCTGCTGGATTCTTTGAAACAAAATCCATGATTAATTTAATATTTGAGTTAGCCTTTATTGCGTTTAAACCGTCTACTATTTCTTTTAGTCTATCTCTGGCGCCTTCCGCATTTGATTCATAATCATTCATAGCAGCAATTGCTGCCTCAAGAGATTCTGGATCTCCAATCATGTCTAACATTGCCCCAGAAGATAATGATAATCCTTCCTTAGACATCTTTTGGAAAAACTCTAATACCTTAGGAATCTGCTTAACGTTTGCTGCTTCTTGTTGAGCCTTTAATCCTCTAGAAATTAAATTGTTTATTTTTTCTCTAAGTACAACTTGATTGTTGAGCGCAGCATTTGTTTTTAGATCTTGATCTGTAATCTTTCCATTATATATGAGTTGGGTTGTATATTCGTCTGAAAGAATTCTTTCAATAGCAGTTTGATCATATCCTAATGCTGCTAACTTTCTTCTAACTGTTTCTTGTTCATTAAAAATTGTTAATGTTTTACCTGCAGCAGTATTAAACTCTCCTATAATTGCTGCATCAAATGCTTGTGCTCTTAACTTACCCTCTGCAGAAAGCACAAGGTCCCCTGCTTTTGTACCCTTTGGCATTGCCTTTCCAGTAAATGGATCTTTAAATCTTCCTTTATTTTTACCCTTTGTAATTTTTTCAGAAGTAACTTTAAACAATTTATCTTGATCTTTTTGAGATAGGCCCATTAGATAATCAGCGTATTGTCTACTATATCCCATTTTATTTAACTGTTGCTCAATACCCTGATATTTATCTTTAACAGATTTTAATCCTTTATCCGAAAGCGCTTTATTTAATTCCTTTATTCCACCAGCAGCATTAATCGCTGCATTACGAACATTCTTTAATCTTCTCAATAACTCTTCGTATGGATCTTCTTTAGTACCAGCACCTGGGGTATCTCCAACTGCCCCTCCTGGCTTAGTAATCAATTCTCCATTTTCACCAATATACGTTTTTGTTGCACGAGCAGCCTCTCTTGCCTGAGCCTCGGAAAGAGTTCCTGCCATAATCTCGTCATATCTTTTCTTCTTATATGCTGCAGCAGTTCTACCCCTAAAGCCAGACTCCCTTGCAGCAGCATCCGCTTGTTCTTCTGCATATTTCTTTCTTGATGCTTCATCTGCAAAGATAGTCTGATATATTGTTGTAAACTTTGAAATCGCTTCTTTTTGAGCCTTATCTGGTAACTTATCAAAATCAGCCCACTGAGCAAATAACACCTTTAGGTTATCTTGTGTCATTCCCTTCATTCCAGCGCCATTTCCAGTTGTAAAGTAATCAAGAATTAATTGCTTATCTAACTTGTCTGGCATTGCTTCAATTTTTGCTAAATCTTTAGATAGTTTAACTAATCCATCATATCCAACTGTAGTAATGTATGCTTCCATATTAACTTCGTGACCATCAAGCACACGTAGTTGAGCCATCGCTTCGCCAACTTCTTTAAAGGTTTTAGGATCACCATTTATTAACTTTGTAGAAATCTCTACGGCTTTTCCTTGATTTTCAAAGCCTGAAAAATATTCTAACATTTCTATAGTGGCATCTGCACCTTGTTTTTCAATTCCTACCTTTAATGTTGTTCCTAATTCTGGCAACCTGCCTTCAAACATAGCCATAAAAGTATTCATTTGTTCTGGATTTATAATTTTATTACCTAGAAGCATTTGCATCTGTACTTCAAAACTTTGAGCCTTTTGTGCATTTTCAAAACCACCCTTTGTTTTTCCACCATCAAATGGGTTTACAGTTAGGTCGCTTAATTTTGCTAATCTAGATAAAGTATCAGATGCCATTGTTTCAAACTCTGTACCCTTAAATGCATCTTTTACTTTAGATTTTAATGCATCAAAATAAGCATCTTCTTTGGCACCAGAAAAAATTCCAACTTGGCTTTGTCTAATTCTTGTTTCAAATATCTTGGTTTCTTTATCAATTTGCTTTACTATTTCTTTATTTGCTAACTTAACATCTGAAGCCATCTTACTTTCTAAATTAGCAATTTTTGTTTTTATTGATAATAACTTTTCTGCATTTGTTGTAGATTCTAATTCTTTTTGAAGTAATTGAATTTGCTTTTTATATTGCCACTCTGTAGCATCTACCTGTGCTTTTGCTATCTGAACATTGTTTATACCGAATGCTGCTAGTTGAGCGGATTCTGTTTTTCCAGTCAACCCTTTAGATTCGGCAGCACCTAGACTCTTTAGAAGAGTATTAGATCTTTCTCCTGCTGCCTTAATTATTTCAAGTCTAACTTGTAGTGGATCAGTTGATAGATCTTCTCCATTTGGACCAATTATTTCTCGTAAATCTCCCATAATTTCAGCAGTATATTTTCTACTACCTAATTGAATTCCAATTTGATCTGCAATACTTGCTGCTTGAGAAGCATCTAAAACTCCGTCAGAAACATAAGAAGATAACTGCAAGGCAAAATCTTTAGCAGCAGTCTTAGACCCATACTGTTTCATTTGATCTACAAAACCAGTTACCATTGACTTACCAACTTGAGATGTTAAGAATGTATCTCCAAAACCAGTTCCAGCACGTTCAACATCATTGTATGCACCAAATACGCCTTTCTTTCTTACTTCTTCCATTGCACGAGATGCGCCAACCTTGTTTGTTATTTGTCCTATTTGATCCATCTTTGCTGTTGTTGAAGAAATAGAATCTACGTATTCCGCCTGTTTCTTTGCAGAATTTTCAAAACTCTTATTAAGAGCAAATAAACTTCCTCCAACAGCAATCGCTGCTGTGCTTATCCATCCCACTGGCCCCATTCCTGCCAACATTGGAGCCATACCAGCAACAGCAGAAGCACCCATTAATCCCATACCAGCACCAGTATTACCAGCCATCATCGCTGCCATACCAGCAGTACCCAATGCCATTGAGGCTCCACCAGAAAAACGACCAACCTTTTCTTGACGTCTAGCCTTTATGTCTCTTTTATCTTGCTTTGCTCTTTCCTTTTCAGTTAACTGTGCAGTTTGTCTATTTTTTATTTCTTGTCTTTCTAACTCTGCTTTCTTTCTAGCAGATGCTGCGGCAAGTTCTTCTGCAGTTTTTCTCTTTCTTAGTCTTTCTAAGGAGTCTCTGATTTCTTTTTCTGTAAATCTATTTTTTGATCTTAATAGTCTTTGCTCATCTTGTATGGCCTTAGTTATACGGCCACGTGCTGCCTTGCTTAAGTTAGGGTCTCCCTGATCTCTGCCAACCATAGCAAACTGTCTTCCAAATGCTCTTGCCTGAGGCGCTGTGGCCACTCTTCTGGTTGCTGTTTCAGTTGCAACTCTTCTATCTGTTGCTTTTCCAGTATCTGCAACTGCGCCTGATGGTTTAGAAGAAGTATTTGCAGTTGTTAGTTTAGTTATTTTTCCTGTTACAGTATCAACCATATATTCTTTGTTTGGATTTACTAAAACATTTGTTCCCTTTGTTGCTCCACTTCCTAGATTAAATTGTGGTCTCCATTGTGAATAATATTCAGTGCCAAGTCTGCTGTCAATTAATTGAGCAACTGCTCTTGATTGTCTTACTTCTCCTAAACTTGGAAAACCTGCTGGCTTCTTTGGTTGAGTCTTTAAGAAATCCTCTGCAATAATATCAAGTTGTGTTGCTGCTCGTACTAGTTTAACTTGAGCCTCAGTAGTTGGATGATTTTGTCCAGACATATATGTTGCAGAATTTCTAAATTCTTTAATTTGATCTGGAGTAAGTCTAAGAGGGTTTCCACTCTTTTCATTCCAATCAAGAATACTTCCAGTTCTTTTGCCAGTATTCATGTAGTTATTTAATAATCTTAAATCAAATAATGCTTGGCCCTTAAGCCATTTTTCTGTTCCTCTGCCAGATTCACCAGTTTTTGCAATATGAGAAAGTTCTGGTCTTAGTGCCTGAGCAATTTGTTTGTCTGTATATCCAAGTGCTTTCATTGACTCCTTTAGAGCACCTAGCGGATCAGACTTACCTGTTGCAGCATTTGCTGCCTTAAATTCTTTTTCTTGTGAGTCTAAAACTTTATATAGCAATGAGTCTCTTGGTATTGACTGTCTCCATCCACCACTTTGTTTTCCTGTTGGACTCATATCAAATCTTAACTTAGAAACATTCATCTTTCTTTGGTCTGAAAATGCTCCGCCTCTTTCAACTGCACCTAATCTATATAATAACTTATCTCTAACTTCACTGTATGTTTTCCCAGCAGAAGCAACATTTGCACCAGACTCTATAGACTTTTTATCGTAATAGCGTCCATCTTTATAAACCATTTCATCTTCAATATATTTTAATAATTGATGCTGCGTCATATTTGATGGCGTAATGCCTTTTTTAGTTAGTAATGATGTAACTAATTCATGTTGTTTAGGATTAGTATTTTTAAGAACTTCAATTTCATCAACAGCATCCTTGGCTAATCTTTTTACTAATGTATCTATTTGTGTCCTAGATGATGGATCATTTTTAAGTTCATCAAATGTTCCTAATGCAAATTTTCCTACCTGCTTTTCAATAACATCTTGATAATTGGTTCCGCCCTGTCCCTCTATCAACTTCTTTACTGATTGCCCAGCATTAGCGTGGATGCCTTGAAACTTTGACCAGTCTACTGCTTTTCCAGCCTCTAATCTTTTAATCATATCATTGTAAACAAGTTTTTCTGCAGGGTTTAGATCAAACTTTCCGATAGTTTCTTTTAATTTTGGAAGTACTTTATCAATCTCTTTAATAATTGCATCATGGTATTGTTTAGGGGTCATGTTTGCTGCTAAACCAGATGTTTCTTGTGCAAAGAATTTTTTAGCACCACCCTTAATACCAAGCAAATTAATCATGGCCTGCTCTTCCATTGAAGGCAATGCTTTTGCAAAATCTCTAAATCCAGATGCTCTATCAAAAACCCCAGCATTTCCTACGTCTGCTAAAACTTTACCAGAAACATTTGACTGTGATAAATCTTTGTCTGCTCTCAATAGTGATGCCACTAATTGAGAAATCATATCCTTTTTATTAAACTTACCAGCACCTGCAGCAATTCTTGGATCATATGGAGACTCTAAAACAATTAGTTTTCTTTGTCCAGAAGGATCTGTTGGATCTATCATTGTCTTAATTGTTTGCTTTGGAGCAATCAAACCATGTGCTTCTCTTGCTATCTCTGTAGCACGGACTTCTGCTAAAGCAGTCTTCTCATCCATTGTAGGCTTTACTACTACTAAACTTCCATCTGGCTTTCTATATACCCCGCCTACTCCACGTATTGGGAAACTTCGTCCAGAGAATGGTTGCATTAGTGTTCCAAAGTTTGTTGGTTTTGTTTCAGCAAATCTAGAAGACTTTACTGCTTTATCAATTTGATCTGCTATCATTCTGGACTGTGTTACATCTGCTATTTTCTTAGGCATACCGATATCTACAGCGCCAGACTGCCTTACTGGATGAGATGTTCCCCAAGGCAATCTTCCACCAGCAAATCCTGGCACCTTGTCTTGGAACATTGCTGTAATTAATCCACGATACTTTTCGGAAGTCTTAGTTGGAATAATTGCTTCTCCTGGAGAAACCATTGCTGGAACAACATCTCCAGCACCTTTTGGACCTGGCACACTTATAATTCCATCTGCAAATTTCATTGGACCCTTAGGTAGTTTAGATACTGATCCTGCTGCTCCCTGCATTCCACCAGCAAATAATGCTGGATTTTGAGCAGCCATATTTTTCATTTGAGATGAAAGCATTCCATATGCTGATGCTAGTTGCATTGCTGCTGTTCTTTCAACATTGAAAACTTCTACTAGTCTGGTGTGAGTATTATGTAAGGCTTGACTTGCAGCCTGCTGTTCTAGTTGTTGTTGTGTAACATAATCAAAACCAGCACCAAGAACGTTGGTTTGGCCATTTAATTTTGCCATGCCACCACGTATTGTGGCAAATAACTTAATTAAGTTTGCTAATCCATTTGCCAATAAACCAAATGTCATAAGTAGTACTGGTCCAATACCAGCAACAACACCTACGATAATAGCAACTACCTTTTTTGTTTGATCGCTTAAGTTGTTGAACTTTTCAAAAAGTCCTCCAAAAAACTTAACAATAGGAGTAACTGCTTCAAGAAATGCCTTACCTAAAGGCATGATATCTTGCTTAAACTGCTCAACAGCAGCCTGGAATTTAGTTCCTACTGAATCCTCTACCTTTTTCATTTCTCGTTCAGATAATACGGCTAACTCTTCTATTGCTGATCCTGCCAAATCTAATGCTCTAGACGCCTGAGTTCCATCTTTAGATACATTTTGGAATAAGGTTGACAAACGAGCAAACTGGAATTTTCCAAATAGTTGTTCAATTGCTCTTGCTCTTTCTAGAGGTGCTAGTGTGTCTAGTGCTCTTGCAAAACCAACTACTGTTGCTTTAACATCGCCTTTATTTGCTTCAACAATACCCTTTAGATTAATCCCCATTTCAGCAAGAAATTTGGTTGCTTTTTCTGTTGGATTAATCAATGAAGCAAGACCAGACTTTAGTGCGTTGGCACCTTCAGATGCATTGATGCCACCTTCTTTCATAGCAGTAAGGAAAAATGCAAGATCCTCAACACTACCGCCAAGTTGTTTTACAACTGGAGCAGCCTTTGGAATTGCAATTGTTAAATCTTCAATCGAAAGAACAGTTTGGTTTTCTACTGCGTTTAAGAAGTTAATTTTTTCTGCTAGTTGATCTGTAGAAAGACCAAAAGCATTTTGTAATGATATTGTAGTTTCTAGAGCCTGCTGTTGTTCTACTTGACCCAAAACTGCAAGTTTGGTAGCAGTCTTTACTTGTTCTTCTAATGCTCTACCTTGAAAACCTGCTGCAGCAGCAGTTGCTGCCATATCAACAGTATCTTTAACTGCAACTCCATATTTTGTAAACTCTTCTGCAAGTCTTCTTATATTAGCAACTGCAGACTCTACCTCAGCATCATTGGTAAATGCATCTCCATAAACACGCCTAAACTTTAGTGTTGCTTGCTCTAATTCTCTAAATGCTTTAGATGCATATCCGCCAAGCATAGATAGTGGTATTGTTAAACCTACCATCAACTGACGACCAGCCCACTGGGTGTTCTTACCAAAATTTAGAAGTTGAGTTGAGCCTTGTTTTAATAATTGATTTAAAAATTGTTGTCTTTGTGCAGCATACTGAATACGTGTACCAAGTTCTGTAAATCTTCCATTAGTCATTACTAATGTTTTTGGCATAATACGCATTGCATCAATAAAGCCACCTTGGGCTTTAGACATTTGAATATATTGTGACTGAAGAGCCTTTACTCTATCTCTACGAGCACGATTAATAATTTCACGTTCTTGTGCAAATGCTTTGCCTAAAACTTTTGTATTGGCTGTTGCTGCAGCCATGCTGTATCTATAATATTCTTTTAAAGATAATTTGTTTTTTTCTAAAGCAGTTGTAAATGCAAGTGTACTTGATGCGACTTTTGCTTGACTTACAGCAAACTTTCCTGTTGCTCCAATAGCCTGTGCTAGTTGAGCATTTAATCCTTTTTGTGCATTTGCTGCAGCAAGGTTGCCCTCAGCAAGCGATTGATGAAACTTACTGAGGCCAGCCTGTAAACTACGTAATTGTGCAAGAGCGTCGGCAGTATTAAAATTGATATTAATATTAGAATTTACATCTGCCAATTCCTATGCACCTCTTTATTTATTTATTTTACTAAACCAGAAACAACTGATGCATCTGCACTCTGGAATCCAGAAGCAGCGTCAACTATCTTATAGACAGTAGGAAGATCTAAAAGTTCTTCTAATTGTTCACGGTTTTCTGCCAATTCTGGCTTGTATTGTTTCATTGCAATTTGAACACAGTCCATTAGAATATCCATAGACTTATCGTTATCATCTGCAACTGCAGCAAGTTCTCCAAACTTCCCCATGAAAGGTCTCAATAAAGATAGTTTAAGAGGTCTTACTGGAATCTCTGTATTGTCAACTAACGTGATTGTTTGCTTATTATCTGTAGGCTTTTCGGCCATTTTTCCTCCTTAAGGTATTGAATAAATTATACCACAAAGGCCTTTTATTTTTTGGTAAGGTCCTCATAATCTAAGCCCATACCGATTCCAAATCCAGCCTTTTGTGCGTTAGCACCTTGTAATGCCAATACATCTTTTGCATTTGCTGCCTTACCCTTACTAAATACCCTTGCCTTAAGTTCTTGCCAGGCATCTTGCTTTCCACTTGCCTTATCCAAATCTACACCCTGCATTGCTGCCAAAAACTTTTTTTGTGAATAATCTAAATCTCTTTTTATTTTTAATGTTGCTATTATTTCTGGCATAGACATAGATGACTCTAACTCTTCATAATCTTTCCAGATACCGAGAAGGAATACCTCTGACTCTAACTCTGCTAAATCTAATTCATCCCAACTCTTACCGCTATCTGTAGCCTGTTGTTGTACTGGCTCTTCTGATTTTTCATTAATCTTAATCCCAGCAGCAAAATCTAATATCTTATAGATTGTTGGCATATCAATATTATCTTCTAATTGTTCTTGTGTTTTTATTAATGGATAATATTGTCTCATTGCAATTACCGTGCATTTTGCTAGTGCATCTATTGCCTCATCATCATTTTTAGATATTTTAACATTTTCAAATTCATCTAAAAATAACTTTAAAAATTTTATTTTTAATGGTGTAATATAAAGTTCTGTTCCATCCATTAACTCAACAACAGCACTTTTATATATTTCTGTAGGCATTTAACTATTATATCAAACAGAAAAGCCCAACCTTTTGGGTTGGGCTAATCTTTTTATTTAATTGTATTATAGAGAACGATCTACGATTTTACCGTATGATGCGTTATCATTTGGTAGTAAACGGAATGAAACTTCAAACATTGTCGCTTCATCACGCTTAGCACCTACAGTTACGCTCTCGATTGAGAGTGCACGATATGCAACATAAATTCTTTCAATAGAATCTGAGTCAGCGCAGTCGCCAGTTCCTGGACCTACTGCAACCAAACCACGCTCTACTGGACATTCGCCAATATCGCCTGCTGAAAGATTAAGTGTTGGATTACCACTTACATTTGTAAGATTATCATCCTTGCCTGCAAGAGCAAACAAAAGATTTTCCAATGTTGCCTCAGCAAATGTTGTGTTGAGATTAACTTGCATGCCTTGCTTAAACAACTTGGCAACGTCAAGAACCTGATCAACAGCAACTTCGCCAAAGTCTGGTTGGAACTGAAGTTCTAAACCATTCATTGTGTAACCTACGTTACGGAAACCTTCTTCATCAGAAAGAGTCGTTTTGTAAGATGTACCAGCAGAGTACCCTGGAAGAGCACCTGCTTCTGGTAGTGGACCTGCCTCATACGTAAAAAGTGCTGCTGCACCTACGATGATTTGTGTACTATCACCACGTGTATATGCCATTTATTTCACCTCTTTATTTTTCTAGAAATTAAAAGGCGTGTTTCCTCATTGATAAGTATACAGCCTTTTTATTAATTTCCTAATATCCCAAGTACTAAATTACCGTCTTTATCATACCTAGTAGTAGACTGATGATAGTCATAATCAATAATAATCTTATTACCAGCGTAAGTTCTGGCTGTTCCAAAGTCGACTATATCTCTTGACTCTTCTAACTGATATATTTTGAAATCATGGAAAAAGAACTCACAACTCATACCATCAAGGGTTTTTCCTTTTACCCAAGAATTTAACTCCTGTGCACTTTCATCTCCACGATCTAATAGCCTCATTACGGCTTCCTGTATTTTAATCATCTGTATTGTGGGTTCTGAACCACTAGCATAAAAATAATATAAAACTTGCTCACATTTAATATGTGGAAATGGGCCACGGCGCATCTTAAACATGCGGTCATAAACAGCCATGGTTCCACCCTCTGGAAATTGTTTCTGAAGGGTTTCTATTGTTGAAGGACCTGTTGGGAAAAATGGTACATCTTCCAAGCCTGCTAACTCTTCTATTTTAGTTCTTAGATAATAATTAATCCATAAAACTGGTGTATTTAATACTGATGTAGATTCTGTCATCTAATTACCCCCGCATTTGCAACCCACTGAAAGCCTGTCTTTATTCCTAGAGATCTTCCACTACGTTTTGCTGCATTTAAATTTTTCTTATAAACCTTTGGATAACTTAATTTTTCCTGTAAACCACTTGCTCTTAAAAATGATTGTCTAAAATATACGCCAAAAAAATTATTAATAGTATTTTCAAATTGACCTTGAGTTTGTCCTCCAGGATTTTCTACCCTTACTGGATTAGGTGTAAATACTTGCTCTCCGCCTATTTCAAAAGAAAGCACATTTGCTTTTTTTGGTTTAATAGTTACAGCAACACCACTTTCCATAATTTGTGCTTTATTGTAAAATGGAACAGTTGATCCATTTTTAATTGAAGTAGATTGTTTAAAAGATGACTTAAAGGTAAGTCCTATATTGCTAATGGTGTAATCTATATCAAATAGTCTTGCTTTTGGACTTCCTGTTTGATCCCACTCATATATATGATGAAGTAATTCTGGAGAAGTTCTTGCATTGGCATCTATAAATTGAGAAGCATATTCTGATATTTGTGGACCAAGTGCTACATACAACGCTTTCTTTCCTCTTTGAACTCCTTCAATAAATCCAAAAGAATAATCAATTATATTGTTCATTTCTTTTTTAAATAACTTAGAATCAATAACAACTCTCATACGTCTACCGCCTGATTTTCAGATCTACGTATAATTAATTTATAGTATTCTATATTTCCAAAAGGACCTGTAAAAGGGTCTTGTGTTGCTATTTCAAATATAGTGGACTTACCTGCACGTGGCCCAGAAGTTTCTAAATAAATTTCATTACAGTTTTTATCTTTTATGTTTGTGATAATAACATTTGTAATAGAATTACGAGCCTCTAAACTTGACATTCTGATATCTGTTTTTACTCTACCCATTAATAGTTTATCTTGTGTAATATTAATATTTGGAGTTACCTCTTCTTTAAATGCTGTTCCTGCTGGAGCAAATGAACATGCAATTGTACGATCTAAAATCCAAGTCTTTTTAACTTCTCCGTAAATACCCTGTTCAACTATTGGGTGATACACATCTGCTTGCATAGGAAATGCGAAGTCTGGAGTTTCGCATATTACCATTATAGTACCCCGACGAACTCAATCGGTTTGCGATATTTATCAAGTATCTTGTCTACAATTAAATTGCCAGTACCTTCAAATACTGCTTTATCAAACTGAATTCTAAATTGATCTGTATTATAGGCACCGATATAGCGCTTATAATAATCTAACTTACCACAATCGATGTCATGAATAAGTAACTCTGTTGCTCTAACAATATCAGACGGAACCTTGTTATATCCTACTTCTAGTATAACTGTGTAATCCCATGTCTTTGGAAATCCTCGTGCAGAATAATCAAGTTCTGTAATATCTGTCGGTGAGGCTGGCAATAAAATACGAGCAGACTCATCTCTGTTTATTGCATCATTAAACGTCATTGTGATTGCAGATCCATCTGGAATAATTTCAAATGCTGAAACAGAGTTTTCTAAATCATCTGCATCATAAAGCAATACGTTGTTTTCATAAACCTTTAAAACCTTTTTAGCATCTACCCAAATAGGAAGGTAGTCTGTTCCTTGACCTGTTGTTTGAATTATTTTTTTCTTATAATAAAACTCTACATCGCATACAGAATCTATAATTGCTCTGGCTAATTCTTCGTTAGAGGCATAGGTTGAAATTTCACTGGCTGTAGTTCCGTGATCGTTTGGATTTATGTACGGGCGGACTACATCAATAAAATATTCATCTCCATCAATTTCTATTTTATATTCTGTATCATATTTTGAAGATAGTGGTATTACTACTTTTGAATTTGCATTAGAAGTAATTGAATCTTCTATAACTGAGGAGTCCGCCATATCTGTAATGGTGTAATCATATTCTGTGGATGCAGATCCAACATCTAAAGTTACACTTAAATTATATGGCGGTACTCTCAGAATTTGCATTTAGCGACCAAACTCCTTGGCTACCTCTTCTGGTGTAGCAAGTCTAACATGACTACGCTCTAACCATTTTTCAGCCTGCTCTGGTGTAACAATATTATATCCACGATATACCTTGCCAACTCCAGGTAAACTTACATTCTTTGTAGAATGAACAGCAACTGTTTTATTAGACTTTTTTGGTGCAACAGATTTTTCATTTTTAACCTGTCGTGGTGTTTGTGCAACACCAATTACACCATTTACAATAGATCCTACAGACTGAACTGTATCAGATGAAGATCTGCTCAAATCTGCTGTAGTGATAGCATCTGTAGACTCTGTAGCCTCAGATACTGATGCTTCAATATTATTTTCCGCAGCGACTTCTTCAACCTTAGTTTCTGGCATAGGAGCCTCAACAACTGGTTCAGCAACTGCTGGTTCTTCTACTGGAGCCTCTGGTGCAACAATGTTTTCTACTGGTGCTTCATTATTAAAATTATTTTCTTCCATTATTTAACCTCCTATGTGAACTATTATAACAGAATACTAAAGATAAGAGGGGGAGGAGATTAACCCCTGCCCCCTCTCAAAGGTACTGTCTACAGATTATGCATCTGCTGCAGCGTCTGCCCAGGCAATAGCGTCTTCTTCTTCCCATTGAATACCGAAGCGAACGAATACAGTATATTCAATTGTATCCTTCTTCGCAACATATTCACGGTTTACAACGATATCACGCTGGAAGCCCCATACACGGTTCTGAGGGAATGTCAAATCGACATATCCTTCAGGGTAGTAAGGAACTTCTTGTACATCGATTCCGAGAACACGAGTTGTACGTGCTCCACCGAATGTCTGGCCTTGACCATCTAGGTAAGCCTGTGTATTTGCATAGGTATTACCATTCTTGCCAAGTGCTTCAGCGATTGCATCAGACAATGTACCGTTATTCTTAACGATACCTGCGAATGCATCTGTACCTGCATAGAACTTAAGATTGTTCTTAAGTGCACGGTACTTACGTGGCATAGCAAGGATGATCTCCTGCATTTTTTCTGGAGTCCATGCGTTGTCAGCAACGGTAATTGCTGCCTCATGTGAATCTCCATTATCCTGATGCTTCTTAATGAAGCCAGGCATAATTGAAAGGAATGGTGCGGTTGTTCCGTCACCATTAATAGCAAGATCTTCAATGTCATTTGCGAATGCATTTGTCATCAAGCGAACGAGATGATCTTCTAATGCACCACCCTCGACATTGTCTTCTAGTGCTTCAGCAGAAACTTCCCAATCCAAACGGATTTTCTTTGTGGTAAGTTCTACCTTTGAGAAGGTTGCACCAGTGTTTGTGTAGTTACCGATTGCTTGTGCAGCAGAACGGATAACACGCTCACCAACGTTAATCTTCTCTAATTCCATGGTGTTTGCTCTCATCGTCACACGACGACCATCTTGGGCGAGAACGGTAGCATCCCAAACGTAGTCAATAAAACGACGTGCCTGTTCAGGGCGTAGGATTCCGCTTGCAGCATCACCCGAAGGGTTTACGGCATTAGGACCAGTGGTAACACCAAAGTTAGCGTTAGGGATGTTACCAAGTGTATCTGCACCTGGATCTGTTACACCACCAACACCACCTGAAGCGAATGCACCTTGACCTTGATAAAGACCAGGGGCTGTTCCGCCTAGTTCGCCAGTTTCTCCTGGCTGGTTTTTCTTAATCTCTTCCGACATATTGTCACCTCCTAAGTGATTACTTAATTAAATAAGTCGGCTGTTTTGAGGAAACGTCCGCCCCATAGGGATTTTTCAACCATTGCTGGTTGTTCCTGTACGATCTCGCCTAGATCGCCAGACTTTCGGAAAGCAGTGTCTGCTTCTACTGCGTCTACTCTCTTTCCAAATCTATCAACTTGTTCAACTGTTGCAGCAATGTCTTTGGCGACTGCATCAAGTGAACTCTTTACTGCTGCTGTGTCAACCTTATTAGACTTAAGCATTTCTACTTCTGCCTGCAAAGACTTTACAGTTTCAACTAAATCGCTAAAGGCTGATGTAATTGTATTCTTGATTTCTGCAACTGCTTCAACAATTGCTTCATCTGACTTAGATACTTCTGCTGCAACTTCTGCTGCTGGTGCTTCAACTGATTCTTCAGCCTTTGCAACTTCTTCTGTTGGAGTCTCTTCAGACTTTTCAACAGTATCTTCTGCTACTTCAACCTCTTCAGATTTTTCAGTAACTTCTGCAACAGGAGCCTCAACTACGGCATCTGCCTCTGGAGCGATTTCTTCTGACTTAGTAACTTCGGTTTCTTCAACCTTTGTCTTTTTTGCCATAGGATTATCCTCCTTCTTAATCTTAGCATCAATGCCTTTAGCACTATCTACTAAGAATTTGACTATATCCATTTTTTCATTATCCGTTTTTTCAACGAACCCTATATTCTTCATTTCATTTCCGTTAACTGGACTTGTTACAGATTCTTCTTCTGACACCATAACCAAACCAGACTCTTCATCATAAAAAACATTTTCTAATGCAACATCTTGTCCCTTAACAACATCTACTCCATCAACCTTTTCAACTTGCATAATATTTGCAAACTGATTTGCTGGAGAATCAACTAATGATAACTCAACAAGATCATAATCTTTAATAATTCTAATTGTGGAATCTGACTTCTCATCATAACCGTCATCCCACTTATTCATTCGACCACCAATAGAAAATCCTGTTAGTGTACCGTCCAAAACTTTTTCCCATGTATCTTGTGCACCCTTTGATACATATGCTGAAACAAAAACACCAGAATAAAACTTTTTAGATTCTGGATCAAAATATCTATCTTCTTTAAAATTAACCATCTTACCAACAGCAAGTGGCTGGTGCATTTCACGAATGTTTCCACGGAATTTTGAAAATGCTTTTAGTGATGCTTCTGCTGTAACTATATCGCCTTGCTTATCAACATTATCAAGAGATGCAAAACCAGAGACGATACGTCTCTCCTTATCAACCTTCGCAAATGGAAGGGAAAGTCTTACTGAGTCGCCAGTGGTATCCCAATGGGCTTTAGATATAGTCATACTAGAATATATTATAGAGCCTTTTTTACACATATGTTAATAACTTGTGAATAAACCTGTGGAAAACTATTGAGAAGATCTACCTTCGCCTTTTGGATTTCTACCGCTTATTGTGGCAGCCCCGTCAGACTGGTTATTCGTTCTTTCTGAATCCCTTGCCCTATCAGAATTATCGCTTGATATTTGTTCTGGCTTAGGATTAAATGGCTCGTCCCCCCCCTCTCTTTGTGGAAGACCAAGTGCGGATCTTGCTTCGTTTGGAAGCATTACCTGTGTTTTTACGTATCTCTCCAAAATCTGAGATTGTGCTATTTCATCTGTAAGTGTTAATTCTTTAAACTTAAGGACTAAAACATCAGTCTTTTCTTTAATAATTTTATTAACTATTTTTTCTAATTCTCTTTGTGCTGGTCTTGCGACTTGCTCTTTGAATGTTCTATCTTGTGCAAGTGCTGCTGCAATTGAGCCAGAATCTCCTCCACCTATCTTAGATAATGGAACTTGATGTGCAATTAAAATGTCGTCACGATTTTGGTTACGATACCTTTCAAAGGAACCCTCTTGAACACCATTTTCAATAGGCTCCATTTTGAACTCGACCTTATTAGTATCGCTATCTCCAGGGAGCGGAATGTATAAAGTTCTATGTGATTGCCCCTTAAGACTTGTTTGTAAAAATCTAAACATCTTATCTTCAGCATCTGCAGAAAGTCGTGCACCCTTTAGTGTCACAACATAACGAGGGACAGCCTTATTACTAAAGTAGTCGATGTTATATTGTGACGCTAACTGGTCTCCATGGAGCGAGTTTATTGCCGACATTATGTCTGGTACACCATAAAAAGTATTTAAAGGCGAGTACTGTTTAAAGTGTATGATTTCATTAGGTCTTGGATCAGAAGTTACTGGATTAGCATTTTTTGCTCCAAAGTTCCTAAAATAAACAACCTTGCTTCCGATTATCTGAACATATCCGTCACGCAATCTACGAACACGCATAGTTGTTGCTGGAATGTGTCCAATATAACCAATTTCACCACGAGTGGTTCTTCCTACTTCAAGATAACCATTTCCTACTGCTTGAACATCAGTATAAACTTTCATCATTGTTGTAGTAAAAGAATCATCATCGTTTAATGATTCTAACCATTCATGCATTTCAATCTTTGCACGTTCAATTCTATTTCTTGCTCTTGAAACTTGATCTTTATCTTTATTTGATTCTAGTCTAAGCATTGTGCTTGGAGCAACTTCAAAATCATATCCAAGTCCAACAATATTTTCTACTTTAGCATCGATAGCAGCATGATTTGCAAATGATGTATCATAATAATTTGCAAGTTCGTAAACATTCCATGGTGGTGTAATTACGTCAAATAAACCATAACCATTTCTATATACTGTGCCAGGATTTATTTCTTTTGATTTTGCACCATTAATACCGCTTTGCTCTGCTCTTGCACTATCAAGATATCCCTGTGTTGGATTATTTCTATCTGCTTTTTCTACAAGACGAGATGCTCTTCTTTTAAAGTTATTGTCTAATCCGTTATATGATTTTAAATCTTCCCATGATTGATTAAATGGGTCAGATGCTTTAAAAGTATCTAATGCATCTACTGGATTATCTATTCTTGCACCTATCAAATATTCTTTTTCTTCTGACATTATTCCTCATCACCATATTTTGCAATTGTATCTTTTGCTGCTTGAACTGCACCAAGATCATTTAGATTAGGTATTAGCCCAGCCTTCATTCTATCTACCTGCTCGCTATACTCTTCATCAGTTACTCTTCCCATACCCGCAAAAAAATATGGCTCCCCGTCTGGCTCTCCATAATATGCTGCTGCTTGCTTTAATTCTGCAATTCTTGCAAGATCACCCTTCATTGATGGAATGTTTAATATGTTTCCGTTTCCATCAGTAAACCACTTACCGTTAGACTTTTTCCAAACATAAATACCCCAATCATATTTTTTATCAATTACTGTAACCTTAGTTTCACCAATCTGACCAGGCATGCGAGGCTTTCCATCTTTACCAAAAAGGGGTTGATTGTTCTTTTTCATAACCACCAGTATACCATATTATACTGCGTCAGAGGTTTGAGATTGCCACTGTATATCTTTAAATATGGCATATTCATAATCTTTAAGACTAAAAACTCTGGTATCGTCAACTATAATTTTATTAGTTCCAGTATATGCTTTATATAGGTCTGATGGATCTACGCCATAATAACTAATTGAGGATTGCACCAATACTCCCTGCCATATAGCGACGTCAGCCCAGTATTCCCAATCAAAAAATCCATCTGGAGCAAATTTTACTCTTGACCATGGCCTCTTATTTACATTTTGTATTGCTTGCAAACTTGTAGTTTGATAATAAGATAAACTATTAAAAATAATTGGCCCATTTATCATTATTGACCCAGCATATCCTTTGAAGTTTAATATAGATGGAAAACCTATTCCAAGCATTGCCCACTCATTTATATTTAATACTGGCTCCTTAACTATCTTTCCATTTAAATAAAATGATATTCCATTATATAAAGATCCAGTATTTGCATCTATTGCATATATTTTTGCACGTTTACCAGTAGGGTGATTTGCAACCATAAATAATTTTATAGTTTTTGTTTTTGAGTTAATCTGCATTATTTGAGTTGGGGAGTATGGGAAGAAATCTCCATTAAATCTAACTAAAGACTGCATAGCCATAATCTCATAATTATTTGTTTTTCCACTGTTGATGGGGATTGCTACTCCACGATTCGTTAGCGGATCATAGTCTCCACGTAACTCTAAACCAGAATACCTCGTTAAATATAAGTAGGGGGAAGATCCTTTATATATGCTAAATGGATTTTTTGATTTATAGTTAAAATAGTAACCATTATTTAAATAAGGATAAACATTAGTTCCAAAGCGAGTACCTATATTATTTGCAGTATTATAATTAAATGCCTGAGAGGCTAATTGCAAACTTTTAACTTTAATCGGGTTATGTAAAATTCCGTCTACCTCAAAGTCAAGATGAACAACTATTGCTAAATCATTAAAGTTAACTCCTTTTGGAGGATATATTAATACATTATCAACAACTTCATATTTAGTATTTATCCATTCACTTCCTGGAGAAATAACACCATTTTTTGGAACATCTTTTGTGTTTATAAAATATCCATCTGAAGCATTTGCCCCACTTTCTAAATATTCAAAAGTAATATATGTTTTTAATATTGCTCCAGTAGTGTCATACGAATAAGTTTTTTGTGATCTTTCTGATAAATCTTGATAATCTACATATCCAGTATAAAGATAATTATCTAAAGACTCGTAAGTTCTTTGTTCTGGGTACGAGTATTCTTCAGACAACTCTGCATATGTCCAACCGTCTTCATCTATTACTTCTGTTTCTTTAAATTTAGTTGGTGCTGGATAATTAACGTTGAACTGAATAAAATCTAATCCAAACTTACTTTTACCATACTCGTCTGTTACATACTGTCCAAAATATGAAAGAGGAATATAGTCTTTCCAAGAACCGCTTGAATAGACATCTAAGTAGAAATTATTAAAATAAACTTTTGGAATTACTCCAAAACTAGGGGCATGATCTGCTAATCTAATATTTAAAAATTCTGATGCATTAAAATCAAACTGTGTGTCGTAGTTTAAGTAATAGTCCCAAAATTCTTGATCTGAATCTCCTCCGTCATAATCTATATTTGGACCATACAAATCAAATATATTTTCATAATCTTTTGGAACTCCAAGTTCATTAAATAAATTTGCAATATCCTTTACATTTTTTTCAGAACAAACTGCTACTTTATAAATATTTCCAGTAAAGGTTTTTGTAAATTCTTTTGTTCCTCCAACATACATGGTTAATCCAGAACTATTAAAAAATGATAAAAGTTCTTCTCCAAAATAATCTCTAAATACATCTATTTCAATTCCTACAGCAAAAACATCTGTATTATCTACTGAAAACATTTCATACAAGGTTTTTATGTTAGAGTCTTTTTTAAATATATACCTAATATCATTTCCTACACACTCTATAGATAGATAGTTTGAATTTTGATCCTCTAATCTAATTAAAACTTCTGGTCCAGAGTATTCTAATGGTTTTTTAAATAATCCGTAGAATGCATGAATTGGTTGATTTAATGTTGAAAATATATCAAAATATAAATATGAATTTATGCCTTCCCAATCTTCTGTTGGTCTTAATTTTAAAAAATAACTATCTTCATTCTGTATAGTGGAACAATCCAATAACATTTGTTCTTTTGTTTTTTCGGTACTATTGATAAAAATTTCTGGAGTATTAAAATTTTGAAAAGTTATATAGTTGTCTTCTACTAAGACATTATCTAACGATCCTTGAGACCAAGATCCTAGGTCTGGATAGTTATAATTTTTAGTGTAATCTGCAAAAGCATAATCAAAAACAACAGAACTTCCACCATATGAAGCATTTAGGTTTTCTGGATACTGGACTCCTTGGCCATAAACAAATCTACGTTTCGCAACAACAGATGGAACTGAATATGTATATAAAGCAATGCAGTCAATCTCAATAGGCTCAATATTTTCGTATGCATAGAATCCTATCCAGTCTTGCTCTTTGTCTTCTGTATTTTTAGAATCTGGCAATGTAATTAAAGAACTATCAATTGCTAAAGATATAACTTCTTCTCCATTTAAAAGAATGGTTGATAAATTATTTGTATATCTCCAATGTATAAGCATTGGCCTTTCCCATTGACCTACATAATACGATGAATATGATTTGTTTATTTTTAATATTATAAATGGACCATCTATGTAAATGCCGTCGTCAGAAGATATAGCGCCAACTATTCTTTTTGCTTCTGAAGATGCGTTGTTAGTTCTTAACCAAAATTCTAATGTAAAATCTTTGTATCTTCCTCCATCCGACATCATGCCATCCGAAGGAATTATAATCGATGGTGCATTATTATTGTTATATAATTTTGTAATATTCTGAGATCCAAAAACCATTGGCATACCAAAATTTTTTGCTGATAAAGAATTATTGTTAACAAAATAATATCCACTGTTATTTGTTAATCCGTATGCCTTTGCCTCTACAACATCAGATGTATCTAGTGCTATATTTGATGGCAAAGATATTGTGTTAACACCCAAGGAAGTGGACTGAAACTCTTCACACCATTGACCAAATGTAATTCCATTTACATACAATGTATAGTCATCAATATTTGCAGACTGGCCAAAGTAATTAATTTTAATAACAAGTTTTATAGGCAGACTTGTTTGTTCTGGACTAAAGGTTTCTGAAATAAAAAACCATCTACCTTGTACTGAGGCGTCATAGGATTTTAAAACATCGACATAGTTCTCTAAGGCATCATCGTAATACCTATATCCTATTTCAATACTTAATACATATGGCCCAATATTATAAAAATAAGAGCCTATAGAAAAAGTTTGTAATGCAGAATTTATATCATTTATAGAAATTAAATCTGGACTAACAATTGTTGATGAAAAAAGTTCTCCAATTACTGAAGATGGTTTTATTTTATTAATTATGCTTTCTGGAAATGGAGCATCAAGTAGTTCTTCTGTTTCTTCAGATATTCCATTGTCAATAGCCCAAACCGATGTGTCTCTTTGTGCTTCTGAAATTAAAGAAACATAGTCAGCCTTATCATCGAGTGCCCACAAAAACTGTGGATGCTCTGCATATATTTTTTCTGCGTACAGATTTGACGGACTAGACATTATGAGTCTATTTTATCATACTAAGATATTTTTATTTCACAGGCATCAGTTGTGCAGTACATTTCGCCTTGTGCTTCTAAATTCTCGGCACCGTCGTAAATAGCAGACCAATCGATCTTTTTGATTTGTCCAATATAACTATCGTATTCTTCTTTAGTTATTTGAGTATATGGTTGTTGAGGATATGTATGATTTCCCATCGGCAAGAATGAAACAGCCTTTAGTTGTCCCTCGTACATATGAAGCGCAGGCGCTACATGCTTTGCTTCAGTTTCTTTGTCAAATGAAAGCGTTACAGAAACGCCATTATCTGACCAGTATTTCTGAGCAGTAGCAGCAAGCGCAATCTTCTCAAATAATGTAACATCTTTTTCAGATCTTGGATGGCCAGAATGAACTGGGAAATAAACGACAGTTGTATTCGCAGATACAAGGTCAGCCTCCATCTTATATCCAGCAGCCTTGAATAAGTGAATCATTGGGTCGGTATTCCCAAATCGAATTGCTCTCAAGAAATAATCTCCGCCTGGTGCCCAGTGAACTCCTGGCGTTGCGCCAGAAAGAATTGATACAGACCCTGATGGCTTAACAGTTGTGACTCTAATGGACTCACGAACGCATAACCATTCAGAATAAGAATGATCATATTTACGAATAGTCTTGTAGCCTTCGTCCATCCATTCACGCACAACAGGCAAGCCAAATTTGTCTGAGAAGGATGCAATACCTGTTAGGGATGTACCAATACGACGATTACGCTGCATGATTCCGTTTGTCTGTTGCCAGTGTGTTGGAATTAATGTAACAGTCTTTCCATACAAATATGCAAACTTGAGTGTCCGCAGGAAGTCTTCCTTAGATTCATGACGATTTAAATGCACTTCAACAAGTGTACATAACTCGTATGATTCCAATGGCTGCTCCGCACACGGATTGAAGCCCATAACACGATAGTCTTTGCCATCTTTTGGATCTGCTAAACGACCATAGTTACGTGCTACATCAAGCCAGATAAATCCTGGTTCTCCATTATTAACGATTAGGTCTACGTAGTCTTCGTACTTTGTACCTACCGTCGCAGCAATGGAGTTGTTTGACATCCATGCCCAACCTGGATTTTCTGGATCAAATGAATTACGCTCAGGAAAAACCTCAGCGTTCTTCAAATTCATAAAGTTTTTATCTTCTGCTCCACCTAAAGCCAAGGTAGCGGATCGTCTAACATTTCCTGATACTACACAAGTACCGATAAGGTTTACAATGTCTACGATTGCTCTTGAGTCTAGGGTTTCTCCTGCTCTACCGCCTATTACAGACCTGATTTGCTTGTGCAACTGCATAAGTGGTGCAGGACCGCTTGCAGTGCCCCCAAACCCCTTAATAGGGGCACCTAATGGCCTAATAAGGTCATAGTTAAACTCTTGGATATACATATTAGGCTTTAAAAATGAATTAATTAATAATCGAACAGACTCTACCCAACCCTCACGAGTATCTGGGATTTCATATACTTGTTCTGGTTCTGTTGGAGTATAAATCGGAAGATTTTTCTCCCCGCCCAAAGTATCAAACCCTACACCAACACCCATCATTAATGCATCCATAACCCAGCCAAATAACTGTCCTGGATCATTGCGGTCAATATCTTTTGTTGAAACCATGGCACAATTTTGAAGTGCAGCAGAGTTCTTTTTCTCCATTGTTAATGCTGTTCCAAAAGACCATAAGCCTCGTCCAGGTGGAGTCCACTTTAAATTAAATAAACGATCAAATGCTTCTTTTGCAGAAGCCTGAGCCTTGTAGTCATTCCAAGGTAGTCTGTTTTCTTTAGCGTGATTCTTCTGTGCTGAATACATACCCTCGATTACTCTACGGCAAACCTCATACCATCTTTCCTTAGTTCCATCTTCTTTCATACGGGAGTAGGTACGAATAAATGTAATCTCTCCTAATGAATTACCGCCTGCGTCTGTAAAACCAAACGGGGCTTCCTTTGTTTTATACTCATTTACGAACTCTTCAGATAAATGAAAACTAAAAAAATCAGACATTGATTTGCTCCTTAAAAAACTGTTATTGCTAAAGTATACCAGAGTTTTTATTTTTACAAAACTCTAATGCTATTATTTAGGTTTACACATTATGTATTAAAAACTTTTTGATCTGTCCAAGTTTTTGGAGTTAATTCATTTACAATTTCAACAGGTAAATTATAATTAAAATCTAATGGACCTCTTGTTCTAACCCAGTTTACCATATCAGTAATTGTTGATTCAAGAGTTGTTACAGGGTTATAATTTAATAAACTTCTTGCTTTGTCTGCAGAACAATTAGCAAACTTAACCTCTTTAGGCCTTTTTGGAAGATATATTGGTTCGACATTCATCCCTATAATTTTTCCTATAGTATGTGCTAATTCATTAATAGTTATATAGTTTTTATCTGGACCAATATTTATGGTTTCTCCATTTACTGTATCATTTACTACAGCATGGTATATTGGATCCACAACATCTTTAATATCAGAAAAACATCTCATTTGAGTACCATCACCATAGACTATTGGCTGTAATCCTTTTAGCATTCTATTTATCATAATTCCTGCAACATTTCTAAATGGATCTGTATATACTTGTCCAGGACCAATAATATTGTGTGGAATTAATACTACATATTTTATACCGTGAACTTCTGAAAGAATTTTAAGAGAATTTTCAAATGCAATTTTTGCTATACCGTACGGATCTTGTGGATTTGGGATCATATCTTCAGTAAATGGAACTATGTCTTGAGAACCGTATCTTGCCATACTTGATGTAAAAATAAACTTTTTAACACCAGACTGTATTGAGCATTTTAAAACATTCATGGATATGCCAAATGTATTATCTGTTATAAACTTTGGGGAAAAAACAGAAAGACCTTCATGCGGTGTACATGCAGCATGAACTACAGTTTCTACATTAATAAAATCAGTCTCTGTTAAATCATTGCAATCTTTTTCAATAAGAAAAACGCCTTCTGGAACATTATCTCTATATCCACCTATAAAATTGTCTACACCTACAATATTATATCCTTCTGATATTAATTTTTTAGCAATATTGCTTCCAACTAAACCAGCAACGCCAGTTACCATTACTGTGTTCACATTAGCCCCTCAAAATAATCAAAACTTTTTTGTGCTAAATCAGTGTGCCACTTGCCCCAATTTATGCTAGAAAACACAATAAGACACAGATTATCTAATTCATTTATATATTCTTGATTGTTTTTGTTTTCTTTTATATTTTTTAAATATTTTATTATGTTTATTTCTGTTTCTGATAAAGCATATGAATCCCATCTGGTTTCGTTGCCTTCATAAAATGTTTTTTCAGAATCAATCAAATTTAATATTTTTTCTAATCTTTGATATTCTTTTTTCTTATAATAAATTATTGCTTTTCTTAAATCTAAATAAAATTTTTGATATGAACTTATTTCTGAAGATCCATATAACTTATTATAAATATCTATTGTTTTATTAGGATTAAATAAAGTGTATGCTAAATTAACAGCATACTGATCTGGTATTTCTACATCATTTTCAACTTCTACCTTTGATATAAACTCTTGCATTTCATAATAAACATTTTCAAAATTTTCTTTATCGTCTACTTCATAATATGACAATGCTAAAGAATTTAAAGCCTGAACCATAATGCCATTATTTCTAGATCTTTTTAATTTTCCTACATAATTTTTATACGACTTAATATACAAAGGATCCCTGTTTTCAAACCTAGCCTCATCTCCAGGAATGTCAGAAACCACTATATCTAAGGTTTTAGCAGAAGCAGTTTCAATGTTGTATCCTATTTTTTTAATTTCTGGTCTATATCCAAACCAAAAAAGTCCTTGTCTTTTATGGATCTTAAATGATTTTTTAATTACATTAGAATCTGCTAAGCCGTGAGAAGAGTGTAAGTTAAAAGACATTATTTCGTAATCGCCATTTTCTAATAATATCTTTTCTTTCCAATCTTTGCTTTTCATGTGTTGATCCATGTCTAGGTTAATGCAATAATCAAAGTCCAATGGTATAAAAGAAAGAGCAGCATTTTTAGCCATTGTTTCATCCCACGGGTCAAAGTAAGAAAACTTAACATCAATTCCTAAAGATTTTGCTATCTCAACACTCTTATCCGTTGATCCAGTATCTACATATAAAACGTAATCTGCATCTTTTATACCTTCAAACCAACCTGGTATATTTTTTTCTTCGTTTTTACCTATTCCGTATGCTGCTATTTTCATTCTGGTTTAACCCTTTTGATACCGCACCTTACACACACCTGATAGGTTTTTAATGTAAATGGACAAGTCGTTTCTTTTTTATCTGCTTTATGTCCCTTAATTTTACAAATCAAACTATTCATCTTCAACCTTTTTAAATGATATTGCTCTGTTGGGACAATGTGATGCTGCGATAGATATTTTTTCTAACATAGAATCATCAGCATTATACTTCCATGTTTTTCTTTCACTATCTACAAGATCGAATATTTCTGGAGCATCAAAAACACACTGTCCCCAAGCCTGGCAAGACTTATTTATTTTTATTTGAATCATTTGAATCTCCATAAAAATCTATCTCTTTTAATGCATTTATTAATTCATATTTTGCATCTCCATCAAAATTTGAAAAATCAGTATCTTCTATATCATTAATTAATACATCAATTCTTTTTTTCAAGTTTTGATATCTAAAATCTGTAGATTTTGCATCTTTATTTAAATAATAAAGCCTATTCCATAGTGTATTTCTAAAATAGTTTTTATCTTTTTCTAATTCTTTAATTGTTAATTTTGTATCAATAGAATACTTTTTAAAAACTAAAGAAAATAGTAATAATAATGCAATTAGGAAATATTCCATATCACACCATTGGGATCCAGTGTTGCTCCCATTCCTTTGGAATATATCTTAGCGGAATAACATCATACGCTATAGTTATTCTTGGACCATCCCAGTCCCAGTCACCCATAGCATGTGGATGCCCAGTTTCAGAAAGTATGGCACGATTATTTCTATTGTGGTTTTCTATTTCTTTTTCAAAAACACGATAATGAGTAACTGATGGTTCTGCCTTTACGCAATAATATCCATGGAAGTAAGGAGCACCATCTCCTCCGTGCTCGTGCCAGTCCAATTTTCCGATATGATTATAGTTAACATTAAACCATCCCTGAACCATAAATTGTTCTTGAACAAAATCAAGTCCATAATGCTCACAAGCATCTACAGTCATATCCTTTACGGCACGAAACAGTGTATGAATGTTTTGATCATAAAACTGAAAAACATTATACTTGTTCCAATTCATAGTAGTTATACTTCCAGAATCATCCCATGGGGTATGATCGTTTAGTTTTTGCTTAACTACTTCTCCATTTTCTATTCTTTTGTATTGAGATAAAAGAAGAGATTCAAGAGCATCTAAATTATTGATATCTATTTGTCTCTCAAAGAATTTATGTTCTTTTGTAGACTTACTTGTACTAGGCTGAAATGCATCGCCATAACTTGATCTGTTTTCCATATTTTTTCCTATCTATATTTTTTTCTCACCCAACGGTGTTTCTTGTAAAATCCATAAAGATAATTTCTTTTTCTTTCTACATCCCAAAGACCTTCGGCCTGAAGATCATGATCTATCTCCATTGTCCAATTTGCTCTTTTAATTGGAGTAAATTGTATAATTGGGGTTCCTTTAGGAATGGTTCCTTCAAAATCTTTTCTTAAAAAGAATGTTACAACATTTCCACCAAACCATCTGTCTGAATCTTGTATTGCAGTAACAGTAAAAAATGGAAGATCGTATCTATTTGTAGGATGAGTAATCATTAAAGACCAACCATCTGGAAGTTTACATCCCCATCTCATATCCCAAAGAAAATGAATTGGGTAACATCCAGAAGGTACTGGAATCTCTATATGTCCTCTCATTTCTATAGGACGTGGAGCATCGTCATCCCAGGTTATTTCTGGCTTATCTGGATTATCTGTTTTCTTAACATGAACATCGCATGCTAATGGTAAATGATATCCCATAGTTAGTGCATCAAAAAATGGCATACAATGTTTAACACTAATTGCTGCTGAATCTGCACCTTTATTCCAAGTTACGCTTAGTTTATTTATGTCGTCTGTTACTTGATATAGAGGTCTATCTTTCCACCAATCTGGTAAATTATCAATTGCTGGAACTGGTGGAGGTGTTATCTGATATGCTGTTGATGCCCAAAATTGAGCAGTCAGATCTTCCATTGGCGGAACATCTTTATACTTGTCCTCCATCTTATCAGACATTACTTAAACACCTTCTTTTCCCACATGAAATTTTTGTATGCTCCGCCGAATTTAGCCCTAAGTTTATATGGTATTGACCCTAGAGCCTTCATGTCTGGCTTTTCTAATATTTCAGATTTATACTCTTCTCTTTTATATGGTATACACTGAACTAATGGAGTTCCTTTTTCAATAGTACCTTTAAAGCCACGCTTTACTAGTAAAGAAAATGGTCCGTCTGAAATATACATATCTGTATCTATTATAGCAGGAATTGTAACAAAGGGTAGATCGTCATGATAAGATGGATGAACAAACATCGTGCTATATCCCTTTTGTGTTCCTATTACCCACATAGGGTGTACTCTAAAAATATCATCAACATATATATTTTTATCATAAGTCCATCCCTCTATTTGTTCTCTGCTATGTTTTCCTACTGTGTCATTATGAACTGGATGAACCTGAACCTCTAAAGCATCTCCAGTAGCATCTACATAAATATCGCATGGAAACTTTAACATATACCCAGTTACCATTTGATCAAGAATTCCTGGACATTTTTTTACTGTTTCGTTATATTGTCCATTTATTAATTTGCGCTCTCCGCCTACAAATGGTTCTGTTTTTCTCCACCAAGATGGGAGGTTTTTAGACATAGGCTCTGGAAGTGGAGCATACTCAAATGTAAACTCATCTTTTGGTATAAAAGTTATTTTATTAGATTTTGACACTAAATTTCCTCTACTCTCATGTACATGATTAGTTCGTCATGCTTTATATACGGAGATTTTTTCCGTACATCTATATACAATTGTACAGGAACTTTTAGACTTTGTATATCATCTAAACAATCTAAAGTAATTTGTGGTACATGAACCCTGGTTATTTTTTCTGTCTCTTCTGTTGTATAAAATGTTATTTTGCATGAATTTTTAGGTAGCCACCTTACATTCCAAAAATATGGATAAGGATAAAAAACATTAGGATTTTCTTTACTATATATATTGTCTATATCCTCTTGTTCTAACTCTAAAGAATTATCTAAATCTTTTAAAATATCTTCATCTACTTCTAAATGTTGATAAAGAGTTCTGCTAACTGGTCTTGGAAAAGGAAGAATATATTTATTATTTGTGAGTTTACTAAAATATCCATAAGATGCTGGCAAGAAAAATACATCTGCAGACGTTCTAAATTCATATAGATTTTTTTCTATCTCTATTGGCTTTAGATTAGTTTCATGCACCCACCTATTTTCAGGTATCCAGTATGATCTACCCTCATCATACTCTTTATTCCAATCTGTATTTCCTACAGTAACAGATATTTTGCCTTGCTGCATTAATGGAGTTATTCGTTTTTCATATGCCTTAGTTTCTACCGCCACCTGAGAACTAATTAAAAATGGTGTTGCTCTAGTATCTTTTAATAGTTCTTTGTTTAGTGCAACCAGGTCATCGGAGTATAAAAACTCGTCTGCATCATGATTAGGATAATAGTCTCTATTATATTTACGTGACACCGTTAGTTATCTTTCGTATCGAAGACTAACATTGTTTCTGTAAAGAAGTTATCATAAGGTTCACAGTTAATAGAAACTACATTGTCGATATAGTTTAATTCTGTGATGTTTGTAACTGCAGACCAATCTTGGTTTGCAAAGTCATAAACTTCATATGATGTGTCAATATCTTTTGACAATACAAACTTGTAGACATTATCCTTTCTTGTAAATATCCAGTGATATGGAGAGAAAAGGCTTCCATTGATGTTGTAAATTTTATCAACAGTTCTTTCTCTGATTGCCACAACCTCTGTTTCAACAACTTCAATACCATCAAATGTTGCTGAAGACCATGTTGCTGGATCAAATTGACCTGTTCCAACTTCTGCGATATTTAATGCTAATAATTTATCTCCAACATTTAGAGATCCAGCAGTTACGATACCGCCTGGAGTTCTAACACCTGTAGATGGTGATAGTGAGAAATAATCTCCAAATCCACCGTACGATGCTGGGGAATGGTTAAATCCGTGATAGAAGCCACCATATGATGAGTGTGAGAATGAACCATATGATGAGTGTGAGAATCCGCCATATGATTGATGAGAGAACGATCCATAGTGGCTAAATCCATGATAGAAGCCTCCATAATGATTGAATCCACCATAGTGTGAGAATCCACCATAGTGTGAGAATCCACCGTAATGGGAGAATCCGTGATAGAAGCCAGCATAGTGAGAGAATCCAGCGTAGTGGCTGAAACCAGCGTAGTGGCTGAAACCAGCGTAGTGGCTGAAACCAGCGTAGTGGCTGAATGCAGCATAATGGCTAAAACCAGGATACACATACTGATAATAGTTTATGGCAATGCTGGTACCTATATTAACTATAGTACCAGCAACAGTGCCTTGTGTATTTATTTTTTGATCTAATGAAGAATTTGATGTGGTAGTAGTGGTTTCGGTATATGTTAAACCTTTTAGGGTTAACTCTGCCTGGTATTGACTTCTTGTCATTCCTGACAGATTAGGTACTTCTACCTTTCTTATTCCTCTGTCACCTGTTTTTTGTAGTGCCATTTAGATCATTCTCCTATTCAATATTTATTTAATTATACTACTTTTTATGAAGAAGCAAGGTCTCCAACTACTACGAAGACGTTTGCAGATCTTTTAATAATAGTTGCTCCAGACCAAGTTGTTCTTGTTTTTGTTGTAGGAGTGCCATTTACAGTTACTCCAGAGCCACCAGCAATTGTTAACTGGCCTGCTCCAACCTGCAAGACTTCTAGTCTCTGTCCTACTGTCCAGAACGAGTTATCTGCTGGAATTGTAAATGTTCCTGCTGATCCTGAGTTATACTCAAATATCATATTAACATCTCCAGAAGCAAATGTGTATGCTCCTGACTTTGAAGATATAGATGCTGTCTTATCTGCCTTATCTGCAAGTGTTGCAGAAAGAGCAGTTCCATTTAGTGTTACAGAAGATGCTGCTGGAAGAGCAACTGTTCCTGTAAATGTTGGAGATGCTAGTGGTGCCTTTGCTGCTAAGTTATTTGTAACTGTTGTTGCAAAGTTAGCATCATCACCAAGGGCTGCTGCAAGTTCATCCAGTGTATTTAATGCTGCAGGTGCTGATGCAACAAGATTTGCTACTGCTGTTCCAACGAACGCTGTTGTAGCAACCTGTGTTGTGTTTGTTCCTGCTGTTGCTGTTGGAGCAGTTGGTGTTCCAGTAAGTGCTGGAGAAGCCAACGGTGCCTTTAAAGCAAGTGCTGTGTCAGCATAAGACTGCGCTGATGTCTGTGCATTAGTTGCTGCTGTATCAGCGTAAGACTTTGTAGCAAGAGCAGATGTATCTGCAATTCCATGAACAGTTGTTGTTGCTGCTTCATGTGTATCTAAATCAGATACTGCTGTTGCTAATGTTGCTTCTGCTGTATCAAGATCTCCTTGTAAAGTGCTGATATCTCCTTCTGCTGCAGTCATGCGATCAGAAAGACCTGTAGTTGGTGTATCTACTGTTGTCTGTAGAGATCCTATATCTGATTCTGCTGCAGTAAGTCTAGCAGTAAGACCAGTTGTAGGGGTATCAACTGTTCCTTGTAGCGCCGTTACATCAGTCTGTAAAGATGTTACATCAGTCTGAAGTTGATCAATTTCACCTTCAGCAGTTGTAAGGCTACTTTGTAATCCGTCAATTTCTGATTCTGCAGTGTCTAATCTGCCTTCTGCAGCATTGATATCTGACTGTGCTGTTGTTACATCGCCTTGAATTGCTGTTATATTATTTTCTGCAGTGGACAAGTCTCCCTGTAGAGTAGTAATATTAGACTCTGCTGAATCAAGTCTTCCGTCTAATGATGTTGTGCTTCCCTGTAATGTTGTTACATCACCTTGTACTGCTACTAAATCATTTTGTAGTGTATTGATATCAGATTCTGCTGTATCAAGTCTTCCATCTAACAAAGATATTGCATTGTCTGCATCAGTCTTATTTGTATCTACTGTTGATGCAATAGCATACCCTTGAGCCTTAACAAAGGCTGTTGTTGCAATTTGATTTGAATCATTGCTTGAAGATGGAGTAGGTGCTGTTGGAGTTCCAGTTAAACTAGGAGAAGCAGTTGGTGCTTTTGTTGATAAAGATGCAACAACTGTGTTAGCAAAAGTTGAATCATCATCAATTGCGTTTGCTATCTCATTTAATGTATTTAATAGTGCTGGTGCTCCATCAATAATATTTCCAAGTTGTGACATTGGAATATTTCCTGTACCATCGAGAGTAGCAACGCCATTTGCTGTTGCCTTCTCTGTTAAAAGAATATAATCATCTAAGTTTCCACCTAGGTCTTCTAGGTTCTTAAAGTAGGAGAGATCTTCCCAGTGGTTAACGCCATCACCAATTTTAAATTGACCAGTGTCAGTCTCAAATCCGATTTCTCCTGCTGCTAAAATTGGATCTGCATCTGTCCATTGCTGTGCAGTTCCTCTGCGTTGCTGCATTCTTGTTGCCATATTTTTATCTCTCCTTATGGTATTTCTACCAATTTATTTCTGTGCTTATTATAACATCAGTTTTTAATTGAAGTTATCTGTTGCTATACCGCCATCATAAACTAGAGTCCATGAGTTGGTATTATAGGATCCTGCATCTATTGAAGAACCCTGAGGGTCATTAAAACTACCACCAGTAACAAACTGAGATACTATAAATCCAGTTCCATCAATTGCAGTGTCGTGAATATGCTGTGGAAGATTTAATGTATCGTCAATTGCTGCCATGGTAATCCATGATCCAGAATAATAAACATTAACTCTTGATGTTAATGTGTCAAACCATAAATCACCATTGTCTGGTGTAGAGGGAGCGGTATTCCCAACCTGCATACCGCCAACTACTGAGTCAACATATGCCTTAGTAGCAGCATGGGTAGATAATGTAGGGTTTGCTACAACTACCGTTCCTCCGAACTCACCGTTACCATTGACGATTAGTCCATTTTTAACCTTGAAGTCCTTGTTGACTGTTGCCAAGATTACCACTCCCTCTTTTATTTATTTTATTACTTTAAAAGTGTTCCAACAACAGCAACTGTTGAGTTGTTATTGTCAGTTGTTACACGAAGACGAACATCTGAACCGCTTACATCTGCTGAAACAGATCCAAGTGAACCATTTGTTCCTACCATCGCATACTCTGTGACTGCAACATTGTTTGAAGTATCAAGAGTAAGAATTACCTTTGAAACTTCTGTATGTGAGCCATTTGCAATCTTTACAAGGAACTCAGCAGACTTGTAATCTGCTACAGCCCATGAAACTGCTGTGTTTGTGCTTGCAGTTGCTACTGTTGCTTGTGCTGCTACCTGCTTTGCAACAGAAGCAAGTTCTACTGCAGGGAAATCAGGTGTAACTGCTTCAAGAGCAGATACTGCACGAGCATCTGTAAAGTAAAGGTTTGAACCTTCTGCAAGATTAGATGTTGTAGAATCTGCAACACCGTTTTCTGCGGTAATTGTAAGACCATTCTCATCACCTGTGATAACAATATTAGTCTTTGTTGCACCTACAATAAGTGCTGCTGCATCTGTCTTAGCACGAGAAGTTGTGTAATAAAGGTTTGAACCTTCTGCTACATCACCTGTATCAAGTGCTGCAATTGTGCTATTTACACCAGAAATTGCTGTGTCTGTATATGAGTTAGCGTTTGATTGTGCTGTTGCTGCTGAACCTGCTGCATCATAATTTACAGCAAGAGAATCTGCATAGTCTTCTGCTGCTGACTGAGCATTGCTTGCTGCAGTTGTAGCAAATGATTCTGCGTTAGATTGTGCTGTTGAAGCATATCCCTGTGCTGCTGTATCAAGATCAGAAATTTCTGAATCTACATAAGATGTATCAGCCTTTGTAGCAACCAAGTTAGCAACATCTGTCGCATAGTTTGGATTATCAGCAATTGCTGCTGCCAACTCGTTAAGAGTATCAAGCATTGCTGGTGCTGAATCTACTAGGTCTGCAATTTTTTCATCTGTGTAGTCTTCTGCATCTGAAAGAGCCTGTGCTGCTGCACCAAGTGCATCATATGTTCCAGCAAGATTGAGTGCTGTGATTGCATTATCTGTATATGTATTTGCATCTGTCTCTGCATCTGCAATCTGTCCCTCTAGGGTAGAAACTGCTGAAGAAAGAGCATTTGATGCTGTTAATTCTGCTGCTGCTTGTGCAGCGTTTGCCTTTGAAGTAGCATCTGCTGATGCTGCGTCAATTGCTTCTCCCTTTGCTGTAGCAACTTCTGAATCTGTTGCAAATGATCCATCTACAGTTGCTGTAATGTTTACATTTTGTGAACCATCAAATGAAACAGAACCTGTTACATCTCCAGTTAAAGAAATTGTACGAGCAGTTTCAAGTGTTGTTGCTGTATCTGCATTACCAGTTACATCACCAACGAGGTCTGCTGTTACTTCTCCCGCAGCAAAGTTGCCATTAGCATCACGCTTAACAACCTTGTTTGCTTCGTTTGCTGAGGTGGCTGTTCCACCAATTAAATTGACGATATAGTTTTGATCGTCTGTTTTCTTTGTAAGAATATCGTGATTATTGATGGTACCTGTTGTGCCTTCAACAATAAGACCATTCTTTACTTTAAAGTCTTTTACTACTGTTGCCATTTTTTTATCTCCTTATTTACGCCTTAAGTCCAATTCGTGCATAACGAACTGTGACTGGCTTAATTGCAGGGTCTGGAGTAACCGTTAAGGATACTGTATTTCCAGCCCTTGAGACGCTAATGGTGCCAATATTCCCATCGTTGTCTATTGTTCCATACTCAGAAACATTTACATTTGTACCGTCTACGAGTATAGTCAATTCTGTTGCATAAAATTTATTGTCTCCTGCTGTTGTCTTGGCAATAGAAACAATGTACTTAACCATACGCCAAACAGTTGCATCGAAGTTATCAATAACTGTTGGGTTTTCAATACCAGAAATGGTATTTTCATTATTGCCTGAAGATCCAAGATCCAATGATTGACCAGCAGCGCTGTCAATTAAATCTTCATAGTCTTGCTGACTAGGACGATCTCCAGATTCAAACTTTGTTTTTAGTGTAGCAAGTGATATTTTTGCCATGGCCTTATTATAACTCCCTTTTTATATTTTTTAGAGGATGTAGTTATTGTAGCCAACAACTGCAACCCCAACACCTGCTGGGTTATTGCTAGAAAACCCAAAAACTCCAACATTTATAAATTGTACTTTAAATGGAATAATTTCTTCTATTTTTGTTTTATGGTTTATATCATTAATTCGTATAGATCTTTTATCTAATTCTTTTATTTGTGCATGCGCTAGGCGGTGAGTTGTTCTATATACTTGTTCAGATATTGGTGTTAGGTTTGTTGGCATTACTCTGTTATGTCTTCAATAATAACCATTGAACCTTTGGCTACCGTCCAAACTCTGGTGCCAGAATCAAGTTCTGTTAGTTGTATATCAAAGACATCTCCTGTTTCTAAAATTTCAGATTGATCTGCTGTTAAAGAAACAGTAAAACTACCTTCGCTATCTTGAAATTCAATTACGCCAGGGGTTAAAGATAAAATAACCTCATCTGTAGACGGACGATAAATATCCATCGCAATTTCCCAATCTTCAATTAATAGCGGCTCTCTTTCATCATCTGTAACATAAACTCTAAATGCTGCAGAGTCTCCTCTAACTACCGTCCAACGAATTTCTGGTGGTGTAGAGCCTAACGAATAACTATCTGTGGTTTGATTTCTAAAGGTAGCCATGTGTCGATTATATCATATTAGGCTAATCCAGCCTTCAATGCTCCCCAAGTACCATTACCTTTTGCCTGTATTACAATAACACCAATTACTGGATCTGCTACTGCAACTATTCCTATTGCTCCACCATTAACAGTATTTGTAAGAGCACCAGAAGAATTTACATATAATAATTCTCCAACAGAAAAACCACTTGTATTAATATTTGTTAAAACTCCTGCAACAACAACTTCTCCGCTTTCGTTATTTGCCAAAGAAGTTTTTGTTAGTCCCAATAATGGGTAATTATCAGACAAGGTAGAGGTAAATAATGAAATTGTTGTTTTATTATTTGTATGTCCAGTAGCATAAACAGGTTTTCCTGCCCCTATTGTTGTGCCAGAATTATTTAATACTTTTATTCTAACATTTGAGGCATCAAGAGAAGCAATTGCATCATCAACATCATCTGCTAATTTTTTAATATCATTATGAACATTTACAGAGTCAGTTGCTTCTGGATATGTTAGACCATAGTTATTAGTTATTTCTGCCATAGGGATTAATTATAGCATTATTTGACTACCTGGCCTAAATTGTGTTATACTAAGAAGTAATATAACACCCCTAAAAAGGTGTTATTCGTTTCTAAGGAGGAAACTATGATTAACTTTATGAATAATAACAGGAACATCATTGGTACACTCAGCATATTGGCGATTTTTGGTGTTTATTCAAATGTTGCCAATGCTTCTGAAAACCGATTAGACGATAGTAAAAATATCGTGCTGCAAGAAACAATAGAGGCCACGGAAGTGGCCAAAAGTGTTTCTAAGGCTAAAGAAGATCAGTTAGAAAAATATAAAAATGCTGTAAATCTATCTGACAAAGAACTTAAAAATTTACTATATTTAGTAGGTTTTGAAGGTCAAAAACTAAGGGAGGCTTGGGCTATTGCTAAGAAAGAGTCTGGCGGTAGACCAATGGCATTAAATCTTAGTAAAAGAACTGGAGATAGTTCTTATGGCTTATTTCAAATAAATATGATTGGCGACCTTGGTCCTGAACGTAGAGATAAGTTTAAATTAGAATCAAACTACGAGTTATTTAATCCAGTATTAAATGCTCAGATTGCATTTCACATGTCAAACGGCGGTGAAAATTGGATTGCCTGGAAAGGTATTACTCCAAGAACAAAGAGTCTAATGTCTAATTTTCCAAATTAGCATTTTCCCATAGGTGTTTTTCTTTTTGATATCGTTCTTCAAATTCTAAAACACCACGGTAATCGCAGCATGGGCATATTGGTCTTCCGTCGGAATAATCTGGCTGAGACCAATATCCCATTCTGGCTCTAAATCTAAAGTCCGCTTCATGTCCATGCTTATCAAAGCCAGCCTTTCCACCTTCTGTAAAAAACCAATGGTCAGGCTCTGCAAACTGCATAAATAATAATGTTACATAATCGTCTTCTTTATCACTAGGATATGGAGTTCTCCAGTGAAGCATATCGTTTCCAGAAAATAGCACACAACTATTAGGCTCTTCTTCAAATTCTTGATCTTCAACAACTAGTTTCCAATCTACAGTTTTCTCAATACAGATATCTAAAGAATACTGACAAGCAGACTGATCCCAATGCTTCCACAATTGTGGCTTAATTCCATTTTGCATTTGGTACCTTGCTGTATGAAACCCTGCACGTTTTAAGTTTGGATTATTAAATGTTTTTCTTGCTATATCTAAGATTTCTTTTTCTGTTTCTTCATCAAAATGAATTTCCGTCAGCCATCTACCAGCAACGGTGTGATAAAAATGATTTCCGTCTGGTCCCATTTTTTTATCTAATATTTGCTTTTTAACATTGCCAAACATATGCGGTGGCAAAAAGTTTTTAATAGCGATTGGGCTAGTTATTGATGACATTATTACTCCTCATTTGTTCTCTTATTTTTTCAACATACCCTGGACCCTCTGTAAAATACCAATGATCTGGCTCAACGTAGTGAAAAAACACTACACCAATTTTATCATAATTGTTATACTTTGTTTCTCTCCAATGTTCGTATTTTTCACCCATGAACATTACAGCATCATTTGGATTTGCCAAAAACTCTTGTTCATTGATAAAAATACCCCAAGGTTCTTTTTGATATAGCGTTAAGTCTAGGGTATACGTACAGGCATTTGCATCTTTATGCTTATGAAGACTAATTGTGTCTGCTGAATATTCTGCAAATAAATTATATGAAGATTTTAATGTTTCGCTTCCAAAAAACTCTCTAACCTTGGGAAGTAAGATATCGCTAAATTCTTTCAATATTGGTTCAGACTGATCACCTAATAACTTTCTACCAAACTCATCCGTCCCAATATTTTTTAATTTTTCATTATTTAAAAAATAATTTGAAATATTTAAAAAGTCTTTAGTGTTTAAAACATTCTTTATTATTCCATATTCTTTATTCATTTATATATTTCCTCATATTTCCAGAAAAATAATGATGCAAAAATATTTCTTTTTTGTCCATGCGATCAAAGTCTATGCCAAGTGCAATATCTTTATCATCAAAATATTCATATTGTATATTATTTTTTATAATACAAGAAAGCGCTGCATATTGTGAAACATTCCAAAAAAATATATGATCATTATCTTTAGTTAAATCATTATAAACTAGATCTGTAATGTTACTGATCTCTTTAGTCCATTGATTTTCAAATGAATCATATAGTTTTATTATTGAATTTTTACTTATAATCATTTGACCATCATTTATGCCTGGATATATTGATATTTTTTTTATAAAATCTTGTACAACATTATCATTAAACTCTTTTTTAAAATAACATATATCTTTATTATATTTATTAAAAAGTTCTTCTGGACTCTTATAAAATATTGTATCAGTATCTAAATATAAAATCTTATCATATTCATTATTTGTTAAAAAATTAAATATATTAATCCATCTATGATGAAGCCAAACATTCCATGGGTGGTTTGGTATTTTATCGCTCCATTTTTTAAACACTAAATTATTATCAAACTTTATAATATTTATGTTATTTGTTTTTATAAAATTTTCTTTTAAGTCATAGTCTGAAGATAAATATATAAAAATATCTATATTAGAAAATTTTCTTATTGATTCTATAGATTTTTTTAATTGTAAATAATTATGATGAGTTATTGGATTATTTTCAAAGTATAAAGAGTAGACAATAGATTTCTTTATGCCATCCATTGAACAACCACGTACCTTAAGCCATCTGTAACTGGATGTACTTCATGATTATATACAAAGTTAGATGGAAATATAAGTAATTGATTTTTTTGTGCTTTAAACCTTAATCCAAAACGCTTAAACTCTACATCCCCGCCCTCATATTGATCATTTAAATAATATGTTAAAGATATTCTTCTTGTAAAAAATGGATGATCGTCAATGTGATCATGAAACTTTTGTTCTTTACCATAACGTAATAATTGTGGGTGTTCAAACTTTTCTATTTTTGCTGCATAAAAACTTAAATATTGATCTAAACATGGTTTTAACTCCTTATGAAATTCTTTAGCAAAATCTGCTAATGTTCCAGTAGCGTTATTCATATGATGTGGCAGCATAATTAAATCTGTATCTCTTGCCTTATAATTAGTTCCTGATTTATTTTCATCTTGACTAACAAGAACTTCTGCTGCCTGCCAAGACATTTCTTCTTCATTTATTTTTTTTATATACTCCATTGAGTTTGGAAATATATTATCAAAAACAACTATTCCTGGCGCTAATTCTTTCATATTTACCACCTTCCTAATGGGCATGTAGCCCCTTCTAATTTTACTTTAAGGTTCATGAAACATCCACACTTCTTGCATTGCTTTGTAGCATTAATTAGTTCTGGACACAACAAGCATATATTATATCTAGAGTATGCGACCTCATCTGTTGTTCTTGGTGCTTGAGGATTTAATAAATCCCAAGGCCTTGTTGATCCTAAATTTTGCTTATATCTCTCCCACGGAGTTGTCATTTTTATTCTTTCTTAGTTCTTATAGAATGACCAAAATGTAACTTTGGATTGCTTGCAAGCATTGACCCAAGTTGTGATGTAGTTGTTAACTGATTTATTTCATTATCATTAATGTCAATAAACTTAATAATTGAACAATCATCATTTACGCATTCTATTTTAGATGAATTTTGTAATATTTCTATAAACCAAGAATGCGTAGAAAACTGTTTAGCAGCCTCAATATTTCCATCATTATCATAAATGCAAACAATTGTTCCAGGAACGTGATATTCATCACCTACACTTAATTTTTCTAATAATTGCGACTCATCGTTATCATTAAATAATATATCGTTATCCGTTAACATAGTAGTTCCATTCTATCATTAAAGTAAAAATTTTGCAAGTTGGTTATTACAGACATCCGCATCCTGATGATGGACTTGTACTTGGTCCTCCGCATAATCCAGATCCATATCCTCCCTCACAAACAGCATTTGCTGTTGCAGCAGCCTCTGATGCACTACTAAATGTATATGATTGACATCCTCCAAGATTTCCACAGCAACACCAGTAATAAGTTTGGCTACTTGATGGGGTCACAGGTGGGGTTACTGGTGGGGTTACTGGTGGAGTCACAGGTGGAGTCACAGGTGGGGTGACTGGTGGAGTCACAGGTGGAGTCACAGGTGGAGTCACAGGTGGAGTCACAGGTGGAGTCACAGGTGGAGTCACAGGTGGAGTAACTGGTGGGGTTACTGGTGGGGTTACTGGTGGGGTGACTGGCGCTACAGTACAAGAAGGTGTTCCTGCTGCAGAAGAAGGTCCGCAAACCCATCCACTTGGAAGATACCCATATGCATTTTCTACACCATTTGCCAAATCAGAACATGATTGATTATATGGTCCAAATGGTCCTTGTGGTGAATTTGTTGTAGAGCAGAATCCATAGTAGTTGCTATATGAAGGTGGGGTCACAGGTGGGGTTACTGGTGGGGTTACTGGTGGGGTTACTGGTGGAGTTACAGGTGCTGTTGTGCATGAAGCAGTTCCTGCCTGTTGTGTTGCACCGCAAGCCCATCCAACTGGAGGATATCCATTAGTGTAATCAAAATTATTATAAAGATCATTACATATTGATGCTACTGTTCCAGTTGCAGTATGAGAATATGGACCTACTAAATAATTGGTTCCCTGATCACAATAACTATAATAAACAGTTGTTGATACTGGTGTTACAGGTGGAGTTACAGGTGGGGTCACAGGTGGAGTAACAGGTGGAGTAACAGGTGCTAGAGTACAATCTGGAATACCTTCTGCTGGAGTTGTTCCACAGGCCCATCCTATTGGAGGATAGCCATAAGAATTTTCCCATCCAGCAAGAATTGAAGAACAAGGTCCATATATTGTTGACTCTATTACAGGTTCTAATGTTCCTTGATCACACCATCCGTAATAGTATGTTGTTACTGGAGTCACTGGTGGTGTCACAGGTGGTGTAACAGGTGGTGTAACAGGTGGGGTAACAGGTGGGGTGACTGGTGGAGTCACAGGTGGGGTCACAGGTGGGGTGACTGGTGGAGTGACAGGTGGGGTCACAGGTGGGGTGACTGGTGGAGTAACAGGTGGAGTGACGGGTGGAGTTACATGATCATAATATTCAAAATCTATTTGTGATTCATAATTTAATAATTGATTAGTATCTGATCTTCCCTTTGCTTTTCCATTATTAGAAGAGTTTGCACCGTTTCCAGTTGCTGTTTCATTTCCTAAATTAAATCCAGCATTTATAATTGTATTTCTTGCATCTGCTCTAGATAAGCCTTCAAGGTTTGGGATCTTTCCCATACCTTTGGAGTTTGCCCATTTGCCTATCCATCCAAGCATTGAGCACCTACGCTGTCAAATCGCCAATAAGTACCCAGGTATCTGTATCAGTTTTGATAAGAGTTGCTCCAGAATACCTCGCAGCAATTTTCTTGTTAGAATTTTTACTAAGAATTGTTGGCGTACCGCCTATAGTTACATTGCCAGTATTCATTCTTACAATGTCTAGCCTTTGCCCAATTGCAAACGGTACAGAAGCATTAGTTGGAACTGTTACAGTTCTATCAATAGTAGAATCAATTAATAATGTTTTTCCAGCATCGCCTAATACTAGTGTATAGTCTGTAGATTTACTATTTAATGTAGCAGTATCTAACATTCCTACCCATGATGTACCATTATAAATTTGAACTTGGTTTATATCGGTACCGCCATCAGTTTGTTCAACAAAACAAACAGTACCTTTTACTGGAGATGTAATTACTGTATTCCTAGAAGTAGGATTTTGAAATCTATTTACTCCACCTTTTGCACGAATAACATCATTTACAGTTACTACAGATCCAAAAGTATGAGGGGCAGTCCAATTATAAGAATGTCCTTCGTTAGCAACTCCAGCAACAGAATACCATAGATCGGTTTCTTGATCATACATATATACTACTTTACTAGATGTGCTAACTTCTGTTGACATTAATTATTTTCCTCCAAATTTTCTAGCAATTGGAAAAATACTCCGCCATCTATTCCATTATTATAGTCCCAACCATTTGTGTATTCAATATACTTGCCAGGGTTGGCAGCAACTACTTCATCTTCTACGCCAACAATAATGTTAACCACTTTATTGTTTTCAATAACTGCAAATAATTTTTCCATAATTATCTCCTATACCCAATACTCAATATCAATTTTACCTGAGCCACCGTCTTTACCAAAGGCGCCCTGAGCAGATGAAGTGTGACCACCACCATTATTTGCGCCTTGATAATTAGTGCCAACAGTTCCAGTTCCAGTGTTACCTGTACCGCCATTTCCACCAGCAGCAGATGTAGCACCAGTAAACGTTGTTGTGCCTCCACTAGAACCATTTTGACCAGAAGAACCACCGCCTGAGCCACCCGCACCAATTGCATAAGTAATTGTTGATCCAGGGGTTACTGAAAGAGTTGATGAAACAACCTGTCCACCGTGACCTACTGAACTTGTTCCATTGGAAGCACCATTGCCTCCACCGCCACCGCCACCGCCACCGTAAAGTGTGACGTTTAAATAAGTAACTCCAGCAGGAACTGTGTAAGAAGTACCAGAGATAAGAGTTCTGCGGTACATGGTCTTACTACCTGCTGCTGGTGCTGGAAATACAGAATAACTCATTAAATCTCAACTCCACTTATGTGAAATTTAACAGTAGTCGCAGATGCTGAACCAGAGATTGTATCTGCTGCTTCTAAAACTTGCTTTAATTCAAAAGTAGCAATACTATTTGCTGCAAGAGTTGCTCCAGAAATTAAAGCAGTACCATTAAGGTTAAGCGTAAAGGTAGTAGAAACAGAATCTGTATTTGTTACACAGATATCAGTAACAACTGCAGTTTTCCCAGAACCTACTGTATAAAGTGTAGTGTTACTTAGTGCTGCGCTTCCACGATACATTAATTTTGCTGTAGTAGCCATATTTCCTCCTAATACGCACCCATTACGGATGAAATTATAATTGACTCAGTGTCTACTTGCTGCCATATAACACCAAGTGGCTGAGTATCATCTGCAGTTAATACAGTTCCATTTGCCCCAATGGACAAATTGTCTATGTTACTTGCAGAACTGCCAATAAGTATATCACCTTTTGCCTGAACAATATTTTTAAGACTATTAAAAGGAACCCAGGTAGTTATTGATAGATCATAAACATAAATATCTTTTGCTTCTGAATCTTTATCAATCCACAACATGCCATTTACAAGGTCCATAGTGGGTGCTTCATTTGAATATGTGGCAGATGCATAATTAGTTTCAACTGGTGAACCGTTTGTTAGATTTACCATAGCGATTTGTCCATCTACGGGAGAAGTTATTGATGTTAGTATTTGGCTAGTTTCTGTTATTGTAGGGTAATAGTCAGAACCTATACCTAATTCTTCTTGATCTGTAACTCTATCACTTAAAAGTTGAATATGTCTTGCTAAAGATGGGTTTGGAAAATTTGTATCTGTTCTAGTAATATCATAAGCATAATCGCCATAAAGAAATGCTTTAAGGGCTGCCTGAATGTCCGCCGTGTCATCATAACCTGGCTGCTTTGTATTATATAAACCACCGATATCTTCTACTGCCACTTAAATCACCCCTTTGATTATACCACCGAAATATGTAAATTAGCCATTCTTGGCTCACTTACGTCTACCCATGAGGTGCCATCAAATTCCTTTGCATAGAATGTTATTTTAAGTCTTTCTGGCTCTGTTATCGTTGCGTCTATCTTTTCTGTTTTAATAGAACTTACTATAGGATAGCCTGCTGAAGTTGAAAATGTAACCTGAACACTAAAATTAGATGCGTCTGTAGATCCTACATATGAGGGATCGACTATCTGAGATGTATTTATATAGCAATAATTAACTGATGGAAATCCAATACTTACATTTGAAGAGTATGTGTTTGGAATTAATTTTGTAAGTGGTTGCCATTGAACCGTTCCTAACGCTTCTCTATATTGATAAATCATTAAGTATTCATTTTCTACATCTTGACTATCTAAATTAATAAAAAGATCAAATAATTTAGGGTCTTGGCCTATTTCATTTTCCCAGTCTATTTCATCTGGTTGACCGTTTGCAACAAAAATTAAAGATCCTCTATCACCATTAGGACCATAATCTAATTGAACTTCAACTTGATCTGGACCACTAAATACTGCTAACTCATCTGTAAATAATACTGCGTCTACCATTAAATTTCTACCCACTTAGCATATAGAGTAATATCAGATGACCCTCCTGGTGAGTATGGCCATACAACTTGTTCTAGAAGTTCGTCTGTTGTATACCATCCGCTAAATGTGTAACCACTTCTTGTAGTTGTTGGGTCAACTGTAATTTCTGTATTCAAACTATTAAAAATAGTTTCATCTGTTAAGAAACTTCCAGGTGAAACAGAAGATCCTCCGTTAGCATTAAATGTGACGGTATGTGAATCTGCTTCCCATTTTGAATAAAAGTTTATGTCTGATGTTCCAACTGCATAGTAATCTCCTGGATTATAAATTGCACCAGTTCCATCGTTTGTTTTTGTCCAACCAATAAATGAATATCCATTTTTATATAACAAGCCTTTATTTAAAATTATTAAATTATCATTTTTTGCATATCGATTATCATCTTTGGGAGTATCTCCAAATACATCTGTTCCTGCAATATATGTAACGCCATATGTTGTTGCAGAAACTCCAGACGAAGATGAAACTTGATCTTGTACTGTGATATTGCCCGTTAGTACGGTTGTAATTTCGGGAAAATTTTCTCCAGCCTTTGTTATTTGAACATCGTAAACATATGTTTTTGTTGGATCTAAATATGAAGAATCTTCTGGTCTAATACTGCACTCTATATATCCGCCAGTAGATGAGACTGTTGCGTAACATCTATGATATCCAGGTTCGCTTGGTCCACCACGTGATTCTGCAAAAGCAAAGGTAACTGTATTGTTACTGTATGGACCCAACGGAAAAGCATCTCCGTTTGCATCTTTTGGGATTATCCTAAACTTAAGGGTGTCTCCCTTGTAGTAATTAATATTGTATGTTCCTGGAAATGCCATAGTTCCTCCTCGTAAATTATATCACAGATACGTATATTGAATTCATTAGTACTGATGAGTCATAGTCTGTTCTAATTTGTGGAACTGCTCCAGAACTCCACATAGCGTTATCTTCAATAAAAAAATGTTGAGTTACATACATATTATAGACATACTGATATTTTAATGATGCAACAAACTGTGAAATTTCAGTGGTAGATTTAGGAAAAAATGTTCTAATCCAAACCTCTGTATTATTACTGTAGGTAGTAAGTTCAAAGTTGTATGTTACGAATATTTGGGAGCCTATTTTTAAACCTTTAAAGTTTAACTGTCTGGAGTTTTCATTCCATAGGCTTGCTGAACCTTCTGGTAAATATTTTTCATTTGTATTCCCGCCTTTAGAATCTACCCAAACACTTACCCACCCATCGTCTCCCTGGTTTGCACCTAATCTTATTTCTTTTCTATTTTGATTAAAATATGAACCCCATCCAGATTGCTGTCCAGATGCAGACAAAGAACTTAGCCCATCTTTACCAGGTATACCTCTTTCGCCTTTAGGGCCTGCAATGCCGTCTTTTCCTGCAGGTCCCTGAGGCCCAGGTACACCCTGTAACCCTTGTGGCCCCATAGGTCCAGGTACTGGAACATAGTTAATTAAAACATCAGTGTTAGTAGTTTGAGTTTCTACAACTTGTGCAGCATAACTTGATTTTTTGCTTGATGGAAAGTCCATGGATTTTGAGACTGCCATGGATTATTCCTATAGATCTCCGACTTTATTTACTGTCAAAATAATTGACGGTATAGAAGGAACTCCAACTGGAGTAACAGCATCACTAATCGCTCCAATAGAAACGTTTATAGATTCCGTATACCACATTAACTGAAAATCTTGTGGAAGTGTATTGCAATCAACAAAGAAGTTCCATGCAGCAACACTAAATGTATTATTGTTTGCCATATGAACTATTGTTGCAGTATTTGGAACATCTACTCCATTATGTCTTAACCAAATATAAATATCTGCAGAGGATCCACCTGTTTTCTGTAATTGTGCAGAGAATGCAATATTATAAATTCCAAGTGTTGTCATTGTAATATGTGAACCATCTACAATAGAAACTCCATTACTTACATCTGTTGAATTTAGTTCAAATGGTCTTATTGATCCTCCAGTTTGGGTTGTTGTATCGTAGAATGATCCGAACTTTAAATTTGTAATTGATCCAGGCTCTCCTTGTGGGCCAGGTTCTCCTTGAGGACCCTGCTCTCCTTGAGGACCATTTATGCCAGGTTCGCCTTTTGCTGCAAGTAAATTCCAAAATCCTGGGGAAGGAGTATCTCCAACATTTCCGCCATTAGCACCAATACGATACCAAAGTTGTCCGTCATATGTTGCTATATCTCCAACGGCATATGATGCTCCGCCATTGTATTCTCCTGTGTAATTCCAAAGTGCATCTGCACCATTAGTTCCTGGTTGTCCATCTGCACCATTAGTTCCTGGTTGTCCATCTGCACCCTTTGATGCAATTAAATCAAACTTTGCAGTATCTGTTGGAAGTGTTCCAGCAGTTGTTACTGACTTTGTATAATAAAGTTGTCCTTGATAAACTACGACATCTCCAACTGCATATGCTGCACCTGGATTATAAGCACCATTGTAATACCATACAGCATCGACACCTGCTGGACCTGTTTCACCAGTTTCTCCTTGAGGACCTTGTGGGCCTACAGAGCCTGCATCTCCCTGATCTCCTTTTGCGCCTGGCATAGGAACAATCTTAATAACTGCCATTATAAAGTACCTCCTGGTGTAACATCACCGATAACATAAATTGTTCCAACAACTGGTGTCCAAACAATGTCTTCTATTTCTTCTGGAATAATTACCTGCACGTCAAATGGCAATTCTGCAACATTTGCTAAATATCCATTACCCCAATTTTTTGTAACAGATGCATATGCAGTAATATCAACAAAACCTTCTCCTGGCTCACAATCAAGCGCATCTAAAACGTTTCCTGACTGATCATAGGCGGTACAACGATAAATCCAACCTTCTGTATTATAATAAGTCGCTTCATCGTCTTGATAAAATTCTACTCTTAATGTTGCTGTGTCTCCACGAACGGCTCTCCATTGTATAGTAACTGGATCAGCACCAAAAATTTCGGGAGAGCATAGATTTGCCATAATAGAAAGATTATACCATGAAATATGGACTTGCCCCAAGATCGGTGGGTATGAGAGACGGATCAAGGGGCAAGCAATTAAAAGTATATCATAAAGGTATAAAACGGACAGGTATTAGTTAAAGTATTTGAAGTAGATAAAAGTTTATGGTATAGTGTTTATAGGGTTTGTGGGGGACTTTGCACTAGAGATAAAACTCACTTCTCACCAGTAGATGTAATAAAAAATCTATGGGGGGAGGGGGGGACTTTCCCTCAGAGATTAAACTCTTTATATATAATATATATATTACTTATTATGGTTAGATACATGTTCTAAAAGAATATCGTACATACGGTCTAATTTTTTATGTATTTCTTTTCTATCTTCTTCAGCATGTGTTTGATTTTTTTCTAAACGAGTAACCTGGTCTTTTAGTGATGATCCAGAATTAGGTTTTAATTCAGATTTAATTTCTTCAAAGTAATGTTTTGTAAGCCACTTGACTGCAGCAGCAAAACCTGCTAGAATAGTGCTAATGCCTATTATGATTTCTATTGCCAATGCGGTTCCCTCTGTAGCAAACATAACGGGTAAATTATAAGGGGAGTTTTTAAAAAATGAAAACTATTTCAAAACTATATTATAAATTTAAATTCTATATCTGGAAAAAAAGAAACCCTAAAAAAGAGGACTATATTTACTAATGTCAGAGATCAATCCATTTTTTGATGATTTTATAAATGATGAATTTTTTACGTTATTGTCTCAAAATATGGAAAAAATTACACCACAAATGACCACTGATCAATTTTGCCATGATTGTAATCATAAAGAATGTACTAAAAAACCACCAGAAACAATTGGAAGATTTGAAGATCCAAAGTTTCCTCCATTTACTTATTATTTTAATAATTATGGGTTTAGGTCTAATGATTTTGATCCAGACACTGCTAAAGAAAACTTTTTATTTGCAGGATGCTCAAATACTTTTGGCATAGGTTTGCCTATAGAATTTACCTGGTCTCATCAATTTAATTCTTTATTTAACAAAACAAATTTTTTTAGTCTTGGAGTAAACAGTGCATCAATAGATGCAATAATTCATAACATAAACGTGTACATAAATAAGATAGGCATTCCAAAAGGCATAGTAATTCTTTTTCCAGATTTATGGAGATTCTTAACTAGGGTTGATTTTTCTACAGAAGAGCATGGAAAATTTAGTCAATGGTCAAACATAGGCAGAAATGGTATTAAAAATCAAATTATTGGAGAACATCCTAAACAAGAGATGAATTTTGTATATAGTATGTTCGAAACAAATAGTGTCTTGAGAGCATATCATGGTTTATATGCTTTAGAATTGCTTTGTAAAAAATTAAATATACCTTTGCTATGGTCAACATGGAGTTCTGAATTTAATAAGTATGCTGATGCTGTATTAAATGAAAAACTTAATTGCTACGGCAATTTATTAAATGAAGTTAACTTTACAGATTATAAAAAATTTGAAAAAGTTCAAAAAGAAAATAAAAGTATTTATTGGACACAAAATCGAGAAGTTCATCCTAATGGTGCACAGCACCTTATGTGGGCAGAAGGACTCTATAGACTATGGAACAAGAAATACCCAGACTTTGAAAAATAAAATAATAGAAACTTTAGAGTATTCAACAAATATAATAATCTCGCCAGATATGGATGGTTTCGTTTCGGCGCAATTACTAAATAGATATAACGGTTCTAAAGTCGTCGGTACATATGACAAAAACATTCTTTGTCTTTCCGACGGAATAAGTCCCAGGGATTGCTTGTTTGTCGACTGCGATATAAATCATCCAGACTATGTTTCAATCGGCAATCACATGCGTCTGGCAAATGACAATATGTCGTCAAAAAGTTTTAACCCCAATATTCATTTTGGCATATCAAAATACAGCGACAAGTTTCCATTCGCAACCGCTTATTTAATTGCTTATGCTACGGATCTTACAACATCGGCGACAGATATGATACGCATGGCATACGCTGACTCAACCCTACGCAATATGGATAATTACAGCGATAACATGCGAACATGGTCTGATAGGATGCTATGTCCTGCAGTGGAGTATGTTATTTATGAAACCGAGTATGCCAGACAAATTGACGACGGTATACGAATCAAATATCCAAACCAATCCTTTACGTCCAAGAGATATGGCAAGGAGCGGTATATACAAACCCTTAATGATGCATTTGTCCAAGAGAAGGTTTCACATGAAACATTAAATAGGGGATATAAATACCAAACCGATAAAGTTGGTTTGACGACCATGAAGAAATATATGTGTGATATTTTCTCATATGCTGAAGTATTTGGTGGAGAGTATTCTATTACGTATTATGATAGAATGGATTGGTGAGTGATGATGTTAAGTTTACAGACTTGTTTGATCCTTTTCAGCCAAGAAGCGATAAGGAATTAATTGAGTCCCGCCTAGAAATTTGCAATGGCTGCACATGGTTTAATAAAAGATTAGTAAAATGTAAGAAATGTGGATGCTTTATGAAACTTAAAACAACACTAGTACAAGCGAAATGTCCAATTGGCAAATGGTAATAGATCTGATACAATATAAAAACAATAAAGGAGAAAGTATGATTACAAGAGATACGATTATAGATGCAGTTGTTAGTGTTGTAGAAAATAATGTTATTTCTCAAACACCAAGAGCAGTTAGTGAAGAACAGTTAAAAGAGATTCTAGATAGTGGTAGAGAAGGTCTTGTTGCTACCGCCAATGCAATTGCGGATAAACTGCTTAACAAATCAGTTTAGTTATTGTCGTTTTGACAAGAACAGTTATCGCAACATGTTTCTTTAAACATTTTTAGTGCCAAACCATCATTTTCTGGTCTGCCCATATCTTCCCAAAATTTTTCTCTGCCCATATTGTCGAAATCTGAAATTTTTTCTGATTCTGTCATATTGATGTCCATCCTTGTGATTCTACTTTACCTGATGCGATCCAATCTCTATGTAGTTCATGTTGATAGGACCAATCGGTTTTATGTGTATCCCCGCCACAAAGATCACAGATTTCTGAATCCATTTCTTGATATACGTGTATACAATTCATAAAACCATTATACCAAAAATCTGAATTTTTTGCTAAGATGTATGATGCGTAAAATAATAATAAAAAAGCAAAAAAAATAGTGAGCACATTTAAGGCTCACCATTTATATTTATTATTCTTTTTTGCCGATAACCCAACCACTATGAATTCCGATGAGTGGGGCATCTACATTTACAGCATAGCCGAGTGGCAATTCTGTTTCTAACTTCTCAATGAAGGTCTGAACCTTAGATGATGAACCAAAACTCATGTCTTTGGTCTCTCCGTTAGTTGTTGTTAGTCGTACATTTATCATTGTTATTTTCTCCTAATTCTATTCTATCATTTATTTGGTTGTAATGTGAGCGGTCATAGTTAGCAATAGTTCCCCCATTGGCAAGGTGAGCCTTTCTCCTTAGTTGCTCCTCGCTATACCCTGCCACTATAACACACACTCGCATGGTTCAATGGCGTAATCCTCGTTATCACCATAAAAGATAATGCCTCTGCCTGAGCATGTATCGCAGTCTATAATTTGTAGTGAGTTTATCATTTGCTACCCTCTTTCTATCTAATAATTCTATTCTATCTTAGGGGTCTGACAAGTTGGCTACTTATTTGCTAAGGCTCACTGTGATTTAGGTCACATTTATTTGCTTAGGCTCATTAGCCTTTTGTCTTTTATTTATTTGTATAGGAGTATCCTATCATGTACCCTGCTAAAAGTCAAGGCCATTTTGTGTGGTGTTGGTCACATGACAAATTGGACATATCGGACACTTACCTAGGAAAAGTTATCCACAGGTCAGACCATACATGTGTGGATAAGTTATGTGACCTTTATCACAAAAATAGTTTTCCGACACGCCCGAAAAACACCCTAATTTGTCAGTGGTAGGTGATAGGATACTATGTATCAAGATAAATAAAAGAAAGGTGGTCTAAAATGACTACACTAACAATAACAAAATGCGTTGAGCATAACCCTATGAAATCTGCTATCTCCGAAATCGGTGATGAGCAATTTACTTTCTGCCAAGATTGTGAGCAGAACATTGAGCGTTGGTATAACGATACCGACCCTGAGCGTTTGCCTATGTGGTCAGATTGGAAGGTGTCTAAATGATAACCGAATACATTGACCAAAACGAGTTTTATCTAATCAAAGATGAACAGCGTTTCTGTTGTGGCGAAAGCCAATTCCGCTATGTGTGTAAGGCACATGGTGAGGCAATGGGTTGCTACTATTGCGAGTTTGACTATTCTAATGATTGCGAGGAACAACACTAATGATAAAAGTGACACTTACATCATACAATGGCAACACTAAGCATTTGCCATTTTACTCTGCTGAGCAGGTGCGTAGTTTTATTTCTGCGCTACCCGCACAATTAGACAAAAGCACATCTCTAAAATTAGAATGTGATTTGTTAGCAATTAGCGGAACTATTAGAGGAGAAAAATAAATGAAAACACTTCAAGAAAAATTAGATTTAGTTTCTAAAGAATTAGAACCAATACTTTGGGAACTATTAGATGAAATTGAAAAAGAATAAATAAAAAAGTTTTTGTAACAAAGTGCAAAAACTGCCTAGGCGATCTACCTAGCCCCCGCAGTCGGGCGTGTCGTTATAAAAATGTTACATTACTTACGGCGTGTCGCCTTGACTTTTTGGACTTTGTGTGTTATTCTTACAGTATTAGAAAATAAAGAAAGGTCGTTAAAATGTCGACATTTGATAGAATACTAAAGGCTCAACAAGAGCAACGCAAAATCCAAGCGGAAAAGGATAAAGCCGTGGTTGAGGCTATGTTTTCAAATAATCCTCGCCCCCTAAATAATGCTTATCTACTTAGAAAAATTGAGAGATAAATCACACCGACACAACGGCGTGTCGAATTGACTTTTTAGAAAAAAAATGAAATAATAGAATTATTAGAAACTAAAGAAAGGTGACAACTTATGTCAGCAAATGTCTATACTATCGAAAACCTACTTGTAGGAAAACTCTATAACTCAAAAACCCTAACAGGTGAAATCGTATCAGCAGAACCTCACCCTCACGCCGTATGGTATGACGGCTGCGAGGCTTATCGTGTAGAGGTAAGAAAATCAACGGGCGGTTATACTTACCGCTCAGTAGCAGTAAAGGTAAATGACTAATGAAACTTCACGAATTTCAAGAAATGGTAAAGGCGCAACGCCAAGCCCAACAATTGACAAACTTAGAGAAAATCGCTAAAATTGTAGAAAACACAAACACGAAAGGTAAAAACTAATGACTACACAAACTTACACAGACTATCCGTTTTCCGTTGATGGCGTGAATTTTATTTCACGAATTCACTCACACTCAGAATTTCTATCAAGCGTTCAGAATCTGCCTGCTGGCGTATTTGAAGCATTAAATATTCAAGCACTTCAAGAACTAATGGGAAGCCCTAAACTGCTAACTATTGAGGAAGTTCAAGACGAATTGGACCGAATAAATGAAGGTGGAAGCCACGCATTTATTCTATTAGGAGAAAATAACTAATGCCAATGACACGAAAAGAATACATCAAAACTTCTAACATTCTAAAAGGATTTGTAGATGAAATTCATCCGCAAGTCTTTGAGGATTTAGTGGAGGAATTCGCTCAATACTTTGGAAGTGATAATGAAAGATTTGATAAAGCAAGATTTGAAAAGGCTTGCGGTGTTGATGAATTGGGGTTGATAGACGCATGAACAGATTTCTAACTTCACTCGTTCAGTTATTTTTGTGGCTTCCAATTTTAATTATTGCTCGTCAACTAATAAAAGAAAAACTAAGTAAATAAAAAAAGATCCTAAGCATGATTTAAAACTGCTTGAAATTTCAACTAAAATCGCCTAGGCACTTATCCACAGGCTTATCCACAATGTGAATTACGTAGCACTTTACGGGGCTTGTGAATTTTCTCACAGTTTTTGGGCGTGTCTAATTTGAAAATGTCAGTAGAAAATGATAGGCTGGAAGCCTGAAAATAAAGAAAGGATAACTTAAAATGACAATTATTGAAAAAATGGAAAGAGTTGCTAATATTGAAAAATTAGCGAAAGAAAAATATGGTGATAACTATATTTATGGCTTATGGGGAAGCGCACAGAGTTTTCTAACAGAGGAAAACTTAAATATAATGGAAAAAGTTTTTGGAAAGGAAAAAAACTAAAATGGGATTAGATATGTATATGAGTGCTCGCAAGCACATAAAAAAAGTTAATTGGGATTTACTTGATCACGATAGCGATACTAAGTATTCACAGGCTACCGCTCCACAATGGTTTGATGTAGTAAATGCTGCTGGCGTTGCCACGCTTGTAGATAAAGAAAGTATCTATGGCGTAGATGTTTCAGTAAATGTCTGCTATTGGAGAAAGTCTAATCAGATACACAATTGGTTTGTAAATAATGTTCAAGGTGGAGATGATAATTGTGGAGAATACTATGTATCCAATAAAAAGATACGGGAATTAGAAACACTTTGTACTTTGGCTATCACTAATAAAGACCCTAATTTGCTACCGCCAAGAGATGGATTTTTCTTTGGTGGAACAGATATTGATGAGTGGTATTGGCGAGATATTGAGGATACCAGAGAGCAATTGAGAAGGCTAATTAATCTGCCTGACTTTGAGGAATTGTCTTTCTACTATCAGAGTTCTTGGTAGGACAAAACGGACATATTGGACAGGGCGTGGCAGATTTGAAAATGTCAGCCCGTTCTGATAGGCTTACAGTATTAAACAGAAAGAAGGAAAGAAAATGAATAACTTGGAAATAGCAGTAAATAGAATTAGAAACTGCCACCTATGCGAAGGTAAGGGTGTTTATACTTGGACTAATGGTGAGGACTATGACTTTGAGAATTGTGTTTGTAATGAATACGAAATAATCTTTGACCACGAAGGCGAAGTAATTTGGGCTGATGAAAGTCTTGAAAAAACTATTTGGGAAAGTGCGGAGGTATAAATAATGGGAAATATTTTTGCTAATGAATTGGCTCTTGCTGATAATCTTGAAATTGAAAGTCAGATAGCAATTCACTTATCTGCTAATCATTACCCGCCCGTTCCCCGCTCTATGGTTGCTCCTTGCGTTGAAGCCATAGACGCAGTTAATGACGCTGGACTTTGGGATTTAGAAATACCTATGCCTGAAGGAATAACCTATAAGGGTTTGACTACTGCCCCTGCTTGGGCTATTATTGAGCAACACCACCTAAATGCGTGGCTTATTGAAAGGGAATACTAAAATGGAATACACTTATTCACTTACTACTGCTTATGACGGGGAATTGGTAAATACCCTGCGAGTTTCAGACATGATGGAAGCCGTTGATGCTTGGACTAAATGCGTAGATTTTGGAGATGCTAAAGAATACGCAACCTATAATTTATCTGACCCAACAGGTAAAATGTATACAAAAACTTTTTATCGTAATGGTGAAGTAAGCATTCGCTAAATGTCTGCTACAATAAAAAGCATGGAATACGCCTTTGTCGATGTCCTCAATGTAGACCAACTCATGGTTGATGATTTGGTTGAAGTTGAGGGCGACATTGTGCAGATCATTGCAATAGGTTCTTTGCCAAATGGATTTGCAATTGGTTATCAAAATGATTTTGGTGAAAAAGAATTAGTTGAAGTTGATGACTATGCACAATTTAATTTATATGTAATGAAAGATGAATAAAACCGCCTAGCAAAACGGACATATCGGACATTTGCATTTTTGTTATTTTTATGATAAGATTATTACATGATGAAAAAAACGGCTGAGGAATTACGCAGACTTATGGAATTACGCAGATCTAATGCTGCCACTCCATTAAGGAATAAAAAATCCTACTCCCGTAAAGTTAAACACAAAAAATTTGACTTATCAAAATAAAAATGTTATAATAAAAATAAAGAAAGGACCCCCATGAAACTAAAACGTTCTATGGATAGGAAGGTGACAAATGCTGTTTCGAAAAACGGAAAAACCCCAACAATTGCCAACACATTCGGATTACCTGCTGGAAAAAATTTCTCGTGTCCTGGTGCCACTAACACTTGTGAAAGCGTTTGCTACGCAGGAAAACTTGAAAGAATCTACAAAGGCGTAAAGGCTGTCTTACTTCATAACTGGGAATTACTAAAAGACGCTGACCATGATACTATGGAGGCGTTACTTATGGACATGATTGCAGACTTTAGAAAAGATTGTGAAAAGAAAGACGCTCCCATGTTATTCCGTATCCATTGGGACGGAGACTTCTTTTCGGATGACTATGCGTTTGCATGGAAGCATGTTGTTCTAAATAATCCTGACATAAAGTTTTGGGTCTATACCCGTGTAGCCTCTGCTGCAGACATGCTCAAGGGAATTGATAATCTTAGTCTATACTATTCTACGGATAAAGATAATAAAGAGATTGCTATTAGTCTTAATAAGGATAAAGGAATTAGATTAGCATACCTTGCAGATACCTTCGCAATTGGGCAGGCAGATCTAAAGGCAATGATAGGCAAGGTAGGTGCTAAGTGCCCTGAGAATAGAAAGCAAATACCTCTAATCTCACAGGCTGGCAGTGCTTGCGTGTCGTGTGGCTTGTGTATTGATGAGAAATCTGATATAGTATTCTCTGCTAAAAAGAAGTGAGAATAAATGAAAATAATCCTATTACTTGTGTGGGCAATAATCCTATGGATATTGTTCTATCCCCCGCTAAAGTGATTTACCTCACAAATCTCATATTTTGAGATTTTTAGGGAAAATAACTTGACAAACTCAAAAATAAATGAAATAATAAATACCATAACCGAAAACAAAGGAGAAAGAAAAATGGCAGTATCAACAAGCACTTACAAGGTAGGCGACCTCTACACTTCACAGAAGTCAAAGGTCACAGGCACAATTACAGAAATCAAGCCAAACACAGACGGAACTTCTGTTCGTGTAAAACTTGATGTAAATGGCACACCTCGCTGGACAACTTGGACAGCAAAGTAATTCCTAAATAACAGGAAAAGTCCTGAGCATGACTACTAAAACTGCTCACTTGATTTTCTATCGTAGAAATGCTATGATAGTTAGACCCTATAAGAAAGGAAAATAATGTCAAGAAGTGGCAAAGCAATAAATGTCAAGATACCGACCCAAAAGGTTATCAAGGCATTAGAAACTGCTCTATCTAAATTAGAGAAAGACTACGCAACTCAAGGTGAGAACGAAGCAAAGTATCAGAAAGCCCTTGAGAAATGGAACAAGGAAGTTATCAAATACGCCCTTGAAAAAATAAATAAGGCAACAAATGTTAGAACCAACTATCGTGAGTGGAATAAAACTCTCAATGTTGATTTTGACATAATCGTTGATGGAACTGACTTTCCAAAAGAACCCGAAAAAGGTTTTGATGTTATTCACAGACACGAATACACAAATAGCAAAGATGAAATTGAGAACGCAATTCGTATTCTCAAGATGACAGATGAGGAAGTAGTTTCTACTTCTACTTACAACGCTATCGCCCGATACTTGTAATTCACTCTCCTGAGCATGAGATAAAACTGCTCAACACAAACCCAACAGAAAGGCAAAACAAATGTATAAACTAACTATTAGCAAAGGCAAGAAGGAAATGCTATCTTTCATAGATAGAAACGCTGTTGCCGCACATTCTCTTGTACAAAACGCAAACAAGAGTGTAAAGAGTGGCGCTAAGTATTCGTATACATACGCATACATCAAACCATAATTTTCTTTCCTGATAAGCCCCGCTAAAAAATGAAGTGGCGAAAGTCCTTGCGGGTATTCCTGGAAAGATCATCCTGAGCATGATGTAAAACTGCTCCTTCCTCAAAAATCGCCTAGGGGATGTGATCTAAATCATAGTCCAAAATGTGAGATTATTTACGTACCTGATTTGATTTCCCCCTGAAAAAATGCTATGCTTAGATTATTAAAGAAAGGGTAAAAAATGATAGCAACAATGTTAGAACTACAAAACGCAACACAGGAAGCCGTTCATGATGAAATGATAATGAACATGGCTTCTGAGATTTATTACAACAAAGACAACATGTCACCTACAGAATTTGCGAGAGCATTATTTCAATATTCGGCAGCACTTTCTGCCATGACGACCACACTTGTCACCCATGTATTATTGACAGAGTCAGATTTAAATGTTATGCTTGATACTATTAAAGAATTTGATAATTTAGGAAAGGATATCACCAATGACAACTGATACACATTATATGACACGAGAGTTTCTTGAGACTACTCTTGCACAAAACAAGGAGCGCATTGCACAACTGGAAGAACACATTCAGAATGTAACACAACGTTCATACGGTGAGGCTGCAGAGCGCAATCGCATGCGTAATGAAATGCAAGAGTGGACCATGGAGCAATTGGATGAAGATTCAATTACAGAATCGCAGGCTGAAGAAATTGCAAGCATTTGTGGATTTGAATTAACTAAAGAATTCGAAGTTGAGGTTACCGTTATGTACTCAGTGACTGTTAATGCACGTAATGAAGAATTGGCACAGAATGCAATCTATGATATCGATTTTGATTCAGTATCTTATAACGGCGAATCAATTACTTATCTGTCGTCAAGCGTCGACAATATAGACATGTAGCCTTCTTGGCCTTCATGAAAGGGGCCAAGATTAATAGCGGATCCTCTCTTTCATCCTTTCTTAAAGAGGACCGCAAGGGACCTGAGCACGTCCACGTAAACTGCTCCACCTCAAATTTCCTAGGCAGCAAAAATTTAAAATGTCAAGTTTACGGCGTGTCGGGGCATTAAGTAACAGGATTTGCTTTTGTCAGGGGGTTGTGCTAAGATTGGTAAATCACTACAGAAAGGACAAAATAATGGCGCATGAATTAGAAACGCAAAATGGCGTTGCTTCTTTCGCATCATTCCGTGAGCCTGCTTGGCATGGTCTTGGCACAGTATTCACGGAAGAAAAAACAACAGCAGAAATGTTATCTGCTGCTAATCTATCCAATTGGAATGTTCGTCTTGAAGATGTAACTATTCCATCTCACTTATCATCAGATAAGTCTTATCAGTATGTTGTTCGCACTAACCCTACGGACAACTCTCAGACCGACATTCTTGGTGTTGTCGGTGAGCGTTACCATGTTTTACAGAATGAAGATTTATTCTCATTCGGTGACAACATTCTTGATGGCGGAGGTCGTTGGGAAACTGCTGGCTCTATTCGTGGAGGTCGTGTTGTATTCGGTTCTCTTGCTCTTGAGCGTGAGACAATTCTTGACCCAAATGGTGTTGCTGATAAGGTAAAAACTTATTTGCTCATTAACACATCACACGATGGCTCTATCGCTATTCAAGCAAGTATCACACCAGTGCGTGTTGTATGTGCTAACACTCTAAACATTGCGCTTGGTCGCATCAAAAAGAAAGATGGCGTTAAGCAATCTTTCAAAATCCGTCACACCCAGACCGCTAACGGCAAGGTTCAAATTGCTCGTACAGCACTTGGTATGGCTAACTCTTACATGGACGAGTTCGATAAAATGGCTCATGCTATGATTTCAAAAGAAATTACAGCAACACAATTTAACGACATCGTTCTTGCTGCTTATCCAAAACCTGAAGATGGCAAGAAAATTGCTATCACTAAGTGGAATAACAAAATCGATACCATTAACGACATCTATACAGGTGAGTTTAATGGCATGATTGCTGGCAATGCGTGGGGTGCTTTTAATGCTCTAACTGAGCGTTTAGATTGGCATCGTTCTGCTCGTGGTGGTAATACTGAGGCAATGCTCGCTGCTGCTTCTGGTTTTGACCCATCAATTACAGCAGAAAAAAATCGTTTGCTAAATGTTGTTCGCAACACTTTAGAATTGGTATAACTAATTCAACTCCTGAGCAAGAGTATAAACTGCTCAACTTTTTATTTTGCAATTGCAGATCGTAAATAAAAAATTGCAAAAAATCGGCCTAGGTAAATGGACAAATCGGACATTGTATTTTTGATTTTATTTTATTACGTAGCACTTGATTTTTTTGCTGGATTGTGGGACAATTAATACATGACCCTAAATGTAGAAATCTATGAAATGGAATACTCTGTATCTCCTGGTGGCGTAAATTGCTGGGAGGTCAACATACAAGGCTATGGAACAAGTAGATGTATATCTGACTTTGACACTGCTGGACAGGCTCTTAATTGGGTAGTTGACCAATACCCTGACCAAATGATAGAATTGACAGTAACATCACTCCCCGCATATGAAAAGGAATATGCATGACCCTAAGAGTACAAGAACTTGTTGATTATATCTATGATGAAAACTTAAATCATTTTGAATTTCATGAAAACATGGGTGGAGAAGATTGTGATTGCCACCTACACATTACATTAGAAACCATTGCAAAGTATTGGGAGGAACTATGTTAGGATATACCATAGAAGATATTAACAAAATACAAGAGTGTCTTAGTCTACTTAGCAAGGCTGATGGCATACCACAAGACCTTTGTGATGGATTAGAAATGGCTAACTCATTCTTTGATGGTCTATGGGCAGAAGGGTACTTTGACTAATGACTCAAACATATTCCTCGCAATTTGGCGGAGACTTAGTATCAGAAGGACTATCAGATAGTTCTTTATCTTGGGGTATATGGCAAGACCCACCTTCATTTCATGAGGGGCAAGACAATGTTGCTTATAATATAATTATTGATGACTATGAGGATGAGGACTATGATGACTATGTGGACTAAGTATGATTATCTATGTACTGATTGTGATGCATTGATTGAAATCACTACCCTGCAAAATATCAGAGAGTGGCGAGGCTGGTGCCCCTGTGGATCTGCTAATCTAATTAACATTGGTGTTAGGGATGCAACAGTCCCTGACAGGGTGTGACCAACATCACAGAAAAGCCTTTATGAAGGACTTGACATCCCATTGCATTTTTGCTAAAATTTAATTACGAACCCAAAAGAAAGGACCCCAAATGCCAAATTGGTGCTATAACTATCTATCTATCGAGGGTAGCAAGGAAGACATCTCTGCTATCAAGATACAACTTAATCAGCCATATGTCAAACAACATGACCAATGGAATCCTGCAACACAGAAAATGGAAGTAAAGGATTACATATATAGTAATCCTGTCTTTGCTTTCCATAATATCTATAACCATATTCAAGACGGTGTATCTGATGAGGTTTATATTCAGCAACCTGACCATACCCTGCCAATGGCGGAGCAGTTACAATTTAAAGGCAACTGTTGGTATGACTGGAATGTTCGTCATTGGGGAACTAAGTGGGACGTAGGTGTGGGAGATGATGATAAGTATCCTGAGACTGAGTTATATGATGAGAGTGAGAACTCTTTAGCATATAAGTTTAATACAGCATGGTCACCACCACATCCAATTATCCAAAGACTATCTTTTGATTACCCAACTCTTAGCATTAGTTTATCTTATCAAGAAGAAACAGGCTGGGGTGGAGAAACAGATTATCTTGCTGGTGTTATTATTGAAGATTCTAATTACGAAAACAAATGTCGTGATTGTGATGAAGAAAATACAATGGAGTATTGCGATAATGACTGTGGAGAAATCTGTGATTCTTGTCACTATTTAGGCGAGGCAGACTTAGAAGCAGTTGCTGAATGTGAGGTACATAAGGTATTCTTAACTAATGAATATGTACCTGACTACAGAATGGACGAAGTAAATGTCTAATTACTTATTAGAATATATGAAGATACATCTTGTTAGTATTGAACAAGACCAAGAGGATGTAGAAAAACAAATGCAAGATATAGATATGGATTCTCAAGAGTTTAAGGAATTAGATTCTGAGTTTGTTTGGTTAGGCGGACAGGCTATCGCTACCCGTCATTTTATACAAATAGGAGAGGAACATGCAGGCAATTAATGAGTTAGACCCAAGGTTGCAGTTAGCAGTCGATATGCGTATTTCTGGTTTGGATATTATGCATGGAGAACTAAAAGTACTATTATTAGAGGCTGAGCGGGAACTGGAAGAAGCCCAGAAGATTGAACAAGATAATGATTACTCAGACGCAATGGAATCCATGGAACGTAAATACTGGGAGGGACAGTGTGACGCTCTTGCATACCTATATGGTTTGACATACCAACTTTCATTTGCTATTATGGATAAGGAAAAGGAGCAAGAATAATGAAAACAGATAAACTAACCCTAATAGGACAATTTGCAGTAGATAGCGGACAGGCTATGATTGGTGACCCATGTTATTTAGATGAATGGCAGAATTGGGACAGGGAGTCAGGCATTCCATTTGAGGACCACAAGAACAGGGCTGGAGAGTATAGTTATCTTGGGTCTTGTGAGGCTACAATAGGAAAAGGTTTTGGAGAGTTGGGCCTTGCCAGTTCAGTTGTTTTCTCTACAGGCTATGGGGACGGGTTGTATCCCGTATATGCCCATATCAATGAGGATGGCAGAATTGGAATGGTCGTTGTAGATTTTACAGGTGATTATCTTGACAATGACGAATGAGATCTGGCAGCAGTTGACTCTGCCACTTGAATTTGATATCATAAACATTAACCCTACTACAGAAAGGCAATAACCCATGGGAGCACGTTGTACATTCGTTTTTAAACAGTCAGAGGACCAGGCAGTGGCCTTATACAGCCATTGGGGCGAGTACTCTATGTATCAGGACCTGGCAGCAGCCCTGCAGCATGCAGCACCACGTTTAGGAGATGAGTCATACTATATACGTATGGCTATTAGTTATCTAATTAAGGATAACATTATGGACGAGACGGGGTATGGAATTTATGCCTGTAATCCTAATGACCTGGGATTCATGGACCATCCCGTGCTAATTGATTTAATTAATAAGACTGTAACTGATGACACTGGTATACACCCTATACAAGATTTTATTAACTATCACAGTCTTGTGACGACGGTCACTGCATAAAAGAGGGTTGGGTCCCCTCTTCTACGGGGGCGTGAGTAATCTTGCCACTTGCGCCCCCTTCTTTTTTTTGATACAATCCAATAGGAGGAACTATGGCATACAGCGTTAGACGTAAACCTGAGAACACTAAAGAAATACAGATTGCTTCAAGAATAGCCAAGATTATTAACGAAGACATGGGTATAAACTTGGAGGCAGTAGGCTTTCATTTAGTTCGTAATAACCCACCAATCGTGTGGCGTAGGCTGGAGGTTCTTGCCTTGACAGCAGGCGAGGAGTATGATAAACTAATGGGAGAGTATTTAGGAGAACAACATGTCGGTAGACTTTTCTGATAAGTGTGGTATTTTAGGACAATTCTGGTTTGAGTTTAGAGATGACGACAAACTTGAAGATTTTATTTCCTATAATGACATTGGCTTGCCTTTGGCATGGTTTATTGCCACAGGTGTAGTAACAGCAAACCCAATGGCAGAGGACTACATCGACGAAACATTTGATTTATTTCTTAGTGCGTTAGAAGTAACAGAAGAAGAAATCGAAGGCATGGATAATCTTGAATCTATTCTTGCTTATGTAGAATCAAAACAAAAATAAAATCTCACCCCTGCGGGGGCACCTAGGTACTATATATCAAACCATCAAACCAAATTTTCAAATCTATTACGAACCATTGTAAAATTTTCCCAGAAAGATTACGAACCTAATATTATTTTTCCCAAACCATGATATACTTGTATTGATGTCACCTCATAACTATGAATTAAAATTTAATGGATCATATAAGAATTCCAATGTAAAAGATCAACACGATCTAGCAGACAAGTTTGATATGTTTCTATCTACTATAGGTAGTTTTCTATATACTATAAGTGGATTACGATTCTTCTATACCCGCCGCATTTTTACGAGGGGCACTTTAAAAGACAAACCATTCCCAGAAGAGTGGAAGAACATCCCACTTAACAAACAAAAGATCGAACCATTCAATGGAATGATGCTTCATCCTTCATATCAAAAAAAGTCTAGCAACTCCAGCCCATATGCTGGCGGTACAAAAGTATAGACATTACGAACGCCGTTTTCTTCCCCCCTCCAGAAAGTTTGGCGGGTATAAAAAGATTACGAACTCTCTCTAATATCCCCTATATATACATAACAAACCATATTTCCTGGTTTTAAAACATTATCAAACCTTTTAAATTCTTATTGGATTTATTACGAATTTATTACGAAATTTCTCAAAAAATCCCAGAAAGTTTAGGGCAAATTCATTCATACAACACTTGACAAACCATGGTTTTGAATGTATAATGCCCAAACCTTATATACATGGTTTGACAGATATGATGGTTTGGAGTATAATCCCGATATGATGGTTTGGGATATATGGTTTGTATACCGCCCCATTACGAACGCCATCGTTAAAAACGTTCCATTCACCACTATCCTCCACTTTACTCCACTTTAACCCTATCCAATAATATAATCAGTAAGATTTATTTGTGGATAACTTGTGGATAACTTGCATATCAAACCATCATCCTGTACAATAGTTATATGAAAAAATATAACACAGCAATCGTAGATATCGATGACACCCTTGTATCTGGTTTTTGGCATGATGAACAAATGACACCTAATTTAGCGGTAGTAGATTTTGTAAAAAATAACATCGAAAATGTAATCATTGTAACTGGTAGACAGGATACGATGAGAGAGGTCACAATTCAACTTCTTGACTCTCTTGGCATAAAATATGATGCCTTATTGATGAATCCAGAACATTATGAAAAGGCAGATGAATTCAAGGACGGTATAGCATCAAACCTTCAAGGTAAGGTAGACATTGCCATAGATGATAATCCCAATGTAAGGGCTATCTATGAATCCTATGGTATTCCATCTATCGATCCATTAGATTTAATGAATAATATTTTCTGGTCTTCTCAGATATCTTTTGAGGAATAATCCGACGGGATAGATTTAATTGCCCTATTGACCATACGTATCAAACCTTTCTTCTTGATCTTTCTGGCATTAAATGTCTCCGTATATCCCCCATATGGCATATCTCCCTTATCGAGGAAATGTCCATATCTCTCTCTTAGGGTTTGTAGTACTATAGATTCGACTCTTCTGGCTCCCCGCCGATTTTGAAAATACCAATATGCCACTAATTCCCATCCCTTGGTCCTATGGGCTTTAAATCTTCTACCTGCAATATCCCCTATACCCACCTTTATGGCATCATGGTTTGGGTGATATAAAATATACAATATGGTTGGGTCCATGCTACAATTATAATCTATGAAACAATCTAATGAACAAAAATCTCAGGCTGGACAGAAACGATATGAAAAGAACAAAAATCGCATATCGGACAAACCACACATGTCCAAACATGAGAGGTGGGAAGCCCGTGAGAGATTACGTATCATAGTAGAGGCATTGGGTAAGGATTAATAAAGTGACAAATAAATTAGATGTAAACGTATTGTGTTATAAGTGTGGAGTTATGTTTACTGCTCCTATAAATACCGCCGAAGTAACCAAGGCCTGCCCTAAATGCTATAATGAGAACATGGAAAAGACAAAGTGCTTCTATTGCGATCAAGTCGCAAAGTATACCCAGCCTGATAAGGCTACGGGTAAAATCACTGATGTCTGTGACAAACACTTTTCACTTAGATATATGGGATAAATATGCTGTACAATAATACATTGTGCACTTACATAGAACATCATCTTCTGAAACAGTTGAAGGCAGCCTTGTTCGCATTGTGCATTATTGCTTAATATGTGGATGGCAAAAGACAGAAATACTAACCGATATTGACCTTGTAGGTCAGGATTAAGGTTTACATTTCTATTTTCCGCCGAACTTAACTACTATACGATAGGATAAAAAATGACTTATTTTGAGACTTTAAAAGATGCCAAAGGAATAACAGATATATTTTTTGAAAGAATGGAAAAGTATAAGTATGCTTTGATTATTGCACAGGAACTACTCAGAGAACCTTCTCACCTTACCCCATTAGATCGAGAATTGATTGCAGGTTATACAAGTTATTTAAATAAATGTGAGTATTGCTTTGGATCACATAGAGAGTTTGCAAAATCATTAGGTGCAACAGATGCAGACCTTGCTTTATTTGATAGTCCAGATTCACACAGGTTGTCACCATTGCTTGATTATGTTAAGGTGCTAACTTTATCTCCAAGCGAAACCTCATTAGAACTTAAGAAAAGCGTAATTGATTCTGGCTTTAGTGAGGAAGAACTAAAGGATGCAATTGCAGTATGTGCAATATTTAATTTCTATAACAGAATTGTAGAAGGACACGGGGTAGAGGCAAATGCAGAAACCTGGAGTCAGTCTGCTGTTTATATTAACGAACACGGTTACGATAGACGACATTGACATATAGCAGTAACTAATGTATAATTGATGTATGGCTGGAAAATTTGTTATATGTGATATTTGCAAAAAAGAGATTGAGGTTCGACAAGGCATTTTTGCCCACGATACACTCAATAGACACATGAGGGGGCATAAATGAAAAAATTTAGACAGCCTAAAAGAAAAATACAAGAAATGGATGAGTCTGTTAAATTAATAATAAACACAAAATGCCCATCCAAATGGATCTTAATTGATACAGAAACTGGTGAATCTTATCAAGGCAACAATGGTGGCTATTGGGATAAACTTAAAGTTTTTACAAGAGATAACTCTTAATAAAATAATTCATTAAGATAATTACTATTCTTTTTTAAAGATAATAAGTATTTTTCAGCATCTTTGTCTTGATGATTTACACTTATTTCCATATAGTTCAAATTGGACATTTTGCTTATTTTAGACCAAATGTTACAAAAATAAGAATCTTGATCTGGATTTATTGAAATAATATTTGTTCCTTCTTTACAAAATACTGAGTTCGTTAAACCAGACCCTGCCATAGAAACAACATCTGTTGCATTATAAAATAAATCTATTTGTTTTTGCATATCCATTCCTTGTAAGGTTATTATTTTAAATCCCTTTGATACAAAAAATGATTCAAAATTTATTAGATCATGCATTCCAGAACGACGTGTTAATGAGTCTGTTCTTGATATAAATATTTTTTTAGGAGAGTTTGGAATATTATTAGATTTATTTATTAAGTTTTCTCTAACAAATTTTATTGGAAAATCAAAAGAGGTGGAAAGAGTTTGTCTGCGATTATAGGATGAGAAATCATATACATTTTTAAAAGTATATTTATAAAACTCTGGATACAAAAAATGTGAATTAAAATCATAACCTTCAAATTCTAACCAATTTTTGTCAAAAGTAAACTTAAAATTTTGCATGCTTTCTTTAGGTTTAATAATAAAATAAGGAGATATTTGTTTTAAAGCATTTTTTATTCCATAAAAACCTCCGACATGGTCAAATAAAAAATGACAATACATATGTGATCTGTTCATTATAAATGCTGGGCGATCAATAATAACTTCACCTCTAACTGCTTTTCCAAAAGATATATTTTCAAAACTATATATATCTGGAATATCTATATAATTATTATTAATATTTAAAAAAGTTTCAGAGTTTTTATAAAGTTCTGGAATTACTGAATCTGTTAATTCAATTGCACCATCAAATTTTGGGAAAAATCTTTCTGCTGACTCCATGTTGACATTATACCAGCGTAGGTGTATACTGATGTAAAGGAGAAAAAATGAACTATTCTATAGAAAACCCTAAAAGTAAACAAGAATTTATAGACTTGCCAAAATATATTGTCTTAGAAATACAAAGAGATTACATAGCCAAAACCTATTACTGGTCTGTTGGATTATTATCAATGATTATAGGATTTTTGTTAGGTGTGATAGCATAATGTATAATGAGTTATGGAGGTATATTTATGCCATGTAGTTGTGGATTTTCAACTGAGTACCCCGAATGTAACGGTACTCATAAAATAGTAAAAGAAATAAAAGATAAACTTATTTCAGAGATAGAATCTATAGACATTTCTGACGGTAAACTAAATGCCCTTGGAATGAAAATGATAGTTATAGAAACTATTAAAAAGATGAAGGGGCAGTAATGGCTCATAATGTAAAGTTTAATCAACTTGAAAAAGCAATATCACTTACATTAAAAACTAAATCACCAGAAAAGTATATATTGTTAGATAGAGAAACAGGAAATACTTTTGTTGGTAATGAAAATGGAGAGTGGCAATTGATATCTGAGGGTCCTCACAGGCATGAATAAATTAGTTGATCTATTATTTAAATGGAGTAAACTTCGTGATGCTATATTTAATGAGGTTGACTGGCAAAACTCTATTACACGAACACTAAATGATCCTGAATCTATGAAGATTGCATCAGCAATGTGGTGCGAAGAAGATGGTTGGCGTGGATGGGATATTAAAGATGATGGATCATACTACTTTCATGATGTACCAGAAAAAAATATAGGCGATATATTTGATATTTTTTATAAAGGTAAGGAAGAATAAATGACTTGGGCTTGCCCTTGTAATGGCTGTAAGAAGGCACAGAAGGTCGTTATAGACCAAATCATTAAAGAGTATAAGTCTTGTCCCAATATAGTTGAACTTGAAAAAAAACTATTTTGTTATACCTGGTGGAGACATGATGATTGTCTTAGATTGATGAATCTTCTTAATAGTATTACGAAGGATGATAAATATTCCATACCGCCAGTAAGACGAGAAGTCAAAGATGCAATTGCTGAAATAATTAATGATCCTGATACCGTAGAAATATTGCGAAGACTTGAAGATAACGGCATTTGACAAACACTTTTTCTTTGTTCTATAATTAGTAAAAACAATAAGCACCAGTAGCCAAGTTGGTCAAGGCCCCGAACTCATAATTCGGCTATCGTAGGTTCAAGTCCTACCTGGTGTACTTCGCCCTTGTAGCCCAGTGGCAGAGGCACACGACTTAAAATCGTGCAAGCGTTGGTTCGAATCCAACCAGGGGCACGATGGTATACTTATTATGGAGGAATAAATGATTATACAAATTATAGGATTGCCTGGATCTGGTAAGACAGAATTGGCAAAAGCATTAAAAGAACGTATTAATGCTATTCATCTTAATGCAGATGAAGTTCGTGCTACCGTGAACTCTGACCTTGGGTTTAGCCATGAAGATAGAATTGAACAGGCAAGACGAATGGGTGAGATGGCTCGTCTTATTGCAAAGCAAGGTGTTGCTCCAGTAATTGTTGATTTTGTTTGTCCTACAGAATTAACTCGTGCAGCATTTGGTAAGCCAGATATTTTAATTTATATGGAAACAATTGAAGAGGGTAGATTTGAAGATACCAATAAAATGTTTGAGGTACCATCTAATTTTGATATGGCATTTATTAGTCATGAATGGGATGCAAACGAAAAGGCAACAGAAATAATTAAACAATTTAATCTGCATGATTGGTCAGCACCTACAACGCTTATGCTTGGCAGATACCAGCCATGGCATGAAGGGCACCATGCTCTTTATAAAGAAGCAGGTAAACGAACAGATCAAGTTCTTCTTGGAGTACGTAACACATACAACACAAGTGAAAAGGATCCTTTAAAGTTTGATCAGGTAAAAGAATATATTGCTAAAGATGAATTTATGGACGGAGCAATGGTACTAAGACTGCCAAACATTACCAATATTGTATATGGACGTGATGTAGGATATAAGATTGAGCAAGTAGATTTGGGGGCAGACATTCATGCTATTTCGGCTACTGAAAAACGCAAGCAGTTGGGTCTTTAATTATTTAGAAGAGTCTGGTCGTTTAATGAATGAAGCAGAAGAGCGAATAATGTTTGGGGACAAAGATGAGCGTAAAGAAAAGTAGATCACTTGTTAAGTCTTTAACATGGAGAGTTGTCGCAATGGTTTCAGGGTTTGTAACTCTTTATGCTTTGAGCGAAGATATTAGTCTGGCTACTATTGCTACACTAATAACCAATGGGGTTAACTTTGTGGCATACTATTATCATGAAAGAATTTGGAATGCTGTTGGGTGGGGTAAAGAATGACAGTAACTAAAGCAAGATCATTTGCCAAGGCATTAAGTTATCGCATATGGGGAACTCTTTCCTCTGTTGCTGTTGCCTATGTCATTACAAAAAACGCTTCTCTCTCTGTGACGATTGC